>Ga0265797_10008001_pt1 | contig 14252 bp, 13 predicted proteins | sample P2T30metagenome_FD_192433 | JGI IMG/M metagenome (GOLD analysis project Ga0265797, IMG submission 192433) | Plant litter microbial communities from East Loma Ridge, Irvine, California - P2 T30 | ecosystem: Environmental > Terrestrial > Plant litter > Unclassified | place: USA: California... | reverse complement strand
TGTCGACAAATCGGTCATTCTGCTGTGTCTGTGCGTACAAGTTCTGGGCTTCTTGAGACTTTGGTGGCTGTGGTGGGCTGTACTTTGACAGTCCACGCCTATGTGAGCTGCGTTGCCTCGGTCAGATTTTTGCGCGTACAATCGTGGAAGTTTGCAACTTACGAAGCGATCGATCTGGGCTCTTTCCGTAGGCGCAGTCGAACTCCTTGATCTGAAAATGCGCGGGACAGATACGACGATTCTTCCATACCATGGAAGTCCTTCGCAGCCACAACTGTTTGACCGTTAGCACCAGCCACACCACGCTAAGCCGAGATCCACTTACCCTGAAATGGCTCTGAGACAACATCCTTGATGAACGCAGCGTTCTCGGCAGCTCTGAACAGTGTCAGTTTTGTGAAAACAGAAGGGTGGGAATTGTCGGACTCACTTGCTAACGTCGTAAAGGGCGAATCGTAGCTTATGCCAGCCGAGTTTTTTGACTGATAGGTCGCCGAAGATGAAAAATCCACCGTCTGTTGCGAAAATGAGTGTTAGTGCATGGCAGTGGTGGTAGCTTCGTGGGCGAATTGTCAACATACCTTGATTGTCGACGTCTTTTAGACGATGGAGAGATGAGCAGAGCTGTCCAAGCATTGCGCCTGGCTGTCGCTGTCGAGACTGCTCTTCGCCTTGCTCTTCGGCATGTGGGTTGTTGGGGTCATGTGCGAGCAGCGTCGCGTACATGAAAAAATATGGGCTGACAAGGTAATGCCTGGCAGCGCTGTCAGTCCAGCTCGTTCGAAGTCGTTCAACTTACAGGGCATACTGACTTGTATGGGTCGACATCATTGCGAACCTTTATTTCCACAATTGGTGGAGGATCGATGGGTTTCCTCGCTGTCGGCAGTCAGTAAGAGATTCGTTTCCGGGATGAATGCGACGGCGACATACTCTTCTCTTTGCCATCGAGAGTTACCAGAGCCGACTGAGGCTGCTGGCGTACTTTAAGGCTCACGTGTGAGCTGGGAGTCATCTTCATTAGTTCGGTATTTTGGAGAATGCGCGCAAATCCACAGTTTGTTGCGCAAAAGGCCTTACCTATCCAGCACTTGTTGATGACCAGATCCGTACGGAAAGGTGCCGGGATAGGACATGGAACTCGAGTTGTGTACGTCTGAAAGCAATGTGGACCTTCAAGGTGGAATTCTTTGGGTCGGGAACGATTTTGAGATGTTGGAAGTATGGAGATAGTGAACCGCTGAGCCAAATTCGAAAATAGGCGCTGTCGAGGGTAGTGTAGGGTACGGAGCGTAGTGCAAAAAGTGCGCTTGGAGTGAGAGCCGTGGGTGAAGTAGTTTATGGATGGTTCGGGTCAGAATCGAGTGTCTCAGAAGACCGCTCACTGGCCTGTGGCTCGTGAAGAGCGTGGTCAAGGCTCGGGTCTTGAACTAGCGTATACCGTCACCGGAACTTCGCTGATCGCTTGCAAGAGGCCCCTGTGGTAATAGCGCCCTGCGCATTGGCGATGGAAGATCTCTTTGGTATGTCTCTGTCGAAATCGATGCCTCCTGGAAATGGTCTATGCGTAAACGGGAAAATGTACCGTAGGCCGAAGTCGACATGTAGCGATGAGCAAAGTCACCGTCGCAATTGCTCAACGGTCGCGATGGCAGGCGTTCGCGCTCGACTCGTCGAATCGCTCCTGGTGATGTTCGAAGATGCAACCGGATCCGGAAAGCGCGCTCCAATCGTAATCTCGTCTTTGGTCGTCAGTCCTTGCCAGATCGTGGTGATTCGTCGAATGCAGTCGTCATCAATATCCCAAGTCCAGCAGTTGGTGTTGTCGAAAAAAGTCCAGCGACACGCGAGTGTCAAGATTAAAACACGTCTCACGGTTGGGTGGAAGTGGTGATTGACTCGAACCCAAAGGATGCTCCTCCGGACGGCCCGTTCGTGTCGTCTCCAGGATCTTGCCCCGAGTGTCCCGCAGTTCCGCACCAGGATCCTCTTCTACAAGTCGGTCTGGGGCGAGATGGAATGGATCGTGAGAGAGGGTCGAGAAAGCGTGCCCAACTTTGTAGGCTGATCAGACCAGCAGGTCGTTGCCGCAGTGGAGCAGCGACCTCGGGCGTGAGGCAATATACAAGTCCCGTGACTGCAAGATGGCCTCTCCGATTACTTCAACAGTCGTTATGACAGCAGACGTTGGCAGATGTCGGCACAAGGTTACTCCCCGGCGAGACCGCGTACCGGCCAGCAGCGTCCGATGACCGCCAGTCGTCGTCGATAAGATCTGGCAATTGGAGCCGTTCCCCGCCGCACTGTCGAAAGAGCCCACTTGGAGCTTTGAAGCGTGTCTGGAATGGAAGCGTACGAGGGTTCTCGTTGGTCGTTGTCCGCGGAAGGTTAGGAGCTTGCCGACTCGCTACCAGACTTGAGCAGGATGGTCGTGGGGCATTCCTTGCACGATGCAGGCAACGCTGAGCTGAAAGCGATCAAACACTCGGTGTGCCTGGCAAATCAATCGGGCACAGGCGGGCGAGGCGGAGGAGTAGTAGTCGTTGTCGCAGGTGTCGTCGAGGCGTGGGCCGGCGGCGTGTCAGGAAAAGTCAACGACACCCATATCATATGCCGCCCGGCGCAAGGAATGCCTATAGGAAGAAGACGATGCACCGGATGCACGCAAGGCCACTATATGCCCCTGCTGCCGATTCCCACGACGGCGCCCATGTGCATGCAGCAGGCAATGGCATCGACGACCTGTGTCCTGCAAGTGCCGCGAACCGCCTCGACAGCCTCTGCAGCCCACACGCTACGCTACCCGGGACGAGACGAGACGAACAAGGCCACCCCGTCGGCGGCTTAGATGGTGATTAGGCAGACTACTGTCGCCATCGCCGGCAGCGGGCCTGTCCGGCAGAGGTACCTGGCTGTTGTACTTCGCTTGCCCCCATATCGTACACGTCCGTTTGCGCCCACGAGTCCACGACACGACACGACCAGGCACGATACGCTCGGGCGCCGCCGTCCGTCTCGACAAGAGTCAGCCTCCAGGCCAAGCTTGAAAGTGGCAGCAACCTTTGCACCGCGTCGTCTTCCCGTGGCCCGCATCCTTTCCTGGCGCCATGCACGTCAACTCGACGACTGCCACCTTGAATCCTCAGCAATCCTGAGCCATGCTTGCCCTAACGTGCCTGCTGTAGGCTGTCGCCCCGGCGCCGCCAGCACGCTTTGTGCGACGCTGTCTCTGGCTCCTTGCGCGCGCGTGGCAATGCCACAGACGTATGCCGTAGCCCAGAGGCACAAACATGCACCTCCGCAAGCGAGCCCTCGCGCCCATGTGCAAACTGCCGCCCCAGGCACCTTCTCGCCGGCCATGTAGCCAGCAAGTGTAGTCAGAGCGTCGAATGGGATGGGGACGGTGCAGCGGTGCAGTCCTATCCGCCTGCAGCACGATCAGCGCCACTGCACTCGTCGCGTGGGCGGCCGGGATGTGTGAGGGCGAGCTAAGGCTTTACTGCACCTTGCCGCCTATCATCGTGAGACGCATGCCTGGCATTCGTCCTAAGCGAGCAAACCCGCGACCCTTCTGGGCTGACAGCCGCTGCGGCCACGGCACCTCTGCTTCCCAATCTGGTCGACGCTCTCAAATCGAGCTATCCATTGCGGTTAGAACGTACATGTGACAGCCGTATCTGCGCTCATGATCCTGCCCCCTGCGAGTTTCGACAAAAAGAAGATCGAACGTAGCAGGAGCAGGTTTTCAGACGTGAGAATCGATGCACGATAAGAGGAAAGTGACGATGCCACGCACGACCCGACGAACGGTGTTTTCCGCCATATGAAAACATTGATATAGTCGTCCGATGATGATGAATTCAACCACCACATGCGAAGCAACCGGGTTGAGAGAGGCCTGTTCTCTATCCCTGCATATCTGGCCTCTGCCGGACAACGCACGGCCCGAGTATGGAGACATACATGTCCTCAACTATTGCAATCCCCTGCTCGTCGCTACGCAGACGCGACAGGCGTCGGGCGCATTGCTTCTTCAGCTCTCGACACAACTACATACAGCAGGATGCTGGTCACGAGTGAAGATTCGGCATTTCTCTGGTAAGCGAGACGGGCAGGATGGCTACCTCCGCGGTCCAGCCGTGTGTTAGCTGAGTCTACAAGCGGAGAAGTCGACAAGTTAACGTTAAGCTTTGGAACAACACTGCAGCTTCGCACGCCTCTTCCAGCTGCCTATTGGTAGGAATGAAAACGCCAGCTATTATAGTCGCCCAAAAGGTTGATATGCGAGCCACGCAAACACCCACCGCGCGCACTCGACCGCCCGCTATCCTGACGATGTTTCCTGTTTGTCACTTTCGGCGCGAGCGGCGGGTAACAATAATAACAATATGCACCGTGGTGAGCGACAATTGATGCTCACCAGGATGCCTCACACGTGCGGCGCACCCTGGCCTGCGCCTAAAAACAGCAGGCCATGCACAAAGCGTGCAGCCCGTCACACCATTGTGCTCATCTCGCCTCGACGCGGGCAGCATCATGGCGACTGCCGTGGAGCTGTAACCCATTACTGTGTGTTTGCAGCGCCCTGCAAATGCAATCCTCCAGAACCTCGACGGCAGCGCTCGGTTTGGGCTGACCGCTGCTCCGCAAGCGAAACGCGAGTGTTTTCGTCTTCATGACTGCATTGTAGGCCGTTCACTCCATGCACGTCTGCAACGCTTGTGCAGCACGGCAGCCAGGCAGGTGGCGGGCACGCGATGCCATGTGGCCGGCCTATTATGCCGTACTTGCTCGCAAGCCATGGCTCGTAGATCCTCCTCCACCAGCCCAACACATGCGCGCGCAGCTGTCAAATTGCTATATGTTGTGACAGCTTTTGGCTATCTCGAAATTGGACACATTGCATTGTTATTGTCTTGGATCTATTTGCGTAAGCGGCTTACTCTTCTGGGGTTGATCTCTACACCCGAACATCTGCAACTGCAAGACGCTTCAAAGGCGGGTCTCCATGTACCTTGCGGCAGCACATGATCCGAACGACACAAGGCACGCCACGCTACGCCCTCCGTCCCACCACGATACGCACGCCCAGGATGTAAACCCGGCTGCTCTCGTTCCCCGTACCGCATCCTACTAACACCATCGACCTCGTGGCAGCCACCGAATCCATCTTCTACGCCCGACAGAACACCCTTCATGCACTGCGTATTTCGTATATGCAAGCACACGTAATCAGGCTACGATTTGTTCACGCGCATCCCACGCACGGCTCACGATACACGTTGCTCTTTTATTCTCTTGCTCGCCTGTGCCCTGAGGCGTTTGTGTGATCCAGGTAGGCAGGCAGATGTTGTACCAACACTCGATCACAGCATGCTGCTGTTACACTTGCCACGTGAGAGTCGACTCGCACCGCGGCGTGTAATTATAAACCAGCCAGACGTGAGGCAGACTTAGCCGACCGCCAATCAAACAAAGAGCAAGTGTCCAAACTTCCAACTAAACCACATCCATTCACTCGTGCGTTACACAAAACGTCCAGATTCTCTCACACGCAAAAAGAAAAGACGCTACGACAATACCCATCAGAGATCCCAGGCCACTGACCTACGCAACTAAACATCTCAGCACCCGCCATAGCAAGAAATAAGCACGCTCGCGAGTCGCGCCCGACACTGGGCGTCGGAACCGGAACGCCTCCCCCGATGACAGCCCAGTAGTCCAGCGATCAAACCCGGCTCATCAACTCCAAGAAGTAAGCTTCGCTCAATCGGTCCATCACACCACCCTAATCGGGCCAGAAAACAACTACATAAGCCATCCCCCGTTCGATCTGGCCCGCCACAGCCCTGCAAGTATACATACAATAATGGTACAAAACTTCGATACTTCAGCGATTGCCCGAAACGAGCCTTGTCCCCGAATCCGGACCGCTTAATCATCACGTTCTCGCGCGATTGGGGGCAGCTTTGCTTGCGAAAGCCTTGTATCTGCATCCTGTCTCATAGCGCTTAGCCGCATGGTACCATTGTCGCATGTTTTTCTCTGTGTACGCGAGTCCAATCCGGCAGTTGAATTTCTTGATTTGTAAGGCAACGAGGAGGAGCATTGCGCTGTTTCAGGTTCGTCACCGTGATGATGTAGTTAGTGTACGATGGTACATGTACGTGGTCGTGCGGTAGTGCTTGCTTTGCCCGCATGAACGAAGTGTGGAGTATTTGTCATTGATCGAGTCGAGAGTGCTGTATGTGATTGGTGGTTGGTTTATTGCGCTTGCAATTTTGTTACATTGGACTATGGAAGGAGACTTGTGAGTGGCGCGTACGAGCAAGCGAGGATATGCTTTCTTCAGTCGTGTGAAGAAGGTGCATGATGAGTAAAGGAGATTAAGCGTAAAAGCTGATGCGTTTCGTGGTCTTGCGAAAAGATTCATGGTATCAATTATGTTTGCGATAACGATAGTTACACAGCTAACAACAAGCGCCTATAACAACAGCGCCAATCCAAACACGAAACCAAGCGCCAAAGCTATAGCTGGACCACCAAGATCCGAAGCCTGGCGTTTCACATTCCACGCCGCCGACGCAGAGCCTTCGCTAGGACTGGGCGTGTTGGTCGCAGTGTACACACCTGTCAACGCAGCGGTGGTCGACGAACTCGCACCGCCAGTCTCCTGGCTCGAGTCATCCGATGCAACACTCATTGGGCTGCCAGGGATTCCTGCTCGCACGCTAGAGCTCGGCAGAGTGACAGACGAGTCATCCAAATAGAAGATACCGTTGGCTACAACGCCTTTGCCAGCCATCATGGCTTCAGTGTCGTCAGTCGTGCATGTGCTGTTCCACGCACGAACCCAGCAAGTGGGATCGGGCTGCTCAGGGACTTTGTTGGTGTGCGTGGCGTTCTGCGGTCCTTCTGAGCCGAACGTGGAAAGGTCGACGATGTCACCGGTAGAGATCTCAGTGCCTTGGATGATGCGCGTGAAGACAGTAAATGCTGTCTCGGGCTGGTAGTACGGCATCAAGTGGCCGGCGTCGTAAATGCGAGAAAAGCTGAGATTGCCGAACTGGCGGACGGCGCCACCGACGTAGCTGGAGTTCACCACAATATCTGCATATCCGGCAGCGGGAAAGGCGTCGGCATACGGATTCAAACCGGGTTCAAATGGAGGTTCAGAGAAACCTGGTCCTGGTAACGGGTGTGGACGCGCTAACTTCGCCACTTCCAGACTGATGGCTTGCCCTCCAAGCCAATTGCAAATCCAATCCGCATCACCATACATCAATGCCACCCGCACACCGATGCTTAGTAAGTAGGCGATGTCTGCCAACTGGCCTCCGCGAATGGTATCACCGGTCGAGATGAAGCCCTGCTGCACGTAAGGGTTGCTTTCCGTGTAGTTTACACGCGCGCCAATTGACTCAAGCACTGTCTCGTTGTTCAGGTATTCTTGATACGCTGCAGGTGGATCCGGACTTGGTCTCTTCTGTCTGATATCGTACACGTCATATCCATTGCGTATATATGGCGCTGTGACGTTGAGACAGCCATATTGTGCAGCTTCGCAGAGCTCGTTCGTCTGAGCAACGTCACCCAGGCCGTTCGGGTCGGTTGCATCGGCAGCAGTACGGCATGCATCGATTTGTTCCAAACATCCTCCAGGGCCTGAGAATGCTTGTAGTGCGTTGAGCTGTTCGGTCTGGCTGTAGGCTTTGATACCGTAGGTGTTGTTGTATGCAAAGAACGGGTAGTAATAGTTCTGAACTGCATCATCAATAATCCCGTTGATGATGCCCAAAGACTCGAGCTGAATATCGAGGGAGCCATTGAAGGGCAGCAGCCCACTCTTGCGTTTCTGAGTCTGCTCGTCGAAATACCTGGCAAAGGTTGGCCCGTACTTTCCGCCGTACGACTCAGTGAAGAGATGGATTCCAACAGCTGCCTCAGGGACCTGCGGAGAAGTAACATTGGGCCGGACGGCAGGATTGTATTGTGGAAATGTTGATAGCCAGGATTGCAAGAAATGCCAAGTCGCAGAGGCCGCGATTTCTGTGGTGTTGGACGATGCCGACCATGGCTCCCGTTCATTTGAGTTGGCAGTACTAAATGTGCCATCAAGGTTGAGGAACGACGGAAGATCCGTTTCTGCCTTCTCAGGTTCAAAGATCTCGTTCGAGAAGAGATCGTACGAAGCATTCGTAGCAATGTCATAAGAAAAGCCGACCTGGTTGGGCTGGTCGATAAACAGCATATTGCTGCTTCGGTCCCATCCCCACATCCTTGACTGCGTGCCATAGCTACCATCATTCATCTGGACAACCTCGCAGGGTCCTACTTCATTGAAAAGGCCAACCATACTGCTCGAACCAGGACCACCGTTCAGCCATATTGTCAAGGGTGCGCTTTCGGGCACTTGCCGTGCTTCCACAAACCAAAAGAAGGTGTTGATGCTGTAATTCTGCTGTATGGGGGCCAGAGTGTAGGGTGGTAAGCTGATGTAGCCAGTATACTGTTTCTGAGTGGGAAACACGGTCGTGCATGTTCCATTGTCTGGGTATTTGAAGGATATGGTCACATTGGGATTGATCGGCGATTTCAAAACATTATCGTATGTAGGAGGTAGTGGGTACTGCGCCTTCGCGAAAGGAATGGATGCCGCAAATACTGCGACAGCAGCTGCTAATGCAGGTGGTAGCTGGAAGAACTACATAGGCATTAGCTTCAATCATATATTCGCACCAATTCCAGAGAACTCCTGGATATTGAAGCCAGCATGGAAAAAGGCCGCTCGCAGCCAACATGAGGTGTAATGTCATGCGCAGTATTGCATGCTCTTCAAGGTGCAATCAGGAAGCCATATAGCTCTGGCGGCCTTCGGTACGCGCCCCTGGGTCTCAGGCGCATTGCGCTCCAGTATTGTAGTCCAGCGATCTTACTCAAGCAGATGCTTGATCCAAGCGGCTATCCTCTCCGTTCCAAGGCTCTTGTGACTCAACCCATCATTCCCTTTCAATCTACCTAACGAACGTCTGTCGTTGTCCGCGATCTCAAGCCCAGGACCCAGCACATCTTCCAGAAAGCAATCCAAGATCCGTATAGGCGCATTCGTCGTCGAGATCCAGATCCATCGCGCTGCTCCAGAAGTAGAGTAAAAAGGTATCTACTCACATTCATTGCGCCAGAATCATCGTGGTCTCGTCATACACAGTGCTGTATCCCGTGCGCTCGATGCTCAGCTCTTCACACCATGGAGGGAGCTGAAAAGTTGCGGTGTGCTGTACTCGGACCTTTCGGCATGCGCTTTCGCGGAATCGTATTCTCGACAAGACTGCGCTCCAAACAACAAATCGGCATAGACTAAAGGAAGGTGACAGAGCGTGGGCGGTACAGCATGATCAATATTGGAGAGTCATGTACGCGCGGACTCTCCATGTTCGAGCTCGAGCCAACCCCACGCAATCTCCATGCGCGCGAGCTGAGGACAAACCCTTGAACCTTGAAATCACGAGCCCACACCACAGGAATTGAAGCTATATGCAGAGATCAAGTATTGCATCACACTTGGATAAGTTACAATTCGCTTGCAATGATCTCCCTTGAGTAGCATGAGCAATCAACCCAACCACCACAATTTCCACTATCACCATCATCAACACCATCGGAGAATTCCCATACTAGTCGCCTCGTGGCTCTTTGCTCGGCGAAGCTTGTGCCGCCAGAACCAATCACTCAATACTCGATGCTCGATGCTCGATGCCGTCGTACACGAGCCCTGCGGGCGTCAGCTTCAATAATATCGGCACGAGAACAACTTATGCGGTGTAGCTTTGGAAGATCTGGCCATCAGCTGACCCAATACAGTATGTGCACCTAAGTACATCGGTTCCTTTTGCACAATACTTGCAAGTTATGCTCGCGACGTAGCTCTGCAGGCTTCAAGTATCGGAAGATTAAAATTACAGGGCCATCAATGCTGGCATACTTCGGGACCATTCGAAGGTATGCAAACGAACCTGCAGAGAAGAGGCACACTCTGCTCGAAGTACTCGATCGACCTGTCATGGAAAAAAGCATGTTTGACACCGCTTGGCCGCCAACGCCACGCCAACCTCAAAATCGATCGTGGATTCAAATATTCTGCTTCTGCAGAATGCGTTCGTAACCAAGGAAAGGGGGATAGAACATGCAGGTCAGATTGGGATATCAGGATAATAGCTCTCTTCAAGGAAACGAAAAAGTAATCACATCGCACAGAAGTCTCCATTCGTTCATTCGTCGTATGAGCCGGGAAGAGCGCCAGCTCCTGCGTCGGCTTCGCACATAGCCTGGACGGCGGCTGCTTGCTGTTCGGCGGTCATGCGCTCGGTGACGATGAAGTTCATGTCGGTGTGGACGGTAAAGCCGATGACTTTCTGGTTGAAAGGTTTCGCCAAGCTGCATGGTTGGAGGTTGAATCGAAGGAGTGTCTGCAAGCATTGTTAGGACTTGTAACAGCAGCAATATATCTTTTCCTTGCTCAGCTTACCTCAGCGACAGCCTTGTTCAGCTCCATTGTGGCGACACCACGACCCAGGCATCCAAATCGTCCGGAACCGAAGTTCAGCGTCACCGTTTCGGTCATGCGAAGAACTCTGGCTTGCTCCTTCTCACTGCTGTCACGCGGCAACCATCGTTCTGGTCTGAAGATCTCGCAGTCGACGCCAAAGATTTCCGGGTCGTGCATCATTCCCCAACTGTTCCAGCCGATCTGAGTACCGCCCGGGGCAAACTTCTCGACACCGTCGACTTCGATACGTGCGCCACCATCGGGTACACGCTTTGCCATTAGACCAGACACAGGCGGGTGAATGCGAAGACCTTCTTTGATACAAGCTTGCAAGTAAGGCAGCTGGCGGGCTTCTGAGTCCTGGATGACGGGACGAGAGACCTTACCCGCAGCGATTCCCGCATTCAGCTCCGCGAGTAGACGCTCAAGAACTGGCGGCGAAGTAGAGATGAAGTGCAGTGCAATACGGAGAGCTGAAGCCGTGCTGTCAGAACCCGCGGTGATCTGAGTGAGGGTCTCGGATTCAAGTTCCGCTTGGGTGAGGCCACGGTTGATGAAGGAGTTGAGCATATCTTGTCTGACAATTGGCTTTGGCCCAAAGCGCTCCTGTACCCGTTCACGCGCGAAGCCCATGACTCTACCAAGGCCTCGCTTATCTGTGGATTTGGGTAAGGCACCTTTGATCAGCGGCATCTTCATCATGTTCGTGAGTTCTGTGTAGACACCAAAGACGATAATGGCAGGGAGGAACTGCTCAAGATTCTTGAGATATCCGAATGGATCATCGTCTTGGTCAAGGAAGCCAAAGGTCTGACCAAAGGCAATCTTCGAAATCACATCAAGCGTGAAGAAAGACGTCATTCTGGAAAGGTCCATCGTCCTGAAGATGTTATCTTCGGGACGAGACACGTACTTGCTGTCCATGAGATCAAACATCTGCAACAGCTTTTCGTCAATGTCATGCTCCATGTGCAAGTTCTCCTTGCCTGAGTAGCCAGGAGCCATGCGAGTACGGAGGTCGGCGTGAATACGTTCGTCGACATGCGACGTGATGTTGTCGCGCTCGGGGTGAAGCTTGAGCGCGGCATACCAATGACCTCTGGTGAAAGGAGAGCGAACGGCACTCATACGCCGGAACAGCTCAGGATCCGACGTGATTAGGAATTTCGGTCCAATGCGTGCTGTGGAGCCTGAAGAATGTTGTTAGTCATGTTGTCTGTATGCGGAATTTGCCACGGAGGCTGCCAGCGATAACGAAAGGAGACATCTATCTGTGACAAGCAAACACCCAATATGACTTGTCGCATTGATGTTCCCGAGCATATTGGAGCTCGTGTATCACGAGACCAGACGCCTTCGTGCGACGACTTGCGCAGGAAAGCGGGTCTCGGGTTTGGATGATTGGCAAATGAGAGCGAGATTCCAGCGCAGTGGTAACGATGAAAAAGCCAGCTCGCGTGGAGAACTCACCATGCTTGCGGTTGAGTGCCGCGAATCGCTTGTGCATTTCGCCGCTGCTCTGCGTGTCGAGCAGCCATAGTCGCGACCATCCTGAGGACCAATGGCCACCGAACTCCTTGAGAGAGTAGTAGGTGCGTACAGAGCGCACAACGAGCGCCAGAGCGACGGCGGCGACGAGGAAATATGCCGCTGCAACCATAGCTGGACAGGGAAGGCGGTCTGACTAGTGTCGTTGAGCCTTTCGTGCGCTGGGCGATTGCACAGTTTTCAGCGTGGTGCTGCTGAGCGCCGGTGTGCTGGTAACTGGTCGCAGGGGTGATTCGTGTCGAGCGGGCGGGTGCAGTTGTTGTGCACACGCAGCGGTTCTGTTACTCGCTGGGAGTCGTCGGGAGCAGCAGTCGCTGCGGGCAGGCTATGAGGGTGGGAGGCGGGAGACAGATAGCATGATGTTTGCGCGCGCAAGCAGGCAGGCGGGCTCGTAGCGAGTTGAGACCTTCTTGACGTCGGCGGGAAGCAGGACAGACAGGACAGCACGCACGCACAGGACAGACGACAGGACCGTAGTTGAGGCGACTGGACTAGAGAGGCACGCGGGGCCGGGCATTTAGGTAGAGGCGATGGGATGCATTGACAGCACGTGGATGACGAATGTGCCGATGACAGGCAAGGGACTACGGCCTGCTAGGAGAGGCTGTTGTTACAGCAAGAGGCGGCTCACGATTAACGTTGGCAGCTGCGTGCACTATCGCCGTGGTGGAAGTGGTAGTGTGGCCTCGCTAGGCACAAACCGAACACCCCAAGCACTCCTCCAACCGTTCAACCCACGCCTGCACGGCCAAACTCACAGACATGGAGTGACGCCCGGTTAGTGTACATTTTATTAGTGCTGGCAGCGATGGCTCCCCTCTGGTTCTCACAATCCAGAGGCACATATTCGATCCATGCGCCATCTCGGGCGCGTCTCATACATCTGCCGTATACTGCATCGGCCCTGTCCTCGCATGTGTGGCGCCTTGTGGGAGCCATGGATCGATCACTCGCGTGGCAGCGTGGTCGGAGCATGGTCAGGCGAAGGAAAGCGTCTCCATAGAAGCCCACTGCTCACCACCTAGTCCACCTCACCACTGCGTGGCGCCAACGGGGAACGACGGCCGCGGTGGCGCCCCATATACTGTACATCCTCGCTTGCCTGCAGTAGAACGAGCGTGGGATGATGAGTGGCGCGTGCTCTGCATTAGAAACATCCGCACTAGGAGTCGTGGTGTACGCGCCGTTTCTCATCTGGGGCGACGGCCGGCACTTACGCTTACCCTTCCTCCTCAGGGCAAGGAATAACCTCGACTTCACGACACGCAACAACGCCGGCACATTTCTCAAGCACCTCGGCGGACCGCGACGAAACCACAAACACCCTGCAAAGCAAGGCAGACTGGTGGAGTCGACAGCCAACCGACACGAATTCATTCACCAACAGGCTTTCCCTCCCGCCCGTGCCCGCATGTGACAGGCGAGCCAGGGTACAGCCGGAGGATCTCGTAGGCTCACGGAGCGGAGCTACAATCAGGATCGCCAGACTACCTCTGCTGCTTAAACTCTGACAGTCAGCCACCGCTATCTTGCTTGCTTGCCTACTTTTGCGTGTGTGCTCGCTCTGCCCTTCAATAAACCCTGTGGTTATCAACGGCGCTGCAGCCCTCCTCTGTCTCACCATAGGACAACGCATCAGAGGCGTCGCCGTGCCCCAACTTTCACCTCCCGCTCTATACGGAATACGACAAACGAAGCCACCTGACGACATCCAGCTGTTGCGATCGGCAGACGGTACTGCACGGCTTGACCGCTGCCGACTAGATCTATTGGAACACCATGTCTTCAAACCAGACAAACCAGGTCGACCCTGGCGACTCTGCGACAGACCTGACTTCACCACTTCACGATCAGGCCGACCAGCTCGCCCAAAGCTCTAGCGCCACAGGTCATGCTGCTTCAGCCCCTATTCCATCTAATGGCATCGACGACGGACACATCGACAACGGTGACGGTCTTTTCTCAGGCCAGACTGCAGACGAGCAGGATCTCGAAGTAGATGTATGTGGAATCATCCGGTTGAGCCCTGGCCGCATGTCGGCTTAAGTAGAGGAGAGACTCTTACACTGCATTCATAGGACGAGAGTGATTCAGCACTTGGCAGTGACACGTTTGTCTTTCTCCCGCATGCAGGTCTTGGAGCAGCGCAACTGACGGT
>Ga0265797_10008000_pt1 | contig 14253 bp, 10 predicted proteins | sample P2T30metagenome_FD_192433 | JGI IMG/M metagenome (GOLD analysis project Ga0265797, IMG submission 192433) | Plant litter microbial communities from East Loma Ridge, Irvine, California - P2 T30 | ecosystem: Environmental > Terrestrial > Plant litter > Unclassified | place: USA: California... | reverse complement strand
CCTTCCACGCCAGCGCCGGCGCTTGCCAGCCTTTGTCGGTGCGCACCATCAAGCGGGCCGACGCAGGTTCGAGCGCCACCAGTTGCTCGGCGCCGAGCTGGCGGGCCGGCAGTGCGCGCCAGCGCTTGCCGTCGCGTTTCCAGGTCAGCAGGGAGCCCTTGTCGTCGATGGCGGCGACGCCGCCCGGCAGCACGGCCAGCGCCGTCAACTCGCCCTTGAGCTGACCATGCGGCGCCTGCAGCGCCACCGGCGTGCGGGCCGGCGGGCCTTCGGCATCGGCGCCGTAGGCCCACAGGCCCAGGCCTTCCTCGGCCGCGAACAGCGTGCCATGGGCGTCGTCGACGCGGCACGTCTCGACGCCGGACGGCAGCGCCAGGCGCCGCACCAGACGGTGCTCATTGCTGGCGCCACTACCCAGCAACCATTGCTGCGCCTGGCCATCCTTCGCCACCAGGAACACATAGTCGAGCTGCTGGGCGTCGCGGTACATGCAGGCCGCCTCGATGCCGAAGCCGGTTTCCGGCAGCACGGGCAGCGCGCGCAGCGTACCGGCCTTGAGGTCGATGCGCACCGGCACTGCGCGTTCGGTATTGGAGTCGACCACGACTGCCAGCGCGCCGCCATCGAGCGGGCGCAGGTCGAGCTTTTCGCCCCGCAGCGCCAGGCTGGCGCGCTCGCGGCCATCGGGGCCCACCAAGCGCAGCGCGCGCTTGTCGAGGGCCAGCCAGGCGCCGCCGGGCAGCGCGGCCAGTTCCTCGGCATCGTTCAGGGCTGCCGGCATCCTGGGCGCCGCAGCAGAAGCCGGCGCTGCCAGGGGACACGCCAGCAATACGGCCAGCAGGATCGGGGATACGGTCTGTTTCATCAGAAGATGCTCGCTTTCAGGCCGATCTTGTAGGTGCGGCCGTATTGTTCGTGTTGCGCATTGCGCGACTTGTCGCCCAGGTACACATAGTATTTTTCGTTATTCAGGTTGCTGGCGTCGAACGTGACCTGCCAGCGCTTGTCGAGTTTCCACGACATCGACAGGTCCAGCTGCTTCTGGGTGTCGACAAAGCGGTCTTGCGTGGCGTCCAGCGTATCTTCGCCCAGCTCCAGCAGGTAGGGCGATTTGTAGTTCAGCGCCAGGCGCGCGCTGAACGGGCCGGCTTCGTAGCCGACCATCACGTTGCCGACGCGGTTCGACTGGCCCGGCATGCGGATGGTGCGCGCAGCGCGGCCGCCATCGCCATCGGCGCTGTCGATGTCGGCGCGCGAACTGGTGATGCTGCCGTTGATCCCGACCAGCAGGCCGTTGAACGGCGCCGGCAGCATGCGCAGCGGCTGCTGCCAGGCCAGCTCGATGCCGCGCACGCGCGCCTTGTCGCCGTTCTTGTACGAGATTGCGCTGCTGTAGTCGGCCCACTCGCCGCTGCCGGCGAGATCGGTGGTGTAGGTGAAGTCGCGGATCGCCTTGGTGAACACATAGGCCGACACCACGCCGTCGCCGCCGATCATGCGCTCGATGCCCAGGTCAAGATTGTGCGAGCGCAGCGGCGCCAGGTCGGGATTGCCGATGGTCGCTTCGTCATCGCCGTCCCGGCTCACGCCCGGTGCCAGTTGCGCGAAGTTGGCGCGCACGACCGAGTTGCTCCACGCGGCGCGCAGGCTGGTGGCCTGGTCGATGTCGAAGCGCAGGTGCGCGCCCGGTAGCCAGTTGGTGTACGACCTGCTTGCCGAGCGCGCGGTGATCTCGTCGTCGGCTACTTGCGCGCCGTCGGCCTTGAAGCGGGTGTGCTCGGCGCGCACGCCGGCCAGCAGTGACCAGGCGCCGCGGCGCAAGCTCGTTTGCAGGTAGGCGGCGTCGATGTCTTCCTGCAGCTTGAAGTCGTCCAGCGCCGAGTCGACCGCCACGCGGGCCGGGTCGCGCGCCAGGCCGGCCAGGCGCGCACGCACCAGGGCCGGATCGATGGCGTAGCCAAGATTGGCGAACGGGTAGTTTAGGCGCGTGTTGTTCACGAACGCGCTCATCGAGGTCGATCCGGCGCCGAAATAGTCGCCGTCTTCCGGATCGTCGCTGCCGTATTCCCAGGCCTCGGTGTCGGTCTTCTTGTCGCGGCGCGTCGTCTTGGCGCCGAACTTGACTGCGCCGGCCCAGTCGCCGGCCTCGAAGTCGCGCTGCAGGTCCAGGCGCAGCTGGCGGGTGGCGTCCCTGGCGGCGGCGCGTTCGAGCGCGAACGAATCGAGTTCATAGTTGGCCGCGTCGGCCACGCCGGCGGGGGCGATCAGGTGCGGCGTACGGGTATTCGTAAAGCCGATGCCGTTGACGCTCTCGATGTTGGTAAACCGCGCATCGGCAATCGCGTCCGGCGTCTTGTCGGTGGCGCTGCTGGCCGCCGCTTCGGCGTGCAGCTTCCAGAGACCCATGCGGCGATCGACAGAGCCGGTGAGCGAGCGGATCTCTTGCGTGTACTTGCGCTGGCGCAGGCGGCGTTCGACCGTGGCGGTATCGAGCTCGCCCTCGAGCACACCGTCTTCATTGCCCTCGAAATCGCCCACCGTCATGCGGTCGCGCGATTCTTCGTCCGAGAAGCGGCTGATGAAGCCGCGCAGCGCGTAGCTCGTTACCGCGTCCGGGCGGTAGTCGAGGTTGATGGCGCCGGCGCGGCGTTCGCGCGTGGGCAGGTAGTCGCGCAGCTCGAAGCCCGAGATGCGGTTGCCGTTCCAGTCGCCGCCGGTTTCCACGTTGTCCGAGCCGAACTTGCGCTTTTCGCCGGACAGGCCGGCAGCGATGCCGAGCTTGCCGTCCATGAAGCGCTGGGCCCACAGCAGGTTAGCGCTCGGGCTGTTCTGGCTCGTGTTGGTGTCGTGGCCGACGGCGGCGCCAATATTGAGCAACTTGCCCGGCAGGTCGAACGCGGACAAGGTCTTGACCTCGACGCTGCCGCCGAGCGAGTTCGCATCCTGGTCCGGCGTGGCCGACTTGGTTACTTCGAGCGAGCGCACCATCCCGGCCGGCAGCACGTCCAGCGCCACCGCGCGGCGCGTCGCTTCCGGCGACGGCACCAGCGCTCCGTTGATGGTCACGCTGTTGTAGTCGGCGTCCAGGCCCCGCACCACCACATAGCGGCCTTCACCCTGGTCGCGCTGGACCGAGACGCCCGGCATGCGCGCCAGCGCTTCGGCTGCGTTCTTGTCCGGCAGGTGGCCGATGTCGTCGCTGCTGACGACACTGACGATATTGTCGGCCTGCTCCTGGGCGGCGATGGCGCGCGCCAGGCTGGCGCGCTGGCCGGTGACGATCACGCTGGCCGGTTCGGCGGCGTGGACGCCGACGGCGGCCAGCAGGCCGGCGGTAAGGGCGGGGAGGGCAAAGTGGCGCATGTGGGGGGGGTTCAATGGTTGGGATGCGGCGGATTCTGGTGCGTGAATGTGACGTATTGGTGACGGCGGCCGGGCGCGATCGCGCACCTGGCCGCGCCTGAGCCGAATTGACCCGGCGCCTGCCGGCTGCGCCTTGGGACGCGTGCCGCCATCGGGGCGCCGTGCACGCTGCCGTGAGCCGTTTTGACCCTGTGCGGTCGCGCCACGGTTTTGTCATCCTGTCATCCTGCGGTCATCTGGCTGCGCTATGTTCCGACGATCTGCGTTGTCCATACCTGCCATGCTTCCCATGTCCACCCTGATCCGCCACTTTCTGTTGGTCGCCGGCCTGCTTGGCGCCGTCGTGTTCTTGTTTACCAGCGCCGGCGCTGCCATCCCGCTCGGGCAGTGGGATCTGGTGGACATCGCCAGCGAGGGCGGCACGGCCCTGCTGGCGGCGCTGTGGTGCCTGATGGTGCTGACCAGCCGGCCCGATGGCGTGGTCACGCGCCTGCTGGCCGGCGGCCTGGCCTGCATCATGCTGGGTTCGTGGGCCGACTGCCTCGACGAAGTGTTCGATGTCGAGAAGGCCGCGATGTGGGACAACGTGCTCGAATCGCTGCTGCCGCTGGGGATGCTGGTCCTGACCGCCGGCATGGTTTATTGGCGGCGCGAGCAGGCCACGCTGTCGGACCATATGCGCAAGCGCGAACGGCTGTTTCGCAACCACCGGCCGTTCGATCGCATCACGCAGCTGGCCGACGCGGCCTACCTGCGCGCGCAACTGCATATCGAGAGCAAGCGCGCTGATGCCGGCGGCACGCTGGTGCTGTTCGATATCGATGCCTTCCACCGCATCAACCGCGAGCACGGCCAGCCGGAAGGCGACCGCGTGCTGCAGGCAGTTGCCCACATGCTGCTGCTGAACCTGCGCAACGATGATCTGCTGTGCCGCTACGCGGGCGACCGCTTCGCCGTGCTGATGCCGGGCCTGGCCGAGCCGGATGCGCGCGCCGCCGCCGACCACCTGTGCCGCATGGTGTCGTCGATGCGCCATCACGGGCCCAAGGGCCGGGTGCCCATCACGCTGCGCCATGGCTGCGCGCCGGCGCGCGGCGCACCGGATGCGCTGCTGGCCGCGCTATGTCGCCAGATGGATCATCGGATGGACGCGGTGTGATTGCCTGGCAGGCCGCCACGGAACCCTCGCCGGCTGCGTACCGGCATAGCGCGCTGGCGCTGGAATATGGCCGCTCGCGCGATGCATCCGACGCCGACCTGCTGCGCGGCACCGGACTGTCCTCCGGCGGCGCGGTCTCGCCCGACGGCTACCTGCGGCAACTGGCGAATACCTTGCGGCTGCTGGACAGTCCGGACACCAGCTTCATGCTGGGGCAGTTGCTGCTGCCGGGACACGACGGCGCGGCCAGCCACGCGCTGGCGCAGGCGCCGGACCTGCGCACGCTGCTGCATGTCCTGTGCCGCTTTTACACCCGCCTGACGCCGCTGCTGCGTCCGCGCTTCGAAACCTGGGGCGACGTGGCGCTGCTGTACTGGGTCGATGCCTACGGCGCGCCAAGCCTGCGCCCGGCCCTGGTCGAGATGCACATGACGGCCGTGGTGGCGCTGTGCCGCTGGCTGGGCGGCGAGCGCCTGCCATGGCGCTTCTGCTTCAATCGCGGCGCGCCGCGCCACATCGAGCAGCATCACGTCCACCTGGGCGCCGAGCTGAAATTTGGCTGCCAGCTCGACGCGATGCTGCTGCCGGCAAGCTGGCTCGATCGGCCATGGCCGCGCGCCAGCGGGATGACGGCGCGCCTGGCCCTGCAGGCGGCCGAGCTGGAACCCCAGGGCGCGCCCGGTCTTCTGGCGGCGCTCTACGATTACCTGCTGGCGCACGTGCGCGACGTGCCCACGCTCGAGCGCACGGCAGGCGACTTCGGTGTCAGCCCGGCCACGTTCAAGCGCCAGCTGCTGCGCCACCACACGCACTTCCAGGGTGAGCTCGATCAGGTGCGCACGCACGTGGCGCTGTGGCTGTTCCAGGCCGAACGCGCCGACAACGACGCGGTGGCGCGCTACCTGGGTTTTCATGATGCGGCCAACTTCCGGCGCTCGTTCAAGCGCTGGACGGGCCTCACCCCGGGGCCGATCCGCGCGGCGCTCGACGGGGAACTGGGCTGGTTCGCGGGTGCTCTGCAGGGCGTCTGAATTGGCTGCGCTGCCGTGAAAATGGTATCGTTCGCGGTTCTTGCCGCTGCCGAAGAAGAGGAATGCGTCCCAGTCCCCACCTGCATATCGTTTGTCCTACCCAGAAGCGTGGCTTCCCGGCGTTCATGTCGGTCGCCTTTGTCTGGGTCGTGGCGTCCGGCCTGGCCAATGGCTGGAAAGGGCAACCCTCGTTCGAGTTCGTGCTGCTCACTGCCTGCGCACTGGTCATCATGGTGCTGGCCGCGTGCGCGCTGTACCGTAATTTCGTGTTCAGGGATGCGCTGTACATCGCGCGCGAGGGCAGCCTGCCGGCGTCGATCCCGCTGGCGTTCATGGTCCACGAGATCCGCGCCGTGCGCCTGCTGCCCAGGCACGAAGCGTGGACGCCGGAAGGCAAGTGGGATTCGCTGGGCTTTGGCCAGGGCCGCATCGAGATCGACACCGCCACCCATCGCTACCACTTCGGCATCGGCCTGGACGAATTCGAGGCCGAGGCGGCGCTGAACCGCATCGTCGACTTTTGCCGCGCGCAGGGCGATGTCGCCGTCGCAGCCTGAAACCGCAGCGTGAAACCGTTTGTCATTGATGAAAGATGCCATGTCCAGACCGATCGCCGTCCATCTTCGCAGCCTGGTGCTGTGGTTCGCCATCGGCGCCGCCGCCAGTGGCCATGCGGCCGAGACGCCGATTATTCTCGATACGCCCACCGGCCAGCTGGCCGGCACGCTCGAATTGCCGGCCGGCGCCGCCAAGCCGCGCCTGGCCCTGATCATCGCCGGCTCCGGCCCCACCGACCGTGACGGCAACAGCTCGCTGATCCCCGGCCGCAACGATAGTCTCAAGCTGCTGGCTGCGGGGCTGGCTGACGCCGGCATCGCGACGGTCCGCTACGACAAGCGCGGCATCGGCGGCAGCCACGCGGCCGGGCCGGCCGAAGCGGCGCTGCGGTTCGAGATGTTTGTCGACGATGCGGCGGCCTGGGTCGCCAGGCTGAAAGCCGATCCGCGCTTTGCATCGGTGGCGGTGATCGGGCACAGCGAAGGCTCGCTGATCGGCATGCTGGCGGCGCAGCAGGCCGACGCCGCGGCGTTCGTGTCGATTGCCGGCATTGCCGATGGCGCCTCGACACTGCTGCGCAAGCAGCTCGAGGGCAAGCTGCCGCCCGATCTGGAGAAAGAGAGCGAGCGAATCCTGGCCGCGCTGGAGAGCGGCGTGGTCGTCGATCCGGTGCCGCCGGCGCTGGCGACGTTGTTCCGGCCGAGCGTGCAGCCGTATCTGATCTCATGGTTCAAGTATGTGCCGGCCGAGCGCATCGCCGGGTTGACGATGCCGGTGCTGGTCGTGCAGGGCAATACCGATATCCAGGTGGACGTGGTGCAGGCCAACCGGCTGCACGGCGCCCGCGCAGGGGCCAAACTGGCGATCATCCCGGGCATGAACCACGTGTTCAAGCACGTGCGCGCCGAGCCCGAACTGCAGGTGGCCAGCTATGGCGATCCGAGCCTGCCGGTATCGCCCCAGCTGGTCAAGGCGATTGCCGACTTTTTGCATCAGGGTGGCGCCGCCACCCCGTAGCGGTCAGGCCGCAGCGCGCAGCGTATGCGCCGCTGCCACCATATTGCGCAGCGCCGGCAGCACTTCGTCCCAGGTGCGCGTCTTCAGGCCGCAGTCCGGATTGATCCACAGGCGCTGCGCCGGGATGCGCGTGGCGGCCTTTTGCATCAGGTCGACGATGTGAGCCTGGCTCGGGATGTTCGGCGAGTGGATGTCGTAGACGCCCGGGCCGATCTCGTTCGGGTATTGAAAATCATCGAATGCATCGAGCAGTTCCATGCTTGATCGTGACGTTTCGATCGTGATCACGTCGGCATCCATGGCGGCGATCGCGCCGATGATGTCGTTGAACTCCGAGTAGCACATATGGGTGTGGATTTGGGTGTCATCCTTCACGCCGTTCGCCGTGATGCGGAACGACTCCACCGCCCAGTCCAGGTACGCCGCCCAGGCAGCGCGGCGCAGCGGCAAGCCTTCGCGCAGGGCCGCTTCGTCGATCTGGATCACCTGCACGCCGGCGCGTTCCAGGTCCAGCACTTCGGCGCGGATCGCCAGCGCCAGTTGGCGGCAGCTTACGGCGCGCGGCTGGTCGTCGCGCACGAACGACCAGTTCAGGATCGTCACCGGACCAGTGAGCATGCCCTTCATCGGCTTGCCGGTGAGCGACTGCGCATAGGTGGTCCATTTGACCGTCATCGCCTGCGGGCGGTGCACGTCGCCGAACAGGATCGGCGGCTTCACGCAGCGCGAACCATATGATTGCACCCAGCCGTTCTGGCTGAACGCGTAGCCGTCGAGCTGCTCGCCGAAGTATTCGACCATGTCGTTGCGCTCCGCCTCGCCGTGCACGAACACGTCCAGGCCCAGGGTTTCCTGTTCGCGCACACAGCGCGCGATCTCCTGGCGCATCGCGTCTTCATAGGTCGCCGCATCGAGCTCGCCCCTCTTGAAGCTGTTGCGGGTGTGGCGGATGGCGGCCGTTTGCGGGAACGAGCCGATGGTCGTCGTCGGGTACAGCGGCAGCTGGAGCAGGGCAGCCTGCCGGGCGCTGCGCGCTGCGTGGCCGCTGGCGCGCTGGCCCAGCTGCGGGGTGATGGCGGCCAGGGCCTGTGCCACTTCCGGGTTCGACACGCGCGGCGAGGCGCGGCGGCGGTCGATGGCGGCGGCGTTTTCCACCAGCTCGGCTTGCACCTGGGTGCGGCCATGGTCCAGCGCATGGGCCAGGATGCGCAGCTCATCGAGCTTTTGCACGGCGAACGCGAGCCACGAGCGGATCTCGGGATCGAGCGCCGTCTCGAACTGCAGGTCGACCGGCACGTGCAGCAGCGAGCACGATGGCGCGATCCAAAGGCGCTCGCCCAGCTGGCGCTGCACCGGTTCGAGCCATTCGAGCGTGGCGTGCAGGTCGGTCTTCCAGATATTGCGGCCATCGATCACGCCCAGTGACAGCACCTTGTGCGGCGCGAGGGCGGCGATGGCCGGCGCGACTTCGTCACGCGCATTGATGGCGTCGAGGTGCAGGCCGTCGACCGGCAGTGCGCAAGCCAGTTCCAGGTTGTCTTCCAGGCGGCCGAAGTAGGTCGCCAGCAGCAGCTTGACGCTGTTCCCCTGCAGCGTTTCATAAGCATCGACATACGCGTCGCGCCAGCGCGCATCGAGGTCGAGCACCAGTGCCGGCTCGTCGACCTGCACCCACTCGATGCCTTGCGCGGCGAACCAGGCAAGCAGCGCTGCATACACCGGCAGCAGTTGCGGCAGCAGGTCGAGGCGGTCGCTGTCATCTTTCGCCTTGCCGAGCCACAGATAGGTGAGGGGGCCGATGATGACCGGTTTGGCTTTCACGCCGAGCGATTTTGCTTGCGCCAGCTGTTCTTCCAGGCGCGCGGTATCGAGCGTGAACTGCGTGTCGGCGGCGAATTCCGGGACGATGTAGTGGTAGTTGGTGTCGAACCACTTGGTCATTTCGCCGGCGTGGACGCAGCCGCAGTCGGTATCGCCCTGGCTGCGGCCACGGGCCACGCGAAAGTAAGCGTCCAGCGGATCGCCATGCGCGGCATGTGCGCGCTGCGGGATGTTCCCGAGCGTGAAACTCATGTCGAGCACCTGGTCGTACAGCGAGAAGTCGCCGACCGGCGCGAAATCGAGCTTGGCTTGCTGCTGCCAGTGGCGCTGGCGCAGCTGCGCCGCCTGCACGCCGAGTTCCTGTGCCGGCGACTCCTCTTTCCAGAAGCGCTCGAGCGCAAATTTCAGTTCGCGGCGCGCGCCGATGCGGGGAAAGCCGAGGTTGTGGGTGATCGTCATGATGAATGGAGCCTTGTGAACGTTGATGAGTTCATCATAGGGCCGGCAATCCATGAATAAAATTGGTATGATTTCATTCATCCATCAATTTTATTCATGAGTCATGCTCGAACGCATCCACCTGTCCATCATCCGCGAAGTCGATCGCCGCGGTTCGCTCACTGCCGCAGCCGATGTGCTGTGCCTGACGCAGTCGGCACTGAGCCACACGGTCAAGAAGCTCGAACAGGGCCTGGGCACGCCCGTGTGGACGCGCGAAGGCCGCTCGCTGCGCCTGACGCAGGCCGGGCACGCGCTGCTGGCGCTGGCCGAACGGGTGCTGCCGCAGCTTGAACATGCCGAAGGGCAGATGCGCGAATACGCGCGCGGCGAGCGCGGCACCTTGCGCATCGGCATGGAGTGCCATCCCTGCTATCAGTGGCTGCTGAAGGTGGTGGAACCCTATCTGGCGGCGTGGCCCGAGGTCGATGTCGACGTCAAGCAGCGTTTCCAGTTCGGCGGCCTGAAGGCGCTGTTCGGCTACGAGATCGACTTGCTCGTCACTCCCGATCCGCTGTTCAAGCCGGGCCTGCGTTTCGTGCCGGTGTTCGATTACGAGCAGGTGCTGGTGGTGCCCAGCAGCCATCCACTGGCCGGGCGCGGACATGCAGAACCGTGCGATTTGTCCGATGAAGTGTTAATTACCTACCCGGTCGATATCGAGCGGCTCGACATCTATAACCAGTTCTTTTTGCCGGCCGGTTGCGCGCCGCGCGAGCGCAAGGCGATCGAGACCACCGACATCATGCTGCAGATGGTGGCCAGCGGCCGCGGCGTGGCGGCGCTGCCGCGCTGGCTGGTGGAAGAATACGCGGGCCGCATGCCGGTGGCGCCGGTGCGGCTGGGCGCAGAGGGCGTGTTCAAGCAGATTTTCCTGGGCACGCGCGAGGTCGATGCCGGCACGACGTACCTGGATGCCTTTGTCGAGATCGCCCGGCACGCCAAGCTGTAGCGGGCATGCCACATCGACCACGGTTTACGTCAAGACAGCGCGGTACTGCCTGCAAAATCAGCAAACTGGTTGACCCATCATCACAATGCGCCTATACTCGCAGGTTCTCGATTTATCCTGCACATCGTATACGCATTCGCAGCCGCTCCATTTGCCGAGTGGCTTTCGTCGCCTCCGCTGTCAGTCTCTTCGGGACTAGGTTTTAGTCCCCGGATCAGCACACTGCCGGTTCGGGTCATTAATAAGTAGTACTTTGTTGGATTAGGAACGATGCCAACCATCAATCAACTGATTCGCAAACCGCGTGAAGCTGCGGTTGTGAAGAGCAAGTCGCCGGCACTGGAAAACTGCCCGCAAAAGCGCGGCGTGTGCACCCGTGTGTACACCACCACGCCTAAGAAGCCAAACTCGGCGCTGCGTAAAGTCGCCAAAGTGCGTCTGACCAACGGTTTCGAAGTCATTTCGTACATCGGCGGTGAAGGCCACAACCTGCAAGAACACAGTGTCGTGCTGCTGCGCGGCGGCCGTGTGAAAGACTTGCCGGGTGTGCGTTACCACATGGTTCGCGGTGCACTGGATACCCAGGGCGTCAAAGACCGTAAGCAAGCTCGCTCGAAGTACGGCGCGAAGCGTGCCAAGGCTGCGAAGAAGTAATTCTTCGGCGTGTCATGCACACGTCACATTAATTAGATAAGTTGAGCCGGCCGTAAGGCCGAGTAAGTGAAGGGTCAAGAGGGCCTTTCGCGAGTGCACAGCGTGCACTCAACTGAAGACATGAAGGAATCGAAATGCCACGTCGTCGTGAAGTACCCAAGCGCGAAATCCTGCCGGATCCAAAATTCGGTAACCAGGATGTCGCCAAATTCGTCAACGTTCTGATGCTGTCCGGCAAAAAGTCGGTTGCAGAAAACATCATCTACGGTGCATTCGAACACATTCAATCCAAGTCGGGCAAAGACCCGCTGGAAGTGTTCACGACCGCGATCAACAACGCTAAGCCGCTGGTGGAAGTCAAGTCCCGCCGTGTCGGTGGCGCCAACTACCAGGTGCCAGTGGAAGTTCGTCCGGTTCGTCGTATGGCGCTGTCCATGCGTTGGTTGCGCGAAGCCGCAAACAAGCGCAGCGAAAAATCCATGCCGCAACGTCTGGGTGGTGAACTGCTGGAAGCGGCTGAAGGCCGTGGCGGCGCGATGAAGCGTCGTGACGAAGTTCACCGCATGGCAGAAGCGAACAAGGCGTTCTCGCACTTCCGCTTCTAAGAAAAAGGGCGGATTCCAGGGAAACGTCTTTCCTGGAGTTAATGCCCGTGCAGTATCTGTTGTTCAGGCCGGGCTCATTTTGATCATCAAGATGATGCTCGGTTTTGTCCATTCAAAGATTTAGGAAAAATTATGGCACGCAAGACCCCCATCGAGCGCTACCGCAACATCGGTATTTCGGCTCACATCGATGCTGGTAAAACCACCACCACCGAGCGCGTCCTGTTCTACACGGGCGTCAACCACAAAATCGGCGAAGTGCACGATGGCGCAGCGACGATGGACTGGATGGAGCAAGAGCAAGAGCGCGGCATTACCATTACCTCGGCAGCGACGACCTGCTTCTGGAGCGGTATGGCCAACAACTTCGCCCCACACCACATCAACATCATCGACACCCCGGGCCACGTTGACTTCACCATTGAAGTCGAACGCTCGATGCGCGTGCTCGACGGCGCCTGCATGGTTTACTGTGCAGTCGGCGGCGTGCAGCCACAGTCGGAAACCGTGTGGCGTCAGGCTAACAAGTACAAAGTTCCACGTCTGGCCTTCGTCAACAAGATGGACCGTACCGGCGCGAACTTCTTCAAGGTCTACGAGCAGATGCGCGCTCGCCTGAAGGCAAACCCGATTCCGCTGCAGATCCCGATCGGCGCCGAAGAGAACTTCCTGGGCGTGGTCGATCTGGTCAAGATGAAGGCCGTGTACTGGGACGACGCGTCGCAGGGCATGAAGTTCGACTACCGCGACATCCCTGCAGAACTGCAGGACGAAGCCAACGAATGGCGTGAAAAGCTCGTCGAGACCGCTGCTGAAGCGACCGAAGAGCTGATGAACAAGTACCTGGAAGAAGGCGACCTCTCGGAAGAAGAGATCAAGGCAGCCCTGCGTCAGCGTACCATCGCGTCGGAAATCGTCCCGATGATGTGCGGCACCGCGTTCAAGAACAAGGGCGTGCAAGCCATGCTCGACGGCGTGATCGAATACCTGCCATCGCCAATCGACATCCCGCCAGTCACGGGTACCGATGAAGATGACCAGCCAGTCACCCGCAAGGCAGAAGACGACGAGAAGTTCTCGGCGCTGGCATTCAAGATCATGACCGACCCGTTCGTTGGTCAGCTGATCTTCTTCCGCGTCTACTCGGGCACGATCAAGTCGGGCGACACCGTCTACAATCCGATCAAGAACAAGAAAGAGCGTCTTGGTCGTATTCTGCAGATGCACGCTAACCAGCGCGAAGAAATCAAGGAAGTCCACGCCGGCGACATCGCCGCTGCGGTCGGCCTGAAAGATGCAACCACGGGCGAAACCCTGTGCGATCCATCGTCGATCATCACGCTGGAAAAGATGGTCTTCCCTGAGCCGGTGATTCAGCAGGCAGTCGAGCCAAAAACCAAGGCCGACCAGGAAAAAATGGGCCTGGCACTGAACCGCCTGGCACAAGAAGATCCGTCGTTCCGCGTGCGTACCGATGAAGAATCGGGCCAGACCATCATCGGTGGTATGGGCGAGCTGCACCTGGAAATTATCGTTGACCGCATGAAGCGCGAATTCAACGTGGAAGCAACCGTCGGCAAGCCACAGGTTGCATACCGCGAAACGATCCGCAAGGCAGTCACCGACGTCGAAGGCAAGTTCGTCAAGCAGTCGGGCGGTCGTGGTCAGTACGGTCACGCAGTCCTGACGATCGAGCCACAAGAGCCGGGCAAAGGCTTCGAGTTCGTCGACGCGATCAAGGGCGGTGTCATTCCTCGCGAATACATCCCTGCAGTCGAAAAAGGTGTGCGCGAAACCCTGACCTCGGGCGTGCTGGCTGGTTACCCAGTCGTTGACGTCAAGGTCACCGTGACCTTCGGTTCGTACCACGACGTTGACTCGAACGAAAATGCATTCCGCATGGCCGGTTCGATGGCGTTCAAAGACGGCTGCCGCAAGGCCAGCCCGGTCATCCTCGAGCCGATGATGGCCGTGGAAGTCGAAACGCCGGAAGACTACGCCGGTTCGGTGATGGGCGATCTGTCGTCGCGTCGCGGTATGGTGCAGGGCATGGACGAAATTCCAGGCGGCGGCGGCAAGATCATCAAAGCCGAAGTGCCACTGTCGGAAATGTTTGGTTACTCGACCTCGCTGCGTTCGGCGACCCAGGGCCGTGCGACCTACACGATGGAATTCAAGCACTATTCGGAAGCGCCTAAGCACGTGATTGACGCTATCGTCACTGCCAAGTCGAAGTAATTAGCACTACACGGGAGACGGGACGTCCTGTCTCCCGGTCAAACAAAATATATCGTTTCTCTTAAAGGAATCTGGAAATGGCAAAAGGTAAATTCGAACGGACCAAGCCGCACGTCAACGTCGGCACCATCGGTCACGTTGACCACGGCAAAACCACCCTGACCGCTGCAATCGCAACCGTCCTGTCGAAGAAATTCGGCGGCGAAGCGAAAGCCTACGACCAGATCGATGCGGCACCAGAAGAAAAAGCACGCGGCATCACCATCAACACCGCGCACGTCGAGTACGAGACCGAAAACCGTCACTACGCTCACGTTGACTGCCCAGGCCACGCCGACTACATCAAGAACATGATTA
>Ga0265797_10007999_pt1 | contig 14253 bp, 9 predicted proteins | sample P2T30metagenome_FD_192433 | JGI IMG/M metagenome (GOLD analysis project Ga0265797, IMG submission 192433) | Plant litter microbial communities from East Loma Ridge, Irvine, California - P2 T30 | ecosystem: Environmental > Terrestrial > Plant litter > Unclassified | place: USA: California... | reverse complement strand
CGATTTCTACGGCGGCACACACCGTCATGTATATTTGCAGCATAGCGTAGGTGTTCGGCTCGGTTGACTACTCAAGACATGGCTAGTTACGGGCACTGTTTGATTCTTCGTCTTTCTCACTGTATTGCATGGACTGCCTAGTTAGGGCGCGTCCCGGGGTTTATGATTTTCGCTGGGCGGCGCAAATAAAAACTAGCGTACAGGTTGTTGAACAAGCATCGGAAGCACTTGGGATAGTGCACATGATATTTCAAGAAGGGAAGGTATTTCTGCAAAGAGAGAATTCATCTTTAGCAACATGTAGATTCAGCACCTGCAGGTCTGCAATATGCAATGAACTACACACATCACCCTCTCGGCTCACTGCGTGATGTGAAGTTACTGCAGGCTGATGGTGAGGTATTATTTTCGACTGCAGCCTTGGCTTACCTGAAGGATGAAATGTGATCACGCGAGTCATCTGCTGCCCAATCTTCAAGATCTACCGCCCTCCGGGTTGGATTCTTGGTTGTCTAGAGTATTCGACGGCCCACACGTGGCTTGGAAGCCAAGCGGTGAGTGATAGTTGGGGTGGTGGTTGCGGCATATTGAGCAACTGACACTGAGCAAATTCGAGGCGACGAATGTCAGGCACTTGAACATCACACGATCAACGGACGCGTAGTACTAGCGAGACATGTGTGGCTGTGGGGAAGGGCATGTGTATGCCTCTCGCTGGGGGATGTGTGGGAGATGTGCTAGTGCGCGGGCAATGACGCACCAATGACAAGGGTTGCTGAAGGATCGTGCTCCAGCGGTGGCTCCCTGTTGCGCCTTCCTTCCCCGACGGGCCATCAGGGTATCCTGTCTTCGGCGGCGGCGCTTCTACATAGTATTCCTGGATATACAGTCGCACGACACCCCCAGAGTTGCTCGCAAATGCCTTGTCTTGACTCTTCACCATGATAGACATGCTGCGCGTACGGGACGCATGTTTATGCGGGCTGCTCTTCTGGGCACACGCGACAGCGGCCCCGCCTAACGCGGCAGGTGCTGCAGAAAACAGCCGCGATGCGGGTTCTGGATCCATAGACGCGGATAGTCGACGAAAGCTTGCTGGCAGGTTCCTCCATATTACAGGTACGTCTTATCTGATCTTCAGGGCAGAGTCGCGACTAACGTCATGATGCAGACTTTCATCCAGACCCATTCTACAAGACATATTCCAGCACAGAATCCGACGCAGCGTGCCATCGCAGACATGGACCCGCTGGCCTTTACGGCGCAGAAACTACCGGCTGCGACTCCCCCTTCGCGCTCGTCAACCAGACGTTCAAATGGATAGAAGACAACCTAAAAGACGATATAGACTTCATAATATGGACCGGCGACTCGGCGCGACACGACAATGACGAGGACATACCACGGACGCAGAAGCAGGTCATCGAGCAGAACGAGTACATGGTCTCCAAATTCGCCGAAGTTTTTGGACTGAGCGGCCAGGGCCATGGCCCCAACAGCTTCGAGATACCCATAGTACCGACTTGGGGAAACAACGATATCATGCCACACAATATTTTCACACCCGGCCCAAACAGATGGACCATCAAGTATCTCGACATATGGCGGGGCTTCATACCTGAGGCGCAAAGACATCAGTTCCAGCAAGGAGGATGGTTTTCAGTCGAGGTGATTCCAGGAAAGCTGGCTGTTATCAGCTTGAACACCATGTAAGTGGCAAAAGAAATCATATCTCTGGGAAAGAGACTGACTTGCGCAGATACTTCTTCACCTCCAACTCGGCTGTTGACGGCTGCGCAAAGAAACACGAACCCGGGTACGAACACATGGAATGGCTGCGCATTCAGCTTCAAATCCTGCGAGATCGCGGCATGAAGGCTATACTCATCGGCCATGTACCACCCGCTCGAGTCGACAGCAAAGAAAGTTGGGACGAGACATGCTGGCAAAAGTACGCACTCTTCGGGCGACAGTTCCGGGACGTCATCGTAGGAAGCCTCTATGGGCACATGAATATCGATCACTTCATGCTACAGGATTTCGAACATATCGAAAAGGATACAGAAAATGGAAAAATGGGAGCAATCAAAAGCAGGCCTTCGCTAGCCAACGATATCAATCTTCTTGAAGACGGAGAAGTAACAGTGGCGTCTGCGTCCGACTACTTACTTAATCTAAGAGAAGCTTGGGCTCAGCTACCTGCGCCCCCAGCGAAGTCGAACAAGAAGTCGCGGTCGAAGAATGTCGATGAAGGGGAGGACGGAGATTCGGTATGGGCATGGCTCGTATCCATGTTTGGGAAATCCTCGAAAGATCGGAAGGAAGAGAGGAAGAAGTATCTGGAGAAGATTGGTGGGAGATACGCTGAACGCTATGCGGTAACACACGTCGCACCCAGCGTAGTACCGAACTACTTCCCCACCCTTCGCATCATCGAGTACAATATCACTGGCCTGGAACACCTCAACGTAGCCTCTAGCCCCATCAGCCCACCAACGATCGATACACCCGCTGAGCAACTGCCGATCACCGCCACCGATTTCGACGACGACGAAGAATACTTACGAGACGTGGAGACTGCGCGAAAGAGGAAGCACAAAGGCAGGAAAGACAAGAAGAAGCAACGAAAGTACAAATTCAAGGTTCCAGATGGTCCCTCGAAATCAGCCCCGCCTGGTCCGGCATACTCGCCGCAGACTTTAACATGGACGCGACATGTTCAATATTTTGCAAACCTCACGCACATCAACAACGACTTCCTCGAGCCTCCGCCAGAAATTTTCGAAACTGCCGCCTCCAAGAGTTCGATAAATGAAGACTCCGCAAGTACCATTTTCGGTTTTGCGGTCAGCCCGGATGGCAAGCTGGAGCACAAGAAGTGGAACGAAGGCAAGCACAAAAAACACCAGGGCAAGCAACCTCGGCCAGAGCCACATCCCAACGAGTTCGTATTCGAGATTGAGTACGACACGAAAAAGGACAGGGGGTTTGCCGATCTCACAGTAAGGCGGTGGGTGGAGTATGCCAGGAAGATTGGATCATCTGCATCGAAAAGTGCTCAAGTTGAAGAAGAGGAAGTAGCAGACATGGTCGGAGATGAAGATTTTGAGACGGATGAAGACGAAGACGACGAGCTCAATGCGACGAAGGGAAAGAAGCACAAGCATAAGAAGGGGAAGAAAGGAAAGCATCATAAGAAACACAAGGCGTCAAGGGAATGGTTCACTTTCGTTAAGCGAGCATTTGTAGGCACCATGGATCCCCACGAGATCAAGCAATTGTTCAACGCGGGATCGTCATCATCAGAAGCATCAGAAGAGGCGCAGGAGATTATGGAGTTGTAGGTGGTTGTTTGATGGATGCATTAGAGAGCGTTGCTGAGGCACGCTCATAGATACCCTTCTAGCGTTTGATGGCCGACCTTTTTTCTTTGAAGATTTTGTAGGGAAGATGTGTATATGTAAGTGGCAAGTGACGGGATGTTGGCAGTCTTAGCGTGCATAGCATATCATGATATGGTTGAACCTGTATTAAGAGAGAATGGGAACCAAAACAAGAATCATCCTCATGTAATCGCGTACAAACTTACCCAATGCTAGCAGAAACCTGATTTCTGCATAGCCGATGAGAACCAGCCCTTGCACCGTAGTAGCGAAGTGCTTCACATGCAGTAGGTGGCGCACTGGCTGGTAGTCTGGATATACCGGATTCGGCAGTTTTCGCTAGAACCGTTGATGGTTGTGCAGTACTGTGTCAAAAGTTTTGCGCGCCAAGCTGCCGGTCCGCCGCAACACCATTTTGGGCAATGCTTTTTTTTGTGATAACTCACCCAAAACTGCATCTTTTTCAATGTTTGAAAAGCAGGATTTTATTGTCGATAGCTAATACCTTGTATATCATCCTTTGGCGGTTATACAAGCTTTGATACGGCGTGGCATGGACAATATAAGGGCTTTAATCAAAGCACCGGGGATACTCCGCCAGCACAATTTCAGCGCGTCACAGAATCTATCCCACTCCTCTTCTGCCCTTGAGATGCTGTTGTATCGCGGGAACCGAGTATGGAGAAGCTGTAACCATAACCTGTCCACCAGAAGTCTTACCCCTACTGTCCAACCTCATCACTCCCAACACCGGATATCCAGATAATCTCAATTACAACCATCGCTCCAGCGGAACAGTCCTTGTGTCAAATATCCGCGCGCCCTGGGCTTCGCGGGAAGTTGATGTTTGTCGTTGACAAATTGGTAGATCGGGGGTTACGGCTCCGAGTTACCGTGTTAGGCAAGTTTGAAAAGGTGTAGATCGCGGTGTGGAACTGATCACTCAATGATCACCCAATGCCCAGGTGAGCCAGGCGAGCGCATTGTTGCGAAAGATACCTTTCCTGGCCACAATCCGCCGCAGACCTTGCTAACAAATCCAGTGATCTTTTGCGCGGTCGATATTTGGATGTCCAAACGTTCAATGCATACTGTGCGCTCGATTCTTGCCTGCCTGCCTGCATGTTGTTCATGACAACGGCCGCTTTTGTTACCACCAACTGGTCTCTAGGCTTGATGGTATGAGTTGGACTATGTAGATGCTTGGACAATACAGCAGGACCTTTGCATATCAGAGGGATCTTTACATAAGCTGTAAAGATGATAAGCCATTTGGGCACAATGAGCGATATGCTGAAGTTTCGTCTTTTCTAGCTAGCACAGTTGACAGTACACTAGGTATTACATGATATGTTACTGCCCGTAGATCACAAGTAGTCCAAGGATACAGATTGGGGACAAAAGCATTGAATCTGTTGCATTTTCCGTAATTGCTCCAACGCCATGCAAAATGCAAGTCATGTAGAAAAGGCATATTACACATCTAGCTCCATAACCTCAATGTTCCGTCTGCACCAGCCGACACACACCACGGCTCCCTGGGATGCCAGTCTAGGCCCATTACACCCAGCCTGCTCTTGACCTTGTGTCCTCGCAATACCTTCAAGGGTACGATAGTTGCGTTCTCCATTAGGTCGCCTACAACCTTTCCGTGGAAAATTTGGATAGTGCCGTCGTCGGAGGTATCGGCAAAAAGAGGTAGACCACCTTGATGGAAGCGTACTGCACGGATAGCCTCCTTGTGGAAACGAAGAGTCTTGTAGGGCTTGTTGGAGAGGTCGAGATCGTGCCAAAGGAGACGCTGCATGGAAAGTTAGTGAATGCTTTACTAAAAGTTTGGTGTGACCGGAACTTACCTTGTCGTATGTTCCGACGATGATGTTGTCACCACCAGGATGTACGTCAATCGAGGAGATCCACTTGGCACCTGGTTGCAAGATTTTAACGAGTTCCTGTTTGGCGAGATCGTAGCTGCGGATGGTGTTGCGGGTAGCAACAAAGAAGATGGCCTTGGAAGGGTGGAACTGTGCGGTTTGAGCGATACCCTTCAGGCGGCGGAAGGGAAGTTGAGTGAGATGTTTTGAGACGGTGTGAATGGCTACTGCTGTGCTTTGACCCCGAGGCGATACTGTGGCGAAGTAGTCTCCTCTCCGGTGCCAGTTGATAATCTTGACAGCTGATCGGACTTCGACTTGAACCAGGACGCCCTTGTTTTCAAGGCGAGCTCCAGGACGGGACCACTTGCCAGGTGCTTGCTTGGGTGCTTCACCATCATTTGATTTCGGCTTCGACGTTGCGTAACCCCAACCTGCGTCGAGAACTTCGCGACTGGCCTGCTCAATGTCGGGTGACAGAAGAGTGAAAGGTACGATGAGGTAGACGTTCTCGCCACAAGCCGCAGCGACTACGGCGGCGTCCTTGGTAGGTCTCCATTGTACGGCATCCACGGCCTCTTCATCTGACAGCTTTGCATTCCAGACTTGGCGACCTGTCAAAATCTCCCAGATTCTCACATAGCCATCGTCACCTCCGCTCGCAACAAAGATACCGTTGGGATCGATCGATACACAACGGACGCGTCCTTCTTGTCCACGGAATATCGCTGCGCAGGTAGTTGGGAAAGGCTTCAGTTCCTCCGGGTTAGGTAGCTTGGGGAGAAGTGATTCAGGGTCGATATTCAGTCGATTCCTTCGAATACGAGGAGCCAGGTAGAGATCCAAGCTTCGCTCAAATCGCTCCTTGACGAATGTCTCATAACCAGGAACCTTGCGCAACGCAGCGTAGTCCTTGGGCAGGAAGTCCGTCTCTCGGTCCTCCTCGTCTTGTTCCAGCCATGCCTGCTCCTCAGCCTTATCCGGTAGATACTCGGGCGGTGGGTGGTAACTCGCTTCGTAGCCAGGTGGTGGCAGCTTAGGCGCAGGAATATGCATTGAGTTGTCTGGTCGTGGCTTCTCGTCGGCCCATACATCGAAAGTGAAAACGTCCTGCTCCTCTTCCTGCTCCTCAGGTGCCTTGTACGGCTGGATCCTGCCTTCTCTGATCGCCTTGACGAGCTTCATGACACGCTTCGCCTCGTGCTTGGAAGGAATGAATCGTCGCTTAGGCTCTGGTGCAGCGCTCAGTGGCATAATCTCCTGGTGGCCAGAGAAGTAGGCGACCATCTCTGGGTATGGGTCATATCCATCCTCGACCACCTCGTTCCTTGTGAGCTTCTTGAGTACCTGCAGCTCCTCGTCCGTCAGGTTCAGCGGCTTTCCTGTCTGAGGATCCGTCAAGCCTGTCCAACCCTTCGGTATGTCGATGCTGTCCAACAGCGCGTCCAGTGCTTCGCCCTTTGCTGGGCGCATGATCTTCTTGCCATTGATATCGTAGCCAATATGCGGGTATTCATCGTAGTACTTGAGGTCGATGTTGCCGATCGTGTTCGTAGCTTCGGCGTCAGAATCGTCCGACTCGTAGACTGGGTCGATTTCCTTGTAGATGTAACGAGTATTGCCGTGCGCGTCCGTTGTGACAGTGTAGTTGGGCTTGAGATCTTCATCGTCGTCCAATTCTCCTGTTGCATTGCCATAGGCGTCCAGATCCATCTCATGTGTTGGTACTCCATTCTTCTTGCGCAGCGGAACATCTGAGGTGTTCAGATTGCGCATTTCCTCACGAATTTGCTCCGAGTCGCTGTCTTCCTCCTCTTCTTCATCTTCGTCGGACAGGCCCTCAATCACACTGCTGGCATCGGTATCGGCATCTTCATCTTGGCTGTCGTCCGAGTCGTCCTCGGAATGCGACAAGATGCCTTCCAGCAGTCCGTCACCCAGCTCGTCCTCCGATTCGCTTGGCTCGGGCGCCGGGCGCGTAACTACCTTTCTCTTGCGCGGATTGACAGACATATCTGGTGTTTGATGTTCACTTGTCACGTTCACCTTGGACTGTCGCAACTTCCCAAAAATTATCGCTAGCGTCCAAGATTTCGGTTTTAGCGCGTCGCACGTGCCAGGCGACCATCAGCCAAGGAAACATGCTCGGGGACCCTATTCGTTACAACTTTCAAACTCCGCAGCTCACTTATACCCCACGCAATTGCACCCGCCCGCATCTGCTGCTTGAGGACGCCACATCCAAACTGATTACAGCAGTAACTTCACCGACTCAAGATGGCGACGCGCCACACTGATTACGATCGTAGACGCCATTCCCCGCGCCGAGACCGTGACCGCGACCGCGGAGATCGTGGAGACCGCTATGGCGAGGGACGATTTAGAGACGACCGTGACCGCCGGGACCGCCGCGATGACCGGAGGGAGCCAGACCGGAGAGAGCGGGACCGCGACACGTACCGTCGACGTTCGCGCTCTCCACCACCTCGTCGCCGCGACCGATCTCGAGACCGTGGCGACCGTGGTGTAGACCGTGGAGACAGCTACAGGCGCGATCGCGATGGCGACAGAGACAGGGACAGGCGTCGCCGCTCCACTTCTCGCCGACCTGGTTCTCGGTCCTCTGTCACACCGGCACCTGGATCCGACAGTTACAGGCGTGATGACAGGCGCGACGACAGGCGCGATCGACTGGAGCCTTCCTCGCGCGACGAGAGGAAGAAAGATCCCGAGACACAGGTCAAGGACAAGCTCGCTGACCGCGCTGCGAAGCTGGCCGAGTGGAAGAAGCTCAACGCCGAACGTCTGGGCAAGGAGAAGACGGATACGCCTGGCTCTGGTGCTTCGCCAGCTGTTACTGCGCCCGCAACACCCTCGGCTGCTGCGACGCCTCCGCCGGCTCCAGTGGCTGAAGCCAAGCTTGATACCGCTAAGACCAAAGCTGTTCTACAGAAGAGCGCTACTGAGAAACTCAAACAGAAGCAGCCCGAGAAGTCGACCTTCAGGCTGGATGCTTCCGCCGCAGCACGCCCACTAGATATGGCCAAGCCTGCTGGAAAGACTGTCACCGCTAGTAGTAAGTCTTCCTCTGGATCCTCTGCTACGAACCACAGGCTGACCCTTGCAGAACCCCCCGTCGCTAAGGCTAATGGTAACATTGGTGCTTTCGGTCTCAAGACTAAGACTGCCGCTGAGACCGAAGAGGAGACTTCCAGAAAAGCCCTGCTCGACGAGGAAGGCCCCACCAAAAAGCGCAAGCTCCAGGCCCTCCCCGAGTTTACCACCAACGACGAACCCGAGCCTGAGGCTGACGGCGATGACCACGACTCCGAGATGAGTGGAATCGGCAGTGACGACGAAGAGAACAACGCCGAGCTCCAGGCTCGCCTTGAGAAGCGTCGTGCGGAGATCGCCAACGAGAACCAAGCAGACGCAACCATGGGAGAAGCATCTGCTGTCGAAGCCCCCGCCGACGACAAGATGGAAGTTGACGAAAATGCAGGCGCCGAAGAAGATGAAATCGACCCTCTCGATGCCTTCATGGCCGATCTCTCTGAGCCACAACCAAGCCGTGGGGCTCCTTCGGGTCAAGCTATGTTTGCTGACGAGCTTGAGCCTGTCGAGACCTCTGTCGAGGCTGAAGACCTTCTCGCCCTTCGTGCTGCAAAGAAGAAGAAGAAGGAGGTACCTACCGTCAACCACGATAAAGTTGAGTACGAGCCATTCAGGAAAAACTTCTACACTGAACCCTCCGAAGTTGCACAGATGACACCTGAAGAAGTTGCCGATCTGCGTCACGAACTTGATGGTATCAAGGTCAAGCCGGATGATGTACCCCGTCCCGTCACCAAGTGGGCCCAGATGGGCTTGCTGCAAGCTACCATGGATGTATTCACTAAGATCGGCTATGAGAGGCCCACGGGTATCCAGTCTCAAGGTGTGCCTACAATCCTCTCTGGTAGGGATCTTATCGGAGTAGCCAAGACTGGTTCTGGAAAAACACTCGCCTTTGGTATCCCTATGATTCGTCATGTCCTTGATCAACGCCCTTTGAAACCTACTGATGGACCCATTGGATTGATCCTCGCTCCAACTCGAGAGCTGGCACTCCAGATTGTCAATGAGCTCAAACCATTCCTCGCTGCATCTGGCGTTACGATCAAGTGTGCTTATGGCGGTCAACCCATCTCCGATCAAATCGCTATGATTAAGCGTGGAGGCATCCATATCTTATGTGCAACTCCAGGCAGAATGATTGATCTGACAAACGTCAACCAAGGCAGAGTGCTTTCTTTCCGACGTATCACTTATGTGGTCCTTGATGAAGCTGATCGTATGTTCGATATGGGCTTTGAGCCTCAAGTCATGAAGATTCTTGCGAATGTACGCCCTGATCGTCAAACTGTCCTCTTCTCAGCAACTATGCCAAAGAACATGCAGTCCTTGGCTCGCAAAGCACTGCATGATCCAGCCGAGATCACCATTGGTGGCAAGAGCAAGGTTGCTCCTGAGATCACTCAGGTCATCTCTGTCGTCCCGAATAGTTATGAGAAGAAGGTTCACAAGACGCTGCTATATCTTGGTCAGCTGTTCTCTGAAGATGAGAATGCCCAGGTGTTGATCTTCACTGAGCGACAAGAGACAGCTGAAGACCTCTTGTCCAAGCTTTACAAGTCTAAGTATTTCTCTGTCAACACGATACATGGAGCCAAAGATCAGACCGATCGTAACGAAGCGATCAATGACTTTAAGCAAGGTGTTCTTTCTATTCTTATTGCCACATCTGTAGCAGCTCGTGGTCTTGATGTACCTGGACTGGCCATGGTACTGAACTTCGATTCACCTACCCACTTGGAAGATTACGTGCACCGCTGCGGACGTACCGGTCGTGCTGGTAACAAGGGCACAGCCATCACACTCATCGAGAACCCCGGTCAAGAGCGCTTCGCACTCCACATTGTCAAGGCACTCAAGGAGAGTGGTACAGAAGTACCTCCAGAGCTTCAAGAAATGGCTAACACGTTCCATGAGAAGGCCAAGGCAGGTACCGAGAAGTACTACGGTGGTTTCGGTGGTAAGGGTCTTGACAAGCTTGACGCAGCACGTGCTCTTGAGAAGAAGCGCGAGAAGCGTCAACTCAAGCTCGAAGGTGTTGATGAAAGCGACGAGGAGGAGGAGATTGCGCCGATCATTAAGAAGCCTGAAGTTGCTGGTCCGGGTGTCGTCAAGGCCGCTGACCCTGCTGCAGCTGACGCCGAGGATCAACCACACTGGATGAAGCTCCTAAACAGTAAGATTGTGGTTAGCAAGACCGAACGCCCTGAAGCTTCTGCTTCTGGCAAGCCGATGACCGCGCGCGAGCGAGCAATGGCCGCTGCTTCCAAGGTCGACGGAAGACTGAGCAAGAAGGGTATGATCCACGCAGGTCAGCCCATCGACAACAAAGGCCCAGATGCTGGTCTTTATCACTCGACCATTGAAATCAATGACTTCCCTCAGAAAGCTCGATGGGCCGTCACCAACCGCACCAACGTCGCCAAGATTCTGGAACAAACCGGTGTCTCCATCACGACCAAGGGCAACTTTTACCCAGCTGGCAAGCAGCCTGGTGAGACTGATCTTCCTAAATTGTACATTCTTGTTGAGGGCGATACCGAAAATATCGTCACACAGGCTATGATGGAGCTCACCCGTCTTCTACGTGAGGGGACAATTGCAGCTGAGGACGCATCTGCGACTCGCGGACCGACTGGGCGTTATTCAGTTGTCTGAGAGACTTCACAAAGGTAAATTCCGCTTGTTGCAATCTTTTTTTCTTTTCCATGGCGTCAGTTCACTGCATTGGGAGGGATGGTTCACTGGATGGATCAGAATGGCATCGGATGGAGTTAAGGTTTCAATAAGACTATGCTTGGGAGAGTAGTATCGGCTTCACCGCATATCTCTTGGCTGTACTAAAACGTAAGTGCTGGCCTGACACACCGCTTAATGTTTTCTCTGATTTACACACCCCGTCGCAGGTCATTTCTTCGTTGATGAGCTTCTACCATGGCAAAAGGACCACGGTGTCGAAGTTGCGACCACATCATTGTACGTTAGTGGATCAACCACGTAGTTCACCGATATGTCATGTGAGAATGATCAGTCTTGACTTCAGGAGACGCAATATTGTGTCAATATCTAATTATTGGTTTCACTACCAGTTCTGTATCTCCATACACAAGTGTGCCCACAGATGGTGAACAAAAAAAACTTCTCAGAACATGCGTGCCAATATCCATGCAAGCGAATGTCGGCGACTCATGCTCTCTAACCTAGATCCCTTGGTATGACTACGACCTATTGCCCAGTATGCAATGACGTACCGATGCAGATACTAACTGATGGCGGTATCGCCGGCCAGAATCCATTAATGGTATTTTACATGCATGTCGGACATGTGCCTGTGTTGGCGCCATAGTTGCATGCATGCTTCCTCCCAGTCTACAGGCCGACTAACAGACCTGCTGCAAAGAGTGCATCTAGCGTCCATCTCTGCCTATTTTAAGAAGCCTACAGGAGTCTGTGGGGGGCAAGGTCCAGTGAAGATTTCTGACAGCGTGGTATTCCTCCTAATGGTGATGGTGGGCAGCGCGTGCTTCCAGAAAACACAGCCTTGCCGCCACTGAGATCTGGATCTGGATATCCCTTGGTCTCGGATGCAGCTCGGCAACCCAGCTTCGGGGCTGATCTTACAAAAGTGTTTTGGGGGCCAGGTCACGGAAGTGTGAAGGATTTGCTAAATCAATATCTCCGCGGGAGGACATACCAGGTTAATTGGTTGGTTGAGAAGGCATGCTGTGTGATGCTGCATGGCAAGGAGAGTCGATCTCACATGCATTGGAGAGAGATTAGCTTAGACGTTGGAGGTATCCTTGCGTGATAAGGCGTTCAACGTCGCCATGCCGGACGTAGAATTGCGAGTTCTTGGTCAGGGTTATGGACCTTATAGTCAGTTAGCAGAGGCGTGGTATTGGGCATATTGTCCCGTTAAAGAACAACCTTCGGCATGCCGAGATTGTCATCACGTACCCGTATTCCGTCTGTATCTCGCCCGCATCCTTTAGGACGCGAACGTCGATGAACAGATCGCGAGGCGGCTCCAGACTCCCCGTCAGATCGATGTCGGTCCATTGCCCCTTGTACGCAGCAAGCAGATCGCTGTACTGCCTCACGTATTCTTCCTCTTCTGGACTCAGACTGCTCTCTTCTTTTCCGCCTCCGGCACCCATACCATTTCCCCTCCCTCCTTCTCCACTATGGTCCTTGCTGCCCTGTTGCTCCAGCACATCGATACCCTCCCAGCAGTATTCCTCCAGCTTGTCGCTCCGCACACGGTGGTAGGCGAGTAGACACCGCTTGTTCCGGCGCATACACAAGTGGTTTACAAGGAGAGCGCAGGCTGTTTCAGGCGATGCGCTGGGGTTGAAGGAGCCGCTGTAGGGAGCGAGGATCGACGAAACGTCTTTGTCGAGGTCGCGCACTTCGCGGACTATGGAGCGCGTGAGCTCCGAGGCATAGGGCGGAAGATGGGGGAGGGCAAGAGTGCGCTTCGCGTTTTGCACCTGGGCTTTGTTAGACAGGTCGTGGAGCAGCAAAATTGGGGGTGCATTGAATCTTACTAATTTATTGGCCGCTTCTCCATACATGATCTATATTTTTTTTTCAATCTCCTCGAATGTCTTGTTTCTTGGTAGTAACGGAGAATGTGCTAGTTCAGGCAAACAGAACGGCCGCTGCAAGTTGTGGGACACGCAAAGTTGTCAGGTTCTCGAGATGACGCGCCGTGATGGATGTGGTTTTGTGGGTGCTTGATCGGGCAATACTAGGGCAGTTGACGTCTATATCTTGCTGTGGATATTTCTTGGACCCTCTCTTCCACCAAGACAGGCGCGTTCGCGACGCGGGGACAGGTGGGGCTGGACGGGCCTTGGCTTTGTCGAGTCCAACTTCACTCTTCCGGCAACCCCTTCGACAAGACCAGCAACCCACGCAAGCTCATTCGCCAGCACCTTCAAACCCTCCGCTAGTGGTATTTCCTTCGTCGTCACTATGGAGCGCGATGGATTCATGTTACATGGGATGCAATGTCACGTCATGTCCCTACATCGAGACGATTGAAGAAGGCTGATTGAACACTAATATATACATCTCAGTCTACATACGCGATAACACTATGTCTAAATGCTCTAAGTCCCGGAACTTTTGGTTCGATCAACGCCTTGAATGCTGCTCACCGTACAAGAGCCCGCCAGAGGCCCTACGATGCTGAAAAGAATGGTCATCGCTTCGGAACAACGTCGCACGTAAATACAATGGCGATACAACCACCAAAGACACCAGCTAATATGATATAGATCACTGCTCGCCCATCCATTTGTCAAACTCCGACTCTTGTTCGAGTGATACCATGTTTGGATCTGACTGCCAGGATTGGTACTCGTTGGGTGAAAGATCTAACAAACCGCCGAGGTTGTGTTGCTCAAGCCTATCTCCTTGCATTTCCGGGTGGACGTTCTGGTATACGTTGTTCTGCAGTGCTGCAGGATCGATATCCGAGTGGTTACCTCCATCGTAGGCCAACAACATTGGATCCAGTTGCCCCTCGTCGAATGGTGTGCCGAGATCCGACTGTAGCAGAAGATCATTCGTATTCCCTCCGGGCAGTCCCAGCATAGACGGGTTCGAGTGAAACTGCATGGAAGATGGTGGGCTTTCTACCATCCTCATGTGCATTTCGTCTGCATAATTCGGACTCATGTGCATGTTGGGATATGCAGTAGTCTGGTAGTACTGGTTGTAGAGCTCGTTGTGGCTTATCGGCATCGGCATCGGTCTGCCTTCGTTCGTTACCTCCCAGGAGGATCGATTAATACCATTACCATTTGGACCGAACGAGTGGTCGAAGTACTCTGCAGCAACACCACTCGATGGATAACTGAACGATCGGTCGACTC
>Ga0265797_10007998_pt1 | contig 14254 bp, 12 predicted proteins | sample P2T30metagenome_FD_192433 | JGI IMG/M metagenome (GOLD analysis project Ga0265797, IMG submission 192433) | Plant litter microbial communities from East Loma Ridge, Irvine, California - P2 T30 | ecosystem: Environmental > Terrestrial > Plant litter > Unclassified | place: USA: California... | reverse complement strand
CCGCATGAGTACTGCCAACCTCAACCTTGACCATATCGGCGACGACGAAGCGATCGTCGCCGCCACCCGGCGCTGGCTCGAACGGGCCGTCATCGGCCTGAATCTTTGTCCGTTCGCCAAGGCGGTGTATGTGAAGGAGCAGGTGCGCTATGTCGTCTCGCCGGCACGTACCCCGGAAGAGCTGCTGGAAACCTTGATGAACGAGCTGCAGGACCTGGCCGATGCCGATCCGGAGAAGATCGACACTACCCTGCTGATCCATCCCTTCGTGCTCACCGATTTCCTCGATTTCAACGAATTCCTCGACGTGGCCGATGCCGCGGTGGAAGACATGAGCCTGGATGGCGAGCTGCAGGTGGCGAATTTCCACCCCGATTACCAGTTCGCGGATACCGACCCCAACGACATCTCGAACTACACCAACCGCGCCCCTTACCCGATCCTGCAACTGCTGCGCGAAGACAGCATCGACCGCGCCGTCGATGCCTTCCCGGAGGCGGAAGCGATCTTCGAGAAGAACATCGAGACCATGGAAGGGCTCGGTCATGAAGGATGGGACAAGCTCGATGTCGGCCCCGCACGCTGAGACCACGGGCGTGGCGCCCGATACATGCCCGGTCGACGCCCAGCCGAAACGCCCGGATACGCCCTGCGTAGCGGTCTGTTCGACCACCTTCGACGAAATCTGCCGCGGCTGCGGCCGCACCGTGATCGAAGTCGCCCACTGGGTATCGATGAGCGCCGGTGACAAGGAACTCGTCTGGCAGCGCATCCTGTCCCAGGGCTACCCCCGCCGCAACACCTGATCCCGCGCAAACCGGGGTCAGAGCCCGGTTTTTGGCAATTTCTTTCCGCTACATATATCGATAGCGCTGCTCAATCCTCGTTCGGAATGAGCATCAGCAGATCGGTCACGCCGACGTCGACACCGCTTTGCATGAGCAGGGTCGTGGCCTGTCCCCGGTGATGGGTCTGGTGATTGAAGAAATGCAGGATCAGGCTGGCATAGCGCTTGTTCGACACCACGCCCCGGGTGTTGGCATAGCAAAGTACGTGATCGAGGTCGGCGGGCGTCAGGTCGGCTGCCCATTGCCGGATGATCCCGTCGAGCCGGCGGCGCACCGCCAGCAATCCGGGCAGGTCGGTGGCCAGCGGCTGGGTGAGTGCCGCCGGCGCGGCGCCGTCGCGCAGGGCGTCCAGCGCGGCCTGGTGTGCCGGGTGGGAGCAGAAGCGCTTGAGCCAGATCGTGTCCGCCACTGCCACGTGGTTCAGCGTGGCGAACAAGGAGCCGAAAAACGCCTTGCGGTCTTCGAACAGGGCCGCGGGCGGCAAGCGCGCCGCCGCCGCGTACAGCTTGTCATTCATTGCCTCGTTATAGGCGGCCATCAGGCCGATATGGTCACAGGTGCTCATGCGTCTGCTCTCCAGATAAAGGTGCGGAATGAATGTGCTGCGTTCATTGGCGCCCTGACTCAGGGCCTGGCTTAGAGCGCCTAACAACACCTCCATGCCTTCGTTGCATCGTCTCGCCGTACTAGCGTACTGTCTTCGCCGATGCGCCTTGCCCTGAAGGTGTTGTTAGGCGCTCTTAGTTCCCGCCTCAGGTCCCAATGAAATCGCGCTTGCCGACCTCCAGCCCGTTGTGACGCAGGATGTCGTACGCGGTCGTCGCATGGAAATAGAAATGCGGCAAGGCATAGTGCAGCAGATAGGGCAGGCCGACCAGCTGGCGCTGGTTGGCGCCGCTGCCGACCGTGACCTCGCGTTCGGCGCCGTCGTCGATCGCTTCGCGCGATACGCTATCGAGGAAGGCCAGGGTCTTTTCCAGGCGCGCCTGCAGGCCGGCGAAATCGCGCTCGCTGTCTTCGTAACGCGGTACGTCGACACCGGCCAGACGCGCCGCGGCGCCCTTGGCGAAATCGGTGGCCAGCTGTACCTGGCGCACCAGCGGGAACATGTCCGGGAACAAGCGTGCCTGCAGCAGCGCGTCATGCTCGATTTTTTTGGCATCGGCGTGGTTTTCCGCCTTTTCCAGGATGGTCGCCAGGCTGCCCAGGATCTGGCGGAACACCGGCACCGAAGCCGCATACATCGAGATCGTCATCGCATCACTCCTTAAAAAAGATTTCCATCATAGCAAGCTTGGGGGCGTTTCGTGCGCCGCGACGGCGATCCGGCGTGGCATGACGATCACGCTCGCCACCATCGAATGCGCCTGGCATCGACATTTTGATGACTTGTGGCAATTGTTATGTGCATAATTCAAGTCGCAAGTTCATGATTGATCTGCCATGTCGTGCTTCGATCGGCGTGCCGCAGCCGGCGCGCCGCTTTCCGCCTCCCAACATTTGTCACAGGTTTCATGTCCAGGATTACCCCGCGCACCTTCGCGCTCCGCCTGTCCCGCCTGTACGGCCGCTCGCTGTACGGAGCGCTGTTGCTGATGACGCTGGGCGGCCTGGCGATTCCGGCCGCCTTCGGCGGCTACCTGCTGCTCGGCGTACAGGAACAGCAGGCGGCGCGGCGGGCACTTCACGAGGATTTGCAGCGCAATGCCGACATCCTGGCGCAGGGCATGCAGGAATCGCTGTGGAACATGAATGCGGAGGCCGCGCGCTCGCTGGTCGACTCGGTGATGCGCGATACGGCGGTGGTCTGGATCCGCGTGCGCGCCCAGGGCGAGGGTGACTTCATCGACCGCCGCGTGCGCGCCGCGCCCAGCGGCCACGTGCTGCGCACCGAGCGCGACGTGGTGGCGCACGGCCAGGCGATCGGCCGGGTGCTGGTCGAGATGGACGACAGCCACAGCCAGGCGGAGCTGCGCGCCAAGCAGTGGCGCTATGCGATGGTGCTGGCCGGCCAGCTGGCGGTGTCACTGCTCCTGATCGTGCTCCTGCTGCAGCGCCGCCTGGTGGCGCCGCTGCGTACGCTGATGGGATTTTCCGACGACCTTTCGCGCGGCCGCTTCGACACGCCCCTGGCCATGCGCTCGCACGACGAACTGGGACGCCTGGGACGCCAGCTGGAGCGCATGCGCATCGCCATCGGCGAACTGTTCGAAGACATCGGCCACCGCGAGGAGCGCTTCCGCAGCATCGTGACCCAGGTGCCGGGCGCGGTGTTCCGCGCGCGTCCCGGCGGCGCCATCGATTTCGTCAGCGACGCCATCGAGGACATCTGCGGCTATCCGGCGCGCACCTTCATCAACGGCGGCAGCGACCGCTGGTCCGACATCGTCTGCCCGGAAGACCGGCGCATGCACAGGCGCCTGATCAAGGAAGCGGTGATGGCAGGACTGTCCTACCAGATCGAGTACCGCATCATCGATGCTGGCGGCATCGAGCGCTGGGTGCTGGAAAGCGGCCAGCCGGTCAGCGTCGACGGCAACCCCGCTTACTGGGTCGACGGCATCATCTCGGACATCAGCGAGCGCAAATATAACGAGATGCGCATCGAAGCCTTGCTGGCCGAGCAGGGCGCACTGCTGGACAACGTCCTGTTCGGCGTGGTCCATGTGCGCGAGCGCCGCATCGTCTCGGCCAATCGCCGCTTCGACGAGCTGTTCGGCTATCCCGAGGGCGCGCTGGTGGGCGATTCGATCGCAGTGCTGTTCCCCGCCATCGAAGACTACGAGCAGGGCGTGGCGCGCAGCGCCGCGCAGCTGGCGGCGGGGCGCGACTACAGCGACGAGGGCCAGTTCCGGCGCCGCGACGGCAGCCTGTTCTGGGGCATGGTGAGCGGCCGCATGCTCGATCCCGAACGTCCCGAAGGCGGCAGCATCTGGGTGTATGCCGACGTCAGCGAACGGCGCCAGGCCGAGGAAAAGCTGCGCCTGTCGGCCACGGTGCTGGAACACATCGCCGACGGCGTGATGGTGATCGACGTGCACGGCAAGATCGTCGCCACCAACCCGGCCTATACCCAGATCACCGGCTTTACCGAGATCGAGGCGGTCGGCACGCATTCGAATCTGACACGGCGCAGCGGCCATCACGACGGCGCCTTCCACGATGCGTTGTGGCGCGACCTCGCCGAGACCGGTTTCTGGCGCGGCGAGATCTGGAGCACCCGCAAGAACGGCGAAGACTACCTCGAGTGGCTGACCGTGTCGGCGGTGCGCGGCGACGACGAAGCCGTCAGCCATTACGTGTGCGTGTTCTCGGACATCACCAAGGTCAAGGAATCGCAGGACAAGCTGGATCACCTGGCCCACCACGACCCGCTCACCGGGCTGCCGAACCGGCTGCTGTTCCAGGACCGCCTGCAGACATCGATGACGCGCACTGCACGCCGGGGCGGTGCGCTGGCCGTGCTTTTCATCGACCTCGACCGCTTCAAGACCGTCAACGACACCCTTGGCCACCACGTCGGCGACGAGCTGCTCAAGCAGGTGGCCGCATCGCTGGCGGGCTGCCTGCGCGACGGCGACACCCTGGCGCGCCTGGGTGGCGACGAATTCATCGTGCTGCTGGAAGACGTCGACGGCGAACGCGGCGCGCGCACCGTGGCCGACAAGCTGATGCGTTTGTTCGAGCGTCCGGTGCTGGTGTCCGGCTACGAACTCTTCGTCACCGGCAGTGTCGGTATCAGCCTCTACCCTCAGGATGCGCAAGACTTGAACATGCTGGTGCGTAATGCCGACGTCGCCATGTACCAGGCGAAGGCACGCGGCCGCAATGGCTACCGCTTCTATGCGCCATCGATGGACGGCGAGGGCGTCGAACGCCTGCGTCTGGAAGCCTTGCTGCGGCGGGCGATCGAGAAGGACGAGATCTGGCTGGCCTACCAGCCCCAGGTGGAAATCGGCAGCGGGCTCCTGATCGGCGTCGAAGCGCTGGTGCGCTGGAACAGCCCGGAGCTGGGCCAGGTGCCGCCAGTGCGCTTCATTCCGCTGGCCGAAGACACCGGCTTCATCGGCCAGCTGGGCGCCTGGGTGCTGGAACAGGCCTGCCGCCAGATGGTGCGCTGGGACGCGGCCGGGCTGCGGGTGCCGAAGGTGGCGGTGAACCTGTCGGGCCGCCAGTTCGACCGCGGCAGCGTGGCGCCGATGGTGCGCCGGGTGCTCACCGACACCGGCCTGGCGCCGGGCCGGCTGCAGCTCGAGGTCACCGAATCGGTGATCATGAATACCGGCGACGCGCTCCAGACCATCAACGAGCTGCACGCGATTGGGGTCGAACTGGCGATCGACGACTTCGGCACCGGCTATTCCTCGCTGGCTTACCTGAAACAGCTGCCGGTGCAGGCCCTGAAGATCGACCGCAGCTTCATCGCGGATATATCGGGCGGCGCCGACAGCGATGCCAATGACGAAGCGATCGCGGTCGCCATCATCCAGCTCGGCAAGAGCATGAACCTGGCGGTGGTGGCGGAGGGCGTGGAAAGCCAGGCGCAGGCGGATTTCCTGCTGCGCCATGGTTGCAAGCGGGCGCAGGGGTATTTATATAGCAAGCCGCTGGCGGCGGAGGTGCTGTTGGTCCAGTGGGGGACGGGGTTGTACAGGCAAGCTGCCGTGGTCTGATCGGCCGCTTCCGGTTTCGGCCAGGGACTGAAGCATGACGCGTTCTCTATCTCATTCCTGGGCGTTCGCCAGCAACACCCGCAAATTGCAATCCCGCTGCCACCCGCGCCGCTCCTCGCTCGAATCGGCCAGGCGCGCCAGCTCATCATCGCCGAGCCCGGCCTTGGCCAGGATCAGGCGCTCGGCCACCTGGACATCCGGCAGCACCGTGCCGAAAAAGGCCACCGTGTCGCCGCGCTGCAGCAGCAGGGTCGGGAAATTCTCGACGTCGAGGTCGCCCACCACGTCGGCCTGGTCTTCGACGTCGACCCAGACGAAGGTCTTATCGGGGTGGCGCGCGGCCAGGCCTTCGAAGACGGCGCGGTAGGACGAGCAGGTGCCGCACCAGGCGGCGCACAGGCAGGCGACGGTCCAGCCGCCGCCGGCGATGGCGGCGCCGACCTCGGCATGGTTGTCGGACTCGAGAATGTGGGCTTGCATGGGCAGGATTTTACAACGGACCGGGGTTTGCGGTCATCGCTGTCTTTTTGCCGGCCCCGGCGCGGGTTAAAATACGCGGATGGCTATCATCCTTGCAATCGAAACATCGTCCGAACTGGCCTCCTGCGCCTTGCTGACCAATGACGGCGCCGTACTGGCGCGCGAGTCGTCGGGCGTGCGTACCCACTCGCAATCTGTCCTGCCGATGGTGCAGGAATTGCTGCGCGAGGCCGGCATCCGGCTGGCCGACTGCGACGCCGTCGCCTTCGGTGCCGGTCCCGGCTCCTTCACCGGCGTGCGCACCGCCTGCGGCGTGGCCCAGGGCCTGGCCTTCGGCGCCGGCCTGCCGGTGCTGCCCATGATCACCCTGGAAGCGATGGCCGAAGCCTGCCGCGCACGCACCGGCGCCAGCGAGGTGCTGGCGGTGCTGGATGCGCGCATGAACGAGGTCTACTGGGCCCAATACCGTTATGCCGACGGCGCCTGGACCACGGTCAGCGCGCCCGCCCTGTGCGCGCCGGAGGCGCTGGCGCCCCAGGCGGTGAATGGGCTGGCGGCTTGCGGCAACGGCTTCGCCGCGTATGCCGAGGCCTTCGCCGGCAAGGATTTCGCCGCCGGCGCCCACGCCGACATCCTGCCGCACGCGCGCGAACTGGCAGCGCTGGCCGGACCGGCGCTGGCACGCGGCGCGGCGGTGGCGGCCGAGGCGGCCCAGCCGCTCTACCTGCGCAACAAGGTGGCTTATACGAGTGCCGAGCGGCAGGTGATCAATGCAGCGAATGCGGCAGCAACTGCGGTAACTGCGGCCGCCAAGGCGGGCGGCTGATGATGGCGCAAGAAGACCGGATCGACGTTCCCGCAGGCGTGGCCGCGGGGCTGGCGCTGCGGCCGATGGTGGTGGATGACATCGATACCGTGCATGCGCTCGAGTGCAGCGTGTTCCCGCATCCGTGGAGCCGTACCAATTTCATCGACTCCCTGACCAGCGGCTACGACGCCTGGGTGCTGTGCGCGCCCGACGGCGCGCTGGCCGGCTATTTCCTGCTCATGCACGCGGTCGACGAAACCCATCTGCTCGACGTGGCGGTGGCCGCGCCGCGACAGGGCAGCGGCCTCGGGCACTGGCTGCTGGACCGGATCGCGGCGCGCGCCCGCGGCAAGGGCATGGCATCGATCCTGCTCGAGGTGCGGCCGTCGAACCCGCGCGCACTGCAGGTCTACGGGCGCTACGGCTATGTCGAGATCGGGCGCCGCAAGGGCTATTATCCGGCGCATGAAGGTCGGCGCGAGGATGCAATCGTGATGAGGTATGTGTTATGAACGGGTTCAGCCAACGCGACACCGTGTTTCTGGCCGAGATGGGCCTGGGGCCGCTGTGGCAGTTGCGGGCGGCGGCCGGTGGAGAGCTGGCCGACGCCGGTGATGTGCTGGTCGAGGCAGCACCGGCGGCGGCCGAGACGCCTGCGCCGAGCGTGCCGGCGGTGCCTGCGCCGCAAGTTGCGCGCCCTGTGCCGCCGGTGCCTCAGCCGGTGCCGTCGCCGGCGCAGGCGGAAGTGGTGCAGACCCGCCCGCAGCAGGTGCCGGCAGCGGCACCTGCTGCGCGTTCACCGGCGCAGCCTTACCAGCCGCCGGGTCCGCGTCCGCTGCAACCCGTCGCCACCACGGTCTCCGCGCTGGCGCCCGACGACAGCGCCTGGGACGATGCCGCGCTGCCGTCCGCCACGCCGGAAGAGATCGCGGCGATGGACTGGGACCAGCTGGCCATCGCAATCACCACCTGTCGCCGCTGCAGCGCCTGCCGCGACGGCCGCGCGCCGGTGCCGGGCACGGGGGCACGCCAGGCGCGCTGGCTGGTGGCCGCCGGCGCCAGCACCGCCGCCGACGAAAAGGCGCGCGTGCCGCTGGCGGGCGACCCCGGCAAGCTGCTCGACAACATGCTGGCTGCAGTCGGCAGGTCGCGCCAGCAGGACGTCTACATCACCAACCTGATCAAGTGCCGGCCGCTCAGCCCGACCGGCGCCGAACGCGCGCCGAACGCCGAGGAAGCGGCGGCCTGCCGTCCCTACCTGGAACGCGAACTGGCGCTGAGCGGGGCCGGCACTGTGCTGACCCTGGGCCAGATCGCCGCCAATACGCTGCTCGGACGCCCACTGCCGGAGCCCTTGGCCGGGGTGCGCGGCCAGGTGCACGCGCTGAATGTTGGCGATGCGGCGCCGGGCGAAATCAAGCTGGTGGCGATGCTGCATCCGGGCGAACTGCTGCGCCACGGCGCCGACAAGGCCCAGGCCTGGGCCGATCTGTGCCGGGCGCGGGCGGCCGAGAGCGGGGCGGCCAATGGTGGAGCGGTCGAGGCCGGGGCGGCGGGTGACGACCACGGCTGACAACTACCAGGCATCGTTCGAGCGCCGCTGGGGGCACCTGCGGCAGGCGCCGGTACGCGCGCTGGCCTGGCTGCTGGACGCGCCCGACCTGCTCGATGCCGCCGATCCGCACTGGGCCGGCCGCATCGCCACGCTGGAGCCTGTGACGCCGGCACTGGCGGCCTGGCTGGCTGCGCTCGACGCCGATCCAGCGCGCCTGGACGCTGCCCTCGGCATCCGGACCACGGCGCGGCTCGGCCTGTACGCGGAACAGCTGATGGCCTTTTATTACGCCGAGCAGGGACGGCTGGTGGCGCACGGCCTGCAGGTGCGCGCCAGCCGCAACGACACCGTTGGCGAATTCGACTTTCTGCTGAACGCCGGACCGGATGGGCTCGAGCACATCGAGTTCGCGACCAAGTTCTACCTGCTGCTGGAGGGGCAGGGGGCCGGCGTCGAGGGTGACGCAAGTTTCGACACCTTTGTCGGCCCCAACCTGGCCGATAGCCTGGGCCGCAAGATGCGCAAGGTCTTCGAACAACAACTGATGCTCGGCAGCCATCCGGCGGCGCAAGCCATCCTGCCGCGTCCGGTGACGACGGCACGGGCGCTGGTCAAGGGCTGGCTGTTCTACCCGGCCGGCAGCTATCTGCACATGAACGGCATTTCAGCGCGCCACTGTCGCGGCTTCTGGTGCGCCATGGACGAGGTCGGCATGCTGGCCAGCGAGCATTACGCAATCCTGCCGCGCCTGCAATGGCTGGCACCCTACCGCGCCGCTGACACCGACATCCTGCTGAACCAGACCGAACTGCAAACCGCGCTGTCCGATCACTTCGGCCAGAGCAAGGCCCCGCTGCTGGTCGCACTGCTGCGTGAACAAGCCGACGGCATCATCGAAACCGATCGCGGCTTCATCGTCCCCGACGGCTGGCGCGAGCGCGCCAGCCACCTTTGATCCACCCCAAACCGGGGTCAGAGCCCGGTTTCTGGCAAGATCCTCCAAACAACAAACTTCGGGGTCAGAGCACTGATTGGCCTGTATTCGAGGTCAGAGCGCTCGCGAGTGGAACACGCAGTATGTGTACAAATTGAAATAATATTTCAAACCACGATCAATATTGAAATAATATTTCACATGCATGCAATGACGGCGGTAGGCAGGCGCTCATCTGCGCCAACCTCAGCTACCCGGAAATTGCCCAATCTAACGCTCTGACCCCGAATTTCGTCGCGCTAGTGCTCTGACCCCGAAACTGCGAAGCTGGGTGGCGAAGGTGTTGCGAAGGGGATCTTGCCAAAAACCGGGCTCTGACCCCGGTTTGATGGAGGTCAGTGCTTGTGCTCGCCGATCAGGCGCAGGGAATCGTGTTCACGCTGGTTGAGCTCGTGGCGGCGCTGGACCAGCCAGGTGATGCCGGCCAGGAAGAGGCCGAACAGGACGATGATGATGTTCAGGTCGAGGTTCAGCGTGATCATCACGGCGTACATGGCCGACATGGTCAGGATGGACAGGTTCTCGTTGAAGTTCTGTACCGCGATCGAATGGCCGGCGCTCATCAGGACGTGCCCGCGGTGCTGCAGCAGGGCGTTCATCGGCACCAGGAAGAAGCCGGACAGCAGGCCGATAATCAAGAGCAGCGGCACCGCGACCGTGGTCGAATGCACCAGCGTCATGATGGTGACCACGAAGCCCATGGCGATGCCGAGGCGGATCACGGTCAGCGCTTTCTTCAAGGGGATCAACTTGGCGGCCATCGCCGCACCGACCGAGACGCCGATCGCGACCACGCCGATCAGGGTGGTGGCCTTGTCGAGCGGCATGTGCAGCGAGCGCTCGGCCCATTTCAGCACGATCAGCTGGAGGGTGGCGCCGGCGCCCCAGAACAGGGTGGTCATGGCCAGCGAGACCTGGCCCAGCTTGTCCTTCCACAGCGTGGCCGAGCAATTGGCGAAGTCGGCGATCAGCTTGGCCGGATTGCGTTCCTGGTGTTCGTAACGGGCGCCGGTGTCCGGAATGCGCAGGTTGAAGCAGGCGGCCAGCACGTAGACGGCGATCAGTACCGCCAACTGGGCGTTGCCCGGCGTATCGAGGAAGGGCAGTCCCTGGTCCAGCAGGAAGTGGATGCCCGCCGTGCTGACCAGCGCGCCGCCCATCACGCTGCCGAGGATGATGGAGAGCACCGTCAAGCCTTCGACCCAGGCATTCGCGATGACGAGTTTTTCAGGCGGCAGCAGTTCGGTCAGGATGCCGTACTTGGCCGGCGAATACACGGCGGCGCCGAAGCCGACCACGGCGCACACGATCAGCGGATGCACACCGAAGAAAATCAGGGAACAGCCCAGCACCTTGATGAAGTTGGCGATGAACATCACCCGGCCCTTGAGCCAGGCGTCGGCGAAGGCGCCGACGAAGGGTGCCAGCAGTACGTAGGGCAGGACGAACCAGAGCTTGAGCAGCGGGGTCAACGAAGCCGGGGCTTTCATCGCCGTCAGCAGACCGATCGCGACAATGATCAGCGCGCTATCCGCCAGCGACGAGAAAAACTGCGCCGCCATGATGGTGAAAAAACCACGTTTCATTCAACTAGTTCTAAAAACAATGAGTGGGTTGCTTTATACCATGAAAGACCCCTGCACCCAAAGAAACAGGCAGCGCCCGGGCACTGCCCGGCGCCGGCGCCGGCGCTCTGCCGGGAGTAAAATACCCCTTTCGATCCCGGTCCCCGACCCCATCTGTATCCCATGCCACGCCCTCTCCACGCCATCATTCACCTCGACGCCATGCAGCGCAACCTGGCGCAGGCCCGCAGCTGCGCGCCCAACGCCCGCATCTGGGCGGTGGTCAAGGCGAACGCCTACGGCCACGGCCTGGAACGCGGCATGCGCGGCTTCGCCCAGGCCGATGGCCTGGCCCTGATCGAGACCGAAAACGCGCTGCGCCTGCGCGAGCTGGGCTGGGTCAAGCCGATCCTGCTGCTGGAAGGCATCTTCGACGCCGCCGACATCCCGCTGCTGGCCGAACACAATATCAACAGCACGGTGCATTGCATCGAGCAGGTCAAGATGCTGGAATACACCAGCCTGTACCGCCCGATCGACGTCCAGCTGAAGATGAACACTGGCATGAACCGGCTTGGCTTCCGCCCCGAAGAGTTCCGCGCCGCCTATGCGCGCCTGCGCGCCATCCCCGGCATCCGCAACATCACGCTGATGACCCACTTCGCCAATTCGGACGAGCTGGAGCACCCGCGCCTGACCATGGCCGAGCAGGTGCGGCGCTTCCACCTGGGTGCCGATGGCCTGGCGGGCGAGCGCAGCCTGTCGAATTCCGGCGGCGTGCTGCACCAGGCCGCCATCTTCGGCGGCCATGCGGGCGAACTGCAGAGCGACTGGGTACGCCCCGGCATCATGCTCTACGGCGGCACGCCGGGCGGACGTCCCGCCAGGGACTTCGGCCTGCTGCCGACCATGACCCTGAAATCCGAGATCATCGGCATCCAGCAACTGGAAGCCGGCGACAGCGTCGGCTACGGCAGCCGCTTCCAGGCGCCGGGCCCGATGGCGGTCGGCGTGGTGGCCTGCGGCTATGCCGACGGCTACCCGCGCCATGCCGAGCACGGCACCCCGGTGCTGGTCGACGGCGTGCGCACCACGCTGGTCGGACGCGTCTCGATGGACATGATGACGGTCGACCTGACGCCGGTGCGCAATGCCCGTGTCGGCAGCAAGGTCACGCTGTGGGGCGACGGTCTGCCGATCGACGAGGTGGCGCAGGCCGCCGGCACCATCGGCTATGAATTGATGTGCGCGCTGGCGCCCCGTGTGCGCGTAGGCGAGGGCCGCGTCGGTTCCGACTAGGAACGCCTGAAACGACCGCATGGCGGCGTTGCATTCGTCTCGCCGTACTGACGTACTGTCTTCGACGATGCGCCTTGCCCTGCGGGCCTTGCAGGCGTTCCTGGTAAACACTTATATATAGAGTCAACCAATGGCAAAACCCCGTACCAGTTTCGTCTGCAGCGAATGCGGCGCCGTCGCCAGCCGCTGGAGCGGCCAGTGTCCCGACTGCAAGGCATGGAATACCATGACCGAGCAGGTCGAGAGCACCGGCGTCAACCGCATGTCGCAGACCCAGAACCACAAGAGCCTGGCGCAGACGGCGCCAGTGCTGTCGCTGGCCGACATCGACGCCACCGACGTGCCGCGCTTCGGCACCGGCATCGAGGAATTCGACCGTGTGCTGGGCGGCGGCCTGGTCGCCGGCGGCGTGGTGCTGATCGGCGGCGATCCGGGCATCGGCAAGTCGACCCTGCTGCTGCAGGCGCTGGCCAACCTGGCATCGACCCGCAGTACCCTGTATGTGTCGGGCGAGGAATCCGGCGCCCAGATCGCGCTGCGCGCGCGCCGGCTGCAGGTGGAGGCCAAGGACCTCAAGCTGCAGGCCGAGATCCAGCTCGAGAAAATCCTCGGCACCCTGGCCGACCTCAAGCCGGAAGTGGCGGTGATCGACTCGATCCAGACCATGTATTCCGACGCCCTGACCTCGGCGCCGGGCTCGGTGTCCCAGGTGCGCGAGTGTGCGGCCCAGCTGACACGGGTTGCCAAGCAGACCGGCATCACCATCATCCTGGTCGGCCACGTGACGAAAGAGGGCGCGCTGGCCGGTCCGCGCGTGCTCGAGCACATCGTCGACACCGTGCTCTATTTCGAGGGCGACACCCAGTCCAGCTTCCGCCTGGTGCGTGCGATCAAGAACCGTTTCGGCGCGGTCAACGAGCTGGGCGTGTTCGCGATGACGGAAAAGGGCTTGAAGGGCGTCTCCAATCCCTCGGCATTGTTCTTGTCCCAGCACGACAGCCAAGTGCCCGGTTCCTGCGTGATGGTGACGCAGGAAGGCACTCGTCCGCTGCTGGTGGAGGTGCAGGCCCTGGTCGACGCCAGCCATTTGCCGAACGCGCGCCGGCTGTCGGTGGGCCTCGAACAGAACCGCCTGGCGATGCTGCTGGCGGTGCTGCACCGCCACGCCGGCATCGCCGCTTTCGACCAGGACGTCTTCATCAACGCCGTCGGCGGTGTCAAGATCACCGAGCCGGCGGCCGACCTGGCGGTGCTGCTGGCGATCCACTCCTCGATGCGCAGCAAACCCCTGCCGCGTGGCCTGGTGGTGTTCGGCGAAGTCGGCCTGGCCGGCGAGATCCGCCCGGCGCCGCGCGGCCAGGAGCGCTTGCGCGAAGCGGCCAAGCTGGGCTTCTCGGTGGCGGTGATTCCGAAATCGAACGTGCCCAAGCAGCCGATCGAAGGCATGACCATCGTCGCGGTGGAGCGCATCGACGAGGCTTTCAACAAGCTGCGCGACCTCGACTGAGCCGCGAGCGGGAGGGCATACCCAAAGCGCAGCACGCACCGAAGCGGCGAGTGCCCTGGGGCCTCGCCGCTCGCATGTGAAAGGGGCCAAGCGGCCCCGGCGCTATTCGTGATAGCGGTCGCGCAGCTTGCTGGAACAGTGAATGCCTTCGCTGACGGCTTCGAGGAAGACCAGTCCGGCGATCCCTGTCAATATCACACCAATTACCATATCAATCTCACGCCATTCGGCGTTCCCTCCTTGCGTCCTGCAAACCATTGAAACGGTCAAGCCGAAAGCCTGACTGTAGGATAGATCCTCCTTCAAGTTGATACAGCTTCAAGGTAGCAGACTGCCATGTATTTACAAGGCGCTTTTTCCTGCGCTTTTTTCGTGCACTTTTCTCCGCGTTTCCCTATGTCGGGCTGTCAAAAAGGGCAGGGCGGCAGCCGCTTCGTTACCGGAATATGACAAGTCTCCGGCAGTTATGTGACAGGCATTTTCGGCGCGTCCGGCTATGCTTGACGGGTGTCATCTGGCCATCTT
>Ga0265797_10007997_pt1 | contig 14257 bp, 20 predicted proteins | sample P2T30metagenome_FD_192433 | JGI IMG/M metagenome (GOLD analysis project Ga0265797, IMG submission 192433) | Plant litter microbial communities from East Loma Ridge, Irvine, California - P2 T30 | ecosystem: Environmental > Terrestrial > Plant litter > Unclassified | place: USA: California... | reverse complement strand
CGAAGAGGTGAGTCGCGATGTTCTATCATCGAGATATACAAATTGATCGTAGACCATTCGACAAGCCCCAGGCGGAGAGCCTCTCATCACCAAGACTATAGAGAGGACATTCAATGGACCTCCTGGATCCAACGGAGCAGCTCTTGCCAACGTACCTACTGCTGCTGGCGGAAACGACCCAGTCATTCGCGACTTTGCCAACGTCCCCAATACCGGTGCTCAGTACTCGGAACACGAGTCGATCGTCCAAGGTCCTCCTGTCAATGGTCAACCAACTACCAAGATTGTCACCGAAGTCACGGAAAGTGACCCTGCCGCTGCACCTGTCGATATCAAGACTACTACCTTCTCCAAGACTACCGGTGCGAAGCCAGCTCTTGTCGCTGCCGATCCTGCTGGAATTGGAGCTGGACCCCCTCTCAGCACCGCCAACAATGTTCCCGGAGCCGGCAAACCTGGAAAAGCTGCCAAGTCGATTTATGATACCAATCATCCGAAAGTCGTCCCAGTTACTACGAGCAATAATGTCCCGAACGCGCCTGGTGGCGGTGCTCCTGGTCCCCCTGGCCCACCTCCGCCTGTTATGGTCGAGTCTGATCTAGGAAATATGCCAACGGCTTCCGGCGGTGCTGCTCCTCCTGGACCTGCAGGTGCCGCTCCTGGTGGTGCTGCTGGACCTGCACCTGATGTCATGGCTACTCCTGCTCCAGCTGGCAAGGTGGGTGGATTATGGTGGGAACCACACTTACCCACTCAGGCTCGACCAAACACTCCTGCGTGAGTAGATAAAAGGAAGTTTCGCAAAGAAGTACTGATGATTAGACCTGGTAAACCTGGAAATCCTGCTAAACCTGCTCCCGCTCAGGTCGTTGGTAATCAACCTTCTGCTGGTCAGCCTGGAGCCTCCGGACCTCCACCTGCCACTCTTGCCAATGTTCCAGGTGGTCAGGCTCCTGGTCCCCCTGGAGCAACTGGCGCTCCTCCGGCCACGAACTTGGCGAATGTACCCGGCGGAGCTGTTCCAGTGCAGGGTCAAACCGGTCAACCTGCTGCCGTCGTTCCTGGACAGACTACCTACGCCAATATACCTGATCAGCCGATCCATGATACCAATCATGCTAAACCTGCTGGATCTGGTGGAGGTGGAAGTCTACTCTCGAAACTCAAACCCAACAAGTCTCAGGAGAAGATCACAACTACAACTGCTGCTCAGCCTGGTGGACCACCTATCGTTCGACCTTCGACTCCTGCCGACGGCGCAAATGGCAAACAGACTCGATTCTCCGACACTGCTCATGCTGTTCCTCCTGATGATTCGACCGTCATTCATAATGTACCTCAAGAAGGCTCCGGCTCGACCTTCATCGCTACACCTGGTGGAGGCGGTGGTCAATCGCCTGGAATCGATGTGGTCGACGGTCACAACAAGCTACGAAAAGGTAAACCGGCAGTACATCAAGATGGCAAGTCTGCTCCTTCGGGTATGGGAGGTCCTGGAACAGTGATTGCTACTCCGGGTGGTGGACTATCAGGTACGCCAGCTCCTGCTGTTGTCCAGAGCACTCCAGCTCCAGCTGGTACCCCAGCTTCCCTCACCAAGATCTCCCCTTCGCGTCCTACATCTGCTGCCGGTGCTCCTATCACATCTATCACACCAGCGGCTGACGCAAAAGCTCCAGATACGCTTGTGGAAGTCATTTTACCCGATGGCCGTACCGCTTATATTCGACCTGCGCTGGCATTACCTGGTGGTAAGAAGGGCAAGCAGACCGGGGATGTATCGTCCAAGACCAAGATTACCGGACCACCAGCGATGTCGACTTTGGCTACTGGTCCTGCCGAATCTCAACAAGGTCATTGTTCAGTATGCTGTTCAACTGCTGCAAGAACCCAACAAGGTGTACCGATCCAACCATGCGCACATCAAGATGGACCACTTGGAAATGCGGTTCCTGGTGGCGGAACCTCCAAGACGAATAACAAGACCAAGGTGACCGGTGCTCCACCTGCTGTACCGCTCAATTTACCTGGAGATACAACTATGGAAGAGGCGATGAATATGGCGCCTGACGAGTCGAACAAGTTGAGGAAGAAGGTTCCTGGTGGAGCCGCTGGAGCTGCTGGTCTGACTCCACAGGAGAAGGCCATGGAGGATGCTAGGAATCTAGCCAGTAAGTCTACGGCGTCTATGATGTGTTCCCGCTGACGATGTAGATAAGCAGAAGGCTGCCAAGGAGATGTCTGGTGAGTACACATGAAGACACTTAGTGCTTCGCTGACCAGGTAGACAAGGAGACTGCCGATCTTACAGCTGCCAACCTCGCTAAAGCCAACAAGATCAAGCTCGCAGAAGATCGACACAAGCAGAATATCGATGCTCTTACCAACCTACAGAAGGCCGTGGTGAGCCATCTCCTCTTCTCCTTTTCGGATTGTGCTGATGAGAAGGACGCGCTAGCAGCGGAAAACAAGACTCGAAACACCTCTCAGGATGAGCGACTCAGGTCTTCCGACAAGCGACGAGCTGAAAAGGTGACAACGGTCAAGAAGATGCAAGATGCCCTTGATATCTTGGTCAAGGATACCGATGAATCGAAGAAGAGGCGAACGGTGGATGATAAGAAACCCGGTACCCAAGCTGTTCTCGATGCTCTCAAGTAAGTCATCCCTGAGTACCACATCGTCATAAGCTGATATGATAGGACTTCTGGAGATAGTCAAGCTGCTTTTTTAAGAAAGCTGGCGACCGAGATCATGGAGCAGAATTCCAACCAGCACAAGGGCACTATCCAAGCGTCCCAGAATGCAGCAAGGGAGCAAGTGGGCTTCAATCTTGCTGGATAGTAAGCCTACTCCGCCCTGAATTTGGATTCTCAAGCTGACGTGTAGCTTGGACGATTTCTCAAAGGCCTTATCGGGTGAAGTTAGGAGTTTGTTGAAGGAAGTTGGAGATTTGAGAGAGAACAGGAGAGCTTTGTACATGTGAGTGACTCTGATTGATATCCAGATTGCATGCTGACTGATCAGGGAGTTGGCAGATCTACTGCTCATGAAGGGTCGACAATCTGGAGGGTAAGTCCAGCTAGATCCTTGGATGACTCGAAAGCTGACCATACAGTGATTTGATGGCTATTCTACCTTACCCCTCGAACGTGCCTAAGCCAGGTGGTGCTGCACCGCCCAAGAAGGTATGCTTGCATCCACGCTATACAATGACAGGAAGCTGATCAGTCAGGATAACAAGCCTGCGGGAGGAGCGGCTGCACCTGCCGGTGGTAAAGCCCCAGCTGGCGTACCGGTCTGGTCTAGCTTCATGCCACCTGGAGGACCAGTCATGGGTCAGCCCGCTGGTCAGCCGAATCGACCTCTGCCGCAACCTCAGTATCCCGGGAATCAACTCAACATGATGGGAGGAGCTGTACCACCTCCTCCACCTGCTAACGTACGTTCACCCATGATAATTCAATCAATAGCTGATCGGTAGACTCGTCCACTTCCTAATGTGTGAAATTTCTGTTGAGAGTAGAATTTTGGGATCGATTGCTTGCTATGAAACGATGTTCACGAATACTTTAATGATGATTATGCATATGAACCTTTCCTTCTATTCATTTGTTGGTAGACGAGATTTGACGGTGCAGACCATTATTGCGTCCTTGCCCATGATTTCTGTATGTACAGTCTCAAGATTCGGTAAAGCACATTCGTCCTCCTAGATGTGTCAGCTCCTCCTGGAGAACCAGACTTGGAAATGCTGACCTTCGGGACCACCCCTACTCCATCACCGATGAACATCGGCGCTACGGTGATGATCACGCTATCGACAACTGGCGATCCATCACTGCGAGGCGGACTGCGCAGGAAGGAGGAGAGAACTCGTGATCCACCTTCAATCATTACTGACCGAAGGCCAAGTTTACGTAGAATATCGGGCATTGTTTCAGGTGCGATACGTCCTGCTCGTCAGCTCCGCTTGCGTTACATGCAAATCCAGTAGCTCACCCTCAGTATCAAGCTCGACTGGGATGACAATAGCCCCAGCATTCTCGACTTCCGCTATACGCTCCACATCAACGCCCTCTCCACAAATCACCCAAGGCTGCCTGACGATGATATCCCCCCTATCGGAAGGATGGGTATTTGTAAAGTCATTCCATACCTTCAAGATTCGAGAGTGTATCGGGAACCGAAGTGTTGGATCTAGGATGATTGGTTGAGGTGGTTTGAGGTCTTGATCTGTCGGTAGTAGATTGACTGGATAGTCAATCTCATATACCATAGTAGCATGATATGGCTGGACATACTTTGTAATCTAGGATCATCATTTGTCAGAGTATTGATGCCCACTAAGATTGCATCGTGCATACTTCGCATCCTATCATCAGCCTCTAATATCGCGGTATGAATATGGGCTCACCAATGAGTCATCAGCATGCTCTCATCTCCACTTATCATGACCCTCTTCCCACCGGGACCAGCGATTTTCGAATCGAGCGACTGTGCCCAAGTCAGAGTAATATGCGGCCGATCATCTGATATCGCCAGGCATCTCCTCAAGAACTCTGGAGGTGATGTTGCTAGTGTTGAACTCGACATGATAGATTGGGTACAAGTATAGTTTCAACCAGACTAAATTGGACAACCTCCACTTCTTGTAATCTTTTACAACATTCGGTCTTCTCGGCCTCGCTTATATCATACAGCTACGTCTGCCAATGGGACTGACACCGTCATATTGTTATACCTGCTGTCCTCGGCATAGATGAATCATGAGACATTCATATTCATGATTATGCAGAGAATCTAACCTATTGCTATTTATTGCTATTGAAATTTGGAAAAATAAGTGACAAGACATTATTACTCGACTAATCCCCTATACGAATTTGACAACTACCCTTGCCGACTCCGAAGCCTTCTACCTCTCAATACTTTACTAACGCTTCGTACCCCTCCTCAGAGGCTTGATCTTCCTTCCGCTAGGACTTCCAGGTGGATTACCGGCGTCCATACCTAAACTAAACCCACCATCGGCAGGTGGCGTAGCCCCAGGCGCGGGACTTCCAAATCTGAAACCTTGAGGCTGACCAGCCGGGGTGGTACTTCCATTCTGAGCAGGTGCGGGGTTTCCAAAGCCGAATGAAGGCTGAGCAGGTGCTGCAGTACCATTACCAGCTCCGCCAAACGTGAAGCCAGGAGCGGAAGTCGGTGTCGTAGGGGCAGCATTGGATTGACCGAAACCGAAAGAGGGAGCAGCAGCAGGAGCGGGATTACCGAACCCAGGCGCAGGACTTGGGGCATTGTTGGAACCGCCAAAATTGAAGCTGAACCCTCCAGCAGCAGGCGCAGCGGGAGCCGCGGCAGGCTGAGGAGCAGCACCGAAAGGATTGGCAGCAGGGGAGGCGGCGGGTGTGGAACTAGCACCGAACCCGAAAGAACCGGATTGAGCAGGTTGACTTCCAAATGGGTTGGAACTGGGGGCAGGGGCAGTAGGCGTGCTGGACCCGAAACCGAAAGACGTCGAAGGCGCAGCAGGGGCGGTATTACCATTTTGACCGAAACCAAATGAGGCGGGTTTCGAACCAGATCCGGAACCTTGATCAGGTGCACCACGCTTCGTCTGGGTAGTGCTGCTTGCTCCAGTAGAACTAAACGCGAATGGAGCGGGTGACGATGCGGTCGTGGCCTCGGGAGCTTTGGCGCCAAACCCACCTCCGAACGGACTACCGGCTGGTGTCGTGGACCCGGAGGATTGACCGAAGGAGAAAGTAGCAGACTTTTCAGCGGCAGGAGTAGCAGGTGCGCCAAATGCTGGTGCGGCCTTTGCAGGCTCAGCAACGGGAGTGGAGGTAGCGCCGAAAGAGAATGAAGCTTTGGGTGCTTCGGCAGGCTTAGCCGCGGCTGGCGCGCCGAACGAGAATGGGGCGGGAGAGGCAGCAGCAGCTGGTGTAGATGTGGTTGAAGCGGCCTGACCGAATGGGTTTGGGGCTGAGGACGTCTCGGCGGGCTTGGAGGAACCGAACTGGGAATTAGCATCGATACATCAGAAAATGAAAAGAAACATACGAAAGATGGAGTGGAAGAAGCGGGGGCAGCAGCCTTTTCATCTGCCTTGGCACCGAAGCTGAACGAACCAATTGGCGCAGGCTTCTTAGCAGCAGGTTCCGATGCAGTCGAAGCAGCCCCACCGAAATTGAACGAACCGATTGGGGCGGGAGTGGACGCTGGTTTCGAAGCTTCGGCTGGTTTAGAGCCAAAGTTGAAGCTACCCAATGGAGCTGGGGCAGGCGTAGGTGTCGCTTCAGCAGGTGTGGATGGTTTACCGAAAGAGAATGGTGCTGCTGTCGTTTTCGATGTCTCTGTGGGCTTTGGTGCACCAAAGCTGAATGGAGTAGGAGCAGCGACAACGGGCGTGGAGGTACCAGAGTCGGGAGCGGATTTCCTTCCAAAGAAGTTGGGAACTTCCCCTGAATCGCTGGCAGGTGCGGGGGTAGGAGCAGCGGGGCCAGAGGGTTTACCGAGACCAAAGCTAAAAGTTTTCTTGGAATTGTCGCTCGATGAAGGAGGTCCACCAAACAAGGCGACAGAAGGTGCAGCAGGCGCAGGGGCTTTAGAACCCGAGAGTGAGAAGAACCCATTCTCGTTGGGCTTGACAGTTTCCTTTGAAGGTGCGGGGACGCTTGTCTCGGGCGAATCTGGTTCAGCGACAATAGATCCGGCGGCCAAGGGCGAAGATGCTCGTGGACGACTAGCATTCAGTCTCGAGAGGGGGCCACGAGCTGGGACACCCAGACTCGAGGTCGAGGGCGCGGCTGGTTTACTGAGAGACGAGTCGGACTTTTGGGGGGCAGGAGGCGGTGGTAGACCGAAATTACCGAATGAAACACCACTGAACGAAGGTAGCGAGATCTTGGTCTGTTCGAGCTCTTCCATATCTGGTAAATCCTCTTCCCTTGCCGAGAAACGTCCACCAGCATTTGGTGAGGTGGCTCTAGATCCATGCGCAGAAGATCCATGTGCCCTCTTTGTCTTTTCCGTTCTGGCTCTCAAACTCGATTGCTGTCTTGGCATCTCACCCTCGGCTCGAGGTTGGTAAGTCGACGAAGACTTTTCGCTGGGCGAAGGAGCGGTCTCGGTGATTGTAGGGACGGGTGGCATGGGCGGAGGCGCCTCATGTTCGGGCGAAGTGGGTTCGGCAGTAGCTTTGCGCCTTCTGCGTCCAGTATCTTTCGGTGCGGATGTCTCGACAGCGGCATCCTTGACTGATCCTTTCCCTCGGGTCGACTTCTTTGGACGAGGTGTTTCATCTCCATCGACCTTCTTCAGTCGCGACGAACGACGAGGCGTGGGTTCAGGGGAACGCTCAGGAGCAGGTTCGGGTGTAGGTGTTCGAGCAGAAGCCATGGAATGGTCGGTCGCCTGACTTTTCGAACGCGACGGGCTTGGGGTAGGACGGTCATCTATTATCAGTCACCACCTCACACTCAGTCACCACCTCACACTAGACGGCAAAAGACTCACCAGTTGCGACACTCCTCTCCCTTTGTTCCGATTCGACAGCTCTACGACGACCATAGGGACTGATCATGACCGATACTCGCTCGTCTCCTCCCAGACGTTCCTTATCCCTCCTCTGCCTGGCACTCTCTCCAGCTTGAGCAGTTGCTAATGGAACATTGATAGCGCGGCGGATTTGACGTGATGATGAACCAATAAGGGAGGCTGGCAAGGTATCAGTATGCGTTTCCTTCCGGGCGTCTGCAAGAGGTGTCTTTCGCATTGATTCGAGCGCAAATAGGATCCGTTCTGCTTGGTTGGGCTGAACTGCTGGGATCTCGGCTAAATCGTTAGCTCCTGCTTTGCATAGCAAGAACGCAGCTTACATGATCGAAGCTCGCTCTCTCGCACAAAGCCTTTTTCTGAATTCCAGACCAGCTGACCCTTTCTGATTGGAGGCATGCTGGAACTTGGTGCCAATGAGCTCATTCGATTCGCCCGTGGCGATCCAGGTTCTCTTGACCACCTATCACGCATGAACCAATCCTGCTTTCATTAGCTCAAAAATTGCCGGTGAAACGTACCAAAACACTTCCATCCCTAGTCCTTTCTGCTCCATCTACACTCATGGACTCGTCTGCATCGGCAGCACTAGCTCCGGAATTGCCGAATAGCATCGAGCTGGATCCCCTGATTGGCTTTGCGGTAGTGGACTGCCGTCCCATACTGATATCTGATGCCATACTGCCCGCGCCACGAAGGTTGTTGGCGGTATTTGATCGAGCGAGGTTGCTACTGGCGGAAGGAGTTGGAGCTCGGAATGGGGAAACAGATGGAAGAGCGTACTGATATCAGCAAGTGTCCAGCACAGTGGACTTACGTCTCGAATCTCTGATATCGAACCACGATTCTGCCTTTGAGGTGTTCTGGACCGACCAACGGCAGCCTGCTGTTTCCAAGGACTCCATTTCCCCTTGTCATTGACCAGTGTCTCCTCTTCATCCCCGTTTGCCAGACTGGCCAAGTCCATCCCTCTTGACCGTGTCATGGCTCCTCCTGCTTTCCTCCTTGCAGGCGAGAGAACGCTAGTTGGCGGATCTAGATATGGCATCGATTGCGAGTGGGGCAAATTCGAGATCGCCTTAGTGGTAGGTAATTTCTTCAAGCCACCAAGAGCAGGAAGAGGAGGCAACATCTCCCTTTCCTTTCCCTTTGATCCACCATCTCCACGCGAGGGAGGATCATACGTCCCCCTATGCTTTGGTGGAGAGATCCGCCTCAGCTTCTTGACACTAGGACTCTCTGGATCTTCCGAATCTAGTCCAGCTCCCCATGTTGATTGGTCCCTCTTGGCAGATCGAGGTGTCGCAAGCCATGAAAGAGGTTTCGAAATCAACCCTTTCAGACTGCCAAACAATGAAGATTCAGATCCGGATCGTGGGAAAGAACGTTGACTCTGACTAGTAAGGATAGCAGGTCGAGTTGTAGGTGCCGTGGGTTTCGTAGGAGATCCATTACCATTGCCGTTACTGCCGTTGACATTCAGAAGTTCGTGTTGAGGAGAAGAAGTCGAGGAGGGACCAGCATAAGAAACGGGACGAGAGTAGGGTTTGGAGATGGCGTGTATACGTGGATTAGCGGATGGTCGTGCCGCTCCGGATAGAAGCTTTCGGGGAGAAGAAGGGAATTCGTCAAATGGGTTTCCGGACATGTTGATTTGGTTGATTCGGGGTCGGGGTCGGGGACGAAGTGGAGCGAGAAGAATGTGGGTCGAGTGTCGTTATGATCGTTTACGTGCGAGATGCGATTGCCGTTGATGATGAGGGTACAAGCACCATGGAGTATACTACTGTTATCCCTTGTTGATGTCAACACCTGTGCAGTAGTGTTTACTCTGAACGTACAGCTATACACTGAGGTCACTCGTAACCAGAAATTCCAATTCCCAATTCCAACTCAACCTTAGCCGAGCAATATTCATTCATGCATTTAATTCAATTTATCCCATCACATTTAACAGTACGTCAGTGGCAACATTTCAAGGTAGTCAGTCATACATTTCGTGTCGTGCAATCGTATCAATGTTTTCTTTTGCTCAAACCCTATGCAATACCCGCTCCCACAATAACTATGCTAACAAACATACAATGATGGTATACAGTCAAAAGCCCAATACAATCACCTCTTCTCTTCTCAGTGACCCAGTCCCTCGCAGCTATGGAGGCGGAATATTAAAGTAGCCGGCGCCTGAATCTGTCAACCCTTGGCCGAGAATTGTAAGACGACGTCCGACGTCTTCGATGAAAGCATCCGCCCGCTCTCCTGGTTCTGGAAAGTAGTTGTCGAGAATGTGCGATATATTATGCTAGACCAATCAGCTATGGATTGTTCGTATAGTAGAAGACATACCTTGATATTGGTGATGAATCCCACGGAATCGACACTAATGTCGTGAGTCATACCATCTAGGCCGAGTCTGTGACCTCGCTGAACGGGATCATCAGGTAATACGCGATCGCGACGAGGAGCAGTGACTACGGTAGGAGGCTGATCATCGGACCAGTCGGGTGGACTGGCATCTTCCAGACCATAGATGGGTACAGAGTGTTCCTGAGGTGCCAGTGGATTGTTGCAGGGTCGTATACCCCGGGTATAAGCTTCTTTGACTTTTTCGAAATCGGCATCGAAAGCGGCATCAAAGTCATCGTATGGATCTAGGTCGTCGTCGTCTGCCAATGTTCTGATTCTGGGGGTTCTCTGACCGGTACGCGACGGCGACACGGGGCGTATCAGTCGAGTCGATGAAGCAGGAGTGAGATCGTCGTTGTTAGGTGATGAAAGGTCTGGCACAGCATCCGCCAGCATTTGACGGCGTTCCTCGGCTTGTGCAACGAGCATTGTTGCTTCATTACGTATCTCGACGTCCAGTGTGGGAGTCTGGTCCATCGGTCTGGCTAGTTGTTTGCTTGGCAGATCTTCGCGCGTTCGAACAACTTTAGTAGGTAAATCGTTGGAAGTTGGGGCCGGTGTCGCCCGTGCGGTTGAAGGTTGAGTATCACCTCGTGTAGGCTGTGAGCGTGTGTTTCCGGTGGAAGGACGAGGTTTCTTGGTGACTGGCTTTGCTTTAGGCAGACTATGTCTAGGCGTAGGACGATTCGCAGTCTTTGGTGCCTGCCCAGGGTCCTCTGGAGGTTGTGGAGAAAGGGGTGAAGTAGATAATGAAAATGGTCTACTTCGCTTTTGTTGCCGCTCGGGTTGAGCCGATTGTGGTGGTTGTTCAGGGATACGTGGGGCAACAAGGATAGGTGTTTCCTTTTTCTTCCAGTCTAAAATTTGTGATTTCGTGTGCCGAGGGTTTGCATTTCGTGTTGATCGGACAGGACGAGATCGTTCAGGTGATTCCGTTTCATAGGAGAGAGATGAGGTTGATTTGGCCATTACGGGGGAAGAAGGTTGGTATGTATATGTATAGTACACAGTATATTGTAGAGCGTATCGGAGTGTATGTAATAGACAATGAGTTGTGTAGCAAGAAAAATCCGTCAGCAAACAATGTCAATGTGAAAGAAGGAAGGTATATGTTGGAAAGAAAGCGGCGCGTCATGAAAGTAAAGGTGGTAGAGTTGAATTCAACGGTACTCACATCCGCCAGTTTTCTTTGGAGACGTAGCACTTGGCAGCATGGGCGGAGCTGATCCTCGAAACATTTGCCCATCAGTATGCGGTGTTGGACTTGTATCATCTAAAACAAAAACATATTAGCATGATTTCCGTGCCGCGCCCCGTGGTGAAACTCACCCTTGACGACCGATGTCTCTATTTTCGGGGCTACAGGAGCTGCAGTACTATTCCTCCCACCTCTTGTTCTTGACGAAGGTAGCGGATCAGGTGGAGGTCCATCGTTCTCTTCCAATATGTTCCCAGCATCATCCTCTACAACCACTATCCAGCCTTTCCAGCCCTTTTTCTTTCGCTTCTTTTCGGGTTTCGCGCTTCCGCTTCCTTCTCCATTTCCATTTGCATTACGCTCCATATTTGTATTTGCATCTGCTCCATTTAATCCATCATGATGATTCCCATTACTACCACTTCCACTTGCCAGACCATTGTTATGTAGTGTCGGTATTGGTGACGCGAATTCTCCCGTATATTCCAGTGTTCGCGTCCTTTCAGATCGGGATGGTGAAAACATATGTGGAGTCCGTGGACCTGGTGGATGAACTGATGGAGAGAATACTCAATAGAGCTGTAACAACTGTCTAAGGAAAGAGCATTAAAGGTGTCTCCAAGGTGCTTGGGTATATATAGGTATATGGGTTGTATGTAACTTTGACTTTGCGGAAACGCGAGACAGATCGAGGGTGGCACAACTCTCCTTTCTTGCCTCTGACGCCTTGTTTGGGGGATATCTGTTGCCGCACACTCGGTGTAAGGCTTGTATACTCCAACGTGTATACATGCATTCCTTCCCGTCCTTCTTCGTTCAGTCTGACAAGAACTACCTGACTCTATGCATCCTACCTTTCCCGCCAGTGGAAAGCTACCTTTGATGATCGCCAAGGTTCTGTGATCCTCCCCACCGCCCCGTTTCACTTGCATCCGCATGGTTCCCGTCCGGAAAACACGCACGCCTCTCTATGTCGATACGCAACACTTGTGGAATCGTCTACATGGAGATCGCATTATAGTTACAAATTCAAAAGTCCATCACACTCGTCAATAACGTCCTCCTCGTAGTCTTATCATCCTCATCAACTCCCTTAAGGACTCGCATCTAACGCCTGATGGAATCATAACTATCCCATCAGCATTCGGCATAAACGCATTGAATTAACTTACGTAGGAGGAATCTCCCCACCGCGACCTGCATCATCGTCGCCAATTGCGCCACCATCCTCGTGGACAGTGACTGGTCCTCCACTTCCGCTAGTTCCAGTCGGACTCATGGGTGTTCCACCAGATCCAGATGGTCCCTCGTTGTTGACCCTGTACCTCTGCTGTTCCTGGTATGCCTCTCTTTGCTTTGAACTCATGCCCGCACCAGCGGCGGCACCAGCACCAGCGCCAACAGCGGCACCAGCAGGGATTGAAGGCATAGGGAATGGAGTAGTAGGTGTCGCAGCGTTAGCGCCGTACCCAGCGTATCCAGCAGACGAAGCTGATGATGGTCCCCTTGAAACGTTTTGAGCACCGTAAGCAGGGTAGTTGCCTTCGGAAGTAGCGGGTTGAGATTGGTTGTATTGTGACATTTCAGGCGAGTGTTGAGCGGTAGAAGCGACTCCGGGAGTGTAGAATGGTTCGACTTGTGGTCCGGTATCGGCTAGATCGACAGGTGCGTGGTTCTGAGCTCGGCTAGGGTCAAACTAGTTGTAAGCAAAACAACGATATTGGAGGACGGACATACCATATTGTCGTCAAAGTCGGCGTGCATGTTCCTCTTTCTTCGTCGTAGTAGGAACCAGACCAACGCAAGGATTGCAAGTAGACCAACAACACCACCTACAACACCTCCAGCAATAGCACCGACGTCTGCAATCAGCGTCATCCTTTTAAAGGATAAAACTTCACTCACTCGTTCCGCCCGACCCTGAGTTAGCGCCTCCCGTCGAGACTGAAGCAACTCCAGACGAAGTGATGATCTGTCCATCGGATCCAGTAATGGTCGTAGTGCTACGCGTCAGTCGAGACTTTTCAGAGATTGCAGACGACTTACAAGAAAGTGGTAGATACCGGCTGTCCAGCACTGCTTAGACTGCTAGCCGAGCTTGCGATCGCGCTACTTCGACTTGCCTCCTCGGAACTCTGAGATGGGGAGAGACTGCTACTGGATCCGGATCCGCCAGCGGATGACTGGGAAGCAGCGGCGGAAGACTGTGCGCTGGATTGAGCGGCAGATGACGAAGCGGCAGCCTCTGATGACGACGATGCGGGATCAGTGGTTGCTGCCGAGCTTTGCGCTGCGCTAGACTCGGCGGCGGATGACTGGGCAGCAGACGATGTTGGCTCGACAGAGGAAGAAACGGCGGCAGAGCTGGCGTCGGCGGAAGTGGGGTCGGCAGCTGAAGAAGTTGATGAGCTAGGTTCTACTACAGGGGACGTGGTGGTCACAGCCGCGGATGAGGCTTCTGCCATTTCGGAAGAGTCTTTTTGTTCTGATGATATAGAGTATGTGGTAGTCTTGTATGAAAGAAAATCACAGAGGTGACGAGTAGATCGCGTTGAGCGATGGTGGAAAGGATGTGTGTAATTAAATATTTTCAGGGTGTTGGTGATGATGATGATGTATTATAAGACTGCGTGTGATGGGTGTAAGAGGGTATTGGAGGTGGATTAGGGTAATGGGAAGGATAGGGTCTAGTAGGGAGTGTGGTGTGGCTTGAGTGTAAAAGAAAGCAGACTCGGTCTCGTTCAGGCCGAGATCAAAACAGGGCTGTGCAGTGAGACTGGAACAGATGTCTTGGCTTCTTTTTGTACTTTGTGATATGACATGAACTGAATAACTCACAAGATGACATTGTTCTTGCTTTGGGTTTGTTGGAAGGCTAGGGTTGTCGTACTATAGAGCGTCGATAGACAAATGAAGGTTTGATGAAAGGATTTGAATTGTCGCAGTCAAGGGAAGTTCCTTTGCCTTTTTTCCGTTTCGCGATGAAAAGAAGTACGCAGATCACACAATAGGGTTTTACTGCTACTCGGCTGGATATATGATTATGTATATGAGTGAGGATAGTAGACAACTATGAGCAATAGAAAACCAGTT
>Ga0265797_10007996_pt1 | contig 14258 bp, 9 predicted proteins | sample P2T30metagenome_FD_192433 | JGI IMG/M metagenome (GOLD analysis project Ga0265797, IMG submission 192433) | Plant litter microbial communities from East Loma Ridge, Irvine, California - P2 T30 | ecosystem: Environmental > Terrestrial > Plant litter > Unclassified | place: USA: California... | reverse complement strand
CAGGTATGTGAACAGCTCCTCCTCACTTGTACATCGATTCGAACTCGATATCATCGTCGTCATCACCACCAAAGCCATCATCGTCGTCACTGCCCGCTTCAAGGTCAGTCGCAGCACCTCTTGCTGTCGCGATCCTCATCTGCAAGATCATCGTCTTCGTCTCGGGACCTCTTCTTGTTGCGATGCTTGTCTGCAAGGTCATTGTTGTCGGCAACTGAGGCTTGCTGGACTGGCAAGGATGGTGGTTGCGACAATGTTTGCGGCTGCGCATCGACAGTACCGGCTTGGCTTTCGGGCTGCGCTTCCCGTGACCGCTTCTGTCCAATTCCGCTGGACGACTAGGTATGTACATGTCAGTACATCAGCCATATGTGGGACAGATGAGTACATTACCTGTGTGCTTTCCGGGAAGCGTGCGCTCTTCATGCTGAAGTCGTCTGCCCACGTGATCTCCCATCTCCGGGTATCATACGACCAGGTAGCAGAGACTGCCTCGCCAGATTGAGCATGAGGCTCTGGGCGGAATTCAAGCGACGAAGGAAGCCTTCCAGAGGCATGCTTGCCAGGAAGCAGATTGCCAGACCAAGTAGTATCCCAGCTGTGGCTGATGTACGACCAGGTCATGGTCTTCGCTGAGTAGCTGCCTCCCACGCCGGGTAGCACCGGACGACTCTCAAGAGCCGGAGGAAAGTTGGCGAACGCAAGGGAGGGCGGCACTGCTGTAGGCTCTCTCGGTGCCTTTGACCTGTCATGCAGACTACCCTCTGCCTTGCGTCTGTCGAATTCTGTCTGGCCTAGCTGACCTAGTATCATCTCGTTCTTCGCAGATGCCTTCGCTTTTACCGTGGACTGCCCAGGAGGGTGGAAGTATTTGCGCGGGTGACGGCGAATGTCTTCCGTTAGAAGATCAGGCCTTGCGAGAAGCGCCTCTCTGGTCTCACCTCTCCAATCAGGCTTGATTTTATCGGATCCCATGGCCTGTGGGATCGACGAAGGTCTGCCGCTGCGGGAGATGACTGACTCGTCGCGCGGTCTGAATGCAGGGAGGGTGAATTCCTGCTTCTCTAGAGACATGAAAAGCTGCCATTGTGCGTATTTCATGGTTATGGTCGACTGGCGGACGCATTTGGCGTTGTGGCCAGCGAAGTGGCGGCACTCAGAGCAGGGATCCTCTGCACCAGGATCACGGCCTGCCTTGTCGCACCTCAAGGCCTTATTGGCGCATCTTGCACAGGTCTCGTCTGGCGGCGGCTCCCAACCCGACTCGTCGAGAACTTCGGGGTTCAGGTTGTCGGCATGGCGGAATTTACAGTTGTCGCCGTAAGAGCAGGTTCCTATAGCGAAATTGGTGCAAAGCTTCTTGCCTTGGACGGCGGATGACGCCATGTTCGCTATGTTCGGTACGATTTGGTGACGTGTTGTAGAGAACTATTGACGTGTGAATTGGCGTTGGAGGTTGTGGATCTGTTGTGTTTTGAGCCGGTGTGGTTTGTGTGTTTGTATTGTCGCTGGTTTGGAGGGAGGGCTTCAAAAAAATCTGGCATTGTTTACGCAATTCACTCTCTGCACTTCACTGACCGCCCCCACTTGCCACACTTTCACCTGAACAAAAATAGTTTTCGACCAAGCTTCCTGCAATCTACCCACCCATCCAAAATCTCGATTGCAACAATCTCAAAAGCCGACAAGTGACTGCATAGTATGGAGCGTGGAGCCTACGGGTTGTGAGAAGTATAGCACCTCAGTTATTATGATCCTGCGCATGGGATACAGTGCTTGTTTCAAGAGCGAGGTCCTCGTATTCTTTATCGGTAGCGTAAGGTAGTGGCATATATACTGCTAGGGTAATCGTGGGATCCTATCAGTATCTCGATGGAAGACCGTTTTCTCGGTAGGGCCCACAGGAGGTGGCACTTGTTCAAAGCTGTGTGCAATACATCTCACCACCCGAAGAAGCGAAAATGTTCGTCACCTCATCTCTTTGTGAGCCAGCACCTGGAGGGGGAACAAATTGCCTCTACATGTATTTAATTCGTCCACAAAAAACAGCATCAACGATCATTTGGAGTACAGTCCTGCTCCGTGCGCGTGTGAGAAGCTGAACGAGTACTAAAGTAGGTAACCATCTGGGATCCCAGGTTCTCGTGTGTTCAGACGTTCGTTTCGTTAGTCATTAGAACTTACCGGAGCGCGTAGCCAAATGGTGGTGGATGCGACGTTAAGTAAGTCAAGAATCGCGTATGCAGCGTCCCTTGGTCTTGCCTGACGACCATCTCACTGGTCGTGGACCGGAGAGCTTGGGTCGTGGCCGATTCAATGAGCCTGATGATCGATGAAGTCACACGTTCGATCTGTTGTGAGATGCCCAGAGCGTGTGCTGCGATTTCGGAAATGCAATGTCTGCCTGAAGGCCATTATATCCTGATGGCTATGCCGACAAGGGGAAGCTATGCCATTTCCTCATCAAATCTCTGCCCTCAACACCGGGCCAGACCTTCTGCAAAATCGGCATGTAATACTCGGTCACTCTTTCGTGGAATATTTCATCCTCTTCAAGATGTGATCGATCGCGGTATATGTACTCATACTGTAGGAACTCCTCGATAAAGCATTGATGGGGCCCGTCATCACGCAGATTGCACGTGCAATCGAATGAGCGGGCGATATACGCGAGTAGTTTAATCCAATCTCTGTCGGAAGAAAAGTCGCATTCCGGTTCGAGGGCATCGACTCGGTATTGCAAGGTCTGCAGTGGCATAGCGTGGTGAGGTTTGGCGGAAGAAATTGTGTTGAATATCGATTTCACGAGCGTTTCGTCAATCGCTAGGGAAATCATAAGGTCGACGCTCTCGTCCATATAGCATGTTGAAAGAAGATTGTATGACGGCATGCGTGATCCGTCCCAGAGGTAGTCTAATGGATGAAAGACATTGAGTTGCAGGTGTCGCAGCGACGTGAGCTTACCGAGTTCACGGTAGATGGCAACTTCTTCCGCGTCTCCTGCCGTGCGTTGGATGCACAAGGCGAGGTTTTCGATTAACGGCGCTTTTTCCTGAATCGCCCAGATCAGATCCACATCTGCAAACGCCCACAAGTCAGGATCGGAATTGCTCCCCATATCCTCAAATTGTGGCGGCATGAACAGGTAAAGGCACTGTAGTGTACTTCCTGAATGGTCAAGTACAACAGGTGCAGTGCTAGGGAAGTATCGTCCGCGTAACTTGAGACTCCGCAGGGGCCGAAGAGAAAGCAGAAAGCTGTTGAACACACTCTCCATCTCATATGCATTGTAGACGTCCCACAGATCTAGATCGAGCGAATCGAGGGATGGAAATTGGCAATGCTCCGTCAGCCAACGCACGTGGGATGCAGCGAGCGAATCGCCAATCCTAAGGGTCCGTAGCGCAGAGAAATCCATCATCGTTCTCAGCTTCACCAGGCTACCCATTCTGGCCAGGTCTGAATCTGACAGGCGGCGCATCGAGGGTCTTAGATCGTACGTGGTCGAGATCGACAAATGTCCTAGATGCGAGTCTGATCCAGAAGAGTCTTTTGACATCGTTCCTGGTAGCCATTCCCTATCTGAAAGAGGCCCGACCGGGGTGACACATATCTCGGCCTCGCGCAGATTAGGCGCGGCGCCTGAAACTATTTCGAAGACGGCACACGAGTTGTAGTCCACCAAGCCTTGGCGTTCAGTGTTCAAATATATCTGTCCGAGACTGTGCAGGCAAGGCGAAGTAGCCAGTTCCAGTTCATATGGATCGATTCGGATGGGGTCGTTCGGAGGGATTATCAGGCTGTTCAGGCAGAAAATCGGCATATGTAATCGAATGCGAGGAGAATACTCGTGCAACAGATGAAGTACACTCGAGGGTAATTGGTCCACGACACCCCACGTGAAGTCCCGCAGCGCCGTGAGCTGTACCATGATTCGGAGGAGATTCTCACAACTCGCGATATTGTCGAAATTACCTCATACTTTATCAAGACTGCGGTTACGTCTGGACAGTCCGGAATTCCAGTCATCCCCAATCGATGTATCGCCCTTCATGAGCCCGAAAACTCGAAAGTGGCGGACCTGCCGTGCCTTCCTAGGCGACGCAAGAACGCTTTGTGCGTACTCGCAGTTCTCGCGAAATGTGTCCTGCGATGTGCACCGAACAGATAAGGTGTGAAATATTTTCGAGACCGCTCCGTTGCGAAAGTTTCGTGAGACCAGCGCAACTTGGAAAACACCATAGCGGTCAAGGTACCCGCATATCCGTTCGACGATTTCCACTGGGAGATGGTTCGACAACATTTCCGCCTCGCGTACGCAATCACTAGGAGACTCCGGATTGCTGAATGTAAAAAAGTATGTGCTGATGCGAGATTCCCACGGTTTTGGGGAGACCGTGGCTAATGAATATAAATGGTCACCGGTGTTGTACATTTAGCGATTCTAGTGTTGTCTAGGGCGACTCCGGATGTTTACACCGCATTTAGCCGCTCTTTTAGCCTTGGCCCACAGCAAATGACCGGCCATGAAGCCATGGAAAGGCATGCTCGTGAGGCTTTCCCACATCTCACTCGATGGCCAATTTCTACGTTTTCTACGTTTTCGCTATCACTTTAGCATTGTTCATCAGCTTGGTTGTTTGCTGCAGCATCATTACTGGCATCCAAGTGACCGTCACGATGTCGGGTCCCAGTCCATGGTCCACCCGTTATATCAAACTCTGCTCCAAGGGAATTCACATCTGCGGTCCCACTGAGTGGATAGTCCTCGTATAGAAACGACTCCTGACGTAGTAGCTACGACGAGCGTAGAGCGAGGTTTCGATTGACAGAGATGCGCCAGCAAGCAAACACGACCACATATCCGTGGGATTAAAAAGCAGCCAGTTCAAGATTTCCCGGTCTCTCCACAGCTACCGATGCACCCATGCATTGCTACATCTTTAGTTCCATTCCAATAACACTTCGTTGATCATCGCCACTTTAGCCACGCTGTCAGGCTCGTTTGGGGACCCCCGGGTGCAGTCAGGTTCCGCGTGGGCACGGGAGGATGGAGAATTTTGGTCGTTTGGAGTCTTGTTGCCCTCATTACCTGCCTAATATCGTTCTCGTCGAGGGCGTCCATGTTCGCTTGTGCTATCCAGGGATCGCTGTACGGTCCGCTGGAACTAAAATCCTTGGGATTTACGTCGGCGCCGAAGTTTTTCAAAACTTGCATGATGCGCCAGTCGTTTGTTCTGCCTGCAGTCTGGACGGCATTGCCATATTCGCCGATGCGACGGTTCAAGTCTGCGCCACCCTGGAGCAAGACCCTCACCATTTTGAAACATCGCTGGGTGATGGCGACATGTAGCACGGATTTGCCAGCCTCAACCGCAGAGTCTGGGTCCGCACCATTCGTCAGTAACAGTCGGGTTTTATCAATTGAATGGTGCCCGTCGTCCATTGGAACGGCACGCAATGCGGTGTTGATTCCCTGTTTCTGTGCATTGGCATTGGCACCGTACTTCAGCAGAAGTTCCATCGAGATTGGGCTGGTCTGCACAGCACAATCTAGGACGTTACCAAATTGGTCGCATGTGGCGTTGGGATCTGCGCCATGCTCCAACAGAGAATGAGCAGCATGGTCATTATAACTGCTTACAGCGATATGTAATGGAGTGCCGATGTCTTTACACGTGGCGTTGACATCGGCACCCTTCGCCAACAAGAGCTCGAAACAACTCGATAGGTCTTTTTGCGTGGCTACAATGTGTAGCACTGAGCCTAGACCTTCGGAGCGGGCGTCAAGCATCGACTGGAACTTCCGCTTCCCACGTCGCGATCCCTTGGTGTTGATTTCGAGCAAAGTGAGCTCATCCTTGATCAGGTTGGGGTATCCCTCGTAGGCGATCAGGTGTAGCCATGTATACATGCGTCGATGCGCGTCAGAGGGTTTGAACAGGATCCAGCCATCCCAAGGAAAGTTTTCTGCCAACCCGACCATTCGCTCGCCTGCCCCCGTAGCCAGATCTGCGTGTCGCAAGGTTTGGTCCAATGAGTATTGTAGGAAAGGCAAGAGCATCGTGCCGATCGCCGTAAGGGCTCTTACAGGATCAGGTGAATTATCGATGACCTGAGCAAGCGCTGGGTCGTAAGCAAGGCGCACGTAATCTAGGCAAGACTTGGAGAGACACATGGCACTGGTCGCAACGGGCCTGTTTTGTGACTTGGGGTCCAGTTTGGTCAGGCCATGCTTCAGGAAATATTCTCGCACCACTTCGTGGATGAACTGAACGTTTCCTCCAAGCCCCACAGGGCGATTCAATGCAGCCTTCCGTCCGAGAAGTGCACCGGGTATCTCCAATAGACCTTTGGAGCTAGAGAGTATGAAGTCGTGGATCACTCTGGCATCAACAACCTCTCGGTCCCAGATGACTGTTTCGGCGGTCAGATGGCCTGTGCTAGCCAACACAGCAAAATATAGCTCTACAGCTTTAAGCGGTCTATTGGAGAATAGGACCCATCGAATCGTAGGTAGAAACCGCTCGTCGGAGGCGTCCTGATGCCGTATGTCTTCAAGAAGATCAAATAGACCAGTCGGGATTGCTTGTAGCTGGGCCCGTAGAAGATGCTGATTGCCACGATCACCTTCTTTGTTAAGTATAGCAACGACCAGTACTACCCAGAGGAAAATACCAGAAGACCTGCGCCTAACCTCAGTAGCTAGCTCTTGCTCGAGCTGCCTGTTGTCAAGTCTTAGCTTGTTCTGTATATAGATCGCAATGTCGCCGTTATGGCTGCTGTGCTCTTCCAGTCGAAGCTCCTCGGACAACCGCACTGAGATCTTAGGGTAATGACGACTTGCTAGGCACACGTAGAAGGGAGTGCCCTCTGATATAGCTTTTTCGGTTGTTTCGTACAAGAAGTCGGCCATGTCACGAACTTGATCCTCGTTGTCGCCTTCGTCTAGCGCGTCGATGTAGAAGCTCAACCGTGTCGCCCGGGAAAGATGAAAAGCGGCCTGTTTGAACAAGGCTTTTAGCACTGCAAGGGGCCACCCATTGGTAGCATACGATCGACGCTCTTTCTCTTTCACCATGCTTGGGAGTTGAGGTACGTGATCGGCCATTTGGTACAACAGACACCGGTACATGCCCTCTATGGACTTGCCCAAAGTCGCGCCGCGAGCGTTGAAGAAGAACTTGACGGTCATCTCATTCTTGTACGCAGTTCTTGCTTGGTCAGAAGCGTGTTTCATGATAGTAGACTTGCCAGCACCAGGCTTCCCTTTGATCCAGAGAAAGCCGCCATGCTGCGACAAAAGACGTTGATCGCGCCAGCGCTTGTACTGAGAAGTGTCAAAAAGCCACTGGCAGGTTGTTGAGTAAGCTTCAGCAATGGTCGAGGAGCGGAAGTCCATGTGGTCGAAATACAGAGCGTCCATCAGACTGCCAGTAGACGCCTGGTCTGCCGTTAGACTGGGTGTTGGCGTGGCATAATAGTGATTATGTTGAACACCACACGCATCTCGGAGATGGACTCGAGCATTGTCATGCGTGACAATGCCGTCAAAACGGTGTCCGGGAGCTTCACGAGCAGCAGGCGGTCCACTCGCTGCACCCAGCAGAGCCTCCGGACTGTTGGCCGGGATCTTGTCCCAAGGTAGCTGTGGTAGCGGAGCATTGTGCCCACGGTATGGTCGTTGAGCAGGATTCATAGCCGTCTCACATCATGTGTATGGTGCTCGATCGTATCGCAATGACTGGAGAGGGATGATGCGGAATATACTGAGAAGGCATGTTGATCACAACAGCAGGCCAAGATCAGGCTGAGATGCCGCTCAGAGCATGGAAGGCGCCGTTCTATATTTATGTACATGCACGACGCCTGCAACACCACGCTACCAATAAAGCGGAAGTGGAATCTTAAAACGGCCTAGAACAGGTAGGGCGTTCAGGCGCGAGAGTGTCTTCGGTGTACTATACAATTGTGTAATACAGAGTCGTTAGATATCAAGTTATCACTGCATACGGTAACGAAGGTAGGCGATGGTAGGTTTGACCCATATTCGTAAGCGTGGGAGTGGTATTCGGTGCTTACCACTTCGAGAAGAGATCAGAATGGCCTTCTTCTGACGCGTCCAGTGGCTCGCGGTCTAGCTTCAAAGTCTGTACTGCTTGCTCTGCCGCTGAAATGATATCTACGCTCAAGCTCTCTATTAGTCTGTAGTGCACTATTCTATTACCATCGACCAATAAATTCGGACGTATTCGCTTCTAATGTTGAGATGCTATCTGATTGCACGTCTGTTTGGTATCCAGTAAGCTGTTATCTTTATACGCACATGGGCTATACGCACTCTTGCCACTGAGATGCTAGTACACATTTCGAATCTAGACCGTGAGTGGCGTGTACTACCGCCAAACCCGATAGGATCAAAAGTTTGTATTATATAAAGTACGCATTACCCTGCAATACCACATACGACCACAGGTCAGTGAAAACTGGGCATCCCGTCCGCTCTGCCATACATAAGCACTGAACCGGGCGACTAGTACTAGAGTGGGTGACCATCTGGGAATCCCGCCTGTTGTATGTTTTTGTTTTTGCCTCTGTCTTGATCCTTTAGGTGCAGCAAAAGCATGAAACGTTTTATTCAACGCTCTTATCTGATGCTGTGTTAGGCAAAACGTGGCTGCGTGAAGCGTCGCAGCGTTTCTGGACGCCTTCGCAGTCTGACTTCATAGTCTGTAATGCTTGCTTCGCCAGTGAGATGCTTTCCAAGCTCAGGTTTTCTATAGTGTCAAGAACGCGGAGGCAGAACGGAGTTTGAATGCATTTCCAGAAACCAGAACATTACAATAGTTTGATTTTCTTCGAGGAAATAGAGTCCTTCAAGCTCCTATTGACTCCGCCGCTTCCTCCACCACCTCATTCCCCGTGCTTCCTCTCCTCTTCTTCCAGCTCACTGGTCTCCGCTTCATGAAAGCTCCCACCGCACCCAAGTAGCCTTCGTGTCTGAGGAAAAACGCTTGCTTGCTGCCTTTACTCCAGAAGTTGATGGCGTAAGAGAGCGTGTGAATGGTCTGTTGGTGGCCGCGGATGAAAGAGCCGCCGAAGTAGATTCGTTTCAGGTCGTGTTTTTCTGATTGCAGGTAGGCAATTTGGCCGATGTTGTTACTGCGAGGAGACATAAGTTAGTACACGATTGAATTTCCGATTTCCCACATTTCGTGGTTGTGGAAGACCTTACCTTATCGCGTATAGCAGACTTCGTGAAATGTCCGCAGACGCGAACATACGGCCGTCACCAATGAGTCTGCTGCCACTGCCATCGTTTTTGGCACCAGCTACTGGTTCTGAGATCTCGCCCTTTTCGCCAAAATTGCTGCCATCCTCAGCGTCTCGCTCTGCTTCACGCTTACGCTTCAGGACCTTGCCAAAACTACTCGCGATAGTTCGTTCGCTGAGACCAATCTTCTCATAACCCATTCCCTCGCCGTAAATATCGCCGACTAGCAGATCCACGGAGCTGTTGTCGCCTGAATCGGCCATGGCCAACATATCGTCGAATGTTCGCGCGCCAGTGAGTAGTGAGAGCAGACCCCAGAGTGTACCGCCACCGAGAGATGTGCCACCAATACGCTGATATTGGGATGGTCCGGAAACCTTGATCATGGAGACACCGCTACCGATGTTGACAAGGAGATAAGGGTAGACGTCTGATCTGGCTTCTTGGTAGTGCATGGGGTTTTCGACGTCGTTGTCGTGGTACGTGAAGACTTCCTTCGGGATCTCCGTGATGAAGAAATCAAGACCTTTGATAAGACATTCCATCTCGTCTTCTTGCAGGACGTCCACGCCGAGTCGCTCCTTGATCCGGTCGTAGAATTTGAACGCACCACCACCTGTGGCCATTACTGAGAGATTTGTTGCTCTGGCGCCGTTTGACTCGTGGTGCTTGGACTGCAAGCATCGCAGATACTCGATACAATTATCGATCTGATCCGTCTCGAAAGACAAAAAATGTAGTCGACCTCCAGATTCGGCATTGTCGTTTTCTCGCGAGAAGTACACAATCTTCGCGAGAGAGCCTCCAATGTCGGCCGCCACGTGACTCACGACGGATGTGTGGTTTGGTAAGCGGATATCACGCTTGTGGTGTTGGCAGGACTGGTCTTCGTCTTCGGAGTGGCTTCGAGGACTGCTGTGGCTTGACTGTGGTGATCCGTCGTCGGTATCGAGTCGGTCGATGATATAGGCGCCTGTAACGTTGATCTTGATCGAGCCTGGTTGGGCAATTGCCGACTGCATGTCTGCTGCTGAGCTTGATACCCGGCGCCTCTTCGCTGCTGGCAGCTGGACTTCGGCCATGATAGTATCGCGTAGCTTGTTGCTACAACGTGAATCTCCCTCAATGCCTGGCAATAGCACCTACACACTCTCTCTGGTAAGGAGGCGATATCGACTTCCAGGGCACGTGCTTCCTTCCTAAAACGGCAATGTTGGGGTTGCGATAATAAATATTGTGTTTTTGGGCGGCGTGGAGATGGTGCAAACGCTGTAACGGCTAAGCAGAAATGCAACAAAATTGTCAGAGTCAGAGAGAGTCAAGCCAGGTGTTCGATTTATGATTGAGCCGAATGGGATGTCGAGTGATTTCCAATTGTCAGCAGAGTGGTCTCATGGCTGGCGCTCGGATAAAGGGTGAGATGAGCAGTGGTCCCACCCGCCCACGCCCACACGCATTCACCGAGGCCTTCGCCGGTTGAGCGGGCTACATGGATTCACCGAGGGAATCCTGTGGAGGGGAAGTTTGAAATGGTTTGAGGGCTACCGCCATACCACATCCGTTCCAAACTTTTGTCACGTGTGGAGCCATTTATTCCAGTCCATTTCCCTGCGCTCCGGACCCCACGAGAGCATCGGCAGACACCAGCAACAGCACTGGCCAACTCGCGCCTGGAACGCGCGGATGCAACGAAAGTGAAGAGACGAACCCGCGGAGATTCTCCCACCTTTTGTGACTATCACAAATACGCATCCATCCCCTTTCCAGGTTCTCCTCGCCATGGGTAACGACGGCGGCAGCATCCCTACCCGCCGCGAGCTGGTCAAGGAAGCCGCGCGCAATCCCTCCGCCGCCCAGGTCAAAGAGTCGCAACACGAGCAGCAAGAATACCAGTGGACCACCGACCCCATATCACGGCAGCCACTGGTGCAACCCGTCGTCTCGGACTCTTCGGGGAAACTCTACAACAAAGCCACCATCCTCGAATATCTCGTCGAAGGCGCCCGCAAAGAAGACTTCGAGCGCGAGACTCAAGGCGCGGTCAAGAGCCTGAAGGACATCGTTGAGGTCAAATTCGAGCTCGACACCGACTCCGCTGACAGCGCGACGAAGAAGCAGGCGTGGAAGTGCCCCGTGACTAGCGATAAGTTGGGCGCGGGCTCCAAGGCTGTTTACATCGTGCCTTGCGGCCATGCTTTTTCCGCTGCAGCGATCAAGGAAGTCTCTGGCGAAAAGTGTCTGACCTGCGATGTGGAATATGCTTCTAACGACATCATACCCATCAACTCGCTCGTGGACACCGATATCGCACGTCTGAGTCTGCGCGCAAAGACGCTGCAAGATAAGGGCCTGTCACATTCGCTGAAGAAAGCTTCTGGCGGTGGAAAGAAACGTAAAAAGAGGGACGAGCAGGCTGTCGATGGCGATGATACTACGACGAAAGTGAAGCCTGCTGCGCTGGCGAAAGAGGAAAGCAACGGAAAGATTAACAACTCTGCAACGGCGTCTCTCACTGCCAAGGTGATGCAGCAGACGGAGCAGTCTAAGAAGCGTAAGATGGACAACGAGAACGTCAAGAGTCTGTTCTCCAACCGTGATCAGACTGCCGCGTTGGGAAACAGTGCTGGATTCATGACAAGAGGATTCAGCCACGTCAAACGCTGAATCAAAGTCACAATGATGATTTTATCCGCATCGGCACCAGATCTGGAAAATCTGGTACAACAAGCCTGTACGCGCTTGCGAGCAGTCCTCAGCAGATCGACGGCTGCCAAAGCATATCCTGGGCCTGTTGAAAGACCAGAGCCTAACGTACGCACGCATGGTAAACACTGCACTCGCGGAGCAGGAAGTAGCCAAACTGTCTGTTGTTCCCATGACATACACTCGGGATCGGTCAACGCTTTCGACCGAAGAGGGTCCCAGACACGCGCAACAAATATGCCATGCATAACCTAAACTAGACAAGCAGTGTCGTAAGCTTCGCATTGGAGGTAAATGCAACTGATTTCGAAGGAATGGCCGCGGTAAAGGCTCACGCGTCCGGGATACACGCTGAGTCACAGGGGCACCATAGCAGCCACAGGTGTTCATATGAGCCTGCTCCCCATCGAGGAATCGCTGTGGCTGCGGAGCGCGAGCAGCATGGCTTGGATTGGGCAAGCACACTACTCTGTTCTCACAACATTGGAATTGAGTGACCTGGGATGTCAAAATATTGCCTTAGGCCTTTAGACAAGATCAATTTGACACAGATGCCATAAACAACTCACATTTTCAATCTCATCAAAGAAAAACAAATTGGTATTTTGCTCGCATAACACTATATACACGTTACATAATCTTTTTTCCCTCCTTGTCTTCCCATAGATAGTACTTTCCCATAGATAGTTCACTACACGAGACCGGACAAAGACTTCATAAAATCCGAACCCGCAGCTCATCTACAACTTCGCGAAAACCGTACCCACAGCACCATTCATCTCCACCAGCGTGCTCTTATTCTGCACCCAGTTCTCCAAACCCCTCGGTCCGTTCTCAACACCCAGACCGCTCATCTTCCATCCACCCACGGGCATCTCCGCCGGGCTCTCGCCCCACGTGTTGACCCAGTTGATACCCGCCTCAACGCGTCCAATGACCTTGTGGGCATTGTCGATGTTGCGCGTGAACACGCCAGCGGCAAGACCCATGCGCGTGTCGTTCGCGCGCGCGATCAGCGCGTCGAGGAAGTTGGGCTCGCTGTCGTCGTAGGGGAGGATGGTCATGACCGGGCCGAAGATTTCTTCGCGCGCGATGAGCATGTTGTCTGTGCAGTTTGTGAAGATGGTGGGCTTGACCCAGTAGCCGTTGGCGTTGGTGCCGGCGGGGAGGGCAGGGGCGCCGGTGCCGCCGTAGAGGAGCTTGGCTTTGTCGTTGTTGATGCCGTGGTTGATGAGCGAGGTGACCTTCTCCCAGTGGGGTTTGCTGACGAGAGGGCCGAAGTTGGTGGCTGGGTCCATGACGGGGCCGGGGCGGACGGAGGACATCTTCTCGAGGAGGCGGGACTCGAAGGCGGCTTGCAGGCTCTTGGGGACGAAGACGCGGGTGCCGTTGGTGCAGACTTGGCCGGTGGAGAAGAAGTTGGCCATCATGGCGCCATCGACGGCGTTTTCGAGCTCGGCGTCGGGCAGAATGATGCAGGGCGATTTGCCACCGAGCTCCATGGTCACGTACTTCATACCAGCAGCGGCGGAGGAGGCGACCTTGCAGCCGGTCGAGACCTGGCCGGTGAAAGAGACCTTGGCGATGCTGGGGTGGGAGGTGAGCATGGCACCCACGTCGCCGGCACCTTGCACGACGTTGAAGACACCAGCAGGCACGCCGGCTTCTGCGTAGATTTCGGCCAGCTTGAGGGCGTGGAGGGGAGTGAATTCGGAGGGCTTGTAAACCATGCAGTTGCCGGCGGCGAGGCAGGGAGCAGACTTCCACAGGGCGATTTGGATGGGGTAGTTCCAGGCACCAATTCCGGCACAGACACCGAGAGGAGATTTAGTGGTGTAGAACCAGGCATCTGGGCGGAGCTGAGTTGTCTCGCCGTTCAGGCCACCAGCAGCGATCATGTTGGCGTAGTACTCGAGGACGTCGGCACCGGTGACGACATCGACAGTGCTGGTTTCGGTGAAAGGCTTGCCAGTATCTCTGGTCTCGATCTCGGCGAGCTCATCGTTGCGTTCGCGGAGGAGGGCGACAGCTCTGAGAAGGATACGAGAACGCTCAATGGCGGGTGTGGCGGACCATGATGGGAAAGCAGCTTTTCCTGCTTTGACTGCTGCGTCGACGGCGTGACGGTCTGCTGTGCTCACGTCGGCGATTTTCTCGTTGGTAGCTGGGTCGATTGATTGGAAAGTCTCCTTTGTGCTGTATCGCTTGCCTGCGATGTAGAGAGTCTGCTGGTCGAACTTGGGGATGGAAGGATCCTGTTTGGCGGAAGGAGCGGCCATGG
>Ga0265797_10007993_pt1 | contig 14261 bp, 1 predicted proteins | sample P2T30metagenome_FD_192433 | JGI IMG/M metagenome (GOLD analysis project Ga0265797, IMG submission 192433) | Plant litter microbial communities from East Loma Ridge, Irvine, California - P2 T30 | ecosystem: Environmental > Terrestrial > Plant litter > Unclassified | place: USA: California... | reverse complement strand
ATTCAATGGTGAGGATGAAGGCAAGGACGAGGACTACGAGAAGTGGCGTCGGTCCGCCGTCAACAAGTGCTCGACTTACGTTAACGATCACGCCGCGCTCATCTACTTGGAAGATCGCATCAAGGGTAACGCTTGGGACTTGATCAAATACGACATCACCTCCGCCAAGAGCTACCTAGACATCCTTGAAGTCATGGACGAGCACTTCGGAGCGGAGACATACGAGAAGGAGATGGAAGCGGAAGCCCTGCTCCGCGACCAACACACCCTCGTGCAGAAGCAAGGCGAGGCCTTCGTGAACTGGCGACAGCGGTTCCTGAAGGTTCATGCTATCCTCCAGAAGTCCGATCGGGAGATGGTAGGATACGCGCGTCAATACATGCGTCCAGGCCTTGCTGCTGCTACTACCGCCGGATCCGTTCGTGGTGAGACACTCACGTCCTTCTTGAACCGTGCTCGCGATCGCGATCTCGACCAGAAGGAGATCAACCGTCACTCCACCCCAACCGCCAAGAAGACTGAGCGAGAGCGAGACTCCCGCAAGACTCCTCGTCGACGGTCTCCTGGTGATCGTTCCCCAGAGCGCAAGCGCGCTTCTAACCGGACCGCCAAACGCTCCGTTGGATTCGGTCGAACCAACGAACAGCGGGATGTCCTCTTCAAGAACAAGGCTTGCTTCAAATGCGGTGACAAGGCCCATCGAAGCAATGACTGCACCAAGACTACTGCAGTGCCCTTTGACCAGATCAAAGGCTTGTCCTTGAATGCTATGGACGCCGAGTTCACAGACGACGAAGACGTTGCCGACGACACTCGCGACCACAGCGACCACGACCATGATGAGCATCAAGCTTACGCCGAGGACGAGGTAGATGACGAAGGCTACGTCGTCAACCCTGAATACGAGGCACGTTTTTAGACGCTCCTGAACGAAATCGCGATCAGGAGCTGAAATGGAGCGAATCACTCAAGAGGACCCGTCTCGTGACGGAGCATCATGATCGACTCGAAGCCGCGGCAATGACAGTGCTCGGCGTCAATACTCCACACAGAAGACACTACATCTCTGCCGCCGCCGTCATTCCTCAAGGTGGCCTCCACCCCACCTCACAACTGGACTTCGATTGCCAGCTCTCTACACCTCTCGGTCCGAAAACGACTACGTGTCTGGTCGACACTGGAGCTAGTGCATGCTTCATCAGTCGGCAGTGGGCCCTCGACCATCAACTCCCTCGCATCAAGACGTCCCCCATCCGTCTAACGCTAGCCGACGGCAACGTCGTCGAATCCCTCACCGAAGCTGTGGAATTACCCGTCACCCATGGCTCACACACAAGCACCGTCCTCTGCTACGTCGCGAGCATAGGACGATACAACCTCATTCTTGGAATGAACTGGATGGACTGTCACAACCCCGCATTCAGCTTTGGCACTGAACGCTCTATGACCTTTGACAGTCCCCACTGCCACCTCAACTGTCTGCACGGCGGCATGACCGAGACAGTGTACGGTGACCGGCGCCTTCCCGATAGCCATACCAGGAAGCTCGACAAAGACACCGCCATCATGATGATGAGCGCTCACGCCGCGTACCTCACTGCTAAACGCCACCCAGAGCAGATCATCTGGGTAGAGCCTCATCACTGGGAGAAGCTCGGCAAGCCACCCAAAGATGACTGCGGGTACGAGGCGTTCCGTGACGACATCGCTCGTTGCGCCGGCATGTCACAGGACGATTTCGACAAGTATATGGAAAAGCACGAGAAGGCCGAGATGACTGACGAGGAGCTGAAAAAGCTCGTACCCGACTGGTTGTACTCTAAGATGAAAGAGATCTTCAGTTTGCGCCTCGCAAATCATCTCCCTCCTCGCCGCCCTGGCATCGACCACGTTATAGACGTCGAAGCCAGCAAACCGCCTCGTCCACATATATACGGTTTAACCCGACAAGAGACAGAAGCCGTCAAGAAGTACATCGACGAGATGATGGGAAAGGGATTCATCCGACCCAGCTCATCTCCGTACGCCTCACCTGTCCTTGTCGTTAAAAAGCCGGGGGGTGGACTGCGCATTTGCGTCGACTACAGAGGTCTGAACGCCGTTACCAAGAAGAACCGCAATGCGCCGCCGTCAATCAAGGAAACGCTCGCACGAATGGCCAAAGTCCGCATCATGAGCATCGTCGACGTCATCGCCGCCTTCAATTCCGTCAGAATCAAGGATGGCGACGAAGAGAAGACAGCGTTCCAGACAAGGTACGGGCTCTATGAGTACCTTGTCATGCCATTCGGTCTATGCAACGCTCCAGGGACCTTTCAAACCTTCATCAACGAGACCCTACGGGAACACCTCGACGACATCTGCAGCGCATATCTGGACGATGTCCTAATATACAGCGAAGATGAAGCACTTCACGAAGGTCACGTCCTCGCCGTCCTGCAGAAACTCAAGGACGCAGGGATGTACTTAGACGCTTCGAAGTGCAAGTTCAAAGTCAAGCGTGTCAAATATCTCGGTCTTATCTTGACAACAGAAGGACTTGAAATGGACCCAAAGAAGGTGGCCACCATCAAGGACTGGTCTCTTCCGAGAACAGTCAAAGACGTGCAGTCTTTCCTCGGTTTCGCAAACTTCTACCGTCGCTTCATCAAGGGCTTCTCATACTTGGCGAAGGCTCTCACGGAGCTCACCCGGAAAGACGTCGACACCCGCAAGATGTTTCCCCTCCAAGATGGCTCAGCCGCCTTCGTCGCCTTCCACCGTATCAAGGACTCTTTTGCAACAGCCGGTGTACTGGCCCACTTCGACCCCGACTTAGAGTCTTACTTGGAGACGGACGCATCGGATTTCGTCACCGCAGCCATCCTGTCGCAGATGCACGAGGGCACACTGCGACCAGTAGCCTTCTTGTCTCGCAAGATGACACCCGCCGAGTGTAACTACGAAATATACGACAAAGAGCTCTTAGCTATTGTACAAGCTTTCGAAGAATGGCGGTTCGAGCTAGCGGGCACAAGGGATCCCATCAAGGTCCTTTCTGATCATCAAGCACTGCAGACATTCATGACGAACAAAAGGCTCAACCGACGACAAGCACGATGGGCTGAGTTCCTGGCTGAGTTTAACTTTCGCATCAAGTACAGACCAGGGAAGCAAGGCACCAAACCCGATGCCCTCACTCGCAGACCAGGCGACCTACCAGCTGATCACAATGATGAGCGCCGCCAGTATCAGGTACAAACCATTTTCAAAACGGACCAAGTCGACCCTGAGGCTCGTATCGCATGTATGCAGTTCGAGAAGGACGGCGGCAGTCGCCACGCCGTCTATCTCGCTCGCTGTTATACAGGGCAATTCGAAGACGACCCTATCGCCTTGGCCCAGATGATGTATCAGCTCAGCGAAGAGGACGCTGTCAGTGAAGCCTACGCTGAGTCAAGTCTGATGATGGCATCCTTACATCTCGCTCCCCTTGACGTAGTCGATGAGGACCTCACGGTCACGACGCAAGAAGACTTGTGGCCCTCTATCAAAGCCGAATACGATAAGGAAGAGGACGGCGTGCTCAAGGAGCTCATCAAAGCTGTCGAGAACGGACTGCGACGCATCCCACACGACCTGATTCACGGCAGTCACCGTATCCGTATCGAACTCGGAGACTGTACCTTGCGAGACGGGCTGTTATACGTCAAGGATAGAGTATACATCCCTAGCTCCGGCCACATCCGTACGAAAGTCATTGAACAGTCCCACCGGGCCTTCTGTGGAGGACACAGCGGAAAGCATGAGTCCTTCTCCCGGTTATCGCGATGGTATTTCTGGCCGAAGATGACCACCGACATTGCTCAATATGTGCGTAACTGCTTGACCTGTAAACGCTCCAAGAGTTATCGCGACGGGAAGCACGGGTTACTCCACCCGCTGCCAATCCCTCACAAGTATTGGTCGTGCATCTCCATGGACTTCATCACGCATCTACCTCCTTGCTCCCACAACGGACAAGTCTTTACGAACATCCTAGTCATCGTGGATCGACTCACCAAGAAGAAGAAGTTCATTCCCATGGCAGCCCTCACCGTCGATGCGCTCGTACAAGCGTTCGTGGAATACGTATGGAGGGAAGAAGGCTACCCGGATGAGATCGTCACTGATCGCGGCAGCCAATTCACAGCCCACTTCTGGAAGCGCCTTTGCCAACGACTAGGTACTCACCCGAAGTATTCCACGGCCTTCCATCCGCAGACCGATGGTCAAACAGAGAATGCGAACGCCTACCTCAAGCAATACCTTCGCGCATATGTCAACTACGAACAAGACAACTGGGCCCTCTACCTGCCGATAGCGGAATTCGAAGCCAACTCCACGGTCAGCGCGAGCACTGGCGTCACCCCGTTTTACGCCACCAAGGGCTATGAACCGCGTTCTGGTTTAGAGCCCCCAACGGCAATTGCGAGAACCGACTCAGGTCCAGTGCGCATGGACAAGTCTCGCGCGGACCTCTTGGCTTCCCGCCTAGACCAACTGCGCAAGGAGCTGAGGCAATCCATGCAGTGGGCACAAGCTAAACAAGCCGAATATGCCAACGACGGGCGTCTCCCCGCGCCGGTCTTCAAAGTCGGAGACATGGTCATGCTGGACACCAGAAACATCCGCACCGTTCGACCCAATCGCTCCCTCGACTTCAAGAACCGGGGTCCCTTCAAAGTCGTTCGGTCCATCAACAACCTGGCGTATGAACTACAACTGCCTAAGGAAATGGGTCGATTGCACAACGTGTTCCACCCTTGGCTGCTACACCTGCACTCCGAAGACCCCTTGCCCGGTCAGGTCAGAGACGAAGAGCAACCAGCGGCGGTACATCCTGACGTCGAAGACGACGAAGACTATGTCATCGACGCCATCGACGACTGTCGGATCAACAAGCAACTGAAGGACCCAACCACCCGGCGAAAGGGTTTGCTGCAATATCGCGTTCGATGGGCCAACTATCCCGAAGGGCCCGACAACCCCTCCTGGGAGCCCTACATGAACTTGGTCGGCAGTGCTGAGACTGTCATCGACTTCCATCAACGACACCCTGCGAAACCAACCATGCACCCCAGCTTCAGGGACTTAGCAAGCCAACAGGACCTCATAATGATGACGCTTGATGTGTTCACGCCGTCGGAAGAACATCGCTAACAGCTGGACGCAAGCACTTACGTCCCACCTCGGCGCGCAAGTCACTGTGACCGAGAAGGGTGTCTCTACGTTCCTGTCTTATTACGCGATGAAGACGCCCTCCGCGTGTCCCATCAACCGACACACATGGAGACCTGGGGCAGACACTACACCTGACACAGGGGCAGCTGCATCTACTGGGGGTCGGTCAAGCGGTATGACGGTGCGATCCAGCCTTCGGGGGGTTATACTTCATACAGCGGCGACTGATCTAGCTGGGACGATGACGCTGCTTCTGTAGAAGGCGCAGTGCGCTGCCTGCTTGCTAACAACTGAACAGGGACCGCAACACCGCAACACAGTTCACCCGATCCGCCCGACTCGCATTGGCATCATCAAGCCAGCCCTCCTGTCACGAACAACCGCACCGACGCCACGAACGAAGCGCACCGGCGCGTCACACGCAAAAAGGATACACAGGGAGGATACAATGGGAGCCTAGGAGGATTATGGGAGGACGGCTGCGTGTTGCGACACTGTTTTGGCCCGCGTAGCTTTTGCGACACGGGCATCTCCTTTGTTATTTGTATTTGTAATTGTACACGACTGGCATGTCGTACAAGGGCAAAAAGGACGTTGCGAGCGTCGGGACTTGCTCTCTTTTGAGGGGGGGGTAGTGTGGTGGATCGAACCCGCGACCTCCACCTAATCGGGCCTAGCGCCGATTAAGCGAGGAACATCAAATGTTCGCTCGCTTCTGTACATAGACCTGTACGCAGAATCTCACTTATTCAACCCACCCGTGTTGCACCTCTACAAGTTAATCTTAAAGTTGCTCTAGTGCGTTAAACAGTAAAGCGCACGTAACCTATTAACATTACCTAGGCACAGAGCTGTATTTAATAATAACAACAACAACTCTCTAGAATACCTATTAACTTAACAACTAAGTCTCTATACAGCTATATAGTTAGTAACAGTACCTATTATTATAGTAAACTCTATCTAATACTATTCTACGCCGCTAATATTGTTATGTTTAGCTCTTAACCCTAATATTATCTATCTCTACGCTAGCGTATTATAGCTTATAAATCTATAAAGCAACAACGCGCTTGCTATTAGAAAAAGAAGAAAGCTAATTAATATATAACGCCTTCTACGCCTTTCTTACCTTCTACGCCTAGAGAATAAGTAAGCATAGAATAAGATAGCACAGCTTAAGTCTATAATAGTAGGCTACCTAAGATAGGCTTAGCTATAGAATAGTAATTAACTATACTAGATCTTATTCTGCTACCTAAGCTGCTTATTCTAGATAATAGAAGTAAGGCTACTAGTAACTCTACTAGCAGAGGGTTAAACAGCAATCTAGTTAATATTGTTAGTAGCTTTAGGTTATTATACAGCTTACTAGCTAAGATTAGAGCTTGTATCTTTAGCTAAGTCTACAGCTCTAGCAAAGAGCACTAAAGATATATTCTTAGCTACAAGTAGAAGTAATAGCATATCTTTATTAAGTACGCAGATTACCTTTACAAAGAAGTAGCACAATTTAAGCAAGACTACTTTACTATTACATTGCTATAAGCAGAATATAGCCTACGCAGACTACGTCTGCTACTCTATATCTTGTAAGGCATATAATCTAAATACAGAGTAGAAGAGTAGAAGCAATTTAGGGTTAACTACTAGGTAGAGTTTATAGATATTAAGTCTATAGATAATTAGGTTTACTTACAGAAGTAGAATAAGAATATTAGCTAGGTACAGTATATTAATCTTGTATTCTAGTTTAGTAGATACTTTCTAGAATAGACTCTAGACACGTTTAAGACCTTACAGTCTTTCTCTAATCTCTAGAAGCTAAGCTTTATAATGCGCAAGGTTAGGCCTAAAGAATAGATCTACGCAGTGTCTACTATTACTACTATATACCTAGGTCTCTAGGTTACGTTTAATATACTCTTATAGAAGATTGTTATAGTTTAAGTACCTAGCGCTAGTAGTTACAGGCTCTGCTATATATACTAGTTTAGATCTTTCTAATAACGTTTTCTTTCTATGCATTCTTATATCTTAATATTAATATGTATGTATATATACTAGCTATATAGTATTGTAGATCTACTAGATTACTTAATAATATATTCTTCCCTATTCTTCTATAGATTGTCTACTATATAGCTATTCTCTTCTACACTTAGAGTAATACTATAAGTTTCTATACTAGCTCTACACCTAGCTCTGCTACTACTAGATCTTCTCTACTCTAGTCTGCCTTATAGTTTAATGTAAGCGTCTTAGACTACTAGACAAGCAGGCGTAAAATATGCTAGACTAGCAGCCTATATATGCTGCTTAGATCTTTAACTTATACGTTCTGCAGCCTAAACTCTATTACTTACCTAGATATTATAATATAAGAGCAAAGATCGCGCAGCTCTCTCTAGACATGCACTTTAATACTAATAAGATTTAGCTTATATAGGCCTACATTTATATACAGAAAATCTAGAACGTAGCGTAGCTCTATCTAGGTATTATATAGATACAATAATTAAAGATAGCTAATAGGTGCCTGCGATATAAAATTAAGTAGAATAGAGCTAAGCTACAGCTAGGCAAAGTAAAGAGTAAGATAGCTAATATTTATAAGATGCATAGTAATCTTCGCTATAGAGTATACTAAGCTTGCAACGCTGTCTACTACTAAGTTAGACTATAAGTAATGTAATACTCTTCTAGTGTACGTACTAGAAACAGGCGCAGTAATAGAAATGTCTAGTAGGCAAAGATACTCTTCTATCTTAGGCATGCAAAGATACAAATTAAAAAGAGAGATACTATAAGAATAAGCGTAGTAGCTATTGTAGATTATATAAAATATCTTTAGTTAGACCTTTGTATGCACTAAAGCTGTAAAGATAGCAGTAGCTAGAGATAAGAGTAAGCTAATACTATAGGCTATGCTTGCTATATAGATGCAGTTAGCAAGTATGCCCCTCTTGTGCAACTACAGCTCCTTTAGCTAGAGAGTTCGCTAAAAGCATAAGACTAATATAAGAACTACCTCGCTGTTCTACATTATAGCGTAAATAGACGTTAACGTGTATAGCTTAGAGACAAGGCTCTCTATAGGCCTAGCACCTACTACAGCTATCTTTTCTACTACTTTAGTATTCTCTAGCACATGTTATACAGCAGTACTCTAGCTATAACTAGAAACTATAGCTTTAAACTTATAGGTAAGTATAAGCATTAGTAGCGTAAATTAGATAAGCAAGATACTTTTTTGTATATCTTTGTCTGCGCAAATAGCCTCTAGCCTCTTAAGCCTACTAAGAGTAAACAAGATATGTAGGTAGTAGAAGAGGGCGCTAAAACTAGAGCTTACGCTGTCTCTTATCTATCGCAACACTAATCTTACGCTATACACATTAGAAGATTTAAGGTACCTAAAAGCTATAAGAGCAATCTCTAGTAGAAGATAATAGATAAGTATATTCTTGTTACTCTAGATACTTACTATATTATTTATACTTTGTTTATTCTAAATAGTTAACGTCTACTCTATTCTTGTTAGTAAAACTACATATACCTAGGTGTCTTGTTATTTAATTCTTACGTTCTTAATCTATTTAACGTAATAGAAGCAGACGCTAGGTAATAATAAAGCTAGATAATGTAGTAGTAGACAAAGGAGAAGAAAGGTAATAGATAGAAAGGCTTATATTTCTACGTTGTCTAAGCATACTTATAGCAGTAAGATACGTAGTATTCTAACGTTGTCTCTTACCCGCTAGCCTTCTACTCTATCTCTTTTACCTATAGCTTTATACACCTCTACTAACGCATTTACTTATTTGCTATTAGTATTGTTAGCATAAGCCTATAGGCCCTTATAATCTATACAATCTAAGGGCTACTAGGACCTAGCAGCGCAACTAGTCGCAGAACCTAACGCGTAGTAGAAGTCTTAAGTAATACTAGAGACTTAGAATACAACAAGCTAGCATTAGTGCGTGTTACTTTGTTATCGCCTAGCTATAGAGAGTACTCGCTATCGCCGCTTACTACTACAATCTTATCTAGCATGCATCTACTAAGCTCCCCTATTATACACCTATTGCTATTCTTAGATCTAATACTTAGCTAGCTCTTAGAGCCTAGCGTAGTTATTGCCTTATTAGAACTTTCTATTTCTAGTACTCTAGTTGTTGTGTTTGTAGCTAGACATGCTGCCGCAGTAAAAAGACCTAATTCGCCTTCTCTATCTATTAGTGCAATAGGTAGAAGGCTAGTAGTTATCTCTATATAAAGAGTAGAGTCTTAAAGGCTACTGCTATGTCTCTGCGCGCTAGCACCGCTAACACTATTTACTATTTCTACTCCCCCCTCTTCTGCACACTGCTTATCTACTAGCGTTGCTTTACTTTCTTATTAGAGAGATCTAGAATTTGTATACGTAATAGGATTACAGAGAATGTCTAGTTAAGAGGCAGAGGTCTAGCGTGTTATATTGTTATTAGAGGATACCTAGAGCAGACTATAGAATAGATAGCAGGTATGCACAGTCTTCGCTTTAAGACAGTTAGTATAGAGTAGTTAACTTAATACTTTATACTTATAGTAATAAGGCTCGCTTAGCTCTATAGCCTAAAGACTACAATCTTACACTTTACTATGCGTGCTCTAGTTACGCGCACTACGCTAGAGTTTTAAGACTAATCTATCCTCTTCTAAGATATTCTGCACAGCTACTATCTAGGTTAGAAAGCGCGCTATAAACAGCAGCTTCTATCCTAGCAAGTTAGTAATAAAGAGACTTATAGACAATAGGTACTTACAGCGTATAAGACTATATAGGCGCTCTTTAAGAACGCAGTTAGTATATCTAGATAGACTCTAGAGCTGCTCTAAAGTTCTTAGCTAACAGCAGCCTTAGAGAAGATTAGTTCTGTCTTATATACCTTCTTTATAAGCCTTACAAGACTTTCTATTCTTATAATTAGCCTTATCTTCTCCTACAGTAGCTGCGTAATTAAGAATAGTAATAAGACGTGCTTTATCGCAAGAAAGCTAGAACTAATTATTCTCTAGGTAGAGCAGGTCTGTAAGGCTTAGGCTATTAGATAAAGATAGAGACGTATACGCTGCAGGCTCTCTAGGCTCTAAAGAGATCTAGTGTTACTTAAGTGCAGGATTGCAAAACACTAATAAGAGACTTACGATAAATAGCTGCAGCTACTAGACAGCGCTGTCTTTAACTAGTCTATACCTTCTATTATTTACTAATCTAATTAGCTTATAAGCAGAAGTACCTTTCTATTAGCTTTGCCTTACTCTAGTTGCCTACTGCATTCTCTGCTTTATCTGCCTCGCTAGTATTAGTGTTATTTCGCTTAGATTGTATTACTACTAATAGTAATGTTAATAGCTGTGCTTACGAGTGTTATTATGCTTAGATAATATTATTAACTAAGTAATAAAGATTTGCGAACTCTAATTAACGTGTAGGTAACAACCTCTTATACTAATATATTGTAATTTCTTAATAATAAGAAGCTAGACCTACTTATATTTTAGCTTCTCTTTACTACTATCCCCTTTATAAATTATTCTCTCTTCTTACCTTGTTATAGAAGTATAACCTCTGCCTACAACTTAGAAACTACTATTCTATTTCTCTAAGAGACGCTTCTAGGCAACTACGTCTTATCGCTATTATGCCTTAGAAACTACCTTACTTTAAAAACACTACAACACCTTGCCTACTTTTACTAACCTACTACACCTAATAATAGCTCTAGAACCTTTTAAATTGCTAGTTACATTTAACTACTAAGAGCTATATTATACTATCTACAGACACTAAGAGCTAGCGGTTAGAATACGCGTTGCGCTATTATTAAACAGGCTTACAAACCTTAGAAGTACCAAAACACAGTAATATCGCAAACAGTCTCTTACCTAGAGTATAAGTGTAGTATCCTATCTTAAATCTCTTGCTTAACAACTACGTCTTACAATCTAGAATAGTAAAAAAGCCCTTCTATATATGCGCCTCTATTCGCACTAGGTAGCATCTCTTAAGTCTTAGCTAAAGCAACCTAGTAAACATCTAACTTAAGAGTTTGCATAACATCGCTTATATAACAACACTAATCTATTATAATATTAAACCTACTATACTAGAGCTACTCTTCTTAATAGTAGGTATCGCTGTAGCATTTACAAGCACGCAGCTCTAGCATATCTAACTCTAACAAAAACTAAGTTCTACCGCAAATTCTATCTACTCTAACTAGAAGGCCTAAGTTACTAGATTTCTACAATAATACCTATCCTACGCTATTACTATGTTAGATACTATAGACTTAGATCGCGAAGGTTAAAACTTATTTCTATATCTAACAGACATTAAGCTACTAATACCCTCTACTTAGGTATAGTTACTACTAGCCTTACTAAGACTTACTAATATAACTAGTTTAGGCAAGACAACAATAAGAGAGACTTAATTCTATTACTTAACGCAAGATTAGATATAGTATTAGACTCTTAATAGCTTAAACTCTATCTAGAGTACCTATTTCTAGACAAAGAGTTCTATTTAAACAAACAAGTTGCAAAGACTATAGAGTTTTTAGAGGTTAACTTCTACTGTAGCTTCTACCTTACAAAAGTTAGATTTACTATTATCTACTAAGTTACTATTCTTATAATTCTATCTATTAACCTCTAGAATAAGAAGATAAACAAACAGAAGGCATAGTTTCTTACCGCTAAGATTGTTAACGCTATCTATTGCTACGCACTCTTTAAGCAATGTTCTGTCTACGTTTATTCTAGGTAGTTGTTGCGAATGTTAATAGACTTTGTAACTAGCTTAGCTCTATTTATACGCAGTATCCTTGTTAAAAATAAACACGCGTTTGCGATTAGCTAAAAGCTATTCTCTTCTAAAGTATTATGTAGAAAGGTAATAACATAGAAACCTTTAGCAACGCTTAAAACTAGAACTCTAAATCTTAAGAAGATAAATTTAGATATTTAACTCTACAGCCTAGACAACATCTAGGTATTATTAACTATAAGAGTACTACTGCAGCGTCTTTAAAAACCTACGCTAGTAACACAACTAGCAGTAAATAAGGTACTACAGCCTTATATAAACTACAAGTTTAAGAGGTTAGAGAAAGTTGTTTATTAGAGGTTTAAGAACAAACTAGACAAGAAACAGGCGTAGAATCTAGTATACTTAAATCTATAATAGAGTAATAAGAAGGTCGTAGTCTACAATAATATAGAGCTCTAGGTTACTCTTTACAATATAAAGAACAAAGAGGTAAAGTTATTTAAGATAAGAGTAAGCGTAAGCACTGCACTTCTACACACGTTAAGACACACATAGAAACTATAGCTAACATATCTAGGTTATATACTAAGTACTAGAAGAAGACAATAAGCAAGACTGCGACATAGTTAGCCTGTTTAGCTACTTATTAAGCAATAGCAATACTAATATAAGCTAAGAGCTAGCTAACAAGGCTAAGAGGGTTATAGGCATATTAGAGAGATATACAATAGACAGGCATACAAAGTATCTAATTACTAGAGACAGACTCTGTTAGCGAGCTTTTAATGTAGCAGAGATATAGAAGTAGAGAGTAGCTCTAGTTCTTTTCTATGCAAGTCTTGTAGGATTTTACATTATTACTAAATTATATTACCTTTAGTACTATTATTGTTCCTAGAGCGTAGGCTATTTACAAGTATTTGCTATCTTTTGTCTCTTTTAAAGACAGAATAGAGACTCTTTAGAGAGCTAACTAGTTAACCTAGTACTAGAGCTAACTACTAAAGCTAACTACTAGAACTAACAGACAATAGGCCTAGAATGCTTAGATGTAGTATTAATATAATAAGTTTTATTTTGTCTAGCCTACATTCTGTGTATACAGACTATAAAATACCTAGGTAGTATATACTACTATTGCGCACTATCTAGGTCTGCATTAGATCTAGAGTCTACATCGCCTAGCAGCTATATAAATTAAAATATAGACGTCTGCATTAAACGCAGTAGCAGCTAAAGTATATAATACGCACTTACAAACTCTACAAATAATAATAAGGTAAAGTTACTATTAGCCTTAAGGTTAACAGTACACTAGTTATTGCGAGCCTCTAGCTACATGCCTAGTATCTAGTTTAAAAATTCGCTATCTACCGCGAGCTATACATCTTTAGTATCTAGTTTATTGTATTCTACGTTTTCTTTCTTCTACTTATCTTCTTCCTCCTACTTATCTTCTTTCTTCTACTTATCTTCTTTCTCCTGCTTATCTTCTATTGTTATTGTAGATTAATTAGCGATGTACGTAGTATTATCTAGGTCTAGGCAAAACTTAGCCTTAACGCCTCTAGTTCTATAGATAGTAAGCTAAGCAGTATAAAAGGCTAGGCAAGTACAGCGCTATTATATATAGGCGTCTAAGTGTCTCTAGCCTAAGGCTAGCACCTAAAGCAACGTAGGCCTTAACTACTATAGATTAGCAGGTATAAGAGCGACAAGTTAGCTATGTATAGACTAATAAGTATACGTAGTGCAAGCAGTAGCTATTTATACTACGTCTACTACTTGCGCTAGCTATCTTTGCGTAGAAGTATAAGAGAAGCGTATAGGCGTAGGCGTAGGTATTAGCAAGGCGCTCTTATCTAAACTTACTACATACTCGCGCAGTAGCTAGTATAAAGTAGGTATATATAAAGTTAGAGTTAATAAGTTTAGGCGCAGGGATGTAGAGGCTTAATGCAAGAGTAGCGTGTTGTATTCTATATATATTAGTTGTTAAGACGTAAACTTTGCGCTTATTATGTTATAGACCTTAAGGCTAATTAGTATACAGGTAAGCTTCCGCGGCAGCTACTGCAGTAGACTAACTTATAGAATTAGTATAGAAGGTACAGTCTCTCGCACGTTTTATAGGATAGTCACTGCTGTTGCTGTCCTTAGAAGACCTCTTCGGAGGCATATCTATGATCTTGTGTTGGCGAGGCTAGTTGTGTTGCCGCTAGGTGGTTGTGTTGCTGCT
>Ga0265797_10007991_pt1 | contig 14263 bp, 14 predicted proteins | sample P2T30metagenome_FD_192433 | JGI IMG/M metagenome (GOLD analysis project Ga0265797, IMG submission 192433) | Plant litter microbial communities from East Loma Ridge, Irvine, California - P2 T30 | ecosystem: Environmental > Terrestrial > Plant litter > Unclassified | place: USA: California... | reverse complement strand
GGATTTTGATTAGCGAGAAAGCTTGGCATATGGGTCCGGCGTTGATGTCATTGCTTAAACAAAACGGCAGTACATGCAATTACGACAAGGCATATGGGATTTTGCGTGACCGAATTTTCGACAAGTTCCCACAAAATGCTGACACAAGCGGTGGAATTGGAGTATTAGCGAGCATTATGAGAGGCAGCTCAACCTATGGCCGATTCCGTCATTGCCCCACGCGAACCCCACAAGATAAACCATCATGCTCTTGGGCCCAAAATTTAAGATGATCACTCCTCTTATTCACCCTGTCAACGAAAAGCTTGTCGTGCTCCGATCTTGTGAGTGCGAATCATGTCTCTAGGTCCGACATGTCTCGCCCGAAGAGAATCTTCGCCTGGGTTTGGAACGTCCTTGATTCTGAAAAGCAACTGTATACTTGGCTGCATGCTCTGTGCGAAGTTGTCCCTAAAGATGGTAATCTGGGTGACGTGTTTCATGCCTAGCTCTACCTTGTGTTGGGCGAGCACAAAAGCAAGAGTACTACCTAGTGGAGAACCTGTAGCTCTTAGTATCAATCTTCAGCAATAGCTTTTATTACTACTCACCGAGAAGTGCCTCTCCCGCCTCCTGCCACATGCCAACTGTAACTCCGGGCCAATACGGAACTTGGCGTAGACCACTGTCATCCACTACTTTCTTGATCAAGGCCATCGTCTGCTCGTTTTGCACGTTGTAGACGAGGTAGTGCTTGAGTTTCTTGGGGTCTGGGTTGTCGCGCAACCAGAACGCTGTCATAATTTCCGAGACACGCTTTAGCCTTGGGAGCTCATCCTCGGTGGGCGTTTGACCCCACAACTCTTCTGCTGAAGCTTTAGGGCTTTCAAAGTCCAGTCCAATAATCACTTTGATTGGTTAGCCTCAACTCCACACACACTGACTGGGTAGTACCTCGACCATCACTTACTTCCACCGTGATGGTTGATACCGAAGCGAACATGCGCGCCAGTACAACGGTATGTCTCGCCACTAACATCATAATATTGGTCTTCTGGCTCCAAAATGCCGCCTTCTTCATCCTCTGCTTCCTCGTTGTAGTGCTGATAATTAAAACACTTAATGTCTCCACCTTCAGCACGTGGTTTGGCGCTCACTCCAAGGGCTTGCATGGCAGTACCTAGATGGTCAGTATACTGTGATGGTAGAGCAAATCGAAGTGCGCCGACTCACCTATCTTGTTCGCGTGGCCGTTGCTGTCGTCATCAGCAAAGTCGCAATGCAGCTCTTGCTCGTAGTAGCCGGGGTACCAACTCCATGTCTTGAGGTCAGTTTGGAGAGTGGTGTCGGTCCACTGGCTGCGTGCTGAAGGTGGGTTTCGCGTATCTTCCCATAGCCTACCAGCAGCTTCATCGTTGGCGTCAAGACGGCAGTTGAGCCTGTTACCCTTTTCAATAGCCTCTGCCCATTCCGCAGCGCTTGCAACTTCACTGGGATCCCAGAAAAAATCCACCTGAACGTCAGAGCTGTTGGTAGCTGTCACGCTGGGAAGAGTGACGAGTGCTGCGAGAGCCAGGAGTACTATTTTGAATCTCGTCATGTGTGGCTGGTGGTTGGCGGGAGTTGATGAGCAAGTTTAAAGAAGAGAGGATCCTTAAAGTGAGGCTTGTGGTCAAGGCGTAGAATTACATTACAGGGAAAGAGCGGTTAGCCACAAATGTGAACAGAGGCTTTCACTGTTTACCACAATCCGGGTACTTCCTGTGCAGACATCCGAACGTCATCGATTAGTCACAGCTTATTTTGAGAAGTCAAGTAGCAAACAATTGACACTTTTCCTAATCGCGACTGTTGACACACGTTCATTGTGTTCTCATGTGATAGCTTCAAATCTCTTTCAACTTGTTCGTATTTCTCTTTTCCTTTCACACAACCCAATAACTCTACATGGATATCCTTCATATGTAGTAATGAGCAACTCAACTTGGTAGGATTAGATGTGGTATTGACATGGGATATTTCTATTTCTTTTGAAATACGTAAAAGAGCGAATGTCCTTTTATCATGGGTGCAAGGAGCTCGTGCAGCAAGAACGAAAAAAAGCCCATCCTTAGTTATGATGACGAACGCACCGTATCATGCAAAGAATACACATCAAAAAGCTATGTAAAACATTTAGATGTATTTGTCATGTTTGTTGCAATGTGAAAGAAAAGGGGAAACAGGGGAAAAAACCATGGATCAAGCGTTCAGGATCACCTTCACCAGACATGACCCGTTCTAAGTCATGTTTTGGACTTTTACATAGCAGGTAGTATATTGAGGGAGCAAGGTAGACGAGAGCATATTTTTTATTTACAATAGACCTGATTACTAATGCACCATAGTCTCCAGCGTACCAACAGGCCGCTCCACGATGTCAACGCATCCGTTCACAATGCTCTTCCTGGCATCTTCCGAGCTAACGTTTTGTCCGCCAAGATACAACAACCAAACCAGCCTACCGACTCGTGCATCTTTGACTTCGCCCAGCCATGACGATTTACCCATGGTCTCAAGCTTATCACCCTTGACAATCGGCTGGTATAGAGCACCCAAACTGCCGCTCTTGTCCCGCGTCAAGATAATAACACTGCCCTTGGGTGCCTTACCCTTGCCTTGGAACAAATTCCTAAACTCCTTCATCGCAAGGCCGAATGACTCGTCTTGGAACTCGCCCTCTTCAACAGGCTTGGGGAGCGCAATTGACTTGTTCTCGGCCGCCTGTTGCCTGATCAACTCTGCCTGTTTTCGTCGCACCTCATCCGTGCGTGAAGTGATACCACGCATCCAGCCGTCTTGGAGATGCTTGAAGTCTGTACCTCGGCAAGGAACAACGCGGAAAGCCATGTCCACACCTGCGGTTCCGTTCCTGCTGAGAATAGCCTCCCAGATCTTGTTGCTCTTCTGCGGATCGAGGAGTGCTTCGCGGAGATCCCGCTTCTCGCTCGGAATCAATGCTGATGCGGTGGGGTTCACAGTATTGATGAGGTGATTTTGGAGGGTTGACAAATCGGCAGTTTTGACGTAGAGACCAACGACGTAGACTTGTACTCGTAGAAACGAGACCTTCCTGATGCCCAGGCCAAGCAACGTGTATTCCGCGTCGCTGGTGATATCTTCGGGACCGGTCTTGTTCGTGGGCAGGCGGATGGTGCGTGGGAAATAGGGAACATAGGACGTGCCAGTCTCAACGAGCTCGATGGCATCGGGGTCTGACGCTTGTGGGTTCTCCGAGTCCTCTGGCGCAGCAATGACCTTGTCACCAGCAGCAATGACGACCTTCTTGCCCTGGAACGCTTCTGCCGCCTTGCGGGGCGCGTCGGTTTTGGTGGGCGGCCCCAACACCATGTCTACTATTCCGCGGTTCACATTCGCCTCCTTGTCCTCTACTGGCGGCACATCCCATAACCGAACAAGGAAGATGGGAGCAAGCATAGACAGCGCAGCGCCCAGAGCCAGCCAATTCCGCCTCCTCAACAGCTCCGCGCGACGAATCGCCTCCGCGCGGTGCACCGAAACAAAGTCTTCATCCGGGCGCAGGCCCTTGGGTCGAGCGCCTTGCTTGAGTATGGCCTCAAAGTCTGATCGAGTGCCTCGGGATCCCTGTCGGATTTGACGTGGCGGGGTATTGAGGCAGCGGAATATCGGCCGTCGGGCGGCGAGTCGTATGGAATTCATGATGAATGCCGGTAATTGCACTTGACGGGCAGGTGTTGAGGATGTAATGCGGAGAAGCTTGGACCAAAACGATGTCGTCAAGCGAACGCTAGCGCATCCACCCGGCGCGTCGCGTCCATCAGCCCTACGAAAGCGGAAATCAGTCCCACCTGACACTCCCAAAATGCCTATCCGAAGATCACGGAGACCGCAGCCTGACGAAACCCCGCCTGTACAGACACAGAGACACAGACAGCGGGACGAATCGCCAGAAGAGGATGAAGATGCCGACATGGAGGAGACCCAAGCCGACCAGGGCAGTGGCAGTATCCAACAACTGGCCAAGGGACTAGTACGGTACGCGCTATCGTGTGAGCATTCACGGAAGCCTATCAAACGGCAGGACATCAACGAGAAGGGTGAGTAAACTGTTAGTTTAGTTGTGACATCTAACAATGGCAGTACTCGGCTCACATGCCCGTGACTTCAAGGCTGTCTTTACAGAAGCCAACCGTCAACTGATGGATGTCTTTGGTATGCAATTAGTGGAGCTGCCGAAACAGGAAAGAGTGACACTACGACAGAAGCGAGGTATGTGAATGAAAACAACCTTGGCTTGTCTGTCTGACATTTGTAGCGGCGGCCGCATCAGAATCCCAACTCAAGTCGACAAGTATCTGGGTGTTGCAAACTATCTTACCCGATCAGTATCGGATACCTGAGATAATCGGCCCCTCACGGCCACTTGAAGATGGCCAGATCAACGTTGAGGACTCGTACGTTGGACTGTATACCATGGTCATAGCACTCATCATCATCTCTGGCGGCATGATTCCTGAAGGCAAGCTTGATCGTGCGCTAAGGCGGATGAACGCCGACCAGACGACACCCCTCGGTACCAAAGATAAGACGCTCGCGACAATGGTCAAGGATGGGTATATTGTAAAGATCAAGGACGTATCAGGCGGCGCCGAAGAAACCATCGACTACATTGTCGGGCCGAGAGGAAAGGTTGAGGTGGGCGGGGAGGGCGTTGCGCAATTTATTCGGACAGTGTATGGCGAGGGCGAGAACCAGACGGAGCTCGACAAGCGCATTCAGAGGACGCTCGATGTGGCCGAGGCTCACAACGGTGCAGTAGGCGAAGCGTCGCAGGTAGGACAGGCAGAACAGACAGGGCAGACAGGGCGGAAACGCGGGCGTCCGAGGGACGACGACAAGTGATGTCGTGTTATATTGTATTTTAGTCAGTGTGCAGCCGACGGTGATGAGATTTGGAGCATCAACTACACTACGTGGGCTATGGGTGCAGTGAGCAGTGAGCAGTGAGCAGTACATAGCGGACTGCGCCATTTGTCAGCGTGACGACGTGCTGGAGAGAGAGAGAGACCATCAGGCGAGTTGAGCAAGGCTCACACCTCGCCCGCCCCTCGAGCGCTTGCGCGCCAAGCTGATTGAAACGGCTCGATTTTGCACACCAGCCGCCACCACGAGAACATTGTTTCGTCCTCAGCTCTCAGGTCGCACGCATCAATCGCTCCTCGCGCCATGAGTGCTTTTGCCTGCATCACTTGACGACGACGATAGCCTCCCGACACAATGAGCAGCATCGACTCTCTCCTCAACCACGAGGCTGGCCCGGAGCGGCGCCCGTCGGTTACGAGCACCACGCAAATGACGACGACGACGACGACGACAATTGAAGCTGTTGATGCCCTGACGACGCTGGCGACGCTGGGCAGCGGCAAGCAGTACGCCCCGAGAGAGCTACCCTCACCCACGGCTTTCTCCAGCGCGCCACGACGGACAAGCAGCATCGGCTCCATCCACGCGCCCGTCGAGCCCTCGCCGCCCGTCGAACCGCCCCAGGCCCACTCGCCGACGCTCGAGCACTACCACCATGGCTCTAATTCGCCCGAGGAGCAGAAGCGGCGCCAGTCCCTACTCTCGCGGACCTCGCCTGCCCCCGTCCTTGCTCCCATACAAAATTCGTCCACGGCCCTGCAGGAGCAGATGCAGGACGAAGCTGCCATGGATGACCAGGAGCCTGCAGTGCGCGATACCCTACACCCGGTTTCCAATGATGTCCTCGCTCAGCCTTTTATAAAAAACGAGCCCTCGGGCACCCCACGTGAAAGCACGCCTGCACTCGCCCATCCCGAGCGACAAACCTCTGTTCCTGGTGAGACCATAGACGTCGACACACGCAAGGCGCTCGAAGTTGCGAAGCAGACCGACCTGGGGCTGCGCAGACGACATGCTAGTGTTGCCGAGAGCGTGCACTCGCCTGCCGACACCAAATCAACGAAAAAGCGGCCAGCACCGTCTGGGTCAACTGTCAAGAAGAAGGGCACTGCAAAGACATCCAAGCCGAATAAGAAGCGAAGAGTCGAGACGGAAGATGGCGCGCGGTCCGTCACGCCCACGTCGCGTCCATCTAGGCCGCCCAAGGGGATGAAAAAAGGCTCGCACGCAGGCACGCCCACTCTCGAATCCTCGCCTGCGCCCGAAAACGGGTCGCAGACCCACGCGTCCGACGACGACGACTCATCTGAAGATCACAACCTGTACTGCCTCTGCAAGAAGCCGGACAATCACAAATGGATGATTGGGTGCGACGGCGGGTGTGACGACTGGTTTCACGGCGATTGCGTCAACATGAAGCAGGCCGACGAGGAGCTAGTTGATAAGTTCATATGTCCCATGTGCGAAGAAAACGGCAAGGGTCACACCACCTGGAAGCCTATGTGCAGGCGGGATGGCTGTCGGAAGCCGGCGCGGCTGGCCAGGGACAGGGAGAGCAAATACTGCTCGGATGACTGTGGTGTGCTCTTCATGTCAGAGCAGTTACACCGGACGGCTGGCGCAAAGGGTGCCAATGGAACGAAAAAGAAAAAGAAGAAGACGGATGAGGACGAGGACGAGCCTACACCGCTTGGGGGGACGCTGCGAGCAAAGGATCTCAAGGCGCTGGTCGATGCATCGCCAAACATTCAGGCATTCAAGAATCTCGGCACTGGTGTCCTCACCCCTCCACAGACGGCCTCCCCATCACGCGCGACATTCCCGTCCAACGGTGAGGACCTTGCCCTAACCGCGGCTGAGTTTGAGCGGTTGACTGCCCTGCACAAGGAGAAGTCGCAACTAAAGGACAGGCTGGAGGTGCTCAAGGACCGCGAGAAGTTTGTCAGTATGGCAAAGGAGCAGGCCGTGCGTCTGGCCGACCGCGAGAAGCTCAAAATCAAGGATTTTTGCGGCTATGACTCGCGGCTGAGCTGGTCCGACGCAGAGTTTCTCCTGTGGCGGAACAGCAGGCATGGCCGTGCCGCCTTTACCCACTCAACGCTGTCGCCGACTGACGAGCAGATTTCTGCCACCGAAGGCGATGCAATGGACGTGGACGTCGAGGCCAAGGAGACAGCCTGTCTGAAGAAGCGCTGCCAGAAGCATCCCCAATGGCAAAAACTGAACCTCCAGGACGCCCGCTTCGAGGAGCTCGAGGTTGTCGAGGCGATCCGCGAGTGCGAGAAAGAAGAGCGCTCAGTGCGCGAGCGGGCGCGGCGGCGCGGCGCAAAGGACGGCCTCGCCAAAGAGCTCATTGCCGACGACGGGTCCAATGAGGAGCGCAACAGAGAGGGCTGGGTCGAGGTCGTTGGGTCATGAAAGTGTGTTTTGGAAGAGCTTGGATAGGCATATACCCCGTTCCTTTCGCATCTATCTTGGGCGTTTTGAGGCCGGTTATTACGGCGGCGGCCGGATGCCCCGCTAGCAGACTTAGTATGCTTTAATGACAATTATTCTTGTACGAATTCGAGACTGGTTGCGCGGTCTTGGTTCTCATCTGGAGCTTGTGAGGCATTAAACTACAAGAGACAGAAACTGTTTTTGTAACCTAAAAAAGCTATCATCGGACAATGATGCCCGTCCTTGAGAACCCTATGGACTTTTTTGCTGTCACCTTGTACCGACCAAGCTTAGTGTGAGAGACTTTTATACAGTGTAATTGCTTCAAGAAGTACAAAAGATTTATTCGTCATTCAAAGGCATCATCAACGCTCTTTGGCTCCAAAAAAGGGATGCCTGGAATCGAGGGAGATATATACAGCGACCTACCCTTTGAACGTGTGCTCGTTGTTCGAAACAGTGCATGTATCCACTAAGCTATCCTTGGGACCATTACACCTACTGTTCGCAGCGATGCTAAAGTTTTGTAGGTGTATAGAAGCAGCTACGTTTTTCTTTGCAAGACTGCAAAATGGAGAAGACAGCTGGTATTTATTTTTCAAGAGGCGAACAAAAAAAAACACCCTAGGTTTGGGAAGGCACGGATGCAATGGCACTAGGAAAGTTTTGCCCGTGTCTTCTTTCTCCCCCCCTCAGGCGTATACTAGGCAAGTTGACTGCTATAGGGCGTTTTTTTTGCAGATTACAGGCTCCCCACGACGTGATCCGGAATTGTCGTGCTACAAGCCTTGTGTGATTGCTGTGTCCCATCTCAAAACGCAGCAGTCGATTCGAGGAGCGTCTGCGTAGATGCGCATTGAGCACACCACCGCACTTGCTGTTCCGAGAGAATATGTTGAGCATGCTAGAGGGGAAAGCAGGCCATCTCTGGGTAAGAATGGGATGCTCGCCGCCGCCTCCTCCGTCTGCTCGTCAACTAGCTGTATGATGGCGAATTCGACGAGGGGTGATTGGCAACGGAGTCGCGATTGATGACAAGGATAATGGTTTACCCAGTGTACTCTCGAAACGTTGTAAAGTCGTGGCAAAGCGTGGGTTGATTTTCCACATGTTCAACCTGCATAAACACCGCCGTGCTTGAAACACGAGATCCTGTCAGTGGATATTTACCACAAGGTGTATTTATCCAGATAGACTTTGTAAGTGAGGTAGCGCGACTGGGTCATCCCATCCCCGCACTCTACACATGACCAGCACGAATGCGCTACGCGATATAAGATGACGGCGGATTACAGGACCGAGCTAGCATCGAGCGGGCGAGAACACGGCGCGAACCATGGTACAGTGGGAAAAAGGTATAGACCGCGCGGTTTGACATGATGCAAGACACATGTCATGAAGACCCTAACTGGATCGACCCATGGTAGAAGTCTTCGGATGTTTCCGACGACACGTCTTACCTCAGCACTGCTCTGCCCAACACAGCACACGTACCCGGACATTTCCGAAAAGGGCACGCGGGAAGGGCGAATCGGGTGGTATGACGTTGAGTGTTGCGGAGGCGCATGGCCGCCCTCGTTGACCTGCGGCTATGCAGGGCAAGGCTGAGCAGAGCGTGGCGAAGGCGCTGCTGCTATTCTCGGCAAGCTGCATGTAGCCAAGTGCGCCACGTGCAGTCTTTTGAAGATGTTTTTTTTTTCTTCGAGATGTGTCAGCGCTCTGTTGGCTGAGTTTGACCAGAGGGGGGCGGCGAGGGAATGTATGGTGATTGCAGGGGCGTTGTGCGTAAGCTGTTATGCAGGACAATGGTTGAGGATGGGGATGCGTCCGGGTGAGATGTAGGTGGTGAGGTGGTGAGGACTGGGCGGTGAAGAGGTCGTGGCGCGACAGGGTATACGAGGGTGGATCTGGGGTAGGATGCTCGACTATTCCCACTCGGTTAGGTTGCCTACTGCGGATTCATGGCATTTGGCGGGCGAATAGCAGAGACAAGGACCGAGATATGGGTTCTTATGATGAGCTGGCTCGTATCACGGTGCACTTGTTTCCGTGTGGAGCTTGAGATTACGATAGCCGTGGTGATGAGCTAGGCTAGGGGCGTCGCTTGTGTTGAAAGGTTCGCCTACACCACACCTCCCCAGCACGTCATGTGCTCTTCAACCTCACATCTTCCTGCGGGAAGCCCACGCCCAGAAGCATGCAGATGCGGGTGATGGCGAGAAAGTAGACAAAAGGCACGTTGCCGTAGTCGATGGCGTTCCATCGCCAGTACGCCCAGTAAATGTCCGCTCCGACAGGCAGCACCGAATACAGGTGCCCAAAGTCGGCGAGCAGCAGACAGACCATGAGGGCGTTCCAGACCTTGACATCGGCCGTTGCACGCAGGATGGAGGCCTCGATACAACTCAGGCCAAGATACAGGTTGGCTAGCTGGCTTAGGACGACGCTTGTCGCCATGGGAATGTCGGCGCCGGGCGCGCTGGGTGCATGGGTGAGGTCGAGATACATGGCCTGGAAGAAGTAGGCATAGACGGCGCCCGTGAGGGTGGAAACGGGCTCCAGCCACAGAAAGACAAAGCGGTACAGGCTGGGGACTGGTGCAGGCGGGGCAGTAGCCATGATGTTTTGCAGCGTTTGGTTGGTTTCGCGTATCGTCTCAAAGCGACTCAGGTGCAAACGGTGGGAGCGGTGTGTGATGGGTGGATGTGGATGCTGGTGTGGGTGTGGGTGTGGGTGGGAGCGAGAGGAGCGGAGCTGGCGGCCGCCGCCGTCGACAACGGTCAGAGGTTTGCAGCTTGAGGTGCGTCAGGTCTGCCGGTGTGCAAAGTACAGTAGTGGTGTCGACAGATGCGCAGCGTAGTGGACATGGCCGGTGCCGCAGGGATGGATGGTGTTGCTTTGTGAACAGACCAGGTTCGGGACGCACTCGAACCGGAGTTGAGATCGGCTGCAGGAGGGAGTAATGTCACATCACTCCCTGCACCTCTCCTTAGCTAGTCTTGCCGCAGATTCTAGCTGCTTGTTGCCCCATTGCCTTTTCCTTTACTTGGTACTTATTGTGATACTCTCCCGTGCCAGCGTTTTGCCGTCCTTGTTTCCGCCCTCGTCCTCGTCCTCACCCTCACCCTCCTTTCCACGCCAACCTTCCCGCCTTCATTTCCGCCTTCATTTCACGGCATCAGAGTTGCTGTGCACGCTCTCTTCGCACAACCGCCCGTCAGCCCACCGCACAGCGTCTCGCCATCGTTTGCCCGCCGCTCTTTGATCTATTGCCCCTTGGATCCTTGTCGTTTGATCTCTGCCGCGCCTGACCTTTTGCGTCTTCGCCTTCGCTGCCCCTGCCCAACTTGCCAGCATCAATGTCGGCGCGCAGACAGTCAATCCTGTCGCACCGGCCCAAGACCTCCTCCGACGTAGACGACGACACCGCTGCGCCTGTACCGCTGCCGCACACGATGAAGCGTACAATCTCCCAGACTTTCCCCACCCACTACCACCAGGACATGAAGGACACCAACATGCTCGACGCCGTCAACGAGGCCACCATGCACGTCGACGGCTCCTCGCAGCACTCACAGTCGAGCTCCTTTTCACGCGCCATTGGTGCAGTCACGGGCAGCTTCACCCGACAGAAGACGCGCCGGCGCATGTCGTCTGTTTCTTCAGCGACACCGGCACAGCGTCGTCGTGGCTCCATTCATTCCCTCTTCGAATCTCTTCCCTCTTCCAGCACAACCAAGCCACTCGCTCCCGAGCAACAACGACAGCCCCTGCACCACCAGGACTCAGGCATCCCCTCCTTCCAGCAGCAGCCCAGCACTCCGCTCAACTCAAAAGTCTTTTCTCCCTTTAAGCGACTGAGTAGCATGCGCCGTCGCCCTACCGCTCCAGGGCCATCGACCGACGTCAAGAATGTCTTCACTCCCCCCGTCTACCCCCCCGTCCTCCCAGGCTCTGCAGCACGCCAAGCAGCCGCCGCTGCCAACCAGGACCGCCAGAACCAGCTCCGCCGCGAGCAGGAGCACACGCAGCGTTTCCTCAACGGCCTCATCACCACGTCGATGCGAGATGACGACATCAAGGACAACGAAAGCGGTGTCGACATGACTTGTGCCTCGCCGATTGTGCGGGCTGACAGCGTGACAGAGAAGAAGATGAGTAAGTTGTGGCAGCTGCTACGTGGTGACAAAGCTAACCGCATCAAAGTCGACCCCTTCCAACGCCTCCCTGCCGAACTCGCTACCACGGTCCTCTCCAACCTCGACGCCGCATCCCTGGTCCGCGCCGAGCGTGTCTCTCGCAGCTGGCACGAACACGCATCATCACCGCACGTATGGCGAAACGTCTTCCTTCGCAAACACGAGCCCGAAGTACACGTGTCACCCGCCCCGATCCAGATGGGCGGCTTGGGCACTGGCAAGATGTCTGGCGGCAACCCTGCCCCTGCACAGGACTGGAAGAGGATGTTCGAGGCCAGGAGTATTATCGACGCTCGATGGAAGACCGGAACCCCCGCTGCCATCTACTTGAATGGCCACACCGATAGCGTCTACTGCTGCCAGTTTGATGAGAACAAGGCCATTACCGGCTCCCGTGACCGGACCATTCGTGTTTGGGACCTAAAGACTTACAAGTGCATCAGGGTTTACGGAGGACCGAACCACCGACCGACGGCAAACACTCCCCCGCCCATGGAGGAGCGACCAGAACGCGTCATCAGCCATGCATCCATGAATGGAACCAAGGTCGGTAACGAAATCTACACGGTTCCTACCGACTACCATGATGCGTCTATTCTGTGCCTCCAGTACGATAGTGAGATCATGGTGACTGGGTCTTCAGACTACACCTGCATCGTATGGGACATTACCGGCGACGAATACGTCCCAATGTACCGACTACGCGGACACGAGGCCGGTGTTCTCGATGTGTGCCTCGACGACAAGTACATTATTTCATGCTCCAAGGACGCCATGATCAAGGTCTGGGATCGCAAGACTGGCAATTGTATCCGCACACTCAAGGGCCACCGAGGTCCTGTCAACGCCGTCCAGCTACGTGGCAACTTCCTCGTCTCCGCTAGTGGCGATGGCATTGCCAAGCTTTGGAATCTGGAGACTGGCGTTTCCATCAAGGACTTTCCGTCAGAGGACCGTGGTCTCGCAGCTGTTGAGTTTTCCGACGATGCCAAGTACGTGCTCGCAGGTGGCAACGACCACGTAGTGTACAAGTTTGATGCATCGACCGGCGAGCTCGTCCACAGCAGGGTCAAGCACGATGGCCTTGTGCGCTCCTTGTTCTTGGATGCTTTCAACGGCCGCATCGTCTCCGGCTCTTACGATCAAAGTATTCAAGTTTCTGACTACGAGACCGGCCAGACATATGCCGTGTACAAGAACTGGACAACGAGCTGGATTCTATCAGCCAAGAGCGATTACAGGCGTGTCGTAGCTACAAGTCAGGATGGAAGGACATTGATTCTTGACTTTGGCCATGACGTGCCAGGGTCTGACCTGCTTGTGGGATCCAAGTGAATGAGAATATGACTTGGGTCACATCCTACCCCCCCAGCTTCACCCCCCAGCTGCAGCTCCAGCTACACCGCGTCACTCTGTCCAGGCCAATACATTGCTACAGGACATGCACACGCAAGGCTTGTCCGGCGAGATATAAAGGTGGCGTCGAACAAGGTACCGGAAGAGGTTGTAAGAAGGACATACGTTTTCTGGAGAAGACATACTTTCCTTGTGTCAAGCGTAGCATTCATCACTTGGCGTTTTCAAGCATATCCCACTATTATCTACCACTTTCCTTTTCCAAGCTTCTTCTCTGACTTGTTGTTTGCATCATCGCATGTACCCACGGGCTATTTCCTGTTGTCTTTACTTTGTAAAATTCTCATTCTCTTTGTTTGTTTTTAGGAGGTGTTTCGGCATAGAACAGGGGCAGGCAAATGAAGTGAATGGGCCAAGAATCACTCTCTAATATATGGGCTACTTTTTAATTTGATCTTGATTATTCATAATGCATCTTCATCACCTGTCTCGAAGCAGCATGCAACTGCTAGACTCTCTTCTCTCTCCATGGAAACACTGATCGCCATGGGGATGCCGTCACAGTGTGTTTGAGGATTTGCATTCAATCGTGTCAGTCGTCTGTCATTGTGTTGCAATCGCAAGGCTCGAGGGCGGACACTCTTCAGACGTAAGATGCAGCAGCAGCGTCTCGTACCAAGCGACCCATGTGTCTTATTGGAATGCTATGGTGGGTGAGAACGGGTGTTGAAAGGAGAGCCCGACATGTGTGTGTGTGTGGGGGGGGTTATGTATGGTGATTATCGTTATCATCGTCATCATTCTGGTTATGTCTGGGATATATTCTCAAATCCTCCCAGACCACTGCATGTAGTAGAAAGGAAGAAGGGAAGTGACACAAGATTACTAGTTCTGACCATGAAAAGAAGACAAAAATCAATGAACAAACAAACAAGTTAGCAGCAAGTTGCAGCAGCAGTAGTAGTAGTGGTGGTAGAAGAAGAAGAAGAGGATAAAGGGAACGACTCAACTACTGTTCACAGCAGAAGAGAAAGGCCATTCAACTTCCTCCTTCGTTATTCTTCTCATCCAGACAGATGCAGAGGGCGGCAATGAGCGCCATGTCTACACCCGGTGCAATCTGCACGCCGTATGTTTGCTGATTGAACAAAATGTCCTTGCCGCTAAGGATTTTGCGGTTGATACGCGCGACGACGACACCTGGATTCGCAATATTAGTTCTCAACAAACGTTTCAAAGCAAATCAATCCAACCGTACCGCCCTGGGCTTCATCAACGATATCAGCGCTGGTGTCGAACCAGTTGCCCTTCATGGTAAGAATCTCTTCCTTTCCGTTATGCGAGGT
>Ga0265797_10007990_pt1 | contig 14263 bp, 17 predicted proteins | sample P2T30metagenome_FD_192433 | JGI IMG/M metagenome (GOLD analysis project Ga0265797, IMG submission 192433) | Plant litter microbial communities from East Loma Ridge, Irvine, California - P2 T30 | ecosystem: Environmental > Terrestrial > Plant litter > Unclassified | place: USA: California... | reverse complement strand
ATCTCAGCTTCCTCATACCAGGCTGATAGGTGGTACTGGCCAGCGAAGATGAGGAACGGTGGGACTGACTAGCCAGCAGCGCTGATAGCAGCGATTAGCGTTACCCACTCACGATTGCCTGGCTGAAGAGTCTTCGGCCTGCCTCTCCTCTCTGCTCCTGTTATAACTAGCTGCGTTGTAATCTTGCCTATTATAAAGCTAGCTTTATTAAAGTTATAGACGTCCTTATCGCAGATACCCTGCTTAGCCTTTGTCTCTTCTATAAGCTTAAACCACCTCTTTATTAATGTTGTATCCTTACATAGAGCTCTCTGCCTATCGTACGCTTGGTTGAAACACGTCTGAAGACTGTCTGTACGCTTAACAAAGTTGGCTGGCCACTTCTGCCCAACCTGGCCAGCGCCGCGTGCAGCTAGCAGCTTATCAGCCATATCACGTGCAGCTGCGTAGGTAGGCGCAAACCCGCGCTGATCTAGGTGAAGTATATAGCTGACAATCACCTCCTCTTCTCTCTGGGTAAGCTTCCTTGAGTTGGGCTGGCAATCGCGTCGAGCAGGTATACCAGCGCGTCGGCGGCGGAGCGTTGTTTCGGCTACGTTGTAGACTACTGCAGCAGTACGGGTATCTTGGATCTGGTGCGCATTAATAGATGAGATAGCAAGCTGAATATCTGCTTCATTTGATAGTAATTGAGTAGCGCTGCGTTGAGCCATTGTAGATTGAGATCAGGAAGGTGAGTAAAGTTGGTGGGGTGCGCCGCTCGCTTGCCTGCGCCGCTCGCTTGCCAACTACGTTATTACATTGCAATTCTCTCATAATTGTAGTCGTCATTCAGAATGCTAGACCGCATCATAGTTTTGGTGTTATGGGAGCACAAGGTCACGGGGGTAATAAGAAACAGGATGTTTAGGACATTAGTGTACATAGGCGGTCTGGAACTTACATGTCTGTGTGTTTTGTATGTTGGACTGTCGTTGAGAGTGTGTGATGCAAAAGAAGTATTAGTGTAGAAGCGCTTGAGAGGGACATGAGGTTCGAACTTCATGTATATATTCTTTTAATATACACGTCCTCTATTGGACATGATAGTAGGCCTTTTCTAACGAGATGTTTATGTCACGTTCTTCTCATAAACGGATGATGAGCAGATAAAAGCCGTGGATCTTCAGACCCCATGCCCCCATGGATATGAGCTCATCACTCTTACTGCCTGATCTGAATCTGCTCTGTGGCTTCGAAGTAGTCAATAACGGACAGGTAGATGTTATCTTTCTCATGTTTCGTAAGTTTGGTTCTTCGACCTTCCTTTGCTTGTATCATCCTTTTCATGTACTCGCGATCGATATCTGACCGGAGTCTCTTGTGGTCAATGACAGTAACATGTAAGCTTGCTGGATATTTCTCTTCCTCGGCGCTATCGGGCTCTAACTTCGTCCTGTGGTACGCACCCTGCTTGACGCTGGTCTCTCGTGGTGCAGCTGCGTTGATTATTCCTCTGTGCAACCGGTACTTGATAGCGATCACTTGCGATCTGAGGTTTCTTCCGTTCATCCCCGGAGTTTGTCTGTTCTGGGACTGTTGTAACTCTACTTCTAGCTTAGAGCTCTTGTACTCCCAAGCTTCGTTCTTCGCTTCCGCTACTTTTCTTCTCGCCTTTTCTTGCTCGTACCTGCCTTTCATAATTTCATAAGCCACCTTTTTATCGTCGAGCCTGGCCTGGAGGGCTTGTACTTCTTCTTGTTGGGCCTGTGTCTCGTCTCTAAATTTGGCATCGAGGGTGTTGTCATAGTTTCTGAATTGTTCCTTCGAAGCGTCAATGGATATGCCAAAGGAGAAAAAGGACCGAAGGGAACGGATGAGAAATACTTACATGGAGGGCCAATTTTCCGAGTATGTCTGATGAAAATCAGTTAGCAGTGCACCCAGCAAGGATTCGAGAATGACTCACGCGGCGAGGATGACTCAATTGGTAGGCTGCGACTACCTATACGAGTACGTTTGCGAGGTGTCATTACTGCAGGACTGCTAAGTCTGGGATGCTTTTTGTGGAGAGCAGTGACAGTGGAAGGTTCCATGGATGCTACGCCCTCAAGATGTAAATCTGTGGCATCTTTGCTAGCTTGCTCGTGCGAGGCATACTTGCCGTCCTTTTTGGCGTTTAATTTGTGCTCCAGGTTCATGCTAGCAAACTGGAGATTGGCCAACAGGTCGGTACCCGCGTCATTGGACACAAGAATGATGCGCCTAGTTAAGAGAAAAACGAAGTGGACGACGGTCTCAAAAGCTGTTTGTTCGTACTTTCTTCCGACAGTCATGCTCCGCCTCGAGTCTGTGCATCCTTGCGTTGAGCCCATGAACTTGAATGGCTCATGGTAGTAGATACACGTCTTGTGGGCCTCGGGAACTGGCACACAAACCTCGGAGGGTTTCCCAAAGTAATATTTGATGCAGGAACCTTGCGTATGAGCCCAGACTGTTGGCCCGACCTCCTTCTTATAATAATGACCGATAGACAACATATCTGCCTGGCGACCTACTCTGTCGCCGTTCGTGTACGATATCTTTTCGAATGTATAGACAGCAGTGTTTGCGATTAGAAGGAACTGGTCTGGAAAGCTGAGTTGGGCAGTTTCCCTAATATCTTCCAACGTGTAAATCTTCTTGTATGACATCTTTACGAGTAGCCTCCACAGGATAGGGCCGTTGAGAAACGCGTGCTATTCTTGTGTCGTTCGTACTATCTAGTCAGTTACATAAGTTCACATATGATGCCGATGCTTAGCACTTACTTCCAGTGTCGTAGCGATGGCAATCGCGGGGTGGTGTCAGAAACCAGGAGGTCTCTCTTGTTCCATCGTATACACAAAGCATGTGCAACAGTGCTCGTGGGTGAGGTGGAGAGGAGAGGTGAGTGGGGCACAAACAGAGCTGAGGCAAGGAAGACACAAGCTCTGGACACTAGCTCGCTAAATGAAGAAAGAGCGAGTAATTGATTCTTGTCTATGAGGAAAGAGCCAATGTAATCTTGTGAGGAAATATACAATGGAGCAACACGAAGCTTCCCACTGAACCATGATGCTGATGACGGCAAAGTTAGAGTAGAAGTCTGGATCCCTGGCTCTATATGGAAAACCCGGAAATGCTAAAATAGACTGTACATCAACATATTGACGGCTAGGACTAAGTGAGCTTTGTAATGGTGTTTTCCCTCATTCAGACACCCCCTCAACCCAGAGCGGTAAAAGTCACCTTTTGTGAGCATCCAATGCCCAATATGAATGTTCTCTTTGGCACACTGCTGAAAGTCGCTCAGCAAGAGCTTGGCGTATGAAAGAAGTAAATGAATAAAGCAGGGTAAGGCAAGACGAGCTTGGCCACGCAAGACAAACCGACAATACATACGTCGAGTAAGAGAAGTGGCTTTACACGATGTGCGATAAACCAGAAACAACTTGCTATATAGATATGTGATACCATACCCACTACAAAAGCTGTCTCTTATGTTACACTCCATTCATCGTTCATCGTCCACCATCCACCAGCTCCCACTTTTTTTGTCCTTAAACGATGGCCTTGCTAACCTTGTACTCAACAACCACTACTCCGCCCTCTTTTACAAAATGTCCAGCAGCAACAAACGTCCCATTCTGCAAATCCTTATACTTGTCACTACCTGTCTCAAACGAAAACGTCACAAACGAGTCACCGTAGTCCGTCGTCTTTGCATCCGGGCCACCAGACAACATAGCGACCACGCCAGGTGTAAGAGCAACGGTGCCTTTGTAGTACATCGCCAGGATAGTGCCGTCTTCGGTTCTGTTTTTTTTCTAAGAATTGGGATACAGGAGGCAAGACGGGGGGAGGGGCATGGGAGAATGTAAATATTCACGTACTTGACTTGCGAGCGGACGTCTAATCGCATGTTGCCTCCGTTCGCATCATTGTGGATGTAATCATATCCTACGCCGTGTCTGTGTTGGTATCAGTAATCGCAGTGCACTGCTAGCGCTCTCCGTAGACCAGTTGAGATGAGAATATACATACAGCTCGCCGTCTAGCTTTGGTTCAAATTTCCCTTCACTCTTCACAGTCCCACTAACCATCGGCACGATGACCAGCCCAGGGCCCGCTTGACCTCCCACTTGCATCGGCGCATCAATTTTGACACGGACCGTGAAGGCGGGTTGGAGGGAGGGAAAGCCTGTCATGCTGGAGAAGCGATAATGGCAATCAAGGGAATACAGTGCAGTAGTGAACACAAAGGCGGAGGGGTTTGGATTTAAGGTGAAAATTGGAAGTTTAAGTAAGATGGGAAGTATTTGAAGTCGGATCCGGCAACGGGCTGACCATATCGGCTGTATGGGGAAGTTACCCCTCCGACCCCACTTCTTAGGGAAGAGGGTCGCAGTCCTATGACAGCATTGAGCATACAACCTGTCCACCGTACCTACACGTAGTACCGTTTATGCCAACACCCATTTCCCATACACGCGAATTTCTAGAACCCACTAATCCTTCCCTTTTTCTTCTTCTTCTTCTCAAGCCTCCCTCCAAATCTCCCCCTCTCAGTTTGACTCTGCGGTATCATGAAGCCGCCACTTTGAATTGGCAACTGGCTTTGATTTTGAACATGACTCAGCACCTGACTACTGCTACCCATACCACCCAGCATAGGTCCGGGAGAACTCCGCGGGAAGCTGATAGGTTCACCCATAGCTACAGATCGCACCCGCTCGTCTTCACGCTGCTGGCGCTTCTCTCTACGTTCTCTTCTCTTGCGCTCTTTCTTGCGCTGTTGCTGGCTTGCCTCATCAATCGCCTCAGGCTGAAGATTGCGTTCAGTAGTGACCCAATCGTAGGTACGAGGGTCAGCCCCGGTTTGCCAATGCGCACGAAGTTGAGATATGCTATTAGCGATGTTCAAGGGTTGGGGAGGTTCTTGACGGCGCAGATGCATCCCTAGGCGCGTAAGAGGATCCGACGGAATTGAGCTCGTGGAGGGTGTTATGGGCGGTGACGACCCTGGTAGAGAGGACGGAGGAGGCGTTGGTAGTGTTTGAGAGGAAAAGAGCTGCGACGACGAATGGAGAGCAGCCGCCTGTGATGGCAAAACAGGTAACGTAGCGACAAATTCTTGACTTGAAATATACTGAGGGCCAGTGATCTGATCACCAAGCCCATGCTCCCGTACGGTAGTACTTGAAAGCACCAATTCCGCTGCGATGCGTTGAGCGAGACGTTCCTTCGCGTGTCGAACGCGGACTGGTACTTCTGGTGGCAGAGGCGCGATCCATTTCTCAAGTATATTATCGTAGACTTCAGAAATAGTGGTACCACCGTCTTCTGTCAGATCAAGCAGGTTTGCAGATGCGATATGTCGGATTTCTACATTTTCATGGCGGTTCTGCAAAGAAAAGAGCTTTTCTATTTCTGATGATGCTTTATCAACATCCAGAACAACAATCTTCATATTGGCATGTTCCATCCTAAAAAAGTCAGCCTTGTATACAGTACTCACGGGTTTTACTTACAAGGTGCCCAGTGGTTTGGATATGCAATCAAGGCCGTCAACAAGCATCTGCTGCACCTCATTGGCAGCATGTACAACTTCAACACTATCGGATATCTCGTTGACAATTTCCGGCCGCAGGAGAGATGGAATCATGGGTCTGTGATCCCGCAGGTATCGCGCAGGAATAGTCTCCGAGGTGGAACGCAATCTTGGTATCTGCGATGTGATCCTGGTGCAGGGCGCACCTGCAAAAGCCAGACGATCTGGGACGACAAAATCGTCCTCTTCACCGACTAGAGCTTTTTTTGAAATGCCAGCCCTGGGAAGTTTTATGGTGCTTTGCTCAAAGTCTTTCACCACCTGGCTGCTCCTAGTTGACTCCAACGTAGAGGAATACACGACCAGTTCTTGCACACCCCCATCAGATTGTGTTAGAAACAAGCGGAAGAAATTGATATCAATTTGCATGCCCTCTTGCTGCATGGGCAGTATGTGTAGCTTGCTGATCTCTGCTGACTTATCAAGGCTTAGATTAAGTAGGCTGGGATCAGAACGTGCAACAGGGCCCGAGAAACCTGGTAAACTTTCGCTGAAGCTGTATACCTGGATAAGGTCGTTCAGAGAAGAGTGAACGATTACAAAAGACTCTATCAATGTGTCAGGAACTGCCTTTGTTTGTTGTGTCATTGTGGCTCACCTTCGTCTGAAAGCAATTGCACTTCAATTTGAAGAGTAACGTCTTCCACACTCCTATAATGCTCCCAAGATTGCAGTACCGTCGCCACTGCTTCGTCAGCACTAGTATTGGCCTCGCTTGACGTTGTGATCGTCATTAGAGCGAGCTGCGATGAGGTCAAAACAAAGAATTGACTTTTATCTTTTGGATGCCTCTTGATGTCAAGAATCCAGTCTTCGGCTCGCTCATTATCATCATTGATGATACTTGGACAAGGTAGATACGTATGTGACCTCCTTCTGATATCAATGATGCACAGGTGACGCCGGTTACAAACCAGTAGCGTATGGATATTGGCCACCCAAAGTATCCTTGCCCATCCATCTTGACTAGGAGCATCATCATCTTCAGGCTTGTTGATTCGACCTTTTGCTAAGCAAGAAGGAGAGTATTTGTCACCTTTGCGTGGGTGATGAATATCCCACACGCTCCACGTCTGGTTCTGGTCGACGAGAGCAAATTGGAGCTGATAGTCCGGGTTGAAAGTGAAGTCGACATGAGGAGATCCACCAGTGTCCTTCTGGTGTATGTTGAGCACCGGGTGCGGTTCAATCACGGAAGCAGGGAAGTGGTAGAAGGATGAAGATGGGAACATGCGTGCCTGACGGTGGTATATAGGGCGTAACAGAACAGTGCGTGTAGGGAGCCGCACAGCAAGTAAACAGCTCCTGTCTTCCGACTCCGAAAAGCATATCTGTTGTATAGGCGCAGCTTCCTCGTTCCAATATCCAAACTGTGCATCTTTCAGCGTTGGCCCCTCCACCCATGTCTTTCTTTCTTCGCCCCAGTCGTATATTTCCTTGTTCAAGAGAGCCAGCTGTAAAATATTTCTCGCTTCTCCGGTGGCCAGCGCAGCGACTCGTCGGGGCGTTTCGTACTTGTTTCCGAGTGTAATGGAACCAAAGGAGAACAAACTGCCGACGAGAGGATCGTAGGCTGAAGCTGTAGAGGAGATAGCAGCGGACAATAGCGCCAAGTCAGGAAGAAGCCCAGCGGCGGGAGAAAGGTGGGGGTTGCTTTCCACGAGGCCTTTGGTGCGCTTTCGTACTTCTGTGCGAGTCGCGGAGGTTTGTGGAAGCGGAAATCGAGCTGGTGCTATCGCAAGTGTGGTCGCAGAATGTGTGCTGGCAATGGTCTGAATTTGTCTTAACTGCAGCGGCGTATACTGCCTGGCAAAAGCCCATTCTCGATTATCCAAATCGTAGCTCGATATACCCGGGTGGCCGTAGTTTACATATTTTAGCGGTATATCAGCCATCTGGCTTGTATGGAGGTTCTCGATCCGTAGCAACGCTGGGATGTGGACTCATACTTCGTGCGCGATAGGCAAGCGTCGATTCTCGGAGTGGTTTCAAGCAGACGCGGTGAACTGTGAGACGCGACAATGGACGAGAAGTCGCATCGACACAAAAAGTTCACTAGCGCCAAAGGTCACGTCAGCACGTGCATGGCCGCCCCACCATAATCCTTTCCTGCATTGGCCGCTAGCGTGCATGTGTTGTTTACACGGCAACCAAAACATTCAACTGACACACGACGCCTTGCCGCACAGCACACCTCTATCGCACATCTACTGCATATCATATATCTCAAAGAAGACTTGATAAGTTAGCGACACGCGTTTTCACCATGACGACTTTTGAGCCCTCCCTTAGCACCACGATGCGAGCATCCACGCACGATGCACCCTCAATGGCCGACCAACTCCCCAGCATCAACTTCGGTTTCGACGATCTGCGCAGTCGCATGAACCAGTTCACAACCCGCTTCGACGCATTTATTGAAAATGGCCGCAGACGGGTGCTCGAAGAGCGCAACCAATTCCACATGAACGTCGCAGAGTTACACGGTATGTTTACCTGCCCAACAAAAGAAAGCAACAGACCATTAACAACACCACAGAGGACCAACGCATGAAGAAGCGGGACATCGAGATTCTCGAACTCAAAACCGCCCAGCACAGCCAAACTATCTCCAAGGAAGCCCAAGAAACGTCCGAGATGCAAGAAGCCATTTCCGCCCTTACTCTTCAGCGCGACGAACGTCTGGCGCACCGCGACAACTTGCGCACGCAAATCGCCGAAGTGCAAAAGACAATCTCCGCACGCCGTGAGGCACAACTCAAGCACCGCCGATACCTTGACGGCCAGAGCAGATACAACGAGCCAGAGCTCGACTTCTGGGAGAGCTACCTGGGACTGAGGATTGAAGGACTTGGAAAAGATGATAGACTGAAGTTTGTGTACACAAATGTTGATGAGCGCGAATGGGATCGTGAGGCCTGGTTTGAGCTGGACACAAGTGAGCGCGACTACAAGGTATTTGAGATGCGACCAAAGGTGGAGCGTGAGGAAGTAGAAAGTGTCGTCGAGAGGCTAAACGAAACACGAGATCTAGCGGGCTTCCTAAAGGGTATGCGCGAGCTATTTGTGGAAGCTTGCAAGTCATGAATCATCAACGTTTTCTCATAATGTCTTCACGTCACGTAGTTTGGTCTTTACCCCTTCATAGATACCCCGAAACGCATCCCCTTTTTCCCCTTTTTATCTTTGCCCTTCCCTGATCTTGTAGTACTCCGGTGCACATTCCCTAAGCCAATCCATCTCTACCTTGCTCAAATCTCGAATATAAATCTTATCCCGCGTCTGCATAACCTCCGTATAAACCACCCAGTCTACCTTTCTCGTGAAAAATACACTACTAGGATGTGCCCACAACGTCGTCTTGCCATCCACAGTACTAAAACTACCATCCGCCTTCATCCGGGCCGCATGTGCGAAGAAGCCGCTCACCAGGCACTTTCGGACCCGCTCGGCAAGCGGTGTACCACCCACTCTAAGCACATCCGACGAGGCCAAAGAGGACTCCTGGATCCCGAAGCGATCGAGATGTGCGACGAGTTGTTTTCTCACACTCACAGCTTTCACCATACTCTTATGGTTGAGGTTATGTGTGTGGCACCAGTTTGTGTTTCCGAGCCCTGCTTTGACAAACGCTTCATATACGTTGTACAGTGTCAGGTGATCTCCTTCTGCGACTGCGAATTTGCGACGTGCCGCGTCTAGAGCTTTTTTTCCACCGTCGTGTGACACGAAAGCATTACCTTGCAAAGTCATCATGGCAGCTATAGTGAGCATTTCGGACAGGCAGGAGAACTCTACTTCGGCCGCTTTTAGCAGGCATCGTGCGAGCATGGGGTCGAGTGGGAGCGAAGCCATGCGTGTACCGAGGGGTTTGGTGAGACGAGCATGTACATCTAGTGCGCCGAGCGAATGTAAAATATCCAGTGCTCTTGTTACCAGTGCCGAGGGAGGAGCAGAGAGGTAATCGAAGCGGATTACATTCGTAATTCCCAAGTTCAGAAGCTGTAGAATAACAGGCGCAAGGTTTGAGCGTGCGAGTTCAGGGAATGTAGATTCTTCTAAGCTGTTGAATACGGCCTCGGTATACAATCTAAAGCACTTTCCCGGTCGCGTTCGTCCTGCGCGGCCAGCGCGTTGTGTGGCGCTTGCTTTTGAGACGGGGACTACAGCAAGATTTTCGATGCCAAGGGCGGCGTTATAGGCGCGCAGCTTGACATAACCAGTGTCGACGACATAGACTATGCCATCGATTGTTAAGGAGGCTTCGGCGATGTTGGTACTGAGAATTACACGGCGGGTGTTGGGTGGCGGTTTCGTGAAGATTAGATTTTGGTCCTCCGTGGGGAGACCGGCATAGAGGGGGAGGGGCATGAGGCGTTGTTGGGAGGAGGACATGTCGGCGATTTGTTCACTGAGTTGGTCGATGGCATCGTCAATTTCTTCACGGCCAGTTAGGAATACGAGGATGTCACCTGCGACTTCGTGCTCATGGATCTTGAGGACTGTGTCGATGGCTGCTTCGACGTAGTTGTTTGTGGGTTCCTGGAGGTATTGAATGTCGACAGGATATGTGCGGCCTTCAATGCCTATGATGTAGCCGAATTCTTCCTTGTTCTTGCAGTGTATTATTTCGCCTTCGTCGGAGTTGAAGAAGTCGAGAAAGCGCTCTGCTTCTAATGTGGCACTGCTTACCACGACCCGTAGATCCTCTCTCTTTCTCAGCACCTTCTTCAGCAAGCTGAGCAGAATGTCAGATGACAAGCTTCGCTCGTGTGCTTCGTCGACCATGATGACTGAGTACCGAGATAGTAGGGGATCAACGAGCATTTCGCGTAGTAGTAGGCCATCGGTCACAAACTTCACCTGCGTTGCTGCAGAAGTAACATCCTCGAACCTGATACTATACCCCACCTTCTGGCCTAACGGAGTATCTAGCTCTTCTGCTACTCTTGCCGCTACGCTCGTGCATGCTATGCGCCGCGGTTGAGTTATTGCTATCTGTTGGCCTGCGTTACACCAGCCTGCCTCAAGCAGGAATTTTGGTATTTGGGTTGTTTTGCCTAAGAATCAGTCATTAGTAGACACAAATTACAGTTCAATGGGGGGGTTTACCGCTTCCCGTTTCGCCAACGACAACCGTCACCGGGTACGTTTCGATAGTATAGAGCAGTTGATCCTTGAGTTGTGCTATCGGTAGTAAGGCGGGAGGTTTGTAGAGGCTTGGTATTAGCCCTGATTCTACGTCGTCCTCTTCAGCCATATTCATGTTTGAAATTCGGCTTTTATGAAATCGAAAATGGTGATGTAGAGGAAATTAAAAACATGATTGGTATTGGTATCTGGTATAAAGCACACTAACGGCGGCTGAGCTAGCTACCTTTGGATGCTAGTGCGTCCCGCCCTGTCCCACGCCATCCATCTAAATATATATGCCATGAGCGTCTGAAGTGCTGACTCCTGATTTTCCAGGAAGCTATTCGCAGAAGTTGTAGCAACCTCGATCTTTTAGTTGAACTCCCACTGGAAAGTTGAATGATCTGAAGTCGAAGTCTTAATAAGAATAGACTCCTCAGAGCAGTAGAGTTCTAATATCCGACCCTCGACCACGCTGATCCGTTCAGTCGCAATATTCGTCCTTGAATTCCTGGTACATCTTTCAATGCTCACCAGGTTCGACTCTTAGGATCGCGGGGATGAATGCCTCAGGCATGACGTCTAACGCTAGTCTTATCGATAGCCCCTCCAACATTTTCCAAAAGTCGCGACTCACGCCCCTCCAAAGCCCAAAAATGGCATTTCGCAAGCGCAATGTAGCGCTATCACGCGCTCCAGCAGGAGAAGACGTGCCAAATGAATCTCCTCCCCTGCCGTCAACGAATCCAGCACCGACACCCCCAGGCGTCCGCCCTTCACCCATTGACGGTCGCCCTACTACCTCGACTGGCACACCCTCGCTAGACGGTGTGCTAGCAGGACACGCTGGTTTGGCCCTGGGGCACTCGATCCTGATATCCGAGAGCGGAACGACCGATTATGCAGGCGCATTACTACGCTTTTATGCTGCAGAAGGAGTGGTCCAGGGCCATAAAGTGCACGTAGTAGGTATGGGAGAGGTTTGGGGAAGGGAATTGCCAGGAATATCAGAAAACAAACACGATAAGAGGAAAGAGGGAAAGGAAAGGGCGGAGAAAATGAAAATCGCTTGGAGATATGAAGGATTGGGGCAGTTTGAGAGCGCTAGAGGTGCGTTTTGTACACTTAGCCCAGCAATGCAAAATATCATCTAGGGCGACTCTGACAATACATGGGATAGGTTCTCCAAGTGTGCAAAGGACGGCAAGCCAAGGAGAAGGGACGAAACAAGAAGAGGCAGTGTTTTGCCACAAGTTCGATCTCGCGAAGCGCCTTACGCTACCGGTAGGAACCGCGATCAACTATATCGCTATACCTGCACCCACAGGGGCTTCCATGTCACCCTTCCCTTCGATATTGGAAAACATTAGACATCAGCTCGACTCGACACCCTCGCATACGATACATCGCGCCGTAATACCGTCTCTCCTCTCGCCAGCGCTATATCCTCCCTGGTCAGCACATCCAACAGCCGTGCTCCAGTTTCTTCACGCTCTGCGCGCGCTACTCCGACAGTACTCAACCAGATTAACTGCAATAATCACACTCCCCTTGACGCTATATCCACGCTCCGCCGGCCTTGTGCGATGGATAGAGATCCTATCTGACGGCGTGTTCGAACTCTCTCCGTTTCCGTATTCCCGTATGCAGGCGCTCGCACAATCAGCAGGTACGACCAAGGACGAAGAGCGACCACAGGGTATGCTTGCAGTGCACAAGCTACCGGTATTCAACGAGAAGGGTGGAGGTGGCGGTGCGGAGGATCTAGGCGAGGACATGGCATTTACGCTGAGCAGGCGCAAATTTGTGATTGCCAAGTTCAGTTTACCGCCAATGGAGGGTGATACCGAAGCACAGGAGGAGGCTGTAAGGGAAGCGGCTGGTGGTAGTGCAATGCCGAAGAAGCAGGATCTAGAGTTCTAGAGCACTTGGGTCGCACCGTGGTGTGTGGAAGATACGAGGGCCAACGCAGCCCATGCTTTTTTCCGCATCCGCCGGACCTTTCAATCCGAATCGCTATCTTCCCCTAGCATATCTTCCATCTCAATTTGCTCCCACCCGGCGCTGCCAGCTCCCGAACCGAAGCCTCGCGTGTAGTTGCGGCCGAAAGATGCATTTCGAGGATTGAAGGTGACACCGGCCACTCTAGCGCGAAAGCCATCGCCCATACATGATGATGCAGCAAGAAACACAAGGAAGAAAAGCAACGGGATGAAAAACAGCAAGCTGAGAAGCACAAACACGTTCATTGTGAGATGGTGATGAAGACGCGAAAGCCTGAAAGTGGGCGGAAATGTTTCAGACCCTTATGACATAGTGTCGGCGACTAGACAGTCGTTAGCCCGATCCCCTGGCCCTCAACACCACGATGCAGCGCAATCCTTACACGTTCTCGTCACTCAGTACCTCACCAATATGTCTCTCATGTTACGGTTACCGTTCAGCGCACTCTTGCTGTTATCGTGCGCACTCAATGCCGCAGCGCACGGTAGTCACGAGCACGCGCAAGTTGAAGTCCCGCCCGATGCAGACTGGGCGACGCGGCACATGGCTGGTATGGACTACTCTCACGTTTCTTATTTCATAACGTAAATAGCCAGAATTTACGCTAAAATCCTGGTAGAGGAACATCACATCTCTGGCTTCGACGCCACCACTTTCTTCAACCTTCACGACTACGAGGGCACCGGGCTCTGGACCGCTGCAGACATCCGCCGAACCTACGGCCTCGAAGACGTGTCTAGCGCCTCCATCCCCGAGTCAAAAAAACAAGGCGTTGTCCATACCATCCTCGACATGCTTGACATTGACAAAGACGGCGCCATCACCCGCGCCGAGTTTCTACAAAAAGATTCTGAGGGTGTCAAGTTACCAGACTTTGGCTTTGGCCCAGGACACCACGGAGATGACGAGTACGAATATGAAATCCATCATTGGGAGAAGTACCATAGTGGGGACGACGTCAAGGAGGAGGATCTGAACCACCCAGAGGACATTGCGCATTTCAAGATGCATGAGGAGAAGGAGGCGAGGCAGGAGGAGTGGGAGAGACTGGAGCTTAGGGGGATAGTGGAGAAGAATATCCCAGTGAAGTATAGGAAGAATTGAGCATTCGAGACAGCATAGGGCGTTGGGCGTTGGAGATACCCATTAGCTCAACTACGGGAATCGAAAGCTAAGGGAAATCATTGCGAAATGTTGTTATCTCTGGCTTAAGATACGCTGGTAAATGCCCAAGCGGTGCTGTCGAGTATTCCCTCACACACGATTGATAGACACGACATGTCGCTCATCCACTCACTTCTCGGTGGTCAAACCCCGCTACTGACTCAGGCGACTCATACCTCCATCCCGTATGGCTAAACCATGTACATGATCCAGACCAAAAGCTTCCACAGCTAGAGATTCTTGATTGAACGGACATGGTAAAGGGTCAGTTCTTGATGTGGCAAAACGCTGTGTCTATTGAGGAGGATGGCGAGCACGTGCATCATTTATTAGTGTGTTTTTTTTTTTTTT
>Ga0265797_10007987_pt1 | contig 14264 bp, 5 predicted proteins | sample P2T30metagenome_FD_192433 | JGI IMG/M metagenome (GOLD analysis project Ga0265797, IMG submission 192433) | Plant litter microbial communities from East Loma Ridge, Irvine, California - P2 T30 | ecosystem: Environmental > Terrestrial > Plant litter > Unclassified | place: USA: California... | reverse complement strand
TACCATGCAGTCAGCTACAAGTTCAGCGCAGAGGCCACCCTTCCAAGCAGCAGCATTAGCTCATGCCTCACTGTGGGAAAATGTACGGCCTACACAATCAGCCGTTGATGGTACTCGAGCTTCCAATGTGTATTTGTAGTTTGTTCCTCAAGTCACGCTGCTACCAAGCTGTGTTCCTTGACTCAGTCCCTATCCATGGCTCCCCCTAAATGCCAATTCGTAGCTCTTCTATCCAATCCATTTTTTTCTTCTCCTCTCTTGCTACTGTCCCCTTGCTGCGTGTCGGCAGTTCCCTACATCTACGCGACGCGGTAATCAAAGCTGAGCCCAAGCTGTGAAGAGTTACAATACGCTTACGCTGTTATTATTATTGTTGTTGTTGTTGCACAGAACAGTGGTACGTCCGTCCATCCATCCGGTCTCTTTCCCATTGGCCTGGGCATGTACATGTAATTACTACCACGAATTCTTCGCTACCAGTTCCCTGACTGGAAGCGAAGTCGAGCCCCATCGTAACGAGGCCTTACCTATGACGTGACTGATTCGAACTCCCGAGGTTTCGGCCGCTCACCATCTAATCCGGATCAGATAACCCTTTGTTTTTCTTCTCCTTCATACCGTGACTTCCCTAGAAATAGTCAAGTCACTTTCAGCCAAAAAGAATAAGGCATCACGGGTAGGTGGGGTGGGTTGGAAGATCCCAGTACATTTCCAAAACAAAAAGAGAAAAGGAAAATCTTACTAGCAGCTGATCATTACCACTTGATTAATTACCACTTACCACTTCTCCGCCATCGTCTTTACACTAACCACTACCGTCCGATATACCTGCCATAACCCGCCATACCTGCGTGTGCCTAGCCAGAACCACTAACCGTATATCGCATAATGCTGCTTCCGCATATCCAAAAGTAGTACGTACCCATGTAAACACGTACCGATGTAACCGTTCTCTCCTCGCCGGCCGAGAAAAAGAAAAGAAAACGGTGGTTCACCAAAACGAGACTCATGGCGCCAAGGCCGTGCCATTTGTAGTAACCCCGTTGTCTGTTTCCATCTGACAGTAAACGCTTCGTGCCAGACTGGTATAGAGCCGAGCCGCCATGGATGTTCGTACCCACATCGGCACCTGCTATCACTGCCGATCGGGCTTGGGCGTGTGGATCACCCACCCACGGTTGCAATCCTGAGTGCAGCCCCGGCGCTCACGACATTATCACATGGCGTTTGGATATGTTTGTATCTGTTCCCTCCTTGTGGGTCGCTGAGCGCTTACGTACAATGTTGCTGATCATGCTGTTATCCTTCTTGCATTCGGTGCTGGTCACGACCCGAACATTTGGTAAGACGGCGTCTATTTCCACCTCCCTTGCGATTGTGTGTGGTTTTTCCTTCTTCGAATCATCGTGCGTGCTTATTGTGTGACTGCTCATGCATAAGGATTCCGAAGCGACAGGCTGCGTCGGCTTTCCTGCGTCATCGAAAGGCTGGCAGAAACAAACTCTCAAAGCATGTCCGGCAAGCGGACCGAGAAGTCCTATGTCGCGCTTACCTGGCACACTTTGTTTCCGCGTACTGTCATTTCCAGCACTTTCTGTCACACTCATATTTTCGCGAGGCATACTGACGTACGCAGTTGCTGCCACTCTCCGGTCTGCAACCACGCGCTTACGAAGGACCCTCCCTTTTCCCGTCGTTGTGCAGCTTTCAATGATAGCGGCGATCACTCGGGCCTTGTATATTCTTGCCTCATGCTTGAGGTCTTCGGCGAAGGATGCGACTGATCTGCATGTTCTATATTGTTGGCGTAACCTGGTTTTCTCGTACGAATAGCGCGCCTTGGAATAAAGTGCAATGCTCTCGGATCGCATCATACCATCGCAGCCTTTTACCGCCGGGGCAGGCACGATGAATGACTCTGTAGAACCAACTGTAGAATCAATCTGCGACTGTTCAGGACGTCTGTAGTTATGATGGTACCGCAAGTGTGGGGGAAGAGGAGCTGAAGATGTGGGTGGGGTGGTCATGGGTCTCAGGGAAGGTCTCGGGGGCGGTAGACACATTCTTGGTGGAAATACAGTGTAAGTTGCCGCAGTGTTGGGATTGTTGTAGTACGAAGTTGTTGTAGGCGAGCCGCTGAACTCCAAAGCGCACGTTGTGCCGGGTGTCGAACTGTCCTCTGGCTGAATAAGACTGCCGGACGGCGAGAAGAAAGAAATCTTTGGCGTGTCGTAATTGGGACGGACGATACCCGATGCTGCAGCTATTGGTAGTAGTGTGGTCAGGGCAGACGAGGTAATTGAGCGACGGGGAGGCAGCGTCTCAATGGCTTGCGTAGATTCAGGAGACTCGGAGGCTGAAGCTTGCCGCTCGAGCTCGGCCATTTGCGGTGTGAACCATAGTGGCGCGATGGGTGTAGTCGACCGAGAGCGGCGTACTGGGTAAGGGAAGTCGTGCTGGAGATCAACGTCGACACCAACCACTGTCCCGGAGTAGGACGTGGACATGGTACAGAAGCTCGCATTTCGACTTGCTTCCGTTGCACAATCATTCTCTGCCAGCAAATGGGTGGCATTGCCAAGAGCGGAGATGGCATAGAACATGTTTCCAGTGCTATGGCTATTTTGCGCCTCATCTCGTGGTTCGGGGTGTACAAGACGTACAGAGGGAGACCTTTCGCGTGGACGGGTTACAGCCGGAGGTGGTAGCAGCTGGGGCATGGCCACAGACGCAGTGTTCGGTTCCAACGCATAAGGACGAATATGAAGCAAGGGCAGCTCCAAAGGAAGCGCAGGAACATGATGCGCTACGGAAGCGTCACCATGCTTATTCTGGTGGTCAAACCCATGCGTTCCCATCGCGCTCGAGGACGACTTGGACAGAACATGTGGCTTTTCACACCTGGCATGGTCTGCGCATCTGTCATGGGCCAGGAGAGATGTCTCAGAAGCCTGTAGGTGGCTGTACGGGATAGCTTTGCCTGTTTCCTGCCGTTGCTGGCGGTGCTCAGGGATGGATGCATCATGTGTTGAAGAAGAGCGGGACCGTGTTCGCGAGACGGTTTGGAGATTGTGCAGGACCCGACGAAAGAAGGTTTTTACAGCTTTGGCGTTTGCGTCGTACTCGGACTCGCCGGTGTCATATGCTACGAATTGCGAGCGCTGAGGGACGGTGGGCACAGAAGGTGTAGCGGGCTCGTTTACCGGGAGCGAGTTGCCGTAGCCCTTGCGCAAGGGCTCTTTGGGCGTCCTTTGTGTCGGGCCCAGCACTTGGTCCTGTTGGGCATCTTCCGCGATGCGCTGAAGGGGGGCGTGCTCATCCGCATCTGGAATCAGCTCGAGTGATGTGCCGCTCGGTGACGTCTTTTCCACCTCTCGCAGCAAAGGAAGGCGACCAAGAGTCAGAAGAGAGCCGCGTGAGTTTAGCGTCGAGTACGAACCTTGCTCTACAATTGTGGCGAGCGGCGCGCTATTGGAGCGATTTGCGAGCCGGACGGCAAGATTGTAGGGGACGGCTCGGCCTCTGGTTTGTTGTTGTTGCTGGTTTCCGACGTCTTCAACCATGTCTGTGCAGCTAAGATCACGGCATGTGTAACCATGGTCGTCCTGTGGCACAACGTCATGGCGGCCGCTCCCTTCTGCCTGCGGCTGCGGCTGGAACTGAGACGAGCCCGTGTCTCTGGTAGTGTCGTGATGGGCGAAAGGGTCTGTATGCAATCCCTGCTCAGAGCAGTGCTGCGGGCTCGCCTTCGCTCCCTCGGCCAGATCTGACGCTACAGACGGGGGCCTGTATCGTGCACTTGCATTGGTAGTGCTAGATGCGGGTTCCTGGCGGTTGCTTCGATCCAGTAGAGTGGGGTTGCGGGGTTGGGGGGCAGGCATTATGCTCGTGCCCTGTCATCGATATATTGCTCAAAGATGAGATCCGATCGATGTTCAGGCCATAATGTGCATAACTGTGGGGGCCCTGCAGATGGCAAAGCAGCCGTGTTTGGAGGGGAGGGGGGTTGGGGCGTTGGGGCGTTGAGAAGTTGCAAGCTTTCCTACGGTGTCCTTGCCCCAGCATGGCACCCCTTTGGCAGGCAGGCAGGCAGGCACACATGTGACCCGAACAACTCCCAGTCCTGTCAGTTGTCTACCTGATCTTCGGCCTCTACTCTACACTCTCTCTCTACTCTCTACTCTCCAGTGTCTAACCCAGCCGGTGCCTCCTTGCCGCCGCCCGGAATGAGCGTGAACGTGGTATGACCCAAAGCGCGGTGTGGGTACATGGAGCCTTAGCCAGCGTGATATGGGTGACAATCTCTGGCCTACCCAGCACAAGTCCCATTTTTCTTCGTGTCGACTAGCTGCAAGTGCAGAGGAAGATATCTGACTCGGCAGCCATGCGCAAAGCAGCCCAATCAAAATGCTCCATCTCTCACGCCTCCAACACCCAACACGGCACCGATTGTCGCAATCGACACGCAAAAAAAAGCAACCAGAGCAAAACTACTTTGACTCCATGTCCAACTTTCTCGTCAGCATTGTCGCTTTTTTCTGCCGAGCTCAGTAATCACGCATACATGCATGCATGCTCGTTACGAGACCAGGTCAAGGTGCTTTCGGCTCCAATGCCTCAGCCTGTCTTGCCCCGGTGTTGCCAAGAAGTAGTGAGCCATGTCTATTGGCAAAGCGGCTCATTCTAACCCAGCTGTACAAAGTGCTAAGATGGGCACACTCTTCTTCTAGCCTAAACTTGTCCACTACGACTCGTCCGTCTAACCAAGTCGACGCGGGTCTTGGATAGCGTCCAAACTCCAATCCTGCAACATGCACGCTGCCAGTCGACCACCTGAGCCGCTACCGTTCAACGAGCATGCTACGGGAGCAAGTGCATCATCGCCCTCGCTTGTCAGTATACCGTATACAATAAAGCGGAAGGAGTGATGCTTTTCCCCAGGGGTCCGCTTGTGGCGTCACCAAGACACTCTACCCTGGTGTGAACGTTTGGCACTCAGTCAGACCGCGGTCTAGCGCTAGAATGCCAGCAGCCACTGATCAGGATTCCCTCGAAGAACACAGCGTATCAGGCCCCCGTAACGGTCGTACATCAAAATGCCGAACGCGTATGGCTGCTAGCCTATCATGATACCCTTGTACCGTCGTGCCCTCTCTTCCAATAGCGCTAATGAAAAACATAAACTCCACGACCTGGCCGAGGTAATAATCGGGTACGGTATGCGATGTCCCCAGATCTTGAGAAGAGCTACAAGACTAGGCCGCATGCGTCTCGCCGATGAGTCAATGCCGACTTTCCTAGACCCTAACCTGATGTCTGATACGTCCAACAAGCAACCCGTCCAGTGAGCGTTGAGCGTGCTTTGATTACTCGGAACAGCCACTCATCATGTTGTCGTTGTCAGTCGTCCGAGTGAGGTGGAGCAGTATGCAACAAGAGCATCCTCCAGGCATTCGACCAAACTCAATTTTCGGCTCCTTGGGATGAGTTCTCGGTTGACTCCAATATCCTTGGTGTATGCCTTGATTTACTGTCGGCTTTGCAATTAGCCAAAACATGCCGAACCACGTAACGCAAAAAAAAAAAATACCCCCCTCTTCAAAGGCTGCCGTACAAACGGCCAGGGCTACAATGTGCTCGATGCGCATACCTCCCCCAGAGACATGTGCACTCGGGTCTGGTCGTGGTCGGTAGCGATGATGCATACCGGCAAACCAGGTTTAAATCATCGGCTCATACACCTTCGGTCATGCTCCTCCACTATCCATGCAGCCTCTTCATCTGAACCCGCAGGTCGCCTGAGATTGCCATCGGTGGACCTGGGATGGAATGGCGATCCCTGCCTTGTGGATTTGAAAAATGAATCCGGTGCCCACCACACTCGAAGCTTGTCGCAGACTACGTTCTGGAATGCTGCACATGTGAGACCAACAAGTACTTTTCTGTGGGGCGTGATCCACAACCCTGTATCTGGAGACTGACAACCCATCTATTCCCGAGTACACGAGTCGACCCTTATGCAGCCCTGCCATTCCACGTCGCACGCACTGTCTTCCAAGGTGTCTGCGCCCGCACCTCTCTGATTTGATCTGAGGCCAGCAGGTTGAAGGAGCTCCAGGCAGCGAGCCGAGACCCGTGAAAACCGCTTGATGCGCCACGCCCTTCAAGTCGTATCACCGCACCTCCCGCTCGCAGCTGCTATGAGTCCCGTCAGAGCACTGCAGTGACGCAGTCCCGTCTTCCCATGCAGTAGTTGCTTATTCCTATCATCTTTAACCAGCGCTCAAGTCCGATAACCTGGCCATCGGAACTCAGCATGCCCTTGCTTCAGCGGCCCGAGGCCTGACATCTGGATGTCATTTGCAGACATGGACTAAGCACGCGCTGTTGGGATCAGCGCTCAAAAAAACAGTTTACTCAATGTCTAGCAATCTATACGCTATCACAAAAGCGTTACTCAGCCCATGTATGTGAAGCAAACATCCTTGTGACAAATCAAGGCAACAGTATCTTACGCAGCTACTTGCCGTTACTGCACGGGAGGATACGCAAGAGCCAGGTGACCCACCTTGTCCACGTCAATAGATCGCCGAGAACCAAGCATTAACACCTGGGATTCGCTAGCTGCATGTGAAGCGCGTCAATGAAAGGGCGTTCCGGTCCGAACGGGCAGAAGTCAGATCCGTCCTCATTCTGGAGAAAGTAAAGCCCCAGGCGCAGCCCACTGCTCTGTTACTGTGGCGTATGCCCCGTGTCATGACGAGAAAGTAAGATAATCGGCCATGGGAGGTCACATGACGGACACTCCAGGGTCTCATCCAAACTGTCGGATCCCGAATGGGGCTATAAAGACATTAGATCGAGGCCATCTTTCCCGCCCCCTTTGGCCACCACAAATCGGAGTGTCTGTGTTCGAATCGCTTTGCGAAAGGGCAATCCTTGCAAGGAACGTGTCCGAATATGTCCTTGCCTCTCATCTCCCAAAGTGCCGACAAGAGCACCATTTGCACTCGCCTGGGGATTAACGATCGTATCCATAAGCTGCTGCTTGTAAGGCGACTTGCTACTGTCGATATATCGCTGCTGATAGAGTTTGTTGTGTAGAAAGAAGCCGAGGCTGCTCGTGACGCCTTGAGCAGAGACCCTTACAGCTTGACAGAGCATTCAAGGGCAGATCCTTCTGTGGCGGAACCTTATAGGTGGGACGAGATTTCGGAAACTGCAAAGCATTCGCATGTTTTGATGGTAGTGCGCAATGCTTCCGACGAGACACGAAAGTGTTATGATATGGGCCGTTATCAAACAATGGTAAATGAAGAGAATTGGGTGGCCCGATGGTATCTCTGGCATAGCTTTCGCTATAGGTAAGTTGAAGAAAGGGCATATCGTCAACTACGGGCAGTACTCATTGTCTTTGCAGGGACAATAGGCCGAGGGAAAGAATTCCAAACAGCGGGAATGTTCCTCGTGTTGCAGGTGAGTGCCCTCCAAGGGATGCGTCGAGAAGACAGGGAACCCCACAATCGTGTTCTGATCGCTGACCAGCTGTAGGGACACAGCTATACTACGATCCAGCCCGGGACTATTACCGACGATGAGCCCTGTCCCTTAGGCAACTCTCTCAACGACGGTAGTAGTGACTGTCATGAAGAGAGAACCACACCTATCTGCGACGACACCTTTCTTTGTAGATGTCGAGGATGTCGCGCAGCCTCTGCTTATGCTGGGTGATGTAGGTACTGCGATTTCGGTTTTGTGATTCGCTCAGTCGGAAGCGATGGCGCTCACTCGTTCCTGCTCTTTAATCTCGGTGTTTGGTACCTTGTATTTCTTCCTCTTCCACACTTTCGGTATCGAGCATCTCCAGCGCCATTCGCTTTTCAGTCGACTTTTGACGTGGTCGTCGTTTTGTCTTTAGAAACGATGAAGACCATCTTCAGCGCTTGTATACCTCGATGAATGTTGCCGTTGTGCTCCATTTGGGTAATAAATTCCTGATAATGTTACCGCTGCAACTGCCCGAGCTGGTGGCTTTGAATGATTGAGAGGTCGTGACGATAAGCTTCTTCAGAGCATAGTCGAGCTACGCAATAAGTGGGGCAAAAACTCAGGGTCTTGCGCCGATGTATTCCGGACCCGTAGAAGGTCATGTTCGTGCGGCGGTACGCGAGCTCATGTGTTGCGTATCAACGGCTGAAATAAGCATCCACGATATCCTACATCCGGGCAGTAGACCTGAACCGAAGAACCTTACTCATCTTCGAGCCACACACCGCAGTGGTCATTCTCCCCATTTATCACTGCACTTCATCCGTTTCTTTCTATTGGGTATAAACATTGCTGTCATACAGAAATGTACACGCCTGGGTTAGAGCGCCACAGCCGACCTTGGGGTGTTAAAAAAACGCGCTGGATTATCTAGCGTTATGTGCAGTCAGCTAGTGGAGCTTGCGGAGTTGACTGCGGCAAGCCACCACCGTAGATACACGCAGTTCCCCAAGCTCTGCTCGTCAAACAACAAGCCTCACTTTGTGATGCAAGCCTTGCCTTTGTGCAACCATATATATCATCGGGATTTAAAACGAGTTGTTGTCCAGAGACATCCAGAGTCACTCAACCAACCTCCATATTCACGAAGACTGGAAGGCAGCAACATCTACGCATGGAAGACCTACACCTGAACGTGATGAAATATGCTTCCAATGCTCCTAAACAAACTGGGACATTGTACCATGACGCAATGCACCTTGAGCATTGAATGACACTGGATGATTGTCTTTTGGATTTCTACTGATCATGGAGCCATGCTCCTAAACGCCTTCGCTATGCAAAAATGGAAGGATACGGGTCTTTGCACCATGTTGCCCCTTGGCTGGCTCATGCAGTTCCGTTCGCTGAATTGCGTGCCACCTGTTCCTGGAGCGCTTTCTGGTATTGACGCCGCGCCGCATCGATTGCTCGAAGCAGAGGATTTACGATTTGATTGATGGCTTTTGCCCCGCCCTTGATGGCCTCAGGATCAAATCTTCTCTTCTTTCTCTCGCGCTGGTTGGACAACTCATTTTCCCGGCGTGCATGCTCGATTCTGGCCACCCTATCTGCCTCTGCCATATCGGCTACAGCCTTGATGCGGTCCAGTGACTTGTCCAATGTCTCAATGAGCTTTGCAATCTCGTTGGCGCGGTCTGGATCTCCCGAATAAAACACAGCCCAAAAGTAGTGGAGGAACTCGACTGTGGTGTTGTGGGTCATGGTAAGATTGTCAAGCACAGCAGTCGAAACATCTAGTTCCTTGGCCCGTTGACTTGTAGGTATTGACTTGGAGGATGACAGGTCGTCATTGTGTAGATGCCGTTTCCTGACAGCGGCTAAGATCTGCGAGGACGCCACACTTCGCGAAGACTTGCCCCCAACCTTTGTCTTTTTGGGAGCAGAGTCCTCTTCTTCACTGCTACTCTCATCGTTGATCTCAATTATAGAATGTAGATCAACGGTTGAAGAGTGACCATTGTGCTTGTCGAAGTTGCGAAGATCCCTCTGCAAGGTGGAAAGTGCCTCAGCAGGTGTACGCTTCGTATACGTCGCAGCACTGGTGGAGGTGTGTACGCTCTGTCCGGCGGAGAAGAATCGGCTCTGGTCATGTACTTTGAGAACAACCCTGTTGTCATCGTCGGCACGCTGCAGGTCACGTAGCTGTAACTCGTTGTAGGTCTGCTCATCAAGCCCAACTGGACCGTGCCGACTCGTGTCGGAAGGTGGGACATCCTTGATCATCTTCTCGCTCATGCGGTTTAGTACTCGGAGGATGGGTGCTTTCTCGTAATTGGTTGGATTCATGGTAAAGTCGGGTCGGTTGCCCTGTTTCTGACTATGATTGTTTTCGTTTGCCTCAATGTTGATGAAGTTGGGAATGGAAGGAGCGAGCAGATTGTGGGAACTATCTGCTGCTTCATCATAAGTCAGGTACTTGTCGAGCTTGGGGTCGAGCACATCCTTCTCTTGGATGCGCTCGCCCTTGAGTTTCTTCATTAAGCGACTGTGAAAGAAGCGCTCCCAGAAATCGCCTTCGCTCAGTTGGGGAACATTCTCGTTATAGGCTTTCTGAACTACAGGGTGCTGCCTGAAGAGGAGCTCAATTTGCTCCTTTGTCAAGCTTAGCATGAGTGTGCCATTGACTGATTTGGATTTGATGACAGACAAGACGTTGTAGGTGCCGGTAGTCTGCGATCTCTCCGTTGCATGCGACCTCAACATGTGCACGCGAGTAGACCAGAACTGCATAGAGAATTGTAAGACACCGACAGACTCGGGTTTCTCCAAGAGAGCACGATCGAAGCGTTGGCGAAGCGCCGGACTCGAGTTTAGCAGTGACATTTGAAGCGCTGTATCAGCGAGTAGCTTTGCATCCTCGTACGACTCCTCCGTGTCCTTGCCAGCCGCCGTTACGGTCTGGGCCATAGCCATGGCAGCCGAAGCGCCATTGTCGCCCCCGGCCCCGCCGCCAGCAGTAGGCGCTGGGGAAGCGTCAGTTTGCTGTTTGGAGGCCTCGATCCACTTGCGCAACAGGCTGGTTATGTTCTGCTGGTCATTGCGAGCGGCGGCGGAGGTGAAGGTAAAAGTGTGGTTTCCAGCTTGCGGCGATGGCTCCTTTACGACGATCTTGATGGAGGCTTTTGCAGAGGTTGCAGGCGTCTGCTGCAGATCTAAGGGCCAGCTTAGTGATTTGTCAGACTCCTCTGTCGCGGTGTAGGCATACTTCCAATGTCTGCAATGGCTATAGACAGCGGAGGAAGCGCACCACTCCCAGACTTCCAGGCCACTATCTTGCCATCAGCCGACACAGAGACGGTGCCGTCCTGCTTCTTGTACTGAGCCGCGACGTCGGCCATTCTAGCGCTAGGTGGGGTGGCGGCTGTGGTGTTGAGTTGTTTGAGTCTGACGCGCGCCAGCGGTACAAGTTATGCTAGTCTATTCTAGGTTTCCCCAGACTCGCGCGCTGCACGTGACCATGCATCAGCTGCATCTATCACATCTTAGCTGCCGCCGCATCTATCCCTCTCACCTGGTTACGGTTTATGCGCATGGCTGACCGCTGACCGAATCGAGAGCCACTGGCATGGGACGCCGACCTGGGAGGGCCAAGGAGCGGAGCAGCCTGCAACGACCAAGAGTTCTCGTTTGTTTGACTGATGCTGACGCATGTTCGGTGTACTGTAGGTAGACGGGCAGCAGCGTATCAGCCAAGGCCCATCAACACAGTTCTGGTGCAACGGATACATATCCGTGTCGTGTCAGCTCTCGGCCGCAGAGCACACCTGCGCCCGCCTTTACATAAGACGTGCACTGCGATTGGCTTAGTGCCTCTCCGAGTATTCTCATGAGCATCCGGTGCGTCATCGGCAGTCAGTCTCGTTCGCAGCGTTGTGACCAGCAGTCAAGGGCAAGAGGCAGCACATGCGGCAACCTGTTGGGTGTCCAACAACAAGGCCTGCAGCGTGCAGCGAGGAAGCCGAGTCAGCTTCAAACACTTTGCCTGAATTAACGTGTTTTGAGGCATTTGGTGAGGCCAGTCGGGACAAGGCTCGATCCACCGCGCGCTAGGCCAGGACACGGGGCCGTACGCATGTGCTCATCCCGGGCTTCCTCATAGTTCTAGAGACGGCACTTTGCTACCGCAGAAGCATTTCTTCTGAATCCCCCCATCGTCGGCTTGGATGACACGCATCCCCACCTCCGCTTTGTTATTCTAATCCACCATGCTGCGCAACACCCTGCGCCAATGCTCCCGCCAGCTGCTGAGCACGCCGGCAAAAGCAACCTTCTCTAGCCTCGCACAGCCATCGAGGACTGCCATTTCGACATGTCGCCGGCCTCTGGCGCTTGCGCAGCGCCGCCAATATGCAGTTTCCTCGGAAGACACCAACAAGGGCGTTGTGCGTACACACCCAGGCCCCAAGGCCTCAGGTTCAAAATTCTGCGACCCATCGCTAACCATGACCGCATAGGATCCCAACGACTCGTTCCTCCAAGGCAACACGGCCAACTACATTGATGCCATGTACATGCAGTGGAAGCAGGACCCTTCGAGCGTCCACTACTCATGGCAGGTCTACTTCCACAACATGGAGTCTGGCGACATGCCCGTGTCGCAAGCCTTCCAGCCGCCGCCAAACATCATGAGCTCGCCCCAGGGCGGCGCCACCCACAAGCCAGGAATGGGCATGGCCGCCGCCGAAGGCACCGAGGTTATGAACCATCTCAAGGTGCAATTGCTTGTGCGAGCCTACCAGGCTCGCGGTCACCACAAGGCAAAGATCGACCCGCTGGGCATTCGCTCAGAGGCCGAGCAATTCGGATACAGCAAGCCGCGCGAGCTCGAGCTGTCGCACTACAACTTCACCGACAAGGACCTGGAGCAAGACATTGAGCTGGGCCCGGGTATCCTGCCGCGCTTCAGGACCGAGAGTCGCAAGAAGATGAAGCTAAAGGAGATTATTGAAGCCTGCGAGCGCTTGTACTGCGGTTCCTATGGTATCGAATACATTCACATCCCGGACAGGGAGCAGTGCGACTGGCTCCGTGAGCGCATCGAGGTCCCTACTCCATTCAAGTACTCCGTCGACGAGAAGCGCCGCATCCTGGACCGCCTCATCTGGGGCACCAACTTTGAGGCTTTCCTGGCTACCAAATACCCCAACGACAAGCGCTTTGGTCTGGAAGGTGGTGAGAGTTTGATTCCAGGCATGAAGGCTCTGATTGACCGAAGTGTCGACTTTGGCGTCAAGGACATTGTCATTGGCATGCCGCATCGAGGACGTCTCAACGTGCTCTCCAACGTCGTCAGGAAGCCCAATGAGTCCATCTTCAGTGAGTTTGCTGGTACTGCCGAGGCCAACGAGGAGGGCTCTGGTGACGTCAAGTACCACTTGGGCATGAACTTTGAGCGTCCCACGCCATCCGGAAAGCGAGTCCAGCTCTCGCTCGTCGCTAACCCGTCCCATCTGGAGGCCGAGGATCCCGTTGTTCTGGGAAAGACTCGCGCCATCCTGCACTACAACAACGATGAGAAGGATGCCACCAGTGCCATGGGTGTCCTCCTGCACGGTGACGCCGCTTTCGCCGCACAGGGTGTTGTATACGAAACCATGGGTTTCCACCAGCTGCCAAGCTACCACACTGGTGGAACCATTCACATCATCGTCAACAACCAGATTGGTTTCACTACTGATCCCAGATTCTCTCGTTCCACTCCATACTGCTCGGATATCGCCAAGGCCATTGATGCACCCGTCTTCCACGTCAACGGCGATGATGTCGAGGCTCTTAACTTTGTTTGCCAGCTTGCAGCCGATTTCCGTGCCGAGTTCAAGAAGGATGTTGTGATTGACATGGTCTGCTACAGGAAACAGGGCCACAACGAGACTGACCAGCCTTTCTTCACACAGCCGTTGATGTACAAGAAGATCTCGCAACAGCCGCAAACGCTAGACATTTACACCAAGAAGCTCCTAGAAGAGAAGACGTTCACCAAAGAGGACATTGACGAGCACAAGGCCTGGGTCTGGGGTATGCTAGACGAGAGTTTCAGCCGCAGCAAGGACTACGTGCCCAACTCCAAGGAGTGGCTCACTTCCGCCTGGAATGGCTTCAAGTCGCCCAAGGAGCTCGCTACCGAGGTACTACCTCATTTGCCAACTGCAATTGAGGAATCTCAGTTGAAGCACATTGCAGAGAAGATTGGAAACGCGCCAGAGGACTTCAACGTTCACAAAAACTTGAAGCGTATTTTGGCTGGTCGCACCAAGACTGTCATGGATGGCAAGAACATCGACATGGCTACAGCAGAAGCACTAGCGTTTGGAAGTCTGTGCATGGAAGGCCACCACGTCCGTGTCTCTGGGCAGGATGTAGAGCGTGGAACCTTTTCTCAGCGCCATGCTGTGCTCCACGACCAGGAGACAGAGAAGACCTACACACCTCTGCAAGATCTCAGCAAAGACCAGGCGACTTTCACCATCAGTAACTCCTCGCTGAGTGAGTACGGAGTGTAAGTGAACGAAAAAAAAGCGACTCATTTCCATACTCCATTCGCTAATCATTCTCAGGCTCGGCTTCGAGTACGGATACTCACTGTCTTCGCCCAACGCCCTCGTCATGTGGGAGGCTCAATTCGGTGACTTTGCCAACACTGCTCAGGTCATTATCGATCAGTTCATTGCTTCTGGTGAGGTCAAGTGGCTTCAGCGCTCTGGTCTCGTAATGAG
>Ga0265797_10007986_pt1 | contig 14265 bp, 1 predicted proteins | sample P2T30metagenome_FD_192433 | JGI IMG/M metagenome (GOLD analysis project Ga0265797, IMG submission 192433) | Plant litter microbial communities from East Loma Ridge, Irvine, California - P2 T30 | ecosystem: Environmental > Terrestrial > Plant litter > Unclassified | place: USA: California... | reverse complement strand
GCCAACCAGCTCGCTCATCATCTGCTCGCACTCGGCGTGCAGCCCGACGACCGGGTCGCGATTCTAGCCGAGCGCGGTATCGAGATGGTGATCGGCCTCCTCGCCATCCTCAAGAGCGGTGCCGGCTACGTGCCGCTCGACCCCGACTATCCGGGCCAGCGCCTGGCCTATATCCTTGGCGACGCCGCGCCGGCGGCCCTGCTCACCCAGGCGCATCTGGCCACGGCCCTGCCGCAGCACCGCTTGCCGACGCTGCAGCTCGATGATGCCGCCACCATCGACCAACTCGGACGACACCCGGACACCAACCCCGTGCTGGCCGGGGTGCACGCGCGCCGCCTGGCCTATGTGATCTATACCTCCGGCTCCACCGGCGAGCCCAAGGGCGTGGCAATCGAGCACCGTAACGCGAGCAACTTTATCCATTGGTCGCTGGCCAGCTTCGACAACGGCACCCTCGCCCGCACGGTCTTCGCCACCTCCATCAATTTCGACCTGGCCGTGTTCGAGCTGTTCGTACCACTCGCGGCCGGCACCACGATCGTGGTGGCGAGCAAGATCACCGAGTTGTCGTACGCCACGGCACAGCCGACCCTGATCAATACCGTCCCGTCGGCAATCAATGCCCTGCTCGAAGCACGGGCATTTCCGCGGTCCGTGCACGCGGTCAATGTCGCAGGCGAAGCCCTGAAGCCGAGCCTGGTCGAGCGACTCTTCGCCGACACGCAAATTGGCCGTTTGTGCAACTTGTACGGTCCCAGCGAGACGACCACCTATTCGACCTGGGCCAGCATGGAACGCGAGGTCGGCTTCGTTCCCCACATAGGCCGCCCGGTCGCCAACACCCAAATCTACATCCTCGATGCCCACGGTGAGCCTGTGCCAATGGGCGTGGCCGGCGAGATCTTCATCGGTGGCGCCGGGGTCGCGCGTGGCTACCTCAACCGTCCGGAACTGACTGAAGAGCGTTTCCTGGCCGATCCCTTCTCGGGTCAGGCGGACGCGCGCATGTACAAGACCGGCGACCTCGGCCGCTGGCTGGCCGATGGGAATATCGCGTACCTGGGCCGCAACGACTTCCAGGTCAAGATTCGGGGCTTCCGCATCGAGCTGGGCGAAATCGAAGCCAAGCTCGCCGCCTGCGCCGGTGTGCGCGAGGCGCTGGTCCTGGCGCGCGAGGACGCCCTGGGCGACAAGCGCCTGGTGGCCTACTTCGCGCCGGCCGACGGCGCCGAGCCAACGGCGGCCGAACTGCGTGCGCATCTTGCCGCCAACCTGCCCGACTACATGCTGCCCGCCGCCTTCGTGCGGCTGGACGCCTTCCCGCTGACGCCCAACGGCAAGATCGACCGGCTCGTCCTACCGGCAGCGGGCCAGAGCGCACTCCTTACAGACGCTTACGAAGCCCCGGTCGGGGCCACTGAAACGGCCCTGGCCCAGATCTGGCAAGACCTGCTCGGATTGCCACGGGTGGGCCGCCACGACAATTTCTTTGCTCTGGGAGGCCACTCGCTGGCAATCACCCAGTTGGCATTCAAAATAACAGAAATGTTCGGCGCCACCATCGATTTCAGCCAGCTCTACAGGATTGACACTCTTGAACACCTTGCCCTGCATCTGGATATGAGGCGGAACGAAGCAGAGCAAATACAGTGCGACGCGACCACGCTTGTTTTTGATCTTTAGCAGTGCAACTGGCGCACGGAATATTTCATGTCAATTTAAACAGTCAATTTCAACGCGTCTGACCACAAAAACTATGCCAACAGAACGGCTTTACCTCAAAGAAGACGTCTACCTTGAACCGCTGTTACACAACTGGTACGTGTGGCCATATTTGATCCCACCTGTCAGTTGCGCGATGAACTTCACCGGCCGAAATGTAAGACTGATGAAATCGTTTGTCAGCAACCACTTGCTTCATATTGCAGCCAGTCAGGATCCAAGTTTGACCGGTGGTGATTTCGTCAACTGCAGCGAAAACCAGGTCGATGAGGTGCGTGCGCTCATCAACGAAATTGAAACCACTTATGCCGACTATTTTGAAGTGCGCAAAGCGGTTACCCAACTCAACAACTTGCTGGAGCAAGAATCCGGCATGGGCATGGAAGCATTGTATGCAAGCATACCGCAGGCATTGAGAGGATATGTGGAGCTTGTTTACGACATGAACCACCATGCTTCTTTCCGGCTGATTGAAGGTTTGCTCTACAGTGGCAGCCTGTACAAGGAAGCGGGACAAAGCATCTTGCTGGGATCCTTGTCGCGCGTGAAAAACCGGCCATTTGTCCTGAGTTCGCCGCGCTTTTCGGACGCCAACCATATTGAAGTGAAGCTGCCTTTCGCCGATCCACTGCTCGATACTTTATTTTCGCTGCGTACCAGGCCTGCGACCCGCAGCGATGTCGAGGCCCTGTTCCTGGATAAACAGATCAAAGGGAGCATGGAGATTTCCGACCTGTTCACCACCATGCCGCCGCGCCGTGTGCACCAGCCGGTCACAGACTCGCTGCGCGTGCGCTATCTCGGTCATGCCGGCCTTCTGCTCGAGACCAGGGAACTTGCCATCCTGGTCGACCCCGTTATTCCCTGCCTGGACGATGACAATCGCGACAAAATCTTGTCGTTTGCGGAGCTGCCGGACGTTATCGATTACATCTGCTTAACCCATACCCACATGGACCATGTATGCATCGAAACGCTACTGCAGCTGAGATATAAAACCAAGCGCGTGCTCGTCCCCAAAAACAATGGAGGCTCGATAGTCGACCCGTCCATCAAGCTGATGCTCCAGAAACTCGGATTTGACGCGTATGAATTTGAAGACTTCGAAGAAGTGAAGCTGGGCGCCGGGAAAATCAAAGCCATTCCTTTCCTGGGCGAGCACGCCGATTTGCATATCCGGTCGAAAACCGCATGGTACTTCGAACTGGGAGGCAAGAAAGTTTTTGCTGGAGCCGACTCGTCCAGCCTGGATGAGCATTTGTATGAACGCGTTCACGAAAACACCGGCGATCTCGATATGCTCTTCATCGGAATGGAATGCGTGGGCGCGCCGATGAGCTGGCTTTACGGTGCACTGTTCACCAAGCCTGTTCCCCGCGCCGTCAATGAATCGCGTCGCTTCAATGGGTCTGATTTTGTTTCAGCCCAAAAGCTGGTACGCATCTTCAAACCCAAGTCCGTCTATATCTACGCGCTGGGCATGGAACCCTGGTTCAAATATTTCATGGGTGTGGAGTATACGGAAGACTCCCGACAGATTCATGAGTCCAACCTGCTGATGAATCAGTGCGCGCTCCTCGATATCCAGTCGGAACAGCTTTTTTCGCGCCGCGAGTGGCGTTTCTAACGTCGCCGCGCCTCAAGAGCTTTCTTTCAGAAAGTCACGCAGATAAATGACCGCTGGCGTCCGCCTTTGCGCCCGCACCGCATTCAAACCTACCGGCACGTCCCAGACAAACGATGAAACTTTTCGAACTTGCAAATTACATCAATCTTCACAATATCCATGTCAAGATCGAGGCGGGTAAGCTGCACGTGAGCGGGGCCGCCGCCGATTTGAGCCCGGTGGTAGTCGCCGCGATAAAGGAACACAAGTCGGCGATCGCCGCCTATTGTGAAAGCAGGACTTTTGGAGCCATTCCGGCATCCGACATCGATGTCGCGCCACTATCGTTTGCTCAAAGCCGGCTGTATTTCCTCTATCTGTACGACAAGAGCGTATTGCATTTCAATCTCCCCATCGAGCTGGAAATGGCGGGCGACTTCAATCCGCACGCATTCCAGTTGGCACTGAGCCATGTCATCAGTCAACACAAGATCTACAAAACCACTTATTTTGTGAAAGACGGGATCGCGCAGCAACGTTATGACGGCGCCAGGCCGATACCGCTTGCTTTTCACGATCTTACCGCAGCATCCGAAGACGAGTGCAACCGGGCTCTGGAGAAGACACGGACCATAATGGGCGGCACCGCCTTTGATCTCGAAAGCGAATCGCCGATCAGGATCTCGCTACTGAAATTGAGCCCGACATCCCACCGTCTGTTGATGGCCTTTCATCATATCGCAGCTGACGAGTGGTCGATTTATCAGTTGCTGTCCGATCTGGCGCGCGCCTATCGATCTGCCAGGACAGGGGAAATCCTGCTGTCGGCGCCTCCAGCCATCAGCTATCTGGACTACGCCGTATGGCAAAATACACGTCATGCGCGGGGTGCTTATGAGGTCAGCCGTTCGTTCTGGAAGCATCAACTAGCCAACGCCCCGGGTGTGCTCGAACTGCCCCATGACAAGCCGCGTCCGTCGAGCCAGAGCTTCGGCGATGGCCTTCTGTCCATGGTGATCCCCGCGGAAGTCAAGGCGGCAGCCTCAGAATTCTCCAAAAGCAATCAGATATCCGAATTTTCTTTTTTCCTCTCGGTATATTATGTGCTGTTATACAAGCTGAGCGGCGCAACGGATATTGTCGTCGGCACAGATATCTTTGGCCGTGAACACGCGGGCCTTAATGACATCGCAGGATTCTTCGTTAACCAGCTCGCGCTGCGCTGTCAGTTCGACTCCACGCTTTCGGTCCTTGAGCATATTAAGCGGGTCAGCGAGATGGTATCGAAGTCGTTGGATCACCAGGACATGCCATTCGATAAACTGGTGGAAGAGATCAGCCCCGAGCGCGATGCCGCCTATTCGCCAATCTTTCAAGTCAAGTTTCTGTATCGTCCTACAAAAGCCGACTTCAACGTCTTCGATGGCGTGCAAACCACGGTCAACTCGAGTTTCAGCTCGCGCTCACAGTATGATTTGACGTTGACGGTTTCCACCGATGAAATCACGGCGCATTACAATAATGACCTGTTTTATCCGGCAAGCGTCGAACACTGGATGGATTCTTTCATCACGCTCGCCAAATGCATGTTGTCCGATCCTGAGCAAGTTGTGTCGAGTCTGTTGCAGGCGCGGCTGCTTGAAGATTTTTCCGACTCTGTCCGTGGAACACAGCGGCCCGTCAGTATCGAGCACATCTGGTCCAGTATCGAGGCAGCAATCGCTGCGACACCGGCAGCCATTGCCATTCAAGGCCCCCAACAATATTTGACTTATGCCGAGTTCGATCGACGGTTGCGGACTGCCGCAGGCAACCTGTTAAAACTTGGCGTCAAGCCTCAAGACAGAGTCGGCATTTATCTGGAGCGCTCGCCGGAACTGGTGATCGCCATTGTCGCCGCGCTGCGCATCGGTGCCGTTTTTGTTCCCCTGGACGCCAGTTATCCGCCTGAGCACATCAATTACACACTGAACGACTCGGGCGCCTCCATCGTTATCAGCGACGACAGCCTGTCCGATTCATTGCAGGAATTTTACGGCGTCGTTCTCAGTATCGACAGCCTGCTCCAGGGAGACCCGGCGCCGGTCGTTGATTATCCGACATTGGACGATGAGAAGATCGCTTACCTGCTTTATACGTCCGGATCCACCGGGCGCCCAAAGGGCGTCCTGGTACGCCGCGGCGCGCTGGCCAACCTGTGCGATTGGTACATTGACTTTGCCAGCATCACCCCTGAAAGCAAAGTGATCCTGATGATTCCGATCGGCTTTGACGCGTCGATCAAGAATATTTTTTCCGCCTTCATGGCGGGAGGAAGCCTGGTGCTCGCCCCCACCGGTATCTTCGATCCGAAGCGATTGCTGGCCCAGATCGAGCAATGCCAGGTTTCCGTGCTTAATGCGGCCCCGAGTGCCTTCTACGCGCTCGTGCGCGAAGCGACCGCCGATCGATACGCGTTCCTGCGCAGCCTGAAGCTGGTTGCGCTGGGCGGCGAACCGCTCAAGTCGGCCTTGCTCGTCCCTTGGCTCGCGCACCAGAACTGTCATGCGACCCTGGCCAACATCTATGGACCGACCGAATGCACCGATATTTCGATCGCGTTCAAGGCCACGGCAGCGCAATGGCTGGGCCGGACGCACGCACCGATCGGGCGCCCCATCCAGAACACGATGGTGTATATCGTCGATGACAACCTGGCGCTCTGCCTTCCCGGGGTTGCAGGTGAACTTGTCATAGCCGGGCGTGGCGTTGCCGCCGGTTACCAAAATGATGCCCACTTGGCGTCCAGCCCGTTCATCATGAGCACCTATTCACCCGATCCGGTTTATCGTACCGGCGACATGTGCAAGTACGACGCCGACCGAAATATCGTGTTCCTCGGACGGCGCGATGGACAGATCAAGATTCGCGGCAAACGTGTCGAGCCCGACGAAATCGCCCACCAGATCGTGCGGATGCTGCCGGAAAGCCTGGTCAGCATCCAGCTCTACGCAAGCGCCGGGGTGGAGACCTTGATCGCCTTTATCGAGAGCAGCGCCACCAGCCATGCCGGACTGGACATCCGGGGCGAATTGAAAAAGTGCCTGCCGCGCCACATGGTGCCGGCCCAGGTCTATTTTGTCGATAAATTCCCGCTGTCACCCAACGGGAAGATTTCCGGCGGCGCCCTGCTAGCCCAGGTGCCGGCGCTCAAGGCCGCGCTCACTCATGTGACCCGCCCCTTGAATGAAACAGAACAGTTGGTCGCCGGCGTGTGGACTGCCCTGCTTGGCGAAGCCCAAATTGAACAAGACGCCGATTTCTTCACACTGGGCGGAGATTCGATCCTGTCCATCCAGGTGGTGGCGGAACTTCGCGCGCGCGGCATTGATATCGAAGTGGCCGATATTTTCAGGTACCCGACGCTCGAGCAGCTTGCGGAATTCATCGCTCGAAATCGGCACGGCACAGGTTCGAAAACGGTGCGCCGCTCGCTTCCGGCGTTTGCTTTGGCCCCGGAACAGGACCGCACCAGTCTGCCCGATGGTCTGGAAGATGCCTATCCCCTTACACCGCTTCAGCTGGGCATGTTCATCCAGACCCTTTCAAGTGATATCGAAACGGTCTACCACGATGTTTTTTCTTTCGAGCTAAGGCTTGATTTCGTGGAAACGCTGTTTACCGAGGCCATTCAATCCGTAGTTTCGCGTCACCCCATTCTACGCACGGGATTCGATTTCAATTCCTTCTCAATCCCCTTGCAACTGGTGCATGCAAACGTGCGCGCCAATACGCTGGTTCACGACATCACTTCCCAAGACCCTGGAGCGCAGAACAATTTTATCGCCAAAAATATCGAAATTATTAAATCACGTTCGGTACCACCTGAAGGACCGAGCCTGATTCGTTTCTCGATATTCAAGAAGTCCTCTGATCGTATTCAGCTAGTCATCGATGCCCACCACGCGATTCTGGATGGCTGGAGCATGGCAACCGTGCAGCGCCAGATATTCGAGCACTACCGTCATCTGAAAGATGGCAAAGAAATGGCGGACGTCTTCGCCACCGGTGGCATTCGCTTCGTGGATTACGTGGCCCAACAGATTGAAGATGCGGAAAACATTGACAGCCGCGAGTTTTGGGATGCGTATTGCGATTATTCTGGCAGTGGCGCGATCGCTGACACCATAGCATTGTCAAAAGTTTGTCACTCAGTGCCGATGACGCTCGATCAGGAAGTAATGCGCGGCTTGAAGCAGGTAGCAGACCATCATGGGATCCAAGTCAAGACGCTCCTTGTAGCGGCTCATGCTTTTACGATTCAATCCGTTCTCGGACAACGCAGCTTGTTCACTGGCGTCACGGACAATGGGCGCCCGGAAGAAGATGGCGCACGGAACGTCGTCGGTCTTTTCGTCAATGTACTGCCGCTTCATTGCGATCTCGGCGCCAAAACCTGGCTTGAGCTCGGACTGGCACTCCAGCGCGCAGATACGAACATGAAACCACATCGCCGCTTCCCGTTTGCGAATATCCTGCAGCGAAACCACAAGGTTAAAGTCGATACCTTGTTCACATACACGAACTTTCATGTTGCTCGCCAATTGCTGCAGGAAGAAGGGCTTGAAGTTTCTATCGGCGAACAATATGACGAAACCGACTTTGCGCTCTCCATTCTGGTCAGCGGCAATCTCCAAGATGGCTACGTCGCCTATGTCGCTTCCAAGCTGGATATGCCACAACCGCATATCGATGGCTTGTTGGAAGAATTCAACTTTGCGCTGAAGTCGATGGTTGCCGATTTCAACGCGACCATTCCGCTTCCATCGCGCTTGTGGGTGCCGGCGTATTCGTTCGAGCCGCCATCAACGCCACATGAGGGTGAATATTTTTACTTGAAGTTTTCGTGCGAACTGAACATCGATCTCTTCAGACAGTCGGCCCAACAGTCGATTTTTCGCGCATTGGTCGGCAGGCGCGAATATGCGCAGCTGGCTGACCTCGACCCGGTCGTGCTGCGCACCTGGACCAATGTCACGGAGTGCGAGGGCAACCAGGAGCCGCTGGCATTGGCGAGACCGGGCCCGTCGGAAGGCCTTCTTGACGTCTTTCACTGCCAGCCTCCAGATGGGGACCATGTGCTCCTGCATGTTTCGCCGCAGCTGCTGGCTTGCGTGCAAGGTCAGTCATGTATCGGAGATATTCTCTCCCGCTATTTGAATAGTCGTGCATGGCTAAAGGAGGTGGCGGTCAAGACCAGCGCGTCCTCGCCATGGCACGCAGTCGAGGCCATCAACGGCAATGTGGATTTTTGGCGGGCTTATCTGGACGGTGCGCCGGCGCTGCTTGAACTGCCGGCCGACCGTCCTCGCCCGGCCATACAAAGCCATGCCAGCAACAGCATGACATTCACCATCCCGGCCGAGCTGGCCGTCCGCCTGCGCGGCCTGGCGCGGCGCCACGGCGCCACCTTGTTCATGACCCTGCTCAGCGGCTGGTCCGTGCTGCTGTCACGCATGAGCGGGCAGGATGATGTGGTCATCGGTACGCCCGTAGCCAACCGCCAGGGCGACGAGGTCGAGGACCTGATCGACTTCGTCGTCAATACCCTGGCCCTGCGCGTACAGCTGGGCAGCGACCCGAGCGTGGCGCAGCTGCTGGCCCAGGTCAAGGCCAGCACGGTGGCTGCCTACGGCCACCAGGACCTGCCGTTTGAACAGGTGGTCGAGGCGTTGCGCCCACCGCGCAGCACAAGCTATAGCCCGATCTTCCAGGTCATGCTGTGCTTGAATAAGGTACCGACCGGCGGCCAAGTGCACCGGCCGGCACTGAACCGGGCGCCAGTCGAGAGCCGCGAGCGCGGGACTCGCCCCGACCTGTCCCTGTCCCTGAACGATCAGGGCGAGGCGGTCAACGGTGTCCTGGAGTACGCCAACGACCTGTTCGAGCGTGGCACGATCGAACGCCTGGCAGGACACTTCCAGCAGGTACTCGCTGCCATGGTGACCGACGAGCAGCAGCGCGCGAGTGCCTTGCCACTGCTGAGTATGCTGCAACGCCGGCAGTTGCTGGTCGACTTCAACGATACTGTTACAGATTTCCCGCACAATCAGTTGGTTCACCAGCTGTTCGAAGCGCAGGCGGACATCCAGCCCGACGCTGTTGCACTCATTTATGAAGACCAGCAGCTGACTTACGGCCAGCTCAACCGCCACGCCAACCAGCTGGCGCACCATCTGCTCGCACTTGGCGTACAGCCGGACGACCGGGTCGCCATCTGCGTCGAACGTAGCTTTGATATGGTTATTGGCCTGCTCGGCATCCTCAAAGCCGGGGCGGCCTACTTGCCGCTGGACCCGAGCTATCCCGCAAACCGGCTTGCTTTCATGCTGACTGACGGTGCGCCGGTGGCCTTATTGTCCCAGGTTGCGCTGCGCGCACAGCTGAGTAATGCCGTGATACCGGTACTCGAAATGGACGGGGAGGAAGGCCTGGCGCTGCTGGCCACGTACAGTACGATGAACCCGGATCCGCTCACACTCGGACTGGCCGCGCAGCATCTGGCCTATGTGATCTATACCTCCGGCTCGACCGGCATGCCCAAGGGCGTAGCAATGCCACACGCAGCATTGCACAACCTGCTTGCCTGGCATGGTAGTGAGTCCAGCTTCCTTGCAGCGCCCGAGAAGACATTGCAGTTCGCTGCTTTGGGTTTCGATGTCGCATTCCAGGAAGTATTCTCCACCTTAAGCGCTGGAAGCTGCCTCGTACTGATCGATGACGCACTGCGCCGCGACCCGGCAATGCTGGTGCGCTTGATCGAGCAGCAAGGAATCGAACGAATCTTCCTGCCTTATATCGCCCTCAATAACGTGGCCGAGGCAATCTGCCTCGCCAAGCAGAGCCTGCCGTTACTGCGCAATGTGATCACTGCCGGAGAACAGCTGAGGATTACGCCGGCCATTTGCCAAATGATGGAGAAATTTGTCCACGGCTCACTTCACAATCATTACGGTCCCACGGAAACACACGTGGTCAGCACGCTGACACTGGATGGCGTTGCAAGAAGTTGGGCAACGTTGCCGGCAATCGGCCGTCCGCTGGCCAACACCCGCATTTATATCCTCGATGCACACGGCGAGCCCGTGCCGGTTGGCGTGGCAGGCGAGATTTTCATTGGCGGCGCAGCGGTCGCGCGCGGCTACTTCAACCGCCCTGAGCTCACTACCGAGCGCTTCCTGCTCGATCCGTTCCAGAGCCGGCCAGGCTCGCGCATGTACAAGACCGGCGACCTCGGTCGCTGGCTGTCCGACGGAAATATCGAGTACCTCGGCCGCAACGACTTCCAGGTCAAGATCCGGGGTTTCCGCATCGAACTGGGCGAGATCGAAGCTGGCCTGGCCGCCTGCGCCGGCGTGCACGAAGCGGTGGTGGTGGCGCGCGAAGACGGTGCCCGCGAAAGCGCGCACGGCGACAAGCGCCTGGTCGCCTACCTGGTGGCACAGGACGGCGCGAAGCTGGACGCAACTGCGCTGCGTACTGCGCTGGCCGGCGTGCTGGCCGAGTACATGATCCCATCGGCCTTCGTCACCCTGGACAGCTTGCCGCTCACTCCCAACGGCAAGCTCGACCGGCGCGCCTTGCCCGCCCCGGACCAGAGCGCGCTCGTCACGCGCACTTACGAAGCCCCGGCCGGGGACACTGAAATCACGCTGGCCGAGATCTGGCAAGAGCTGCTGGGCGTGGAGCGCGTTGGCCGCCACGACCATTTCTTCGAACTGGGCGGCCACTCGCTGCTGGCGGTGCAGATGGTCTCGCGCCTGCGCCAGCGCTTGGATGTTGAACTGCCGCTGCGTGCGTTGTTCACCCAACCGACGCTGGAAAGCCTGGCCGCCGTGGTCCATCAAACCGGACAATCAAGGCTGTCCGCCATTCTGCCCGCCGACCGCGATGCCGACCTGCCGCTGTCGTGGGCCCAGCAGCGTCTGTGGTTCCTCGACCAGCTCGACCATGCTGCCGGCTCCGCCTACCACATGCCGGCCGCGCTGCGCCTAAGTGGCGACCTCGACCGCAACGCCCTCCGCGCGACCCTGGATCGCATCGTGGCGCGCCACGAAGGCTTGCGCACCACCTTCGCCGGCGGCCCGGACGGTCCGGTCCAGGTCATCGCCGCGGCCGACTGCGGATTTGCGCTCGCCGAACACGACCTGCGCGACCTTGCGCAACCTGAACGAGAGCAGGTGCTGGCCCAATTGAGTGCAGCCGAAGCCAGGACCTTGTTCGACCTCGCGGCCGGACCGCTGATCCGCGGCCAGCTCATTCGCCTGGCAGAGGACGAACACATCCTGCTGGTGACCCAGCATCACGTGGTCTCCGACGGCTGGTCGATAGGCATTCTGGTGAAGGAAGTGAGCGTGCTGTACGCCGCCTTCGCCCTGGGCCGGCCCGACCCCCTGCCGCCACTGACCATCCAGTACGCCGACTATGCGGCCTGGCAGCGCGAGTGGCTGCAGGGCGAGACGCTGGATCAACAGCTCGCCTTCTGGCGCACGCACCTGGAAGGTGCGCCAGCGCTGCTCGAACTGCCGACTGACCACCCCCGTCCAGCCGTACAAACGTACGCTGGCGGCAGCGTGGCGCTGACCATCCCGGCCGAGCTGGCCGCCGGCCTGCGCAGCCTCTCCCAGCGCCATGGCGCCACCTTGTTCATGACCTTGCTCAGCGGCTGGTCCATCCTGCTGGCGCGCATTAGCGGACAGGACGACATCGTCATCGGCACGCCCGTGGCCAACCGCCAGCGCAGGGAGATCGAGAACCTGATTGGCTTCTTCGTCAATACCCTGGCCTTGCGCGTGCAGCTGGGCGCCGATCCGAGCGTGGCGCAGCTTCTGGCCCAGGTCAAGGCCAACACCGTAGCGGCCTACGGCCACCAGGACTTGCCGTTCGAGCAGGTGGTCGAGGCGCTGCGCCCGACGCGCAGCATGAGCTATAGCCCGATCTTCCAAGTCATGCTGACTTTGAACAACGTTCCCACCGGTGGCGAACTCAACTTGCCGGGATTGACCCTGGCGCCGGTCGAAAGCAGCCTTCACACGACCCACTTCGATTTGCAGCTGTCCTTGAGCGATCACGGCAATGCGATTGGTGGCGCTCTCGAATACGCCAGCGACCTGTTCGAGCGCAGCACGATCGAACGCCTGGCCGGGCACTTTGAGCAGGTGCTGACGGCCATGGTGGCCGACGAGCAGCAGCGCGTGAGCTCGCTGCCTTTGCTGAATGCAACGCAACGCCAGCAATTGCTGGTCGATTTCAACGATACCGCCGCAGATTTCCCGCAAGGCCAGTTGCTCCACCAGCTGTTCGAAGCGCACGCGGCAGCCCAGCCCGACGCCATCGCCCTGGTGTATGCAGAGAAGCAGCTGACCTACGAACAGCTCAACCAGCGCGCTAACCAGCTGGCGCATCATCTGCTTTCTCTTGGCATGCAGCCGGATGACCGGGTCGCCATTTGCGCCGAGCGCAGTTTGGAGATGATCGTCGGGCTGCTGGCCATCCTGAAGGCGGGAGCGGCGTACGTACCGCTTGATCCAACCTACCCGATCAAGCGGCTGGCTTACATGCTGAACGACTGCACGCCGGTGGCGCTTCTTACCCAGTCGCATCTGCACGCCGACTTGCCCCGGGTAACGGCGCCGGTGCTGCTGCTCGACGTCCCGCTGGACGGGCCCGTGGATAACCCGGCGCCGCCGCAGTTGACGGCATCGAATCTGGCCTATGTGATCTATACGTCCGGCTCGACCGGTGAACCCAAGGGAGTGATGATCGAGCACCGCAACATCGTCAACTACCTGTCGTGGTTGCACGGGAGCTGCTACCGCGAGACCTCGGGCGGCTCGCCAACTGTGCTCTCATTCGGCTTCGATGGCCTGATCACGACGCTTTACGGCCCGCTCGTCGCAGGACAGGCCTTGACCCTGTTGCCCACTGGAGGCGAACTTGCCGCGCTGGCCACCAGCACGGCAGAGCTCCAGTATGGCCTGGTCAAGGTCACGCCGTCCCATCTGCGGATGCTGAACAGCGAACTGGGCGAACACGCCAAAGCGCCGACCCGGGCGCTGATGCTCGGCGGCGAAGCCCTGGTTCCTGCTGATATTGCGTTCTGGCAGCGGCGCTTCCCGCAGGTGCGCCTGATCAACCACTTCGGCCCAACCGAAACCACCGTCGGTTGCGTGACCTTCGACATCCGGGACGATGTCACGCGCCTGACGTCGATCCCGATCGGTCGCCCGATCGCCAACACGCAGATCTACATCCTTGACCGGCACGGCGCGCCGGTCCCGGTCGGCGTGAGCGGCGAACTGTACGTCGGCGGCGCCGGCGTGGCGCGCGGCTACCTGAACCGGCCAGACCTGACTGCGGAGCGCTTCGTACGCGACCCGTTCAGCGCATCCCCGTCGGCGCGCCTGTACAAGACCGGTGACCTGGGACGCTGGCTGCCCGACGGCAACATCGAATACCAAGGCCGCAACGACTTCCAGGTCAAGATCCGCGGCTTCCGCATCGAGCTGGGCGAAATCGAAGCGCAGCTGGCGGCCTGCGCTGGGGTGCGCTCGGCAGTGGTCGTCGCGCGCGAAGACATCCCGGGCGACAAGCGTCTGGTTGCCTATATGATGGCCCAAGATGGTGTCACGCTCGACACGCGCGCACTGCGCGAGGCACTGGCCGAGCTGCTGGCCGACCACATGATTCCGTCGGCCTTTGTCACCCTGGACCACTTCCCTCTCAACGCCAACGGCAAGCTTGACCGGCGCGCCCTGCCGGCGCCGGGCCAGAGCGCGCTCGTCACGAGCGCTTACGAAGCCCCGGTCGGAGCGACTGAAACTGCACTGGCCGAGATCTGGCAAAAGCTGCTTGGCGTCGAACGCGTCAGTCGCCATGACCAGTTCTTCGCGCTG
>Ga0265797_10007985_pt1 | contig 14266 bp, 15 predicted proteins | sample P2T30metagenome_FD_192433 | JGI IMG/M metagenome (GOLD analysis project Ga0265797, IMG submission 192433) | Plant litter microbial communities from East Loma Ridge, Irvine, California - P2 T30 | ecosystem: Environmental > Terrestrial > Plant litter > Unclassified | place: USA: California... | reverse complement strand
ATGAGTGGTCGACAGCGTTGGACCACCCCTTCACATAGGCTGCTCCCAGATGGCTGGTGTTACCATCCGACAACATTATTAGACACAGCTGATCAACGTGCTTGCAGAGCGGCATGTGTTCGACAGCACTGAGTGCATCTGTGTCACGATGAAATGCCAGCTGTTGCATCCCGGGTTTCCAATACGATATCGTTGGGATGTGGCGTGAAGACTTGAGTTGAGTGTCCGCTTATCATTTGTGTGATAGTTCGATGACTCACTTCATTACGAAGTGTTTCATTCACCTTGCACTGCGGCCTGCGGCTGACAACACAGGAGACGCTGCATGTCAGACCCTTCGTCACCGTACACGACGAGACGGGTGCCTTGCTATGGACCAGCCATTTAGCTGGCGACTCCCATGAAAGCCGTTGAATCGAGAAGTAGAGCAAAAGCAATATAACTCCAGCCGCGTGAATGTGCCATATGGATAACGATCGCATCGTACCGAAGTCCTGGAGCCTTCTCGCGACGGAGAAACAGATGCGAACTGTAAAACTACAGACTGTTAATTTCGTAAGAGTTGAGAAAGGGCAAAATTGCAAGAAAAGTTTGTGATGTCCGTTCAATACTAGTCTCGGTCAGGCTGGCAGCAGGAAGAACACTGCGAAGCCCTCCGGCCACCCAATGTTCCCGCCAACGATAGCCGGTATGGCTACAACATCATGCCGCTATTGGATCATTTACTGTAGCGTGCCCATGCACATAGCCAGTTTCTCAACGGCCCAATAGTGGACGCGTAAGTTCTGAGTGGAGATGCGACTGCGTCGGTGGGTCGTCTGGACTGGACCGTAGCTTCCCGGGGTCGAATGCTGCAGCTCGCGCATTGCGGGCGTCGTATCGTGCATCAGATATCAAAGCTCGAGGTTTTGACGTTGCGAGTGGCTTTTGTCAAGGAAGAAGAGACGTTCTGTGAAAATGAAAACATCCGGAGGCGCGTCGCGCGTCGCGCTAATTAGTTAGCGACTTCCCCACGACGTCCTAGACGACCCATCTCTGACGTCAGTGTGCTACTTTCGCAACGCCTACTTGCGTGCGTGTTTTGAGGCAAACCTACATTTTCTAGCATACGAGTGGATGCAGCATGTACAACGACTTGATCAACGTGATTTCTTTCCCAGCCGGTGCCTCTCACCATCTAGTCCGCGCCTTTTTCATCACGCTGGTAATACATGAGACCATGCTGAAGAGTAAAAGGCTAACATGATTTGTTCTGTTCGCCCTGAAGTCACTACATGTAGGCTACGATCATTGTCTTCAAGACAAGACCACCTAGATGGTAAAGCGAAAGTTTGGGTCCTCCAACAACACTTTCTCACCTCGATCAGCCTTCGCATTCTCACTCCTGAACCAGAGAGTCAAGATACCGACGAGAATAATCGCCAGAACATTGCACGCCATGCACGCAGCAAACCCCGGCACGTATGACGGCGCATCTTCCGTCCTGAAAATGAGCGCCCCAGCGATGCCACCAATGCCTCCAATGCCCGTAAGTGAAGCCGAACAGAACGCACGTCGCCACTGTCCACGGATATTGTTCGCTTGATAAGCCATGACGCTTGGAATCGCAGAGTTGGTGCCGGACACGGTGATGAAGACGCCAACGTACTGCGCCCAAGGGTTCTTCGCGAAGCCCATGATTGGCAGACCAACGAGCGATACCATGCACAAGAAGACGAGAACCGGGCCACGCGTCTTGTACTTGTCGCTAAACCATGCTGCGCCATACATGAGGAACCCCGAGAATGCGTACGGAGGCGCGCCGAGACACTGGCTCATGGCAATGCTGAACTCGAGCTTGGTCGACAGGATGATGGGCAGGAAGAACGCAAAACCGTAGGCGATGGTCGTGACAAAGAGCAGAATGAGCGCAAACGCGTAGATGTACCAGTCTTTGGCTGGCTCGAGGAATCTCTTCCACGAGAACTTTTCGGCTGTTGCGTCGTTTCTGTCGGCATTTAGGCGGTCGATTACGACGTCTAGCTCGTGGGGTTTGAGGAAGCCCCAGGATGGCCTTTTCTTCTCTTCGTCGGGGAACTTAACGATGAAGGTGATGGCGAAGATGGCGACGGCTACGGTGATTACACCCTCCATTATGAAGATCCTACGATGGATCTTTCGTCAGGGAGGTAACAGACTATTGGGACACGGATTTTGACTTACCAACGCCATCCACGGATGTCTCGGACCCCTTCCATCTGTTGCAAGCCATATGCGAGAATGCCGCTCAGGGCCGACGCGATACTACCAACGAAGTAGAACACGCTGTATCGCTTCGCGACCTCGACTACCCTCCGTCAGCACATCAGTCTGCCTCTGCGCCGCATCATCCAAACTCACACTTCGTATACCAACATGATAAAAGGTAAAGACAACCTGGGAAGTAGCCACTTTCTAACAATCCCAATACCAACCTCAATGGTATCAGACTTTGCCAATCATCTGTGAATCCGAACCCAATAATGACCGCGCCCCACGCAATGCAAATACCAGGCAAGAATAGCCGCGGTCCCACCTTGCGACACACAATGATCATGAAGGGCTGGCATAGAACGTATGTGATGAAGAAGCACAGGTTCACGAGGTTGTATCCGTACCCACGGCTCATACGTAGGTCCTTGAGCATGCCTGCATGGAGTTAATGGCGGGATAATGTGAATGTTGTTGAGGACGTACCAGCAATTGCAGCGTTGCTGACATTCTTGCGGTCCATCAAACTGATGCCATACATGGCACCGAGAGCGGGGATGAGGCGCCAATCGACGCGGTGCCGGAGTTTCGCTGCAAGCTTCAAGTCCACGGAGTCGGAAGAGGTGGATGGGGATGCGAGACCTTTCTCAAGGTGCTCGATGTGGTCTGTTGACTCATTCTTGGTAGTGATGTGCGGCATGATGGATGGCTGAACTAGAGAACAGCGGACTGGCAAATATTTCGATCGCGGTCAACACGGTCAAACATTGCAGGAGATGCCATTATATGACCCATATGCAAGTCAGCTTCGGATGCCAGCATCCACGTCTTACACATATCGCGTGGACAGGTCCCTTCTACCAAGCACTGTACCTCCTTTCCCACGCCACTGCCAACCCATCACCAACGTGTGACAGCAACCACACGCGCAAGCCAAGTAATCCATCTTCGCTACCACACCGCAGACCCACAGCATCTCCGAATCCCACGAAGGAAAATTGAGCACATGAGGTAATGATTGCCGCAATGTGTAACGCGTTGCGCACGGCTGGGGTAAGTTTGCGGGGAAGATCTTGGTGTTTCTTGGGCATGGCTTGGGAGCGATCGTTTTTGACGATTCAGTTCTTCGACCTTGAGGTAAAGGGGTGGAACGGCAATTGACAAGGATAATATGGTCTTGGATGCCGCCTTGGCTACACACGCTTATCACCGGCGTATAGGCTACTTGGGAGCTAGCGAACGTTGTTGAACGACCCGGTATATGCATCTCGTTCGAGATTGTTCCGAGAATGCGAAGGATTGCTCGGATAGGGTTCATATTGGGATGACATAGCTTTTATGTTGAGGAGGATGGATAATAGGAAAGTAAGAAAGAATGCCACGAACGCCAACCGACAAGACTCGTCGGCTCTCAAACAGCAAAGAAACTTTTGGTAAAAATCAGTCGTCTCACCCTCAAACCCTTCACACTGCTTTCCACTCATCTCTTCAGGCCATGACGGATGTCTTCCAGACTAGTCTCGGGCCGCTGTTCAGCACCTGAAGCCTCGCCAGTATCTTCTCTCTGCTCGTCATCACGTTCTCTTGGACCTTCAATACTACCTCGTCCACTCTCTTTTTAGCCTCGTCTTCATTCTTCTCCTCCGCCTTCTTATCGTCCCGAACAAGCTTGTGCTTCCACATGCCCACATAGATCGTGCGACTCTGCCTCAACCAAATGTGCCACCACATCTTTTCTACCCAGTCGACAAGGACTTTATCCGTGGCTCCAGCGTGGGCTGTATCAGCCCAGTGCATCTCGGATCCCTTGCCATGGGGTGAAGAAAGAAGGGAAAGTTGACCGTTGGCGGGTCGAATTGAGTCCACCGTGCGATACACAGAAGCTTTCTGTCATCGCCCATATTTGCTGGAGGTGGCGAGGGTTTCCATGCGTACGGAGGTTTGCGAGGCAGCGCTTCAAGATGGAGAGGAACGTCCCATACTGAAGCTGGCTGGACCGGTGACGAACTTGAGGGTATGATGAGATTGGTCACGATCACATCCGGATCAAAAACCTTGTCCTCGGGCATGACCGGCGGTGTGAGCTGACCAGACGCAGTGATACCGAACTTCGGTGTCTTCAAGTCTGCCTCTGACCGTTTGACGATGATGCACGGCTGCAGTAAGTCGTCTTTTCAGCCCGCGTCGCCTTTCGGTAAGGCTTTGATGATCAGGGCTTTCAATCTCTGCTCTTCAAGTCCCTTGACGTGCGCGGCTCGCTTGGTGTAGTATGCTTGTGCGATGTTGGGGTACATGGTTAAGACTTTCTCGCGCACGGCAGCACGCTTGTTCTTGTTCCAGGTCTTGAGGTCAACGTCCCGCTGAGCAGGATCGATGGTATCTTCGATAGAGTCCCACGCGTCCGTGGCGTACCCGTAGCAGGGATAACGGCTTGGAATCCACTCCTTGATAAAGGGAATCCAGTGGGGCGAGCGATCATCTATACGCCTCGCATAATTCTCTGTGGCGAGGCGAGCTGCGAAGTGACTTGGATTGAAGAGCCACGAGCCAGCAAGGTATTCGTGCACTAGAGAATAGGTTAGTCTTGTGAAGCGCGCTGTTCGGCGGCAGTACTTACGTTCTTCGGTGGTCTTGAGACTTGAATCCAGGACCCGTCTGTCCAGGCCCATGATTCTCAGAACGTCTCTAGGGTCCTTGCTGATCCAGATCAAATTTCCTGAAATGTTTGTCTCATTCACCTCGTCCATCTCCTCTATGCGAATATAAAGACCTTCTGGGCGTATCGTCAAGCCAAGCGGCTTCACCATGCTGCCCATCATCTTGCTGATGGTTCCGTGACTGTATTCGTAGGTCTGCCACTCGAACAATTCTGATTTGAAGCAGACCTTGACATCAACCTGAACCCAAAAGTCTTCGTCCTCGTAGCCGTTCGGGCGGATGGCAAAGAACATGATGTCGGAGTTCTCCAGTGGGCTACGACCGCCATAGGAAGTATTGAAAACGGACTTGATACGTCTAACGGTGCCGGGCCAGTCGAAAGTCTTTACGGATGTGCTTGATGGTGAGTGGAAGGGAGCCGAGACTAGGAAGTCAACGTCGCCGTAATCTTTTTTGCCGGGATACTCCATCGGTACCACTACGTGAGAGAAGATGGTTTGGAGTGCGACAGTTGCTTGTAGCTTGACCTGTGTGTAGACTTCGGACGAAATGCGGGGGACATTTAGGCGACGGAAAGCATGGCCTCCCATGCTGTTGATAGATAGTGAAGTGAACTCTTGAGAAGGTGTTGTCAGTACGTTGGTATCCGTTCGGCGTGTCAAGAGCTGATGCTGCAAGAATGTGACCCAGAGTAAAGATGATAGAGGTCCGGATGCTTCGTACTGCTATGATCGTTATCCAAAGAGCGGTGAGCTGATATAATGATATACTCTGGAGCCCCAGTCAGCTGCGAAACGCAAGTCAGTGATATTATCATGGGACGGAAGTGCTCGTGTGTGAAAGCTCACTTCGTCCCTCGTAGTGCCGAATGACCATGTCTAGATGCGCGTTCGACATACCTAGTGATGCTGGAACAGTTTTTATGGCTCGTGACTATATCTTTGGCGTGTTGTGTCGTTTCAGATGGTCTGGAAGTCTCTCGGGGGCGGTGGCTCATCTGACTGCAACAAGACTACCTAGGTAGTCTTGGGGAAGGAGCGAACATCGCTGGGAAGCAAACATACATTGTTGGAAGGTGCAATGATTCTGTGATTCGTGATAGTCGAGGACCGGGAAGTAAAGGTATTGACCTATCGCATCATTTCTCCAATCGTCTCCTCAAGCGTCTTCGGCCTCCGACCAGCCTCCTTCAGCACACCCTCCAGCGTCGAATCATCAATCTCACACTCCCCATCCTTGAGCGCATCATACGTACTGCTCCACCACTCGACACTAGCCTTCTCCATGTCCTTCTCCTTCACATAAAACTCCTCATACTCCTTCCTATCCACAACCTTTAATCTCACTTCGTCTCCTTTCACCTTACTCACCACGCCCGCAATGTCCCACAGACTCCAACTCTTCCTCTGGCTAAGATACACCGTCTTACCAGCCCACTCTTCACTGGGCGCAGCCAAGATCTTCGCAGTCGCAAAGCCCATGTCTGCAATCGCAGTCCAGCTTATCTTGCCGTCCCCAGCGACAATGACCTCTTTCCGCATATCGTCCTTGAGATCGAAGTAGTACCCAAAGTATAAAGGCCAGCTCTCATTGTACAATCCCTCCCTAAGGACTGTCACGCGCACCTTGCCCGCCTCCGCCAGCTCGTTCAAGTACTTCTCCGTCCTGATGTGCGCGCGCATGACGCCGGATTTGCTCGGATTTGCAAAGGCAAGCGATGTGTAGTAGATGTGCTTCACCCCGACCTTGACGGCCGCATCAATGGCGGCGCGGTGGTGCTTTTCGCGGCCTTGCCATAGGGGCGCGTCATTGTAGTCCATTGCAATGCGCGGCGTCGATACGAGGAAGAGCTGGGAGCAGCCATTGTAGGCGGCTTCGAGCGAGGACGGGGCATCGAAGTCGGCGTGGCGGAGGGTGATGGACTGGTTGCGCAGGTATTGGAATTTGGAGGCATTGGGGTCAGATGAAGTCTATGAGGGATCACGTCAGCTTCATCCAATATGAACATAATGCATGCAATTTGTTGTGTTCCCCCATGGATTGTTACTTACGCAGGCGATGAGTTCTTTGGGGTCGATGAGCTTGTTGTCGAGGATGGCATTGAGCACGGCTGAGCCCAGCTTGCCGGTTGCGCTTGTGAGGGCTATCATATTCGATCAATGTTCTTTGCAGGTTCGTTTCTCTCTGCGGTGTCAATTGAAGCTGCTTCGCAATGTGAATATGCTGGGCATGGTTGTGAGCGCAAAATGTTAGCTCATGACCTCATTTGTAATCGGCAGTTGTGGTCGCGGACATAGAGAGCGCAACACGCGTGTCTACAAGGCATCGTTGCTGAGCAGGAGACTACAAATCCAGAATATGAAGACATGCCAAAACGGTGTTTTGTTGAGGGATGAGAGTTGGAGGAAAGAGGGAAGGGAAACGGGATGGCACGTGGCCGTCGCGTGCTCAGCGGTCGCGTTTTAGTGCGGCTCTTCGATCTCACGCCTTCCATCCACGCCCACTCACCCACGAGACACCAAAATGCCGATCGCAACGAACGTAAGCAGATCGAACAGGAAAAAATGTCCTTGAACTTCTTGGGTGCATAAGGCCCATGATGGGCACTCACTTAAATCATCTCTTCCATGCGCAGATTATGGCTGGCTATTGGTGAATGATTCCACGACACTCGATGAATTGGCACGATTTCGCTGGCATGATCACTTGAACGACATCTGCGAAGCAACCTGTCTATATGTACGGCTGATTCAAGCCGCAGAGAATATACACACAAGGTAGGCATTTCGCGCCCCTAATCGATTTCCTACCCTTTGAAACTCCTGCAAACGTTCCCCCATGTCTCATCCAATCTCACTCACGCACAATACCTGCCCCATTCAATAACTCCACCTCCAACCATTCCACCCTTCTCTAAACGACCCACCTCCACCCTACCATCCCCAACCTCTGAAAAAAAGAAAACAACGACCCCTTCGGCACCAACCCCCCATACATCGACATCCACCACGCTGCGAAACTCCCTAAACCGATCATTAGCATCCAACCTCAAGAACAGTACACACCAAGACGTCAACACACCTTGCTCGATCCCAACCTCCACAAACCCCAGCGCCCCAAGCACCCACGGCGTCAACACCGCCATTACACCTAGCGCGACAACCGTACAGAACACCGGATGCTCGACTACAAAGCCCTCGACGCTGAGCGCGACGCGTGTAGCTTTATCGTATGCGTTGCGCAGCGCGGGGCCGAAGTGTGCGTGCCCGTCGCGGAGCACCTGTGTGAGTTTTTCGAGCAGGTATTTCGCGAGGGTGGAGGTCCAGGTTGTGGTGCCGATTGTGGCGTCGAGGTGCATGCGGAGGGCGGCGCCGGATTTGTGGGTGGTGAGGAGCGTGGTGAGGATGTCTTGGGCGATGAGGGCGGATTTGTCGGAATTGTCGGAATTGTCGGCCTCGTGGGAGGAGACGAGGGTGGCTTTTTCGGAGGGGAAGGGGGAGGGGGAGGGGGTGGCTTGGGGGCAGGGGAAGCAGGGGAAGATGGAATGGAACTTGGAGAGGGACATGGTTGATGTGCTTAATTCAATAGTAAGTGAAGAAGAAAGTATGTGGTGGTGGAGTTGCAATTGAGCCAGCGCGGTACTAATAGTGCACCAGCTAAGCGCCGCTGCGCCGCAGCATGAAGTGAAGGCGCAACAACATCGTGCGATGGCACCCAACCATTTCCCACAAGCCACACTCCCATACAAACACATGACAATGAGGGCTCCAGGCTCCAACCCAACCTCCGCGCCGAAAAACCTACACACCACTCCTCCCCTCTTCCCAAACCCACCCAACACCCCATCTCACGCCTTCCCACGCCTTCCCCCAAAAACCCCCTTCGGAAATCCTTCCCCGTCCTTCCACTTCCCTCTCTTACTCTTAATCTCCCTCAACATAGTACACTCACACTCCTTCCTTTTCTTCGCCACGCCATCACAACACGTCAAAACACGTTCCATTTCCTTCTCTTCTTTCTTCCTCTTCGCTCTCTCGTTTTTCTCGTACATCTTCTGTGTCCATTCGTTGATATCCTTGGTCATGTTTGGCGTCGTTGGCTGCTCGGTTTTCTTGTACACGACGGCCGAGCCGTCGAAGATGATGTAGCTTTCTTCGGCGGCGCGGGCGCGCATGATTTGTAGGGCGCCGAAGATGGACATTTTGGGGATGGGGGTGGTTGGTTGGATGAGAGGGGTGGGTTGGTAAGAGGTGTTGGGTTTGTGGTGCGTGCCAGCTTCGTATTTTTGGATGGAAAAACAATCGCAGACGAGAGCGAGAAAAGACGGTTGAAATATGTTGTGAGAAAATGGGTCGAAAATGGGTACCATGGTTCGGACATCGTTAGGGTCACAAGTACCAGAGAAAGATACCACCAAGGGTGACATCGAACCACAGTTGAAGGCTACACACACACATCGAACCCACTTGCATTCCCAGGAATCCATCTATTTTCGCTACCAAAAATGCTACACCGTCAACCCCCCAGACACCCAATCCAAACCCCTCCCCACTGCCATCTACACCATCCTAAACCCTAACCCTAGCCGCACTCTCACTCCTCTCCGCCAACGCCCCAAACCCAAAGTCCTTCCTGCGCTTCTTCCCCTTGCGATCCCCATACTGCTCGTCAAACTTCTTGATCGCATTCAGACTCGCCATATCCTCGGATATACTCGCGCTAATCTCCTGGATCGCCTTGTCGAAGTGGCGCGCGTGTAAGACGCGCTTGGCGGGGAAGGTGTAGGTTTGGCCGCGGACGAGGTGGAGTTGGGGTTTTGGTGGTGGTGGTGGGGTGGATGGGGAGGGGTCGGTGGAGGGGGGTTCTGTAGGGCTGTCTGATTCGGATGCGGATACGGATGCGGCTGCGCGAGGACTTTGTGCGTCGGTTGTGGCTGTTTTTGCGGCCTCCTTAGCAGCGTGTTCGTTTTCTTCCCTGACGCACGCTAACGCCGCTGAGACTGCGATGTTCTTCAAATCACTCCCACTGTAGAACGGCGTTTTCTTCGCCAATGCATCCAGATCCACTGACCCGTCAAGTTGCTCGCCGCTCAAATGAATGCGCAGAATCTCCTTGCGATCAGCCTGCGTCGGCAAATCAACCAGCAGCCGTCGCGGCAGCCGTCGAATAACCGCGTCGTCGAGGTCAAACGGCCGATTCGTCGCCACCATTACGAAGACAGACATGTCGTTTAGGCCGTCCCATTCTTTGAGGAATTGATTGAGAATGTCGCGGTGCGAAGTGCGTTCGGCCATTGCGTTTCGGGAAGCGAAAACGGCGTCTGCTTCGTCGAGGAAGACGATGCAGGGTGAGAGTTTGCGGGCGAGAGAGAAGATGGCGGCGACGTTCTTCTCGCCTTCGCCGACGTACTTGTCCATGATTTGGCTGCCGGAGACCTCGAGAACCGTGCTGCCGCTTTCCTTTGCGACGGCTTTGGCGAGCAGCGTCTTGCCGGTTCCCGGAGGGCCGTATAGTAGCGCGCCGGATATCTTCTCTGTTGCTAGGATACCGTAGTTGAATGCGTCGGGACGTAATAGCGACAGCGATGTTATCGTGCGTAGTGAGTCGATGGTGTCTTGAGGTACGTGTACCTGGTCGAACGTGGTTTTGATTTGGTCGGGGTCCGCGATACCGGGCATCAGCCGCTTCTCGTGCTTGGTTGCTGTGGCGGCGATCTGATGGAGTTCGCGCTGGCGCTGCAGGCTCTTCTCGTCCATCCGTTTCTTCGCCTTCTGCTTAGCTCCAGCTTCTCCAGTTAGTCTTTCAGCGCCCATGCCCTTCTTATTAAGCTCGGCAATTGCATCGAAGGCAGCACTTTTTGCGGCGTCGCTCGCCTTCAAGAGGCCTATCGCCAGTGCAACATGCGCCCAGCTCATTTGTGAAATTGCATCCTCTGTACTGGCTGCATTGTTTGCAGGATTTGCGAGGTGCAAGCCGAGTGCTGTCAAGGCTATCCTGTGCACCTCATCATGCGTCAGCACTCTATCAAGGCACGAATTCGGGAATATAGAGCTCCAAGGGCGGAAGAGTTCAAAGCCCTTCTCCATGTCTGCAATGTCTGCAGTTGCGGCTGGATCCAGTGACCTCAGCATATCGCGCAGGGAGAACAGATTGATGTCGCGGTATTTGCTCTTCTCGACGGGTGAGAGCTTGGAAAGTAGTCTTCCGGGGTCAGGGTGAGGCTTCACAGCTGTACGCAGGGTGCCATGTTCGGCGGCTTCGACAACGATGGTCCTGAAGTAACTCGTTTCGCCTTCGCCTTGTAATCCTCGAACGCCACTAAGAACATTAGTTGATACCATCAAGGATCAATCATTGCACATACCTCGCAGATAGTTCTGGCGTGAGATCACGAGAGCACGTACTGCCAACTATCATAATGCTCTCGCCGAGTACACGCCGTTTCCGGACTGCTTCCTCGAGCTTCTGTATTATTCTCCCGCCATAATACGTAGCGTTCATTTCCTTGAAGTCTTTCACGTATATGATCTTGGACTTTGCTGGTACCTTTGGTGCCGAAGACCCCAAGCCAAGCTTGACAGCCAGATTGATTCCAGGACCTGCATTTGCTGGGAGCGCAGAGTTGAGCTCCAGTGTTGGGCCTTTCGAGTCAACCGAAAAGTCGAAGAAGGCGGGTAGCGACCACTTGCTCTTCGCCGACTCTTTCGATGCGTGCTCAGAAGTGGAGCTTTCTGAAGGGCGTACTATTCCTCGCGCGCGTTGCTCTTCGGTCGCATCAATCAGGGACTCAAGTAGACTTGCTACCTTGAGGTCCTCCAACTGTGTCTCACTCTGGCTCGGAGTGCGTGGACTGTCGTCACTCGCAGCATTCGCACCTGCATCGAACTGCGCAACTCCGAATCCAGGAGAGTTCAGAGACTTGAAGGATTTGCGGATGGCGTCGAAAGCCGACATGGGCATGTGGATAGCACGGACCGCAAATGGGTTGAATTCAGACTCGTCCTCTGGTGGTTCTGCACTTTCTTCTGCGGCACTTTCGAGCTCCGCGCTCATGCGATAGGTCTCGTAGCCCAGCGAGCGTATCGAGCGAGCTGTCGGCTCGGAACTTTCACCCATGTAGTCTCCCGCCAGCCGTGCAAGGTCTTGTGCTCTGAGTGTGATGACGTCCGACTGTAGCTCTTCCGCGACTCCGTACACGCACTGGTCGACAATCCTCTCGTGATCAGCTTCCGGAGAATGAAGTATGACATTCGTTTTAGCAGCAGGAAATGTGTCGTAAGGGGAGGGTTTCAACGTGGACAGCGACGCTGCGATAGTGGCCGTAATCTCGGTGCGCACCAAAGGTGACATACGCTTTGATGCACCCGAACGGCGAGGTTGGGCGGCGGTGACCTTCTTCATCAGCTGGGTAAGCTTGTCTGACAGCTGCATCATCTGCTCTAGTTTCTTCTCGGGGCTCATGGCAAGATCGCTCTGTGTTTCGGCGAGCATGCGGCCATACCTCCTGAGCTCAGCCGACTCCCGAGGAGACATATGATAGTCGGATGCATCGATAACACCGGGAGACCAATCCGCCGATGCTGCCTCTGGGCTCGTAGCAACAGGCTGCAAATCACTTGGAGTCGGCGATTGACCCTCAATGGCCGCGTCTGCCCCTCCCTCTTTGCTCGAGGCAGTCTCGTCCGCAGACGCCGTCTTCTCGACCAAAGCTCTCGACTCTTCCAGATACTTCTCCACCTTCAGCTTTTCGTGGTCGTCCAGCCGATGCGTCCACAGCCCACGCACCAGCCGCGACAGCGCCTGCGCAGCGTCCGCCTCCTCAAAAACTTGCACAGAGCACGCCGCCTCTTCGCCCGACTCTTCGTGCGACACGCGGACAGACAGACGCGGCGGCTGCGGACTACTTCGTTTTGGGAGGTCCTCGTGGCGCACGACTCTGTGCTGCAGGAACCAGTCCGGCACGTGTACGGGCGGCAGGCCCTGCGACTTCTTCCTCTGCGACCGCCGCAACGCGCCCGAGAGTCTGCGCGACGTCTCCCGTGACCGCTGGAGCTTCTGCGCTAGATGCTCCGGGTCCTCGTTCTCATTGTGCTCGTCTGCCGCCTTCTTCTCGCCGTCTGGTTGGGCGACGTCATTCTGCCCAATTGGTGTGCTGTCGGGCGCAGGCGGTGGATTCGCTGCCTGAGCTAGTGGGCGCGTGGTGTGAAGGGTGCGCAAGCGTGGACTCGATGGGTAGCGGCGCCCGCGGATGAAACGCGCTGGAGGGCGTGATGTGGACGCTCGCAGTGCTGTTCGTAGCACATACATACGGGCGTGTGGAGGAGACGGCCTACAAGGGACGGTGTAGGCTTCGTGGGAAGGCGGGCGATGCACCGAGGGGAGATGGCGATGGCTTCGTGAACTTTCTTCATGAGGCAACATTGAAGAGTACGTCCGGCGCTAAGCATTAAGCGCGCGCTTAACCTCGTTGCAAAGTCAACATCGATTTGTGTAATCTTTTCGTGGACGGCTTTCTTACTTGTGAAGCACGTCGTTGCAAGCTTTCAGCTGAGTCAAATTAAGCTGCAAAGCACCATCATCTTGAAGTATGAGATTTGGTTCTCTAGGTGTGAAAGCTGGCCCAGTCTACTTACAGGCCAACTACACCCAACCACATCTCCGCAACACCAGGACCATCATTGTCATGCCTCCAAAAATATCAACACTCAACTGTGACTTAGAAACACCTAGTCAAAAGTCGTCGAGCACTCTATTACCTCCCTTCCACCGCAACACCAATCCAATACTGCAGCCTACACCGAACCACAGTACACGCCATCAGACTCAGCTTCGAGCCTGTAAAATCTGCTTCAAGACTATTATTTGTGCTTTGAGTCATCACAACGTTGATGGAACAGACTTGTTTTCTAGTGATTTTGTACACTGTGAGGTGATGGGTGCCAGTTCGAGACTACAATGCGTGGAAGACCCGAGGGCTAGTTGCTTGAAGTCTTGTACGATGTTGGCTGGAGGTTGATAGACATTATGGTTTGGAGCGCTGCCTTCTTGAATGTCTTTTCACATGTGCTGCATAGCAATATTTGATACCATGAGTATTCGAGTTACCTGTCGCATGTTCCGTGCATACAGAGTCCTTGTCGAACCGCTTACTTCCACTTTCATGCCGTAAGAAGATGTCGTACGTATGTCGTGAGAAAGGCAGTGAGTACTTCAGTCTGACGAATGGAGCTCCAGAACATTCTGATTCCGTTGCGATGCTCAACCTGACCGTACTAGTCAAAACATCACCGGAATCTTCAAAGCTCGAAACCGGTTCAATCGCCGCCGATAAGAATGATGGTGCGGAGGTGACGCGCCCAGAACAAGTCAATATACTGTC
>Ga0265797_10007983_pt1 | contig 14266 bp, 19 predicted proteins | sample P2T30metagenome_FD_192433 | JGI IMG/M metagenome (GOLD analysis project Ga0265797, IMG submission 192433) | Plant litter microbial communities from East Loma Ridge, Irvine, California - P2 T30 | ecosystem: Environmental > Terrestrial > Plant litter > Unclassified | place: USA: California... | reverse complement strand
TCTCCACCTCCTGGGAACTTACGAAAGCTAATGATAGAACACGAAATCACGGGTGACCTCCTTCTCGAGCTTGACGCTAATTTGCTCAAAGAGCTCGATATCCCCGCGTTTGGTAAACGACTTCGGATCGCTCAAGCCATCAACGAGCTCCGACGACCAGGCTCGATCGCTTCGTCCAATAATCAGCTCTCTCCCCGGGTAGCCGACAACTCTTCTGCAAACTCGTACAGAGGCATGTCGGCTCCACCTACAGCCATGCTCATGTCTTCCACTACCCCTCCTCTGGCCCAGACACCCCCACTTCAAGCACAGGAGGAGCAACCAAGTTGGGTCAATACCCACGCTAGGAAATCAAGCTCGAGTCAACCTCCAATGGAAGCTATCCGGGAAGGTGCACCCTCATTCTCTACCGCTCCTTCTGTTTTACCGGCAAGTACGGCCGCTACTAGTGTTCCTGCTAGTCCCAGTACCCCTAGCTCTTCCAAGCGGGAAAGCTCAAGCTCGATGGGGCACAAGAAGAAGGGAAGTATCGATGCACGAGAGAGGATGTCCTTCTTCGGAAGAAACAGGAAACCAGCTCCGTAAGCTTCTTATTGCCTGTGTTTGATCTGGGCTTACTTCAGACCCCCATCACCTGGGATGGACTCGCGAAGTGCTTCCAAGCAGGGCAACAAACTGCACTCTATCAACCCCGATTCTCCCGATCGTAAGATATCTGGACCAGTCAGTACAGCCGCTGCTCTCAAGCAAATCGGTACACCTGATCATTCGGGTCACTTGAAGAAGAAGGGAGAAACGATAGGATGGAAGACACGGTACTTTGTCCTAAAGGGCGCTCACCTCTACTACCTCAAATCGGAAGATGTAAGCTGCCAGAGTTCGACCCAAGCTGACAGTAAGGAGGACCGAATCAAAGGCCACATCGACCTCAAAGGCTACCGAGTCATCGTGGACGAAAATGCCAATCCTGGAAACTACGGTTTCAGATTGGTAGGAGGCGATAAACCCCACTTCTTCTCTTCTCCCGAACAGCAAGTCGTAAGGGAATGGATGAAGGCTTTGATGAAAGCTACTATCGCTCGAGACTATTCAGTCGCCGTTACTTCTAGTTGTAATATTCCCACGATACCACTTGCGGAAGCTCAGGCGATGAGCCCTAGACCACCTTCGCCAGCTTCGAGGGATGCTGCTCAGAGGGCTAATAGGCGAGAGAACACCAATACTTTGACTCCTCATGATGCCAATGTCTTGGTGAGTCCCCCAATTCCCTGTCCGATCTGGTGCTGATGGTAGATGTCGCTTGATACTTCATCTGGACAACGTCGAAGAGCAAGTCAACAGATGTCTCCCAGCAATCGACCTCCTTCGCAATCTTCCACCCCGGCTGCTAATCGACCTGTATCCCAGACTTCCGCGCAGCCAAACAGGCGAATGTCAAACACCTCCGCCACCCAGACCAATCCCCTCGGTGCACCTCGAATGCCGCTCATCCCACACCGTCCATCCCGCGACTTCCGCCGTCCATCTACCAACGTCGATCGTCAAGCCCTCCTCGACTGGGTTAATGATCATCTACCTCCGCCATACCCCAAAGCTTCCGCTATCCCCGTTTCATTCACCTCGGGAGAAGTCATTTTCCTCTTAGTACGAGCCCTATCTGGCGTTGAGCCAAGCCCACCCGTTCCACCTAATGCATTCGCTAGGGATGCAAGTGGAGAGCCCGGAATCGACGGTCTGTTTGCCATGATGGATATATTGATTGATGCTGGAATCGATACGGCTGGAGTCACTCCCGGAGAAGTAAGAGAAGGGGATGTACAGGGTATTGCTAGATTGATTGATTCTATCAAGACTTGGACTGAAGCCCGTTAGACTGTGGACAAAGAGAAGATAGGTGCATACTGGGATACATACTTTTAGTGACTATAATACTTGATAATTCATACCTTTTGGCTCTTATGCTTTGCATCGTTTGAGGATTTCACGCTGTAGTTGACTGCCATCGCAGTCTCTATGGCTATCGCCAAAGGGGTGAGGACAAGTAAGACTAATGTCTTTGGTATTTAGGCGAGTCAGTCTGCAGTATAGTAAGCATATACACTATTCACCTCGTCATGATGCTTGAATTCTGAAAAATAACGTTCAAAGTGGAGGTGGTCCACCCTGACCGATTTACTATTGTCATTGATCAATTTGCTTCTACACCCGCAACATGGTGGAGATAGATCAAGAGACCCAGATGTAAGTCCACGTTCTGAGTCAGGAATCAGTAGGGAGCTCATGAAAGTGCGGTCGTTTTGACTGTCCTTGGCGGTTTCTTACTTCTTTTCGGCCTGACTTCATTTCTCGTCAGGGGAAAACTCTTTCTCTCTACAGCGGTAATTGCGATCATCTTCGGTACGAAATTCCCCTTTTTGTGCCAAGATGTAGCTGACATGCTTCTCAGGTATCATTCTAGGTCCCAAAGTCTTGAAGTAAGCCAAAATGAGACGTATATGATCAAGCTGATCGGCAGGGTACTGTATATCTTGCCGGACAATTGGGAGGACGAAGATGAAGGCGATCAGGCCAAGAATATCTTGCTATGGGTCAGCTCACAGCCGATAACTCTGAACTCGAGCTGACCGGATAGTTCACAAGGATCGTACTAGGTATTCAAGTCCTATCAGCAGGAGTCACTCTCCCATCGCGTCTAATCATCAAGAAAAGTATGATTAAATCCTTGGCAATGTTACTTGGACCAGTCATGCTTTCCGCAGTTGGTATCGGAGGGTGTCTAGCTAAAGCGTAAGTCTAACGGCCTGCCATTTGTGGGAACTAGCTAATGAGCAGGGCGTTTCCGGAGATTAGATGGATGGAGTGCTTTGTGATTGCTGCTTGTCTTGCGTTAGTGCTCAGCCTAGGGTATCAATAGGAGCTCATCATAGTCCGACCGATCCTGTGCTTGCAGCGTCGGTCGTCAAGGGAGTGTTTGCAGAGGTCAGTCACATGAGATCCGGCCTTGAGAGCGAAGCTGATCAGTAGCGACATGTCCCACCTTATATTCGAGATCTTCTACTGGTAAGCTGCCGCAGGCGGAACCCACAAAGCTGACATCCAGCTCGAATCAGGTATCAACGATGGAATTGGGACACCATATTGGCTCCTCCCATTGGCGATCATTACCTCTAAACACCCGGTCAAGGAATTTTTCATAACGGGTATAATCGAAGATACGATCCTAGCCTCCTTGGGCGGTTTTGCACTTGGCACAATCGTCAGATTTTGTTGGAATGCAGCAAAGAAGAGGGAGTGGGTCGACAAAGAATCGCGTTTGGTCTGGACACTTGCTCTGGCGTTATTCACTACCGGCTTGGTAAGTCCCCGAGTTAGGAAATCGCTGACATCAGTTCAACTTGATTGGATGGAACGAGTTAATAGCATGTTTCTTCTGTGGTGTCGCGATGGATTGGGATGGCGAGCTTCACGAAGATGATCTACACTCTCATTTCTCAGAGGGTATCGATGCGATTCTAGACGTATCGGTATTCACCACCCTCGGAACAGTTTTACCCTGGTCAGTATGGTTAAATCCCGATCCACCCGTTAGTATCGCAAGACTTGTTGGGTTTAGTATTGGAATCCTAGCTTTGAGAAGGATACCGACTGTCATAATCGTTGCGAGGTGGATCCCCGAGATTAGGACCATGAGGGAAGCGCTCTTTGTCGGGTGGTTTGGACCTATGGGGATTGGAGCTATTTACTATGCTCTCAAAGCTTGTAAGTCGGCTCACACAAGGTTTACGTTACTAGTATTCCGCTAATTATAAGCTGAGAGGTTTGAGCCTGACAACGTTCTGAAACAGCAATTATTCGGTATTATCGCTTGGGTAGTATTCCTCAGTACTGTCGTACATGGTATGTTCCAAAGTACTGCCTCACATTCAGCGAGAAGCTGACAGACAGGGATCACAATCCCAGTATCCCTCCTGTCATCAGCAATGCACCCCGATTTCCACCCCCGATTTCTAGTCCAGGCAGAATCGGAAGAACAAGAAGGAGACGAGAATCAACCCTTGCTATCATCGAATAACGACCATGGTTTCCCCATTAGCCGAGCAGAGATTGAGAGGATCTTGGGAGATGATCATTTAGATGATGCCATGTCGATCAATTCGGGACAGAGGCAGGAATTGGTTGGAAAGGGGGGATTAAGTAAATGGGGAAGGGGCAAGTTGTCGGTTTATGATGAAGGCAATTGTCTCATGATATGTGATCAGGACGGTAAGTCTGACTGACCAATGGTTCGAGCCAGTGTGGGCAAATGGATCAGTGAACATGAGCTAATGGCCAGGCAACGTATCCGTTAGGAAAATCAACAAGACATCATCTAATGCTTGATCCACCCTCCTTCGCTTCCCTTGAGAGGTAAGATGAAAGGGTTGTATAGTCATGAAGACCAGACTGTAGCAATACAATGCATCGTTCGTATAAATCTATAAACATCATTAAGCATTCTCAAACTCTTCATCCTTCCACTTGTAGACTTTATGAGATCTAGAATTCTGATCCTTCGATATTGAATGTAGATCCGTATTTCATGTATCCCTGCATGATCTCGAAAATTCCGCCAGGGAGATTCTGCATGTCAGCGTGAAGAACGAGTGAAGGTGTCTGAAGGGAGGTACCATGCTGAGTAGGGTGTATTGAATCTTGGCGTGACCGTGTACTAGACCTAGCTTGTACAAGTAATGAGCGACCATCGAGGGGTACGAGGCGTCCATGTACCATCTATCATCAGCGATCCATCTGCGTATCTCCTCTGACTCAACCTTGTCCTTGACGAGAGCGAGGATCGAAGAAGAGGAAGAAGGAGAGAGGAAGGAAGAAAGCCTACCGATGATGATAAGTGGTCAATCTGATAGCGATATTTAGCGTCCTCTGTAAATCCCCTTCTGCAGAATACATCTCAAGTAACTTCAGTAATGCCTTGGCGGAGAATTTCGAATCGAGACATCTTTGGAAAGCGTCTTTGGCCTCCTCTTTATGTTGTAGACGGAGGGCTAGATCACCTAGGATCTCCCACTGATTATCAGCTATCGCGTCGCGAAAGGACGCAGTCTTGTGGAGGCATGGTGCATGCGACTGGGAAGCAAGGCGACATGACAGAGGGGGCGCATGAGGTACAAGAGCGAAGAACTCACCTCTGTACCTGTTTTACGGTATGACATGTGTTGAGTTTTGAAATGAGAGATTTCAGCTCGCCAGATTGTGTAGACTCTCAGATCCTTGATCATTAGTCGCCATCATCTCAACAATCTGAAGACTTACTTCGTATAGAACCCTAAAAGACGGTATCAGTGTCAAGTACCACACAAACCACAAGGTCACTTACAAGAACAGATTATCTACATATCAGCATTCAGCGAGATTAGGCAGTAACAATGAACTCACCAAGCCATCGCTCGCATAGCCTTTTATTCGAGAATGCAGAAACTCCCTCTTCACCCTCACTGCTCACGCCTGCTGCGCCCGAAACATCTTCTTTCTCGTGAACGACCGCCGGTCTTTCCAATACTGGTTCCTCCTCCTGTATCTCCTCAGTCTCGGCTGGAGAATGATTATCCCCCTCTTCATCTTCTTCAGAAACGCGTTCTGGGAAATCAGTCTGAGTGGGATTTGGCGTTCGAGCTGATTCTGTCGATATTCTGATGGTGGGAATTGCCGATGGTGGTTCACTACCTTCCCCGTCTTCTTGTGGAGGAGGAGGAGATTTCATACCGGTAACAGAAGATGCGTCGTCACCTCTCGCTGTTGCGGTGAGATCGACCGAAGCGTGGGTTTTGTGTAATCTGTATTCTTCTTCCATGACGAATACTTCCGAACGGGTTTTCAGGAGTTCGTCCCATCCGATTTTCGAGGCTAAGAGTGTTAAGAGGTGGTAGGCTTTCGCGAATGTTCCTCTCAGACCAGGCGCCGGCAGGCGTAATAATGCCACATCCGCCTAGTCCATCAGCATCCAAGTTCAAAGGTCAGAGCTCGCAAGAGCAAGAAACCCACTTCGTTATCCCTAGTAGACTCTTCATCCAAGATATTCGATTCCGCAATAAATTTCTTGACCGGTAAATGCGTTTTAAAAGGCGTAGGCATTCGATGTAAATCCCTCTCGTTGAACGTAAACATAGGACAAGAGTTGAGGGTCAAGAGAGCATTATCAAATTGATCCAATTCGATATACGTTTCCGTCAATTTCGCCCATGTGACAAATTCGGAAGGAGCAGAGTTGACGGCTTGATTGGCGACTTTTTGAGCCCATTCGGGTTTACCTTTTGATATCAGAAAATCACATTGAGCGTGTAGGATGGGATAGGATTGTGGGTGTTGTTGAAGAGCGGCATGCATGACCTTGACCGCTTTGATCTCCTCGTCTAGTGCGTTAGCGATCGTCCCATACATTGACGACCGTATTTTGAGGACGGTACGGTGGACTTACTCATGCCGATATAACTCCTCGCTAACAGAGCAGCAACTTCAGGCTCTTTCTCTGCCATCTTTTCAAACAGATTCGCCGCTCGTCCCAATCTAAATGAATCCGCAAAGTACTTGAGTGTAGCAGCGGTCAAGTGGTTCGTGACATTTGTCGCAACTTGTATTTCGGGGTCGGAACCAAGTTGCCAGCCTGATGTCAGCTTCTGGTGTCCTGGATATCGTCCGTACTCCTATTTTAGGGAGGAGAGGACCTAAGGAAGAGGCAGACCTACCCTGGAAAAACAACTCCTCTGCTGCTTTCAAGAACCTCGATTCGGCTTCTATCGTGGTGATAGGGTCTAATTTCCTATACCCAGCCAATCGGTACGAAGCATCGTCCGCATATCGAATAGCACGAAGGATAGCAGATAGGTAAGTCTCGGTCCACAATTGAGGTGTAGCTTCGTGCCTATTATCAGTCCTTCCATCCTATCTGCTTTGCAGCAGCGGCAAGGTGAGACTCACCTCTCCCCTCTTAGATCCACTACATAAGCTTCCACACCTCCTGGAATCTTGACGTCCACTCGTATATCCACTCTTGAGAAAGCATTAAAGCAGCTGGACATAAGCCTTCTACACTTTTCCCAGAGCGGGATGTAAAGGACGAACCAATAAGTCCCATTGGTAACTCTCCATCCTGATCCTTTAGCAAACCAAGCTTGTGAATCTTCTATTGAGAATTGGAGGGAGTTGAGATAAGCAGCTAATGAAGCTGATGAAGAAGCCTCGACTCCGGAACTATACATCAGCTCAACTCCAGGCCGCGAGGGAACGAGCTGACCAGTAATGGTATGAACCAATCTGACATTAGCTAATTGTTTAATCTTATTGAATTTGAGGAGACTTACGTCCTTTTGAGCTGCTTTCGTACCGGAAGACTTGACTACATGACATAAATCTGGTGGGCCTAGTTCTCGGAATGATGCTGAGCATTAGCTATCTCCTGCGAGTCGAGCTCATGGGATTGGAGCGGATGATTTACCTAGAGTCTCTGTTCTGGCAGTCACGGACTCCCCTATAGATGTCTATCATCAGCTCTGATCCTGATGCCAGACGGATGGACAGACCTCTACGAACTCCGGGATATCCTTAAACAGCTCCGACATGCTGTATCTATATATGTATATGCTATGCTGTACGAAGGAGTACAGTAGTGTACGGGAGCGCAGACACGTCGCGTCAGGGCAAAGTCAAAGTGGGGTCCCTTTCTATATCCATGTCTAAGTCGATATATCTCTTGTATATACATCTACGAGTAGCCAGTACATGATGCAGGAGGTCAACGGGGTGATAGCCGAGGTGAGCATACGATCATCATCTAGCTTATGGACAGAGTGAATCACCAGGAGCTGGACCTTCGAGACCTAGGATCGGTATGTAGCATTTATGCGCCAAGAACAAGATTGACTGATGCCCAGATCATTCTAGTGACGAAGAGGACCAAGAGCGGGAGCTATGTACGTCCCGATCCTGACCTCACTGACGGCTGGCTGGCGGCTGATGATAGTCCTGCGGAAGAGAAAAGATTATATCGACCTCGAGCAATCTGTCAATTCGAGCAACGAATTGTTATCCTCACTTGCTTCTTACCTATCGACATTCCAACATGACCTGTCCGACGTATCTGGGCAGATCTCAGACTTGCAGCTACGAAGCTCTGATATTGAAGGCCAGCTCAAAGGTCGTAAAGTATGTCCTCACTCCTGATCAAGCTGACATGTAGACGATCATACCACCACTAAACGCTCTACTGTCCGATATAACCCTCCCTCCATCCCTCGTCTTGACATTACGCGATACTCAACCATCTCAGAATCCAGATCTATGGCTCACTGCAGTCTCGCAGCTCGATGATAAAATCAGTGCTATTCAATCAAGGGGAAAAGTCAAGGCATCCCACGAAATGGAATCGATAATCGATGGACTTAGGATATCAGCTTTAACTCAACTCCCGCCTTTCCTCCTGTCACTCATTCGACCTCTTAAATCAGCTTCGAAAGGCTTATCGACCAATCTAGCAGTTCTGCAGACATCATTACTATTGAAATATCAACCGTTTTATGCTTTTCTCGCCAAGCAAAGTCCGAAGCTGGCAAAGCAGGTCGAGAGGGGATATGTTAATGCCGCTAGGGGGTATTATGAAACTGCATTCAGGAGGTATACTCGGTCTTTGGGAGTCATAAAAGCTAGGAAAGTGGAGAAGACGGAATTACTTGGATTGACAGCGCAGGAAGTGGGCAAAGAGGGTTACAAGGCTGTTTATGAGAGATTAAAGTACTCGAATGTGGATGTGGAAGGGGAGGGTGGGGCTATATTGGCATATATGGCCGATGATAAGGATCTAGTGAGTCAACTCTAATCCTCATCAGCTTGACCCAGCTGGGGCTGATGGTAGATACTACCGGTCGAAGCTATCTTCCGGTCAATCAGCTTGGTACTCCTCGACAACGCTTCTGCGGAGTTTACATTCCTAGTCCGCTTCTTTGGCCGCACCTCCCCGCTCCCCACTAGTCAGACCAGACCTCGGCGCGATCCACCGCTACTATCGCCCACATCGACGCACGGTGGAATGTCCGATTCGGGCCGCACAACCACAAGTCGTCGTGGGACTCAAGACCTATCCTCACAACTCAATCTGAAAGAAGCAGAAAGGATATTTCACGAGATTTACGATCCGGCCCTAGATTACATTTCGACATTCTTCCAATCACTCCTAATCCCAAATCCGCCCGCTTTGCCACTATTGACCATGATTCGATTAAATGAACGTATCTTACATATATCACAACAAAGGGGTACCATACCACTAGAGGGTTATTTACAGAATCAGAAAATGGTGCTCTGGCCATTATATCGAAAAGAAATGGATAATCATATCGATAGTCTTAAGCGTTTGGCGGATGAGGCAGAGGGTAAAGGATTAGCAGGATTCATGGGTAGGGGAGTAAGAGATCAAGCTGTTAGAGGGGTTGCTAGTCGATATGCCTCGATCTTTACTTCAGTGGTCGTCTTGAGTGATGAAGCAGAGGAAGCAATGATTTTCTCGAGGTAAGCTCTATTCGTCACTCCCTTCTCTTCACGCCCTTCCTCCTGTTGGATAATGCACTATATTGCCAGACGCTAATCAGTAGTATGACCCGCCTAAGAAGCGAATTAGTCCGACTAGTAACGACCCAATCTTCCAAAATCAAATCCCTCCCAGATCGTCATTCATTCATATCGTCAATATACGATATAATAATGCACGAACTAGTATCTGGTCCAGGACAGACTACGCATCCGAAAATACAGAGTGAACTATCATTCTTTAGGACTCGAGAGGAGGAGAGTAGGAGGAGGTTGTCTGCTTAAATTGGCTTGTAGATTGTTAATTGTACCCAAAGCTCTAGACTATTTTATGCATTGCATTGCCGGTATGCCCCTATCGTGGAGTGATGAGCATTTACGAAAGGGCTCTGAGCAAGGCTTTTGGGATGCTATGGGATGCCAAGGTCGTGGAGGCATCGAGAGAGGATGGGGACGCATTGGATTCATTTATGAGGTGGGCAGAGCAAGCAACTCCAGACTCTGCCTTTCACCACTGCACCATTACTAATTCTACTGTTCACTTCATCTCCATGAACCCTACTTCTCCTCATCATCATCGTCATCGTCATCACCACCTGCAATAACTCCAGAATCACCTTCAACTACATCTTCTATCACATCAGCCAAATCCCTCTACATCTCAAGGGATTATCAGGTAAGTCGAGTGGGTGGAAGAAGACGTACCATCATCATCAGTGGAAGGGTTTGCATCTTCATCATCTTCGTCATCGTCATCCTGACCAGGTTTCAGCTCGGCCTTCTCCCATGCTTTTGGCTATTTCGTCAGTATCGTCCTTCCTCTGTGTATTCTGAGTCTCTTCCTCTTCATCTTCCTCCTGCTCGATCTCTAGATAAAAGGCAGGAAATTAACAAATAACTCAACGTACATCGGCGTAGTTGACGACATTACGTTTCCTCCTTCCAGTCTGAATAACAGGTTCATCATCATCTTCATCCTCATCATCTTCATCTTGCTTCTGTTCGGCTTGAAGAGCTGGATCGGTAGATTTGCCTTTCCCTTTATCGGCAACTATTTCTCATTAGATTAGCCAAATGCCATCATTTCATTTATATCTCAATTCCCTTCTTCAGACATACCTTCTTCTACTTTTTGCCTGTCCATCAGCATTCATCCCATGATATTCTAAACAAGAGAGACAAGGGACTCACTTCTTATCACCTTCCTTGTTATCATCACCTCCGATCACTTTAACATCCTCTGCTTTCCTCTTTTCTCCAGCTTCAGCCTCTCCGCCCTCTCCGGCCTCGGTTGGTTTCTTCTCATCAGGAATGGATTTAATGACTTTGTCAGTCTCGGTAGAGTGGACAGGTGCGTTGGCGGCGTCGGCGGACATGGTGTATTGTTGGGTTGGGTTGTGGAGTGCTAATACGAGTACGACTGAGTGGAGTAGAGGAAGGGAAGAATGTCGATTAATTCCCTGAACCAGCTTAATATGATGACCATGGTCAGATCCGATGACGCGACGCGCTAAGGTTGCGGGACGCGACTAACAGGTAAGACTAACGTCTTTGGTAGTTTACGTAACCAAGACGTGAGATATACAAGTGCATGTCGTCTAGGTAGATTACAGTAGAGCAGTGGGAAAAGGGGATCATAGAGGTGCAATCATAGATGAGGACTTGGCATCCGAGATCGTTCGCAGAACCTACTCATCAGCTTCGTGGAGACAACAGCTCGGGGGACTCACGAAATCATCACCGTTTTGCGTAATATACCTGACCCATGGTAACTGATATCAGCTTGATCTCTAGGAGCGGTGGTGGGTAGCTTACAGCTTGATATCCCGATTTCTCGACTACTTTGAGGTATCTCACTTGAATACCTGATACAGTAAAGTATGGAATCTCGAATTTCACCGATATTGGCGCACGCTTATCGAGTTCGTCTAATGGTCAGCTTTCTGGCCGAGCCACTCATGCGTGAGAGAAGAGATACGTACCGCTCTTTACACTTGGTAGACCAAAGTGCGCTCTCATCAGGTAATCCCTTCCTCCACCTAATTGTTTGATCTTCCATACAAATGCACTCTTCTCAGGAGCATACACTACCGATCCAACACTCGCCTGAAATTTCAGCTGAGCTCCCGTCAAAGTTAATCAGTTAGCTTACCCTAAACTTCGGACTGTCCGCATCATCGGGTACTGGAACGTAAATCTCGACATTATTCGCCGTACTTCTCCTCTTGAATTGTCCTCGAACTTTAACCATATATTCAACCCTACTTCCTCTATGACTCTCCACACTAGCTTCAACCCATACGAGCGGTTTCACTGGGGTGGATAATCGATAAGACATTAATTCGAATTCACCATCAGGTGGAATGAAGGAGATGGTACGGTCATTCTCGAATCGAGATAGACGGACACATTGGTGGAATTTCACATCTTCCATTTCGATTGATTTACCTCTTGCCGCTGTCTTGTCAGCTACATGCAGAGAGAGACATGGCAGCTTACCTCGGCCTGTGGATTCAAACATGACTTTATCATTCAAACCCAGACGTAGTTCTGGCATTCCTGATAGATAACATTTCATCTTGACTGCTCCGAGGATCTCTGATCGAATGACATTCCCAGCTGCGTTCACCTGATTTTAAGCTCATGCCCAGATAAAATGCAAACGCCAGCTTACCAGTAAATTGACACTCTCGACAACATCCAGAAACACCTCATTCTTCCTATACCTAATTCCCTCTGATCTCCACGAAACAGCATTCGTAACGGCCATAGGTGGTCTAGCCTGGGTTTCGAGTTTATGTGATTCTTGTGTAATGTACCTATTCATCAGCACCTTCTCTTTCTTCTTGATTGGACTTGGACGTACTCTTGCAGGATCTTGCTTTCGGTAGTTTGGGGATATCCAAAGTCCATCATCTCATCTAGGAGCTCGTAGACGATAACGAAGTTATCTCGAATTGACTCTTCCTCTAGCTCCTTGAAGTATTCCGTTAAAACCTAGATTCAGCTTTACTCGTATTTCGAGATACTGAAAGCTGACTGAACATAATCGATGTAAGAAGAAGATGATCTCCGCGGCATTGGAATTGCGCTTAGATAGAGCCAGCACTGATTATCAGCTCAGGTCCGCGAGGAGTAGCTTACAATAAAGGTTATTATGCCGTATATGCATATAGTTGATCCCCTCATCCGTAAAACATGGCGTGACGGCGATATTGTCTTCTTCCATATCCAAGATCAAAGGTAGGAAACGCTCAATGTATGAAGGTGGGACATCATCTCTATAGGAACGTTGTATTAGGGACTGGTGGTTAGTTATACTTTAGTTCGAATCAGTTGGCAGGGAGGTGTACCTTGCCCTTGACATCGAGGATAGCGACTAGAAGTCAGCCTTGTCCAGCATAGATGTGAGGACTGTAGCTGACCTAAGCTTGCCATTGTCGACTGTCTGATGAGCTAAAGAGATGATACTTGTCTCTCTTGAACGCGAAGTGGATGTCATGAAACATCTCTACTCCTCCCCTTTACCAATGCACAGACCTCCACTCGTCGCGTCCTCGCACAGACGATTACTCGTGTACTTCTTCTCACTCGTTACTTCATACCATACATCGTACTACGACTGCCAAACAGACCACAGCAGATCAAGAAAATGTCGAATATCCAACAGGTAAGCTCTATCGCGCTTAATTTCGGAGCGAAGCCCAAGCTGATCGCCTAGCCTGAAGAGGACGATCTGAATCCCACTCAGACCGAGGGGTACAAGGTTAGCTGACTCATCCTCGGTAATCGTGCAGTCCAGCTAAGAGCATAGGTCGGACAGAGCAAGACAGTAGCTGAGCTTGCAGCTCTCGATGAGGTCAGCTGCCTTTTCCCTGGCAAGACACTTAGCTGACAGTCAGGGCGACGAATCACTCCAGCGCTGGAAAGCTTCTCTAGGTCTGGCTGGCGGACCTGGGTCAGGTGCTGGTCCCAAGCGAGTAAGCTCAAGCTTGCGCAGTGCGTTCACAGAGCTAACGTCCAGGTGGTCATGAAAACCTTATTCCTAAGCTCCCCCACTCTGAAAGACCGAATCGTTATCGATCTAAAGCAGACTCCAGCTCAGCTTGCCGAGACTAAGAAGAACCCTAGTAAGCTAACAGTCTCTCTACGCTGAGGAAAGCTGATTGGCAGTCAACATCAAAGAAGGAGTCGAGTATTCCGTCGGCGTTACTTTTGCGTAAGCTGTTGAGCGTTGTACATGATGTATCTAAGCTGATCTTTAGGGTCGAAGGGGAGATTGTCTCTGGATTGAAGTACCTCCAGGTTGTCAAGCGGGCTGGTATGACTGTTGATAAAACTGAAGCTATGTTGGGGTCTTATGGTCCTCAGCAGGACGAGTACACCAAGATCGTAAGTCGATTGCGAGGCAGCCTTCCGCATCCGCCTTCCGATGAGTGGTCGTCATGGGTCTGAGGAATGGAACTTGGCTGCGGCTGCGGCTGGATGGAATGCTTAATGAGCTGCGCTGACAAATAGTTCGCTTCGGAAGAATCGCCTTCTGGAATGCTTGCTCGTTCTGGCTCATATGCCGTTAAATCTCGATTAATCGACGATGACAAGCAAGTCTGGCTAGACTTCGAGTGGGGTAAGCTATCGCAAGTCCTTGAAACTCGGCAGCTGACAATCAGGATTCAAGCTTGCCAAAGAGTGG
>Ga0265797_10007982_pt1 | contig 14266 bp, 8 predicted proteins | sample P2T30metagenome_FD_192433 | JGI IMG/M metagenome (GOLD analysis project Ga0265797, IMG submission 192433) | Plant litter microbial communities from East Loma Ridge, Irvine, California - P2 T30 | ecosystem: Environmental > Terrestrial > Plant litter > Unclassified | place: USA: California... | reverse complement strand
AGTTCTAGGTTATTAGTAGTTGGTGGAAGATCAGCCCACTGCATTATCTACGGTACGACCAGTAGGACAGGAATGCTGAGCATTGTGGAGATCAGGAGAGCATGATCCCACGTGCACACAAGAGCAAAGAGTGACAATGAGTTGGTCTTCTATCTACACGCAAACCCCCGAGCACTTCCAACGAAGTCTCTTTCCCATCTTTCCCTCATCCTCCCAAATAGCTATCGCCAACCTATGAGAGCCCATTGAATATAACAAGACTCAATATAGCCAGCCAGTAAGATTCCGACTTCTCCATCATCATCTGCCTCCCCTCCCACACGCAAAGAAAGAGATTCGTCGATAGTGAGCGTCGAAAACCTGATGCCGTGGCAAACCAGTCCGGTTCCAATGAGGTCGAGAATTCCACCCTTCGCCGTTGAAATGCAACACAACACAAGACCTAACCCCCTTCAGAAGATCGCCACAAACCCGGATGGAAAATGTCTGTGCGAAACACCAAGAGCGCCTCGCTGTGCACATGCCGAGAAATCGATCCACGCCGAGAAACCCGACCGAGAAGGCGCCTGCGAAGCCGGAGCAAAGAGCCAGCACCAAAGCAGAAAAGAAAGCACAAAAACAAGAAAGCAATAACATAGGAAAGTCGAGAAATTAACAAGAGAGTGTTTTGCAGAAGTCGAACGAGAGAAATCTCTATCCCAGCACATTGAGATTCAACATGCGTCGTAAATCATCTTCCATGCCTTTCATATCGCGTGTGCCGCTGTTGCGAGGGCTGCCAGAAGCACCAGGAACTGGCATACTGTGCTGAGGGGCCGAGTAATTAGAAGAAGAAGGACCGGAGAGAGACGCGGAAGATGTCGTGTTGTTGCCGTTTGAAATCAAGCCTGAGGGTGGCTGAGCCGGGAGAGATGAGCGAATCTGACTGTCCAGATACGACCTCGAGAAAGCGTTCGGATCGGCATGGCTGGAGAATGGCTGCTGCTGGTTGTATTGAGGGAAACCGTTCTGTTGGCCGGAGTGATTGAGCTGCTGACGAAGGTTGGAAGGGCGCGGCGGAGTCTCGTTGCGCGCGGCTTGGAACATTGGTGAGAGATTGCGGTTGCCGTAATGAAGAGAGTATTGGTCCTGGGTATGCTTTCCAGGTGTCGGAGTTGTCGGCCCAGCTGCAGCGCGCTGGACGGGAGATGGAGTTTCGAAACATGAGTCCACGCCAGTGGAGTTAGATGGTGCACGCTGGTGGGTTCGTGGCGGTGTGCTGTTCGGCTTGTTGTTGATGTTATTGAAAAGAAGGTCTTTCAAGGCCTGAGTTGAAACTTCGTTGGTGCCATTCTGGTTGATTGGATTTCCGGGCGATGAGTGAGCACGAGACGGGTGGGAAGGACGTAAACCGTCAGGAGCGGTCCTTGGGCTGATCATGGGTCCATCTGCCTCCTGAACACCCCTAGCGAACGGACTCGGCCTGTTGGTTTGGAACGGATTCCTAGGCTCACTTGCCGGTGGAGGTCGGACGGCCAGATCGGGAGACATGTTTGCGGGACTGTTGTTGCGCTCCTTCTCAGCCTTGTCCGCCATGAAAAACATATCCAAGGGGGTCTGGCTTGGGTTTTGCGCCTGCTTAGCAGGTGAGACTACATCCGACTCTGGAGAACTGCCCTGCGGTGATGCGGTTGTCTTCTCGCCGTCCATCCTCGCCTGCAAGGACGATGGCACATTCACGTTGGGCACCGACTTCGAGCCGAAGAACTTCGGCACAGGCAATGATGAAGCCGCTGGGGAGGCCTGGAAAGTGGACTGTGCGTATGCGCGCTCTTTTGCTGGTGTGCCGGGCATCATCGGACCTCCCATGGACGCAGGCCTGGCCCGTTGGTTGCCCACATCGCCATTTTGGTAGGTACTGTATTGAGGGTACGCGGCCAGACCGCCTTGACCTTGCGTGTTGTGCCTCCTCGCAGGCGCATGCGCATGCATGCTGGTGACAGAATCGGACACTGCGCCATCGACCCGTGGGTTGTTTTTGCGGGCGTTGTTGGTGTTGTTATTGCGGTTATTCCGCTTGTTGTGGGCGGCAGACGGTGTGCGTTGACCCTTGGGCTGTCCTTGAGATTTGGGGGGAGTAGTGGTTATTGCAGGCGGCGCGCCGCCGTTCGCTGAGTCGGACATGATGTCGTCGCTGACGGTATCGTGTTGTTTAGAACGAGCGCGTCACAGTGGAGAGCAGTGTTGTGGTATGCGACGGAGTGACAAAGGGCTATCTCGGGGCGGTCGCGTACGTGGACCAAGGTGATCGGTGCGGGGATTCGTAGTGTGGTGTGGATGTGAGTGTGAAGAAGGAAGAGGTCGACATTTGAGGATGCAATAATATGACCTGCTGCAAGCGTGTTCGAGATGTGGTCGTTGCAGGTTGGTGTGTCTCAAATGAGCAACGGTTTAGTGACATACGGGCTGTGTTGCGTACATGAGGCCCCGCAAACGGCAGAATCCCGGGCGTGTCTGTGCGAATCGATTAGTACCCGACCACTGAAGTGAAGTGATGCCATGTACCTTGCCTCCCGACTTTCACGTGCAAACATCGTGTATTGATTGTCCCGATCACCACTTGCGACATCACTTTCTTACCAATCTCACAACATCTCCTCGACACAAATCAACATCGACCTCATCGCGCAAGGTGCCACGCCTTGCAACCTCGAGCTGAACACCACAAATACTGCCTAGCAACACCCCACATACCACTCGAATATGGCCGACGTCGAGATGACAGATGCCGGAGCGGCGCCCAAGATGAAGAGTACCAAAGCCGGTGCGAGCGGTGATGTGGCAGAGGGAAAGAAGAAGTTCGAGGTCAAGAAGGTAGGGTAGCCAGGACACCATCGCATCAGTTGGGCAAGCTGACACCGATACAGTGGAATGCAGTCGCTCTCTGGGCTTGGGACATCGTTGTCGACAACTGCGCCATTTGCCGTAACCACATCATGGACTTGTGCATCGACTGCCAGGCCAACCAGGCATCTGCGACGAGTGAGGAGTGCACTGTCGCGTGGGGAATCTGCAACGTGAGCTCTGTTGGAATATACATGGAGGATGCACTTCGCTGACCTGCATACTCACAGCACGCCTTCCACTTCCACTGCATCTCAAGGTGGCTCAAGACTCGCCAAGTGTGTCCGCTCGACAACCGTGACTGGGAGTGGCAGAAGTACGGTCGCTGAAGAGACAAAGGTGGACGATGGGATTAGCAAGAATTACGATATCAGCTATTGGACCGTACACACAGTGTGGACCGCGTAGGCTATGAGCATTGGTGGCGTTTAAACTGGACGTCAAGCAAGGAAATGAAGCGACCACGAGAAACGAGTTGCTTTCATCTGCGAGTCACTTGCGCTTAATGCGCGTGGTATACAACTCATCAAAAGTTGCCGACACTGTTTGAGCAGAAAGCATGAGAACTCGTCGACCAGTATTCATCACTTTCTCCACTTGTGCCACAAGAAGTTGCTTCCCTGCAACATGTAACATGTCGCGAAGTACATACTCCCCTGGCGACACCGTGAAAAGTGCAATCAATGCTTTATTCTCCCTTTTGCCCCATGAATTGGAAGCCTGCGGTATGAGAACCGTATTCGAAGATCCATCCCGATTCCGAACGTCCTCTTCAGCCAACCCTCTTCCCGTCCACCTCAATTTGCACCCCTCCCAAGTCAACTGGCCTACTCGCGCTCGCCTTCTGCACCCGCGGAGGTAGCCACTGCTCCGGCTTTCTGTTGTAGAACGGCCATTGGGGCACGACGAGGATGAATGTGAGGACTGTACCGCTCAGTCCGACGTAGAGTGTCTTGTAGATGTCCTGGGCGGTGAAGCCGATAATAACTGCGATGATGCTAGTTGCAACAAGGAGGAAGGTGTTGAGGAAGTCGGCCAAGCTCTGACCGCGGAAGTCCTGTGGATGATTGTGAGCTTCTGTATGTAGGACGTGCTTGTGGGAGGTATGATAGAGGTATGCTATTGGAACGTACAATCTCTCCCTCCCAGATGTCACGAGCTTGATCAAGGAGTGCGTCCATGTTGTTGTTGTGAATGTGGTTGAGGTATTAACAGGCTATCAGATCGCTTGCAATCGATTGTTGGCTTTGGTTGGTTGGCTGTTTGAGCTGTTTGAGGCCTTTAGAGGCAGCTAGGTATCTCGACTGTCACATGTATGGACCTCACTCGATAGGTGGCATCAGAACGGGAACGGGAAGGGTGGAGTTACCAACGGCAGTTCGGGGAAGAGCAGGGATCATCAGATCAGACGGAAGCTTGGCTTGAGGTTCGCAAGGCTCGTTCTGGGAGAAGACGTGATTGGGTCGATGGCGGACGGACGGCGAGGTGCATGAATGACAAGGCTAGCCCAGCCTTGCGCGCGTTATTTGATAGTCATAGTTACAGTGCGCGTATTTACACCTCAAGAGTGAAAGCCTTTTACCTATGGGGCCTTTCTCCAAGACCCGCCCAGTGCTTTGTCCTCGCTTGCAGTCCCTCACGACCAATCAATCATGTCACTTCGGTCACGTGCCCGTGCCCCGGCCTCACTCACTTGTGCAATTCTTGCACAGTGCCTCCTCTTCTTCCCAACGTCACCAACTTCCACTCAGAAACCATCTTGCTTACCACTCCCACACTCTCCTGATCTTCGCCGCATGAATTGACTTCCCGACCAACACGGTCCCTCTGAACCACCGACACTCGTCACTGACTCCTCCTCAATCCACGACTACCTGTCCAGAGCAATTCTGGCCGGCCCTCAGTACTCCCTCTTCGACCCGCGTGTTGCGCACCGTCGATACCTTTACCAATCCAACACCACCAAGTTGGCGGGGACTCACTCTTACGCGTTTAGCTACGCCCGCCCTCTCCTCGGACCAGGCTGGTTCGTGTGCGGAGGCGACATCAAGCAGCCGCCTTAATTGCGTAGAGTCAGAGACGCATGAAAGAAGCTTAAGCCAGAGGACACTTGGAGCCTACCAGTTTTACCCGATGGGATAAGTGCAAGCGCCAAACAGGTGCGGAAGTTTGAGTTGTGCTCTAGCCATCAGAGTGCATCCAACGATAGATTCCTACAAGAAATAGATCTTACAGGATCCCAAGACAGACCAGCCCAGAGAGGCAGGACATTACCACGACAAATTACATCATCTACCTTGCGACAGGATAGACATTCAACGCCATGTCTTTGTCATACACGCCGCGTTCTCCTGAGAGGACCCAGACAAGGTTCAGCACCCCCGAGCCCGATCTTGACGACCACCGCAACCAGGCTGAGAGCTTGCCTCGACCACAGGACTTCAGGCACGACGGTCGCCGCCGAGGAACGCTGGCTAGCATCGCTAGCAACGAGAGGCCGTCTCGTGCCACCCTCGAGGTGCCGACCGGACTTGCACCCCACGACACCGTAGCAAGGGACTTTGAGCAAGCTATCGTCGATGACGACAGGAGGAGCATCCGGTCAAACACCTCGACCGGCTCCAGGCGCTCGCAGCTCTCAGCAGACGAACAATGGCACCGCGAACGTCGTAACTCGCGCGGTAGTCCGGTTGCTGCCAGGCGCAACACCTTCAGGCGCGCTATCCACAACAGACAGAAAGAGATGGGCCAGGCGGGCTCCAGGGACTCCTCTAGATCTCGCTCTACCTCTCCGCCAAACTCGGTTGACGCCTTCGCTCCCCCGAAGAGAGGAAGGGCAGGCACCATGAACAGCAAGATTTCCGTGGAGGGCTTGACATTGCAGCGCACAGCCTCAAACAACACTCATCAGCATCGCCGAGCTGACGGCGATGATGCTACCAACAAGACTGATGTTGCATCCATCCGTAGCTCCGTCCAGGAGGACGTCTGCTTCCCCCCTGAGGACCCGCCCAACACTTACACCATTGACTTTGAAGATTTGGAGGAGTTTGTCGCGCAAACACACACCAAGACGCCTGTCGCGCACCCTTTCATGCCGCGCTTCACGCAACAGAACGAAGAGGTGAAGAAGGTTTTCCACGACCTACGACACGGCGAGGGATTGCACAAAGTCCAGAACCTCCTCAACAAGACCTCAGTCGAGGAGAAGCGTGCCACTGAAGCTCCAGATGCCGAAGCTGCAGGGGACGGTGTCACCAACGAAAAAGAACTTGGCCCGGACTCATCATCCGAGAACATCCACCGAGTGTCCAGCCACTCGGAGCTCCAAAACAGGTTCACGTTTTTCTCGTCTGAGATTGACGAGACCATTCACGCCCCGGAGCTGGGTGGTCTGCTTATGCCAGATGAGACTTTCCGCGACATCTTCGAACTTGGCCCGGAGGGAGGCGTGTGGTGGCTCGACATGCTCAACCCTTCCGAGGAGGAGGTCTTTGCCATCTGCGGTGCATTCCGTGTTCACCCTCTGACGCGCGAGGATATTACAACCCAGGAGACCCGCGAGAAAGTTGAGCTTTTCAAGTCCTACTACTTCCTGTGCTTTAGGTCCTTCTACTCTCTTGACAAGGAGAGTGAGGATTACCTCGAGCCCATCAATATCTACGCTGTGGTGTTCAGGGAAGGCCTCCTCACGTTCTCGTTCTGCCAGAACCCTCACGCAGCCAACGTGCGCAAGCGTATTGGTCGTCTGCGTGACTACGTCAACCTCTCCGCCGACTGGATCTGTTACGCTCTCATCGACGAGATTGTCGACTCCTTCGCACCGGTCCTGCACGACGTCGAGAATGAGTCCGAGGCCATCGAAGACGGCATCTTCACCGCTCGCTTCGAAGACTCGCGCGCCATCATGCAGCAGCTTGGCTCCTGCCGCAAGCGCGTCATGACACTGCTGCGTCTTCTTGGCGGCAAAGCCGACGTGATCAAGGGCTTCGCCAAGAAGTGTAACGAATCGTACGCCATGGCGCCGCGCGGCGACGTCGGTCTGTACCTTTCCGACGTCCAGGATCACGTGGTGACGATGATGTCCAACCTGACGCACTTCGAGAAGATGTTGGCTCGCGCGCACACCAATCACCTGTCTCAGGTCCAGCTTGCCCACATCGAGCTTGGCGGTCGCAGCAACGTGTTACTTGGCAAGATTACTGTCCTTGCTACGATCCTTGTGCCGCTCAACCTTGTCGCCGGTCTCTTCGGAATGAACGTCCATGTACCCGGACAGGATGCGGGTGGTCTGGGCTGGTGGTTCGGAATTGTTGGAGTGATACTCACCTTCTCTGCCATTTGCGTCGGCGCGATGAAGAAGTTGAACTACATCTAGATTTGGCAGGGTGGATGTTATTGTGTGCCGCATTCCTTTGCCCTGGAGAGATTCGTGAATTCCCGCTGGATTGTTTTCTTGGTATTGCTGCGGTTGCATTAATGATGACAGAGTACACGACGTTGCTGTTATGGATCTTATTCGTTGTTATACTGACGCTGCTTTTGGTTTGTTTATACAAGTGGTTAGACCGTTGAATAGAAAGCCTCGATACATACACATGGAATACAAGCTGTCTACACTGCCTTGCAACCTCACATCTCCTCTTGCATCATCGTCTGCATCCACCAAGCCCTGTCCGCCCCCTACCTCTTCCGCCACCAACTTCCCTTCTTCTTTTTCTTCGATCCAGGCCATCCCCCGTTGTTGATGTTGATGTTCCCCATGCCGCTCATAGCATCCGCCATCTCCATTGCTTGATCACATCCAGCGTTGTACCCATTGCCGAGATCGTTATTGCTGTTGACCCCAACCATAGGGTAACTCGGGTGGTTGGGATATTGACCATTGATCGGGCTATTAAAACTCCCCACCCCATTGCCGATATTCCCAAAGTTGACGTTTTTGACCCCGATCATAAGGTTGTTTCGGCCATAGGGGCGTCGACCATTCACGAAACCATTGTTGTTGCCGATATTCCCCTAGTAGTTGTTGTTGTTCCAGCCTATCTGAGCAGGCCAGGCGTTGACGTTACCACTGTTGTTGTTGATGTTGTTCCACCCAATCATCGTACCAGGTATATTGCCACCGCCGGGGCCCGAAGACACATAGATTCCATTCCGTCCTCCTAGGCTCATGTGACTGCCTCCGGGGCCGTTGGACATTGTGATGCCGTTTGGGCCGCCGAGTTGCATGAAGTTGGAGTTTTGTCCATACCTCTCTTCTTCGGAATCGGAATAGGAGGGGTTGCGCGAGTTGCGCCGGGGAGTGTTCCGGTTGGATCGGTTGGGGGTTTGGAGTTGGAGATTGTTGTTGATAGCGTTGTTGGTCGGAATGGGTTGTTGATTCAGTGCTGGTGGTGGTGATCGGGGAGCTGCAGCTGCTGGTGGTGAGGCTGGGCCTGGAGTGGCGTTGAGGAGGGAAGCTGCTAGGGCTGGATCCATTGTTGATCGATTGATGGGATCCAAGGGGCTTGAGTGGTTTGGGTTTGTTGATGAGGCTTGCTGTGGGACAGAGTCGATGGGAGGATTTGAGAGGGGCTTTATGGGTACGAGGGACTTCGGTTTTGGTATTGACCTGGAACGAGAGCTCCCAAGAAAGGCCTTATGATGCTCAATCGCTTGTATATAATTAGTGTATGGAAATCGAAGTGGGAAACGTTCTTCCAGGCGTACACACATATACGTAGGTTATGCCTTACAGTGACTGGCGATTGTTCTTTGCTTGCTTTACATGAACGACTCATTCGATCGATGACTGGCGGCAGAAGAGTCAACGCTGGGTTTCGACAGACTCATTAAAACTGTCAGTCGCCTACCTTAACTTAAAGCACGCTCCTCGAATGTGGTTTGACTCGGCGGGCTATCTATGAACTTGTTCGGATATCAGGAGAATGAGTAACCTTGTTTCCATTTGTGTGTATCCCTTGGACGTAAACAGGCTCCCTTAGTTCACGGATGATCAAAGATTGATCGCAGCCAGTGATAATCCATCCGTATCGATTCACATACCTGGGTGACGCCTCATGCGACCTCCCATGCCTGGTGGACCGCTCATGCCGCCACGCATGGCCATCGCGGCCATCATAGCCCGAGGATCGTCTTCGTCTCCGCCTTGCATGCTGTAAGGGCTCCCACCGCCGCCGCCGCGACCGCCGCGACCGCCCCTCATGCCCATCATATCATCGCCTCACATGCCACGACCTCCACGGCCACAGCCACCACCGCGACCCCGACCACGACCATGACCACCTCTCATCATACTGTTCATTCCACCTCCGCCTCTCATTCTGTCCATCATGTCGCCTCCACCGCCCTCCACTCCATGCATATCGCCTTCATGGCCGAACTACTGTTGATCTTGCATCATCATTCTCTGTTGCATCATGGCGTGAGAATCACCCAAAAGTGGTCGCATGCCCATAGCCGCCATGGGTTCAATACCTGGACCTCCGTGGGCCATCGTCATCATCTGGTGGTGCTGTTGGTCTTGTATCATTTGCTGCTCCATCATGGCATGGTGCATCTGCATTGAATCGTCCATTTCACATGGTATTTCGTTTTGGCAGCAGCAATTTGGTGGGCCGTGATCGCAGCCACCTCCCATCATCATCATGTGTTACGCGTGGGCTGCTTCGTGGACTTGACGACGGGCAAAGTGGTCCATCATTCGGGGATCCATTTGACGGGTAATCGATTTTTGTCGTGTTTTTTCGTGTCTAGAAGAAAGTGAGTATACATGTCTTTGATCATCAACGGTGGTATGATTTTCGAGGAAGATCCGTACTTTGTAGCTGATGTTCCGATGTCTTAAGGTTTGTTAGATATGAGTCTTCAGATAATTCGGTTAGTGGATCGGTAGCAAAGACATGTCGATTGAGGAACAAGTCTCGAGAAGAGTTATAGCAAGTGGTGCGATCGGGCTCATCGGTGACTGCGAACTCGAACAAACCTTTAGGCGTGTTAACTGATATAGATGACGAGATTTGCAAACATGACCAGTATCTGTTGCGGTCGGCTGCGTTGTCTTAACAGTTACCTTATACTCATACCACGAGGTGGCATTGTTGGCGTTAGCCGTTTGCTAAGATGGTATCTCCGATCCATTTTTTTTTGGAACCATGTCAATCATGTTCGTTTACACCCATAAATGACCCGGAAGCGGACTTATTGGATGATGGATCTCGACATTTCGTATCTTCTCTCCGGCCAGCAACAGGTCCACTCCAGAATACTCGTTGCCAGACAGGTGTAGGCAACCCATTTTCAATGTTATTTATGCACACGCCGCAACATATGATCGCCATAGAAAGCTCCGTTATCACGAAATAGGAGTCGAGACACTGCCTAGACGAGCATGGTATAGCCATCAAGTGTCCAATGGATAAAGTGGTCAGCCTCTGATTAACGTCCAAGATTGGTGAGTTTGTAGAAGACAGCCTGTCGTACTGTAAAAGAGTACAGGGTGGGCTTTCCATATTGAGGTTGGGGGGGCTGCATGAGATGGGGCGTTCAAACGAGTCCGGTGAGAGAGCTTTGACCGAGTGAAGGACCTCTCGATCTGATATGACTGGCAAAAGTTATCTGATTGAACCGGACGGCCCCACCAGAATGAGACCGAGGCGTTGAACGGTTCGCATCGTGGTTCGCAGGCGCATGGGAAATCTCCGGGCGAGTGTAGATGTATGGGGTAGCTAGGTAGCGGAGAGCTGCCAGGGCCCAGCTGCTTCCAAGGTTCTTCTTCCTCTACAGATTATTTCATGGCTACTGTAGTCTTGTTCCTTCACACCACTCATCGCTGAAACCTTCCACGCCCATTTGAAATACCCGCTTGCATCCAGCTACTCGACCGCTACGAATTAGGATCGTCGATTAGCTACTTCCAATGAGTGAAGACGAGCACGAGTCGCCGCGCTCGTATCGAGTTCCCGGTTTAAAGAAAGGCTTCCTGCCACTGAATACCGACGACACTGCCCTTTCGACGCGCGGACAGGCCTTGCCGGGCATCATCTCAGCCAGGAAAAACAGCAATGCCGATAAGCTCTCATTTACCCGACGGCCTAGCAGTCTTTCCGACGATGTGACGCGAACCGGCGCCGAAGGCCACAAGCGCAACAGTAGCAGCATGGATAACTACGACATGGAGGCTGGAGTGTGGAGAAGAGGCTCATCGTTCACTCCAATGTGGGGAGACAGCGACAGCGAGCCAATGGACGGCAACCGCATGAGCCTGCTCATGACACCTCAAATGCGTAGCATGCGCTTGATTGGATACAGCAACCCGAGGTACCGCTGGGAACAATATTACAAGCCAGAAGAGGAATTGAAGTTGATGAAGAAGCCTATCCGAGCATACTACGAACGCTGCAACCACTTGATTCAACACTACCTATACATCGATCGCCTGCTCGACAGCAGTCTGCCACACAACCTGATTCAAGAATACCACCATGCTCAAGGAATCAAGGACTGGCAAAAGGGAGGCTCACACCCACCAGATGTCCCTGCGACGATCGCAGAGGCAGACACCGAGGAGTCGACACCGACTGGCTCGCCTCCCAACGAAGGTATGGGAGGAACGGGTGCAAATGGCAACATGCCCACCCACAGAATTATTCGCACCAAAGACATCTATCGCGTCAAGCCCAACGACGAGAACACGCCACTTCTTTCTGCCGAATCCATCCAGGATGAGGAAGACGAGAATTCAGAGGAGACGACTCGTATCCTGCCTCCAGACTTTGAGCCCGAGGAGGAAGCTGACTCCGGTTCCCGCATCGTCACTATCGCCATTTACGTCAACCTTGTCGCCAACACTATCCTTCTCATACTCAAAATTGTGGTCGTCGCTCTATCTAGTTCCGTCTCCGTCCTGGCGTCGCTTGTGGACGCTGCTCTCGATTTTCTTTCCACCGCCATCGTCTGGGTCACGACCTACCTGATCTCCCGTCATGATCAGTACGCATATCCGATCGGTCGCCGCCGCCTGGAACCAGTCGGAATTCTTGTCTTCTCTGTCATCATGGTCACATCGTTCTTCCAGGTCGCACTTGAAGGTTTCCAACGCCTGACTGGCCCAGACCACGCCATTGTGCAGCTCACCGTCCCTGCTATTGCGATCATGGCCGCTACAGTTGTTATTAAATTTGGCTGCTGGCTCTGGTGTCGCTTCATCCCCAACAGCTCCGTCCAAGCCCTTGCTCAAGATGCGATGACTGACGTTGTTTTCAACATCTTCTCCATCATCTTCCCACTTGTAGGCTACTACGCCGGCATTTGGTGGCTCGACTCGTTGGGCGGCGTACTCCTGTCCTGCTATGTCATCATCAACTGGTCGCAAACATCTTCCGAACACATCCGCAACTTGACCGGTGCAGCTGCAACTGCAGACGAGCGCAACATCCTCCTATACCTCACCATGCGCTTCGCCAAGACTATCAAAGCCATTCAAGGCTTACAGGCCTACCACAGCGGCGACAAGTTGAACGTCGAAGTTGACATCGTCCTTGATGAAGGCACGAGTCTCCGCGACAGCCACGACCTCGGCGAGAGTCTGCAGTACGTTATCGAATCTGTCCCTAATGTCGACCGGGCTTTTGTTCACATGGACTACGCTGGTTGGAACCTGCCCAGTCATATGCGTCAGGACTAGATGCACTTCTGGTTGGTTTTCTCTTTTCGTTTCTCATGTTTCTTATCTTGTTTTGGGAGGTGCAAGATTACAGTTCGGCGATCTGCCAACGCTTTGAGATACCCTGGTCGGTCTGGAAATTTTCCTTCGAGTCTTCTTCTATTCCTCTTCTGTCTAGCGAAACGTTTTACTAGCTTGTGCTGTACGACGACTTGGAGTGTAACACCAAATCGAGATCAGTCAAGACTGTGTCCGGGACTTTTCCTTGACGAGTCATGCCCGAGCATTATTATGCTTCCAACAATATAATGTTTCGTGCAAGTTCGACCTCATCTGAAGGTCATGCTCCTGTTTATTATCACTCGTCGTAGCCACAATCAATGTACACAGGCTCACAGAGGCTGCTCACTGGATACTGAAATCGATCTAGACGCCATCAGATCACGGAAGACTCCAGCGCTACCCCAAATGATCACCACGCTTTCTCTTGATTCGCGGGAACTCTACAAGCTCTGTGAGTTACCTCTTGAACGTACTCTGATCGATCGGAATGGCGTGGGAGCCAATTTGGAAGCTCGGGTAGGTACTGTAGCCAGCCAGGCCAGCATCTAGAATTTCCATTTGGATTCGACGTTGACAAAGTCACAAAACAGAGCTTGCCAAATGCTTTGCAGTTGCTTTGTGTCTGTCGTCTTGTTGCGTGATGTATTGTGGACCGGCGGCAGTGCAGAGTGGTAGGTCGAGACTAAAGCTAACGCTCGAGTCGATCTTTGTTCGGTTCGTGGTATGATTTTCTGAGGCACATAGTCCAAGATGTACCCACTGACATTCTCGCTGCAGACAACACTCAACGCAATATCCTTGACACGAGATTCCCACCCCGAAAAGCTCGATGATGCGGTGGCTTCACAAACGAGTTTCTGCATTACTTCCTGGGAAGATCTGCAATCCTGCAGGTAGTTAGGTATCTTAAGGTTCAGCACTGTCTTCAAACTAAGAAGGTGCATCTGCACCCGCCGAGGCCCGTTTACCATCCTTCCACCCGATCCAACCTCGCACGCCTCGGTGCCACCACTCAGGTTGGTGCCATTATGAACTTTACATTTGTGTTGATGACCTATGGGTGTGCGTGAGTGGAGGGTTGGTAGTGGTAGTCCGCTCTCGTTGTTTATTAGTAGAAGTATTGAGGACCAACTTATCTACTTGCCATCATTGCTTCCATCGACGTTCTTTCGCTTCTGATATAGAACCATTTATCACGCAATCGTTTCATTCTCAAAAAGAAGAAGGCTTTAATCATGTCCCTGCCGAAGTCGGTCATTTTTGCGTTGTTCGCTTCGCTCGTTGCTGCGGGATCCGCGCCTGCTGGGCATGAATATTTGGCGCCGAGCGGGAGTGCTGGTATGTGATCGAGGAGCGTTTGTGAATACATGTATGAACTCGAGCTGACTTGTAATGGTAGTGAGGAGCCCTTGTGAGTTCTAATGCTTCGACACCAGCACAACAAAGCAACGCATCTAACCAAATGCTTCGAAATCGAATAGGCCCAGGACTCAACTCACTGGCGAACCATGGCTTCATTAACCGCGACGGCAAAAAGCTCTCCGTCCCCGCCCTCATCAAGGGCTTCAAAGACGGCATGAACGTCGGCGCAGACTTCACCACCGCCATCGGCCTCATGGGCCTGCAATCCGCCCCGAACCCGCTCAGCACGAC
>Ga0265797_10007981_pt1 | contig 14269 bp, 20 predicted proteins | sample P2T30metagenome_FD_192433 | JGI IMG/M metagenome (GOLD analysis project Ga0265797, IMG submission 192433) | Plant litter microbial communities from East Loma Ridge, Irvine, California - P2 T30 | ecosystem: Environmental > Terrestrial > Plant litter > Unclassified | place: USA: California... | reverse complement strand
ACCGTTGCTGCAGAGGAACATGTCGGAACCCGCGACGCACCTGACCGAGGCCATCCCCAGTACCTACCCTACTAACAACCACCATTCCAGGATAGCGGAGCCATCGACTTCACCCACGATGCGCTGTTTGGCCTGGCTGTCTGGGTCTCGCTTCGCCATGGTGTGCAGCTCTGACAGATCCACGGCCGCTGAATGGCCGCCCACATTTCCAGAACTCGTTCGCATGCCGTTATCCCGCTTGGCCTTATCGAGGCAAATCATCGTGCACCATCAAGTAACGCCCAGTAGTAGACCGCCATGCTCGATATGCGATCGCGATGCCCTGCTGTGTCGCCGGCTATTACCTGCCGCATTCTCTTAGAGGTATAAACAGCGCTCACGCACGCATCTTAAGTCAGCTCCGAGTGGTTCCGATAGCCCGGAACACCCACGAGGAACATGCGCTTTGCAACATGTCGCATCTCATACGACGCACGACGGTTGAGCTAACCCTCGTCATATCCATACATACCCACTAGAACGCGGGGTAGTCCGAGAATTAGCCCGTCTTCCCTAGATCTGGATACCACATAAAGAGTGACACAGCACTCTTCATGGCGCCGGTGCTCACACCTTCGATGACATGTGCGAACGCATATGATCGGCATAGCATTGTCACGTGTTGTAGAGCCGCTTGTGACGTAGCCATGTGTAGACTCTTTCTGACCACAACCGGCAGATAGATCTAGCATAGCGGCACATCGCTGCACGACGGATACTCATCAGCCTCTCAGAACCATCTCGCTGTACACGAGCGTCATGGCAATCCAAATGCTTCTGCCATGTGCTCCTAAGGCAACCAATCAGCCCCGTCAGCCTTGTGCACGGGCCTCACGTCCCCTCTATCAGGCAACCCTTTGCGTGGCGCAACTATCACCAACACCCTCCTCCAACTGACTTCTTGCGACTGCTTTCTTTGAATCTTGTGTAGCCGTTTAGAGCCTTCAGTCACCGTACGACATCTTCCCACTACATCGCTATTGTTATGGCGACATTCTCCCTCCTCCCCACCGAGCTCGTGGAGTACATCGTAGCCTATCTCGCTCAACACGACATATACGCTGTTTGCCGAGTCAACAAAAGTCTTTCCAATCTGGCCTTACCATTCTTGTACCGCCATGTTGATCTCTTCATACCACCTGGCAACAAACTTCCCAGGATCGATCGTTTCTGCCTAAACATCATCAGCGACACCCGCAAAGCCAACAATGTCGAGACAGTCCGCCTAGGACTATCCCCAAGCGAAGACGTCAAACAAGGTCAGCGGTGGCTGGCACCGGACAAGACTTTCGACGATAAACAGATGTTTCGGAAAGCCATGGTTGCGTTGAGTGATGAGACGTTGGTGGCTGCCGGAGACTATCTGAGAGACGCAATCTACATGCGCGAGTACTCTGCCTATGCAGCGCTCGCCCTTCTCGTCCTTCCCAAACTCCGTCGACTCGACGTAGCAGACTACAAGCAGGCCACCTTCGACCACCTCCACAATGTCCTCCGCAATCTCGACCCCGGAACTTTATGGAACCGACGCTATCCATCACAAGTTCTTCTCGATCGCCTCTCATCCATCAAAGAAGTATCCCTCATGGTTGACCGCAAGACCGGGGTTTGGTATCCGGGCGACAACAACCGCAACCCAATCGGCCACTTCTTGAACATCCCGGGCATTGAGAAGCTCGAACTTTTCAATCTAGGCGGGCAGTCGCATGCACATGGTGTGGCTATATCACACTCACTAATTGCTTTTCCCACAGCTACTAACATCACTACGTTGGTCTTCCGACACTCGGGTGCCTTTAACCGGGGTCTGAAGTCGTTGTTCCAATGCACGCCAAAGCTAAGGTCTCTCACGTACGACTCCTACTTCAACGCGCAGGCACAGACTACCCAGCGAGGAGATCTGCTCATGGTCGACGCTTGGAACGAGCACCTCAGGGCCCTGCAATCCACCCTGGAAGTCTTAGTCCTCACCGCGGAATACTCCGACCCAGACGCCTTCTTCTTCGCCCAACCCCGCATCGGCGATAGACTCTGCGGCTTCCTTGACCTGACCGACTTCACCGAACTACATACCCTTGAGGTCGCCTTCCCCTTCCTCACTGGCGACGTCGACTTTTCCATCACCAAGGATATTTATCCTCTATTTCCGCCAAACCTTCGCCATCTCACGCTACGCCCCGATCTCTCGCACGCCCAACTTCCCTTCCCCTTCGACTCCTCCATCCTACCCAACGGCCTCACATTCGAAGAGTCAAAACAGGAAGCGCAGTGCCTGATGAACGCCCGCATGGACGTATCCTACATGTTCCAGGCCTCCCTCTCCCTCCTCGACTTCTGGCCAACTCTAGAATCCATGTCCGTCTGGCAGCCTGCTGATCCGTCGCTCGAGTGGTTCGACGGTCAAATCGAAGACTTTGCGACGACGTGTCGGAATAAGAATATCACGGGGAGGCTGCTGAAGCCGATGTTGCTGAGGTGGAAGAAGGCAGAGCATTGGGATCTGATGAGGGAGACGACGCTTTTTGATCGGGATGGTCCGCAGTTGGGGGTTGTGGATAGGTTTTGGAGGGAGGAGTGGGAGGGGAGGCCGCTGGGGATGGGGTGTCAGTATCATTTGGGTGCGCTGAGTAAGGGGAAGGTTAAGCTGCGGAGGTAGGAGTCTGCTCGACTCTCCGGAACACACGTATGGCACATCCTTCTCGCAGGCTCTCCCGCCAGGCTAAGACACCTTTCTCGGGCATTCCAATACAGTCCAAGACAAGCACACACACAACTTCATTTGCTCTCACGCAAACTTTCGCCACATGAAAGCTCTCACCCCAACGTCCCCAGACACACCACCCATCTCCCAACCACCACCATCAGCTCTAACCTTGTTAACCATGGCTACCGACTACGACTTCTCCGACGACTTTACCTCAGCTCAATACCTACCCCCAGGACGAGGCCCCATCCTCATCGAATACAACCCCCCGCCCCTCCCACCACAGCGACCATCCCTGCGAGATCTATTCTACCCAGCTACACCACCACATATAGACCAACAAATCCCCGGATTCGTCTTTGGCCGCTTCCTCCTGGCCTTCCTTCACGATTGCTCTGTTCTCATCAGCGACTGCTGGCATCGACGCGTGAAGATACGATCGATCGTGAGCCTAGCTGTATGCGCGGTTGTTGTATTCGTTATCAGGAAAGGTATGTGGGATGTTGCGGTGTTGAAGAGTGAGCTTGGGGAGGCGAAGAGGCAGCTTTGGCAGGTACAAGAGAATCTGTTCCAGTGTCGGTGGCACCTCCACTGCCGTCGAAGACTCCGATTAGAATGGCTTGGGTAAGGGATGCGGAGTAGGTGGAGGAAAAGGGAGTATATGTGGTGGGGGAAGATGGGAAAAGGGGGGGTTAATGTGTAAGTCAGCTTGAGTGCGCGAGTCGGGAGGGTATCTTGTATGAGGAGATAGGACGATGATGGTTGTGAATGAAGTAGTAGTATTTAGTGGATGATACTTAAAGAGAGACTTCTTGGTTATGTGACGTACAGATTCACCCGCGCGCGCGCGAGATGGCATCGTCATGCAAGTCGCCCTGCTAGAGTAGATTGTTTCACCCTGTCGCCGTTGGTAGAACATGGCCGTTCAACATGTCTTACTTATTGTATCCTCTCGGACCAAAGATGCAGAGACAGTTTTGCGACATGCCAACACAATCTGAGAGAATGTTTTACATTCATCACGGTGAGCAAGCTGCGCGAATGCTCTAACGACATGGCAGACATAAGAGCGTCCGGCCCGGTGTCTTCATCTTGCGCATCCACCATCACAGCATCGAATACCAATAACGATCATCAACCCACAACACAACAACGCACGTATTCGAAACTGTCGCAATATCAGCTCAACATGCCCATCTACTCTCTTCTCGCCCAACTTCCCTACCTGATCTCTGTTATCATCCTCACCCTTATCTTCGAGCACATCATCAAGCGATACCTCAACACCATTCGCAAGATCAAATACGCTCTCAGAATAGTTGCAACCAACATCGGTATCACTTACCTCTTGTACGTTGTCGTTACCAACATGCTGGAGGTTGCGGAGATGAAACGCCAACTTGAGATGGAGGATCAGAACATGAACATGAATGAGAGGTGCTTTGCAGGAGACTGGAAGGCAGACTTGGCGGAGGGGCTGCGGGTGTGTAAGTAGGATTTGTGGGGATGAAGGTGAGTGGTTGTTGTAGGGGTTACCGGGGCGGAGGTAAAGTGAAATAGGAGAGGATGAAGCTGTGAAGAGCGCAGTAGTGTTGACCGAGAGAAATTCTGCCAAGAATATAGAGGGAAGGAATGATTAGGAGAAGTAACCTTAGAGGGATGGACGTGCTATAGCCAATAGGTATCTCACTTGATCAGACTTGCATTATCTTCCGCCGCGCATCTTCGCACATCCCACACCCAATTTCCTCTCTTCAATCCCTTCTATCACCCCTCCTAACTTCCCCTTCAACCAAACCCTCTTCACCAAAGGTCGAATCAATCATTCTCATACATGAGATGACATCTCAAGATTTCCCTCTCTATCCACGCCAACTGATCCCGTAGCTCCGCGATTTCCAATAAGCTACCTACAAAAACGTAGATAGCGAGAGCCGATGCAATAATAGCTAACCACAAATCTGCATGAGGTTCCAGAATAGCTTCTTCGTAAAGAGAGACGAGCATGACGAAGTTGAAGATGAGGCAGAGGAGGACCATGCATTGGAGGAGCTGCCATATGAGGGGTGGGGTGGACATGTTGTTGGTGGGCTGGGCTGGGTGGGGAGTAGGACTGTTGCTGGATTGGCTGGGTGCGATAGATAGTCGGATGGATGGATGGATGGCTGTTCGTGATAGTAACTTGAGTTTAGATAAGTCTCCCGCATTGAACAGTCTTTATGAATGCGACAACAGGGGAAGAGGTTTGCTGGCGTTTCTTTCGCAGTGGTGTAAGGTCTTGTTCAGCTTCATCACTGTACGATCCTGCAATCATTCGATCTTCCAGTTTGAGCGTTATCCTTTGACGAGAACAAGAAGTCAAAGTCCTCTCGCTAGTCACAGTCGTTTTCTGGTGCAACAATGTGCGCCAGATTGCTCCCCAAAGGTAGCTGCAATACAAATTGCTCAAAGCGAAGTTATTTGCGTATCCCAGGAGGCAAGAGGAACAAACTTTAAGCTTCCTCCGCATCTATACCATCTTGTCAGTGTCCACCCGGAGGCATCATCCAATCCCGTCAAGCCCAGCGAAGCCAAGCACTCACCCACACGTCCATCTCACCTACTCAAACACACCAGAGTCCTATCCAAAATGTCAGATACGATCATCCACTTCCTGCTCTACCTCTTCTTTGCCCTAGTCACACTTTCCAGAACCATTAGACAAGCCATCTCCAACGGCCACACTTACGAACAGACAATGCAGAACCTCAGAATAGACTTACCCTATGTCGTGGCATGTGCCCCAGCGTTTGTTCTGTGCTACGTCATCACCATTGCTGTGAAGAGAGCAGTGGGTGAAGAGAATATGGGACTGAGCATGATGCGTTGGTTGTAAGATGAGGGGGGAGGTGGTGGCATGTCAGATGCTATGGAGGACCGTGAGATGGAGGATGTTTATGGAGGACGATATCGGCGAGACGACTGGAGAATGAGACTTTGCAAAGTCATGCGGCAGTTTACGTATGCAAAGGTCGAGTGTATAGCGAATTTGAGACGAACTGCTACATTTTTGGGGTTCTGCTGTGCCTTGCCGTCTCCGTGTGATACACTGGTTCGTGATAGGAGTAGTGCGTCACTCGACTGTATGCGCTGGATGAATTATGCCATGCAACAGTGAACTCTGATATATCTCTTCGTTCTACATCCCAACGGTGAGAAAGTTCTAGTCATGCGGGAATACCTGTGGAATGTCAGAGTGACTTCTAAGGCTGCTAATCCCTTTGATCTCTTTGGCTTGTTCAGAGTACAGCAAACTCGAACCTATAAGTTTAGCTATGTATATCAACAAAAGCATCACGGTAACACCGTTTCGTGGCCAACATTCTAAGCTTTATCATGTTATCGTTCACCATCACAGGACTAATAATTCTTGCAATCTATTCCTCCCGCTTCCTGGTCAATAATATCACCCACACCCCACTACTCATCGTCGTCTATCCGAAATGGGCCAAATTTCTCTCGCTAAGCGTATCCGTGCTCGCCGTGACCGCAGCCTACCAAATTCACACAAGCAGCCGAGCTGTGCAATCATGCAGTCATAGGCTTCATACATGCGGACATGATCTCAACGTCACTATTTTAAATAACACCGTTCTAGTGACCAAGCTAGAGAACAGGCCTATGAAAGGCGTCGCTGCTCTGAGGGCTGAATTAAGCAAATGCGAGATGGAGAAGAGCGGACTGAGATGGTTTCGCGATGATTGTCGCGCGCATTGTGAGGAACATGGGCGGGATGTTCCGTGGGATATTGGGATGAAGATCGATGGCATGTTTGGGCAGATGAGGGAAGTGGCTTTGACGGGTGGGGAGGAGGATGAGAAGGATGGGAAGGTCGGATAGCGGGGAGATGCGGAGATGAGATGATAGGGATTGGGTGGGCGAGTCAGGATGTTGTGTAGGCAAGGAGATAGATGAGGTATAGAACTTGTGCTTGATTAGAGGAATCAACTTTCTTCGTGCACTGATTTCACTTACCCGGACGTTGTAGAGGAAAGGCTGCTAGCTCAACATAGCTCTTTGTTATCGTTTCCTGCTTCGTACTTTACAGCAAGTCTATTACTCGAGAAGCCGCTAGTACTTCTGAAGTGAGCAGAGGATGCAGAAGAAAACGACCGCCAAGTTCAGACTACTGAGTTGGTTTCCTGCGCTTTGCATGTCGACGGAGGAGAGGGTGGTTTGGAGTAGGAGAGGAATATTGGAGAGACACGATGAGGATGGCATGAGGCTGAGTAAACTTCTATTTTGTCCTGCGTTCGGACGGAAAGAAGATCCTGGTAACACGTGAATTCTTCTGGAACGCTAGAGTGGCTTGTTGCATTCTTTGATCTCTGCGGTTTGGAAAGAGTGTGTAGCAAACTCAAATTCACAAGTGAGTCTAAATCAGTAGAAGAAGAAGAAAGCAAGAACCCCAATCTCGCAACGCATACCACCTCATCATGTCACTACGACTCGTAATAGCCGGGCTCATTACTCTTACCCTCTTGATCGCCCTCTTCATCCCCCACCACTTCGAACTCAACCGGCTCCTCTTATCCAGCCTCCTCATCATCGCCGCGTTCATCGCCATCGAGCTCTATACAACCGACCAAGCCCTCATTGCTTACAGCCACGACCTCCAGACATGCAATCACGCTCTTAATATGACCCTACAGGGAGGGGTAGTACAAGCGCACATGCACAGTCATCGCATGGCTGCTGTAAGAGCTAATCTGCGTGAATGTCTAAGAGAGAGGGATGTGCTAAGACGGATCGAGAAGGAGTGCAATGTGAGTGACAACGTGGACGGGGAAAGCGTGCAGTGGATAGATAAGATGGTGAGTGGTATGAAGGGACAAATGAGGGAAGGCGTTTGCGCGGTTGGGGAGGAAGGAGACGGGGAGAAGGGAGAGTAGTGGGAGTGGATGGTGGAGTGTGTGGAGATGGATGTTGGAGTAGTACGAAGGTGACGCGATGGAGGCATCTCGCCACACAATGTTAGAATGCGGCGGTGGCTTGGAGATGGCGTATGGAAACATTAGATCATTTGAAGACTTTCATAAAAGTACGAGAAACGTACCCTGCCATGTAGAAGAATGGTCATGATAAGGGTGAACGTTGCCATCTTGCACGTGCCCTCGCGTGTTGTTAGCGCGAATGGCGCGTCACAGCGACTTGCATCCCGCGTTACCTGACCCGAACACTTACATGAACATCCGCAATGACGGATATCTGGAGCGGAGATATTCTGCTACCTGACGGCAATGCTATCAGAGGTATGTATGATCGTTCATCGAAAATATACAGTCGTTAATCCCCCACAGACGTCGGTCTCGCGTCGCAAAATGTCGCGTCTTCTCCAGCCCTCCCCACCACGTCTCTGCGCTTCCTCACCACGGTCGATACCGCCAAGATACCGCTATACCTTGCCGCCGGCCCCAGCCTAGACGTATGGACGACAGAAGAAGCTACTCAGACGTGGTTCGAGGCCGTCCTGCGGAGTAAGCCCACGCTGGCACCCGCGCCCAGCAACGCCGCGAAAGAATGGTGGGATTTAGCGCGATCACAGTCGCCAATTGGCTTTCTTGTGCAAGTCCAAAGGGTTGAGGAAGAAGGGCGAAAACCCAGAGTGACTGAAATCCTCTTCTATGGCACCGTTGCGGCTCCTACCACAGCTGGGCTACCCACACCACCGTCTTCGTCCCCATACATCGACAATGCGCACGCCGAGATACTTCCTGAGCTTCGGGTTCACGCACTACCGCTTTCGTCTGATCTTCTAAATGCCACCAGCATCGACTTGCCCATGGACGCCGAGCCTCAATTCCTTCCGCCGCAGCACGAGTTCCACAACCCCCCAACGTCACCAAAGCGAACGAGAGACATATTCGAGGAAGCTACCATCGCAAACAAGAAGGCACGAGGTAGGGGTGGGAGAGCAGTCTCGGCAGCAGCAGCCCGCGCGAGCGACTCTCAGCAGCTATACACGCACCGGAAGTCGTCGCTTTCTATCGATTTGAAAGCCTCGTCTTTGTCCGACTCCAGACCAACGTCTGCTTCTGACCACCTAGCCCGCCCCACCTCGCGCCCACTCTCTCGATCACCGAGCCTATCCTCTGATACAAGACCCCTCAGTCGAAAGGGTCAAACCGACGCGCATGCGAGACGATCGAATCTGTCACAAGTCGCTACTGTACCTATACAGCCTGAAGAGCCAACGACCGAGTCGCGAAACAAGGATGCACTGGTTAAGGTGGTCATGGCAGCGATGCGCATGCATGGCTTACAGCAGCGGAAACAGAACAGGTCCCGCCGCGCCTCCGTCGCTGGTGCCGAAGAGAGTCAGCAGCGCAGTGAAGAAGCAGCCGCTGAAGAGGCGGCAAAAGACGACGAGTACAAGCTGATATACCACCAAACCTTCAAAGGTGCACAACTGGCACTGGTAAGATGCATGAGCCTACATATGAGACTTTCGCTGACGATACTGCAGAGAAAGCACATGTCCGAGAAGCCGCTACACGCCACGCCCGACCGAATGCGCGACATCGTTGAGAAGCTTTTGGCGCTCTTTCTCTCCGACCCGCTCGCGGAACCTCCGCCTCCTGAGATACCCGCGGACACAGTTGCCACACCTGGTAGTAGACCTAGATTCGTGATTCCTGGATCCACACATGGCCATGCCAGCCCATTCGACTTGCCTAGTACACAACGACGTCCTGGTATGATGAGATCGGTTACCGATAGTCACGTTTATACGGGGTCGCCTGTGAGCAAGAAGAGGGGTACCACGGGTGAGACGTTGACCGTGCCTACATGAGGTGTTGTGCGAGGTGCCAATACTGGATACGAGAACAAACTCATCACCGTCGACTACGATAATACGGTCTTACAGGGACTGATTACGACCTACGGACGCGTCACTGGATTTCTGCAGTTGATCTATTCTTGCATGTTTCCTTTCTTGGCACCCGACACCACGCTTGTCACCATCAGTAAGCACTGTGGAACAATCATCAACCCTCCCAAAGCGGCAATTGTTAGAGGATTCGCCGCAACGCCGTAGCCGTCGTACAGCTATGATCTGCGTGCCCTTGCAGCGAAGAATTGCGCATACGAGTGGCGTCGTGAAGCACGAAATCCGTTCACATCCTCAATTAGTTGCCTTAGACACCTCGACGCATCGTGGCTATGCGACGTCACATCGGCTGCACCATCATGAAAGCGACATGCGCTTTATTTTGCCACGGTCGCCCTATATACGATGAGTAAACCTATAAAGCCCCCTCGTCGCCTGGTGGGAGAGGAAACCAACACCAACAAGACCAACACACTTCGCATACACCCATCCCAAACGCTCACCATGCTCTCCAAGATCACCGCACTCGCTCTTCTCGCCACCAGCGCATCCGCAGCAACCCTTCCCCGAAGCGCAGACTGGACCTGGGACGTCACCGACTTCAGCAGCGTCTGCAGCGCATCCGCCTGCCGCTACTCCTTCAACGTCACCGCACCCGCCGGTTCCTCCGGTCAGCCAGCCTTCGACGCCGAATTCTGCTCTGGCACCAGTCCCCAGGGTGGATACAAGTCCTGCGGTGTGGTTGGCATTGATGTACCGGGCGATGTGCAGACGCAGGAGTTCAACCGCGGGAGTGATGTCGGTGCGACTGTTAGTGTGCAGTACACGTTTACGCAGTGAGTATACCCTATGGGAGGAGGTAGGGGGGTTGAGGATGGTGAGAGCTGACATGTGGTAGGGGTGAAGTGAGGTACACGTACACGGGTAACGAGACTGTTAAGCATACTGGATTGGGTCCGGCTGTGGAGTTCAGCATTGTGCCTACGGAGGTGACTGCTGTTGCTTAGGACGGCTAGGGGGTCGCCGCCCATAAGAGCTGGAGAAAGTAGCTCAGCAACACAGCAACTTGCAAATTGGGAAACTAAGCTCAAGATGCTGTGTATGCCACCTATGTACATCCCCCGATCGATTCAAGGGCGGACGGTCTCTATATGCAAGACCAAAAACTACGCAACTCCACCAGACATTCTTCACTCATTCCAATTTTGCTTATCAACACTTGACATTCCTCTCTCCTCACCCGTTCCGAGATCATGCTCCACCGTAGTCATGCCCGCTCCAGTCTCCTCGCGAGATTGATCACATGACTACGCACCGCTCCGCGTCCATGGCCCTTCGAGCCCTTCGTATCTTGAGTGCATCTTGCTCCTCTGTCCCTTCGAAGTCTGTGTCTTGATCGTCTCCTGTATCACACTCAAATGCTTGAGGTTGTAGATGTAGAATAGGCAGTTGGATATGAGGAATGACGGGCAGATAATATACAACCTTCGCAGGTGTTTGCTGCGAGAGACATGTCTTAGATGTTCCTTTGTTGCACGCAGATGGAAAAGCATCGTGAATCCATCAAATCGTCTGCTACCAGGCCTTTGGGTGAGAGCATTCGATGCGTGGTTACAGTCTCCCGAAGTCAACACAATCGCCTAGTATATTGGTAGAAGCTTGATTGCACTGCGGTGGTTTGAACGGCTAAAACGCGCAAGAACGTTATTTGTATGTACACGTTACCTATGTAATTTCTAGAACTAACCTAAGAGCGAGCACTTGTAACAGTAGTCTCAGCTTTTACAGATCATAGCGCGTTCATCTCTACAGTCATTCCCGTCCACTTCCATCTTATCGTCCCCTTCATCTGTCCCATTCTACCTCCGCTATCGTCATTCTCACTCCAAAGTTTCCACCTCCCCGAAAACATTGACATGTAACGTTCCGCCCTGCATCATGTTGATGTACATGCTCCCACCCCGATGTGTATGGATATGAATCTGCGTTGAACGAATTTCGTAAGCGGTTCCCTCCTCGATATCAACTTCTTCTGGCTGCTCGCCGTGCTCTTCGTGTTCAACCTCCCCATCATCAACGTCGTTGCTGTCCTCGACATCTTCAAATCTCTCGGCGTCATCAACGCGACCCTCGCCATCTCCCCCCATGTATTCCATAACCATGTTGTGAACCACACCCTCTCGCAGCTCAATAGGATCAGCTTCCTAAGCATCCGCATGGAGGATGTACGCCCGGTAACGGTAGATCCCCAGATACAACAACGCGGACACCACCGCTAGACTGTTCGCTACCCACCACGACGGGAATAGGCCCAAGACTACCAAGTCCGCGAGTGCAATGGTACAGTAGATTTTGACAATCATCCACTTGTTTTCAGCAGCTTGCCGGGCGGCGGGTGTGTTGTCGGGAATGTTTTGGTTGGGCATGACTGTGATAGGTAGTGGAGGTTTTGAGCTGGGTTGGTGAGGGGTTTGGGGGTTGTGGGTAGGTTGGAGATGGAATGATGCGGGATGGATTGTGAGCTAGTGATTTTGGGTTGTTGGAAATGAAGAGTGGCGCGGAAGGTGAGATATAGAGTGGACTAATGTTTGCTGTAAGAGAAGGGTTGGCAATGTTGCTTTGTTGCTTGTGCGGAGAATGATCTAGTCGTTGCGTTTATACATTGTGCTGCGCGACTATTAGGTACAAAAGAAAGCAGTAGCTGCTGCTGCTGCCCCCGTGTGCTTCGTACGGCGATCTCAAATGCAATTTGATCCTTTCCATCCCTGTGAATGTCTACCAACTTTTGTCCCAGTCTCATGTCCCTCTGCCCAACTTTGCATCGGTACTCCGCTGTGATATGCTAAAGTGGTGAAGATACGATATTAGTGTATGTGTCGACTGTAGTTCGTACGGACCTGACTTACCTGTATGGTACAAAAAGAAGGCAATAACCCTTCACAAATGATATCCCAGCGGACTCCATGCCATTGGCCTCTCTTTACTCTGAGTTTCAGTCACGGTCAAGGTAACAGTGGTGTGAACCGTAGTCGTATACCGCGTCTCGGACGTCGTTACCCTTGTCGACATCTCCGTATCCACTTTCACTCCATCGGCCTCGTATCCTAAGGCATGAATGAGTACAAGGCATGCGACCCTACCAAGCGCCTTCATCCTCTCATTCTCTTCGTGTAGCTTCTCGTGTAGTACCGTGCAGATGAGCAGGACCGATGCCAGGATCACTGCCATGATAAAGACTCTTGATATCATCCACCATGCGACTCCGAGTATTGTGTTTCGGACCCACGATTCGAAGTATATCGTATTCTTATCCCTTCTGTCGTTTGCGGCACTAGCCACGTGGTTGAACCTGCAATTGGAGATTTGAATGGGTACTTTGCCAGGGGAGGGCATAAGCTTGAGGGTGGAGGTTGCGGATGCGGTTATCGATGTGAAGGAGGATGAAGAGGCGAGAAGGGCGAACAGTACGAATATGGTGAGCAGGACGAGGAAAAGCTTCCTTGCCGACGGAAGTCTCACGTTCATGGCACGAAAGGGAAGGCCAGGACGAAGGGCAACGTCGGGATTGTCTTCCATCGTAAATGGCTATGTGTTGAAGCAACTGGATCCCACGGAGAACGAGCGGAACTATTTATAGCGGGTATGTACAGTAAACAGACAACCGATAATGTAGGGCGAGTGCCGTTGCTAGGGAAGAGGAGAATGTCTTACATTTACCTACCGGCCGTCATCGCACGCGTGCGCCCGGAGATACGCGCACTTGGTTTCAGATTAGTCGTGAGGTTCCAAAGATAATGCGCCGAATAGATGATGTGTGCCGAATGTCTGAGGTGATATGCGTTGTGATAGCTCGAATGCATGTAGCTGTGAAAGGCTAGCGTGCTACGTGCCTGCATACTCAGGTACAGAGGGCATTTTGGGCTTGAAAAGACGCAGGACTAGTAGTGATTTGCGTACATAGTAAATGCAACTCTATTCTTTGTTCTCCTGTCTTTCCGAGAGATGTCGTGTCTTCTCCAGGTGGGATGCAAGCGCTCATGCTAGCTAGTTCGGCCGAGGCAGCGACACGGCCGTGCGATAGTGGGAAGGAAACCTCTCCGGGGGTTCGTAGCGGTTCATATATAGCAAGAGATGACATGACATGAGCATCAAAGCTATCGCAATCATACCGTATACCAAAGTACAATCTCAAAGACCAAGCCCAACCTAGAACCAGACCGCAGTCTGAGTCAAAGGCGCACTCTATTCTTTCTGACATGACATGAGGTCTATGTGTATAGCTACGCGAAATGATGCTGAGCCAGGCCGGCTTTTGGCGGTGTCGGGGGACCGTGGGGGCCGGAAGATGGCTACGCGAACACCGGCACTGCTGACTAATCATGTCCCACACACGCCGCTCGACGCGTCGCGTCCTCCGCAGTTCGCTCGTCGCACCCTCAGCGTCACAACACGCGCTACCAGCGACATCGCACAGCTTCTGAGCTGGCATCAACAGAGGGTCCAGATCTCTCGATCGTTCACTCATGTGGGGCATGTGACATTACCCACATCGCCCGCCGCCTGGCGGCGAGTAAGATCTGCATGCGGCTCCTTCAATCACATTCAACACGAACATCCGATCAAGAGGAATTTGGTCAACACATTACATATCTACC
>Ga0265797_10007980_pt1 | contig 14271 bp, 7 predicted proteins | sample P2T30metagenome_FD_192433 | JGI IMG/M metagenome (GOLD analysis project Ga0265797, IMG submission 192433) | Plant litter microbial communities from East Loma Ridge, Irvine, California - P2 T30 | ecosystem: Environmental > Terrestrial > Plant litter > Unclassified | place: USA: California... | reverse complement strand
CCAGCACCTAGTTTGCGGCCCGACTTTGCAAGTTACTTCCCTATCAAAGCAGGAGCGCGACTGAAGGCCCACTGAATGCTGCTGAGAATGACAAATGCACTCCCCTACGACGCGAGACAACGCACGCATGAGGTGAATTGAGAATGACCATCTCGCACTAACGCATCACCCCACCTCATGTAATAGTCTTGAGCTGGCTATGCTTCTACAGAGTACACACATACACACAGACATAGGTTGCATGCGTGACGCCTCTCGGCTGGGCGTACAGTGTTGGCGAGCATAAGACAGCCTCGATATGATCACATCTGCGGGAAATGAGTCATGACGCAGCAACGAGTACTGCGCTAAATACCAGCACCTTGAACCTTCGCTCACCTGGTGATGAGCCTTTGCACCACCTCTGCAAGGCAATGCATATCTGATGTTGGGAAGCTGGTGCGCTCGCCTAATGGCTAGAACAGAAAAGAGGCTCGTGACACGGAGCGCCCGGGCCGATGCGTGCCGCAGATCGCCGAGCTCGACCCTTGGACGTGCGCTTCAGATAGTCTTGCATATGCCTTGCCCCATCGCAGACAGGAAGTTGGCACATAATTCTGTGACTGTTTGGGCGTTGGGCACGGCAGCGTCCCACCCTGCCCGCGAGACTTTACATGCCTGGCCGCTCACTTACCGTCTGTTTCCTTGCCCTTACACACAAGTCTCTCACGATCGCCCCACTGCCTCCATATCTCGTCTCTCTAATAATCGGGCATGCCAGCCAACGGATGCAGGTAGTGCATCATGCCTGTCGCTAGGTAGCCTCTGACAGGCGCCATGATCATCTCAAACAGTACTGCGAGGCCAACAATGGACACATCACCGATGCCACGCTAAGTGTTATTCTCTCTCAGCTCTGCGGGCCGCTGCTATATGCAGTCTACCTATAGGTTAATTGACTACGCAGGCTGTATCAGATGTTCGTAAAGTAGATCCAAATGTTCGACCAGCGTGATGAAATGTACGCATTGTTAGGAACCACTTTGGCTTGACTGCTTAGCAGATGTGACAGCTCGAACGAGCGTTTCTGCAGTCTCCGTAGACTATGTGTGACATCAGTAGCAACAATAATATTGTGGAGTGCGCAGTCGGATGGAAAGATGAGTACTGGTGATCAGAACGTCCCAAGAGGAGATGTGTACTTGAGACTTCCATGTCTTATGCAAACTCACCCGCCTGTAGGAGGGAGATGTGGTAAGATCTCGCAAACAGCGAGATTATAATAGATGTAGCGTACAAGTATACATGGCTGATGGTAGGCTGCCGTGTCTGGTAGCAAAGCACGATCCGACTAAGATGGCAGTGCTCTACCACGACTTGTTCTGGCGGACTCTTCGACTGGTGCCGCTCGCGGGCCTCTTCAACAGCATCCACATCATAACGGTTGTGGCAGCACTCAAGCTGAACCATGTGAAGATGTACTGGCAATTGTGTTAGCGTGATGCACGCCTCAAGAGTCAGAAAGACTAGACTTACCTGTCCATGGTTGTTCCTGAGGTTCACCTCTGGCGGACGACCAATGGGCACTCCCTTGTCTTCACGAGCATAAGACTCGAGCAAATCCGGCCTCATGGTCTCCTCGACCCACACAGGCTGCGAGTTGGTGTGCGTCGCCATCTCATACACATCTGGGAAGTAAAACTTGCCCTCGGCTGGCTTGTTCTCAGGTGTGAACATGTTCTTCTTCCATGGCTCTCTCAGTAAACCTTCCACTACCACTGTGCCCTTGGGAAGACCATCGGGTCTCAGCCTGTGGTCTGCCTTGTCCTTGGGTATCCAACCGCGGTTGATCAACACTGTAGTGTTTCCTGTGAAGCCCTCAAACTCCGCCGATCTATCCAGAGGTGTCACGACTTGGTATCCGTCCACGCCGTCGTGCATTCTCGGTCCAATGAGCATCTCTTGATCATGCCGTAACACGCCCCTCGCCAACACACGCCTGTAATCAAAGTCCTTGATCGCATCCGGATTGACCTGCGGAGGAAGGGGTAGAGGATCCTTGATCAAGCGGTCCTCGAACCGCGCAATCAACTCAGACTTCCATCCTAATCTCTGCACCTGCCAGCAGCCAAGAGCGAACGCGGTGATGGGAATGGCGGCCAGGATGAAGAGGCCGATCTTGTTGTGTTTCTTTCCGGCTCGGATGAGCTGTGGAGGGTTGTCGACAATGGATCTGAAGAGGGGATCATCGCCGGGTTGCGAGGACTGCTTTCGGCGCTGCTGGCGGAAGATGTTGGAGGGCTTTATTTGCTGGCGCATGCAGCTTGTGCAGACCCATGACGGGCGTTGTGTTGCGGTGGATATTGAGCGCTTGGAGGCGGTGTCGGAGAAGGCTCTCCAGAGTGTTTTTGATTTGTCCATGGTGGTGGTGTATCTCCCGAGAGGGAAGGGTGGTGAAGTTGTCGCATTCGAGCGGCGAGAGAGTTCAAGTGAAGCTGCTGCCGAGTGTCTGGGGCAAGCAAGGGTCTCCCTCGCAATGACGATCCGCCATGTTGAAGACAACACCACCACATTACCTTGTTCATGCAACATATTGGATGATATACGACAACAAACAATAACATACCATAATCGACGGTCATGTTCCACGAAGGCGACCTGCAAAGCGGCATCAGCACAGCGATCCAGCAACAGAAGCTCGTAGCTTGCTTCATCCGTCAAGGTACCATCAGCTGCCTATAGCAGACATGATATACGGCAGTATACTGATTAGATTACTATAGACGATGACGAAACATCCGCAAAATGGGAGAATGAGTGGCTTGCTGGAACTCACGAAAGTACCTCCGACACTGAATCCACAGCCAACATCCCAACCGTACTCAAGTCCAAGACTGTCCTCTTACGCCTGGACTATGGCACCCAAGAGGCAAGCTTCCTCAGCGCATTCTGCCCGATCAACGAACCGCCTACTCTGGTCATCATTCATAATGGCACAGTCGTCGACAAGCTCGAGGGCAGCCTAGAATACTCGGAATGGGCGCAGCGTTTACTGAAGGCATGCGGAGTGGACGCCGAGGGTGCTAATGTCGAGGCACCAGCACAACCGCAACAACAGACTGCAGCTACACCTGCTCCTGCTCCTGTCGCCGCGCCAGTAGACGATGCTACCAGCGAAGGTGCTACCCCTGCTCCCGCAGACCCCACATCCTCACATTCACCAGAGCAAGTCCAAGCTCTCCTATCAGAGCGCGGCGCACGCCTAGAAGCCGAGCGTCTAAGGCGTGAAGCAAGAGAAAAGGCAGAACGCATAGCTCGCGCGAGAGAAAGGCGGGAGGAAGAAGAGCGAGCGCAGGCAGCAGCACAATCAGACAAGGGCAAAGGCAAGGAGCGCGCCGATGGCAGCGAATCCGCGCGCAACAAGGCTCGCATCGATTGGGTACAGCAGCAAGCGAAGAGAAAGACAGAAGCCAAGGAAGAGAAGCAACGGATCATGGCGCGTATTGAGGCCGACAAGCGCGAGAGGAAGAACAGAGACGAAGAGCGCAAGCAAGCAGCAAGCGCCATGGCTGGCGAGCCTCTCCCATCTTCTTCGAAAGCAGCAGCGTCAACGAGCACACGAACCCCTCCCACAAGTGGCACATGTGCCATTCAAGTCCGCCTCTTTGATGGCTCCAGCATAAAAGGCCGCTTCGCCCACGACAGCACCCTCGCCACCGCCGTCCGCGAATGGATCAAAGAAACCAGCCCAGCCGGTGGCGCCGACATTCCCTTCAATTTCCGCCAAATTCTCACGCCCAACCCCAGCCGCACGATTGAGATCAGTGAAGAAGGCCAGACGCTGTCAGACGTAGGCCTCATGCCTACAGCAACGCTCGTGCTCGTCCCCGTAGCAGGCTACACAGAAGCCTACAGCGGTGCTGGCAGCGGAGGCCTTCTCGGCTCTGCTTATGGTCTGGTATCCGGTGCTTTTGGCCTTGCTGGCTCGGCGCTTGGGTACGTCACTGGGTACGGCTCGGGTGTAAATAACACAGACGGCAGCGGAGGGATTTACATGGGTGGCACGGCAGACGAGCAGGAGCCTTCGAATGTGCAGGGCGCGAGAATGGCAAATGCTGATTCGGGGACGGGGCAGAGTGGACCTTCGAGGATTCGAGTCAAGACTATGGCGGAACAGAGGGCGGAAGCTGAGAAGGGTGCGGAGTTTTATAATGGTAACTCTTTGGGCACGGAAGGCAGGAAAGATGATGAGGACAAGAAGCAGTGATCCAGCGCTGCTTTGCTGGGGTATGTAAAAGTAATCATTGACAGATCTTGATCGGCGAAAGTGCTTGCACAGTTACATTTTCAACACGGGCCATGCTATACTAAATCGCAGATGTCATTCAACTTCACTGGAGAAAATGTGCGCCAAATTTTCGGAAAGAAGTCAACTCAATACAACGCCATGGTGTCAAAGGACCCTCGTGCCGACTGATGACCAATCATCTGGCAAGTCGACACCTCCTCGTTGCCCCGAATCACGCCGGCGTCCATGGCTTCCTGCCCACCACAAGAGGACATACAGCAGGGTTAGCCTCAGTGCAAATCTCCACCTCAACAGACGGACCGCAACCACCGCCATTGCTCGCCACGTCGATCGGCTTTCCTGTTGGTTCTGAAGAGCTGGCCACACCTGGCGCCGTGATCGTGGCAGCGGGCAGCCAGATTGTGGTCGTTGAAAGAAAGATTTCCCAAACGGGAGAAGTGCTGGTTGGAACAGCGTCGCGCCCCACGACCATGTCATCGACAATCGTGACATCCTTCTCCAAATTCCCAGCTGCAAAAGACGGCAACACGAAGAAGAAACCCATCACCAAAAACGGCACCAACGACAACAACGAGTTGACAGAAGTCCGGTCTGACGAATTAGGTGGAATCCAATACCACGTCTGCGGTTTGTCCTTCTCTTGCAGGTCGAGGCTCTGGGCCGTTCCGGTCGCGTTGAAAGCCGTGGTGCAGGGCGATGATGACGGCAGAGTAAGAGTTGTGGATGGCATGTTCGTACGTGTTGGTTCGGCCAACGCCATTGGGATCAGCATAGCGGATAGAACGAACAGAGCGAGCAGGATGGCGATTCTTGTTGCGCCGGGGTGCTTGTCTGGAACGCTTGTGGTGGTGGTGTCGATGGCTTTCTTGGCCTTGGGATCTGGGCGCTTGACTTCGACTTTCTCTGGGATCAGGCGTCCGGCGAGGAGGTGATAGGTAATAGTGGATGAAGACTCCCCATCGACAGCTGTGAGAGCTGTGACGGGCATCGATGCCGAGACCTTTGCATCATCGCTATGCGGTGCATTCGAAGATGATGTGGCACTTCCACTGACGAGAACAAACCAGCAAACTAGAACAGTGATGACCACCAGCCAAAAGCCAGGCAGCGCCAATCTGCCTCCAGCGCCAGACTGGCTGGCACAACGGTGATCAATGAACAGCGCACATGAGGGACCACAAGCACAATCCCACGAGCGACTGATAGCTGTCGCAGCTGATATGGACAAGTTGCTAACGATCGACGATGTCGGAGAGGGGCTCATCTCTGAGGCGTTGGTGATCTTGTGGAAAGGTAAATAGGTTGCAGGTGGACTGCGGTTGATGGGGCTGTGCAGTCGGCGGAGAATATGTTGGTGTGATAGCCGTTAGGGAAAGATTGATGAAGAAGGGGAAGGGATGGAGGTAGCGAGGATACAGAAGTGGTATGTCGATGCCAGAGGAAGAGGGTAGGAAGAAACCTGCATCAACGGCCTTGAAATACTTGCCAGAAACTTTCATTTCCATATACCATGTTGTACAGGACAGTAAGAGTCACTGCTAGTATTCGCCATTTCAAGTGAGAAGAATGACGGTGGTTACGTTGCTACCTATTTGAGTATGATACATAGAAGTGCAAAGGTGACGAAATGGTGCTTGCGCGACCATGCCAGCGTCGTTTTCCAGTCAATGCCAGCGCCAGAAGTGAAAATGAGTCAAAGCATCAGGCTAGAGCCAGGATCATAGACGATATCCGTCAACGTCCAGCTTGTCTGCCCACTCCTCGGAGCTGTGGAAGCATCAGCACATGCAAGAGTGCGGTTTGCAAGCAATGTAGCGGTGTTGGCACTTACGTGAGTGATGGTTCTGGCATCACAGGAAGACTCGCTTGCGGGGGCACAGGTGCATTTGTCTGAGGTGTGCTGATAGTGATCGTCGTGGTGCCGCCCGGAACTGTTGATGTGATGCGGCGGGTGATGGTGCTTGTAATATCATCGTCGTCGCTACACGCATGTCAGCAAATGTATCTCTTCATAAACCACTAAGCGAGACTTACGTTACTTGCTTCACGGTCTGTGTCTGGTAGACTGTTGGCCCGGTGGACATTGCTCTGCTCACAACTTCGGTGGTCTCAGACTCGGTCACATATTCCTTTTCAATCGTTGTTGACATGCTGTAAGTGACCAGAGTCTTCGTGATGTTGGCTACGAAGGTTTCAACAATGAGTTGCGATGGGCCAGCGATAGTCGTAGAGAAGTTGACACTGAGAGTCGAGGTCGCGTTCACGGTCACCAGGCTTGTCTTCCAGATCTGGTACTCGCGAACACAGTTCTCAGTACCATTTGCAAGAGTGGCACAAACCTTGAGATCGACGTCTTCTGGCGGACCGGCAGTAGTCAGCTGCTGCCACGGAGCGATGAAGTACGTGGTTAGGGTCTTAATGACGGGTCCAGGTGTGATCAAAGCGGTCGAGTTGCCATAGGTGCCTGTTGGATACCTTCCCGTGGCATTGGCGGTCGCAGTCGGCGTAGCAAGGACGTATCCCAATTGTGTCGAGAAGGTGATATCCTGAGGGCACTTCGTCACGGTGTATGACGTGATAAGATCGCTGAGAACGGTGGCACAGACCATTGTCGCGGTCGTCTCGTAGATGGTCGTACAGGTACCATTGCCTGGTGGAATAGTCATAGAGTAATTACGGTACGGCGCTGTCGATGGAATCGTCGTAGGCCTTGACAGAGGGAAGAATCCAACAGGTGGTAGATCGCAAAGTGTGAATTGTGGGATGTATGTAGTGACGATCTGGCTCTGACTGGTCACCTCCACAGGTGAGGCGCCGGGCGACGGCGTGATGACAGTCAGAACGCTAGCTGGTGTCGCCACTGCTGACACGTCCAACGGCTCGGCCTGGCGAATCTGCACATCGAATGCTTCGTGCCTGTACCCTGCCAGTCGTCGAGCTTGAACCAACATCAATGATGTGGACAGCGCACAAAGTGATCGCAGGATAGACATTCTTGTCGCACACAGAGCTGGCAATAGTCGTCGAGTAGTAGTTGTATCCAATTCTTGTTAACGTGTGGTGGGTGTTTGTGCACTGTATAGTCGGATTGCATGGCTTTCATGCCAAGCGTGTCTGCATTCCTACCAAGCCCTCAAAACAAATATGTGGCGATCGACTTCTCTGCGGGGAATAGGAATGTAGCATGTTTAGATGACACCTTGCAGATCGAAACTTTCCTGGAACGAGTATTGAGAACCATGCTGCGTATCGAGCGCATGACTACTCGCTATCCTCGCCGGAAGACATATCTTCGTCCTCATCAGACGAGGCTTCAGAATCAGCCGCGTCGGCCTTCTTCGAGCCGCTCTTCGCCTGACCATTCTGTATGGCACGTTGTTGCTCGTTGACCTGTGCCTGGAGTTTTTGAATTTTGGAAAGGGCAGCCTTGTTAACCCTCCTGAGAGCATCAAGTTCTGCTTTGTGCTCAGCACTCTGTTTCTTGGCGTCAGGTTTCCCTGAACTCGTGGCGGAGTCGTCCAGGGCCATGAAGTCATCCAGCTGGCTGACTTCTTTAGCCTTGGTCTCGGGAGGCGGTCCTTCGCTCCATGCTACCAGCTCACTCAGACCTTCATCAAGCAGCTGCGAAGGCAAGGACTTTCCAAACAAAGCTTCTGTGAAGATCGAGCTCGGCTCAGATTCGCTAGTGATACTTCCCAATAGCTGCGCATTGAATGCATAGTTGCCTGGAACAGCACCATTTCCGGCACCGCTATCCTGGAAAGCTCCAAATTTGGGCTTGACAACTGCATCGATGCGGACAAGCTTCGCAGCCTCGGACTGGAATCCAGACACGGGAAGGAATTTGAGGTTCATGACAGGTCCTGGCAAAGGTCCTTGCGGCAGGAAAGACTTCATATGACCGGTTGCAACGTCCCATCCGATGATGGTACCAGACTGGTGACCAGCAAGGACAGCGGTACCGTCGAAAGAGAGATCGAGACTGAGCACGGATCCAGTACTAGCATCTGGAGGTGACCAAGCTTTGGTTTTCGGTTGTACAGGAGTCAAAGCATCCGCGCCAGTTTGTATGCTCTCGAGCTGAGACTCTTCCTTGGAGAGCAAATCGATGCGGTGAACGCCGCCATCTTCGTAGCCCACGTAAAAGGCACGGTCGGCAGCATCGATCGCGATTGATGTAGGTACAGATGGCAGCAAGAACGTCCGCAGCATGGCGTTGGTGTGGTAGTCCCAGACGAGACAAGTCTTGTCCTGAGCTGCGGTAATAGCAATGTTCTGAAAGCTTTCGCTGTGGCCAATGGCAAGCGCCTTGATCGATGCTCGGTGTGTTGTAAATGTGCGTAGAGGTGCAAGCGGTTGGGCACCATCGTTGGAGAAAGATAGCAGTGCAGGAATCGACCATACATGGCATGTCGAGTCTGCGGAAGCCGAAACCAGGAAGTTTGAGGCAGCATCAACGGCAAGCTGATTCACGGCTTGCAGATGTGACTGTGCAGTGGTGACCTGCCTTCCAGTGGCAAGCTCCCACAAGAACACTCTTCCTTCTGTCGTGCCCATGATCAAGACGGCATCATTGCACGCGAGCGTCAAGCAATTGATGCGCTCAGTAAAAGGAATGGTCGCTTCTTGATTGCCCCTCTCTCTGTTGTAGACATTCACGACAGCCCTCTCGGCCTGGGCGGCGAAGATATGAGTGTCGCTCACAGCCAAGCAGTTTTGAGGAGTGGCGCTTTTCTTGAACATGGTCCGCTGGGTGCCAGAAGGCTGGTATTCGTGCACGAAGATGGCAGCATCTTTGGCGATACTGGTTCCGGTGGCCTTGAACGGCGCACCTATAGAGGCGACAAGATGCTCGGCGAGCATTTTGTTGTGTATTGAGTGTTTTCCTGTCTGGTGATTTGCACGCTTTCTTCTTGAATCTGTAGAACTTCTTCCGTCTTTCTTCCAAATATCGACGCTAGCCGTTCTGGGACGCTAGCTTCAGGAACGCCGGCTTGAGGCTGCATCGCGTGCACCACAGACATCATTCATTCCAACTCATGTCGGCATATACCATTCGCGCAATATACTTCTGGTACTCGGGCCAAAGTATGGCACTCTAATCACTATCAGGCATTATCCAATATGATGCAGTACATGACTGAGCTCATGATTCCACCAATCTCTGGCCTCCTTGCCCACTCTGCATTTAGCCGCAGGCTCGGTATACTTTATACCCCTCGAACCGGACGGTAATTGCTAGTCACGCGTGCTCCCACTATAAATTGGCTAAGTATCTCTGTCATGTCTCAATTTTGTGGTATCGGTCTCCTGCCCTCGTGTGACAGTTCAAGATGGTCAGCTTCAAGATCGCGCAGCTTGCTGCCATCGCCGCGTCAATCCTCCCGGCATTGGCAGCACCACCACCATCCTACGGTGCAATCACTCCTAAGCCACGCAATGGCCATTGGGTTGATACATGGGGCACGATGCCTCAGTTGACTGAGCCTGCCAACCTTCCACCGGCTCCATTCGTACGGCTCGCAGAAAGATTGCCAAGGAAAAGGACGAATGCTAACACTGCGAACAGAACCAGACAGGCCTCGTCTTTGCGGACTCTTCCATCCGTCAAACTCTGCACATGTCCATTGGTGCAGAGCAGATCCGTGTTCGCATCTCCAATGCATTTGGTCTGACCGACCTGCCCATCACCAAGGCTACCATTGCCTACCCAGTGGCAAGTGGCGGCTACAACAAGACCGGCTCGCCTTTCATCGACACAAACTCTCTTCAGACTCTCACGTTCAGTGGGAACAGCTCTATCGCTATCCCGAACGGCGCACTTGCGGTGTCCGACCCTATAAACTTCCCCATCGCACCCGAATCAGTCATTTCCGTCACTTTGTACCTCGCCAACGGCCAGACTACCAACTCGATCACGTCTCACCCAGGCAGCCGCACAGGCTCATGGATCTCTTCCGGCGATCAGACTGCTTCCCATAACTTTACAGGCCCTAGCACAGTCGAGTCCTTCCACTGGTACTTCCTTTCTGGTGTTGAAGCTTGGTCACCACGCGCTGCCGGCGCTTTTGTGATTGTCGGAGACTCCATCACCGACGGTCGCAGCAGCTGGAACAACGCCAACCAGCGCTGGCCCGACCTTGTGCTCAAACGCATGCAACAGAACGGCGCGACCAAGAACATCGGCGTGGTCAACGAAGCAGCCGGTGGCAACAGAGTGCTTTACGACGGCCTTGGACCTAATGCCCTAGGCCGCATCGACCGCGACTTACTCGCTCACAGCGGCGTGCAATACGCCATGGTCTTCGAAGGCGTCAACGACATTGGCGTCGCAGCCGACACCGCCGCCGCGCAAATGCAAACAGGCGACAGGCTCATCCAGGCCTACAAGCAAATGATCGCCCGCGTGCACGCCCACGGCATCCCCTTCTTCGGTGCCACCATCACGCCCTTCGGCTGCTACAACAGCTCAATCCAGGCATACTCGACTGTCTTGCGAGAGCAGACACGTCTTCGCGTGAACGACTGGATCAGGAACAGCGGCGCATTCGATGCTGTGCTGGACTTCGACGCGGTGCTAAGGGATCCCAAGAACCAGACACGGCTGCTTCCAGCGTTTGATTCAGGTGACTGCCTGCACCCGGGGCCCGTGGGTTACCAACGCTTGGCAGATTCGTTCCCACTGGACGTGTTTGGGAAGTTCAAGAATGGGGTCAGCGGTTTCTACTAGACTGGGATATATCAGATCAATCATACAAACAATACTTTCGTACTGCCAGATCTTTTCGCCCCATGTAGCGTTTTTATAATTTTACCCCTTGGAATTGGTGATTAGCGGATCGTGCACACGTTCGCTCAAAGAGATAATTGTTAAGTCAGGTTTTGCTTCGAGGAGGTCCTGTGATGTCCAAAGTCTCGTCAATCGTAACCGAACCGGCTTTCAAAAAGCTCAGATTGCAAACAGCGCAGCAACACGCAAACAGCTGACGAAAGCACCATTTAAAGAAGCACCTCTAATGAATAGAAAGCAACTAGCATAGTGTTCTTCCAGAAGACCGAACACGATGTGTATTTTCGTCTACGTATTGAAATTTCATCGACCATCTCGCATGGGGTTACTAGGGTTGTCATTTTTCCTGTCTCAATCTTCCAACTTTCAAGTGGATTCCATTGGAATTTATTGCACACACACGTGATCGATCTCATGCAAGGTTTTGTCACATGAATTCATGCGTTGATGTCGGATGATAGCAGTGTACGTGCATTTAGGTCAGACCAAAATGAGAAAACGAACTCGGTAGCACTTCGCTAGTAGATTAATTGCGGACGGCTAACAGCACCTGGAGACGTGAGGCATGCGCAGAGTTGTGGGCATCCGCTGCAGGCGTAAAGTACATGCGTGTGGCGATATGCGCGACAGGTAGGCGTATGCTTGACGCATACGTGAGTGTGGTCGCCAATCATGGGCAAACGTGTGGTATGTGTGTTGGTAAGAAGGTAGAGTAGAATTTGCTAATCACTTCTTTGCGCGTTGTTGAGGCAGAAATGCAAGGAGCGAATGAAGACGTAATGATAATTGAAGATACGGGGGGCATTGTTGATGCATTTCTCTCAAAGATATTGAAGGCGAGGGTCTGTGAAGCCAGAGATAATTTCATACATGACATGCACGTTTCGATCTCACGTATGCGACAAGATGCGTGTCGCATGGCGAAGGAGACAACAGCCAAGTAACCCGTGTGGTCCTAAGACCCGCACTAATAGTTACGCGCATGATAGTGTTTGTACATCCGTAACGACGAGATGCGAGTTGGATGTGCACGTCCAGGTAGCAAAGCTTGAATGCAACCAAAATCGAGTCCAGAATGACGGTAATGCTGGAGCTCATGGTCCCACAGGCTGAACACAGCAAATCGGGCGACGGTTATGGCATCGGGAGTGGCCTTGGATGAAGCTTTGTGCTTGGTGTTGTTGCTGATTCTGCACTCGAGGTTGCCTGCCTTCGCTATCATGCTGAGTAGAGTGCAAGATCTGATTCGAGAGTGTCTTGCATGTTCGACCTGTAGCTCGTTCAAGACCTTCCAGTGTGAGCCATCGGTGGTACGGTGAAGGCAGTTTCGGTATGTCGCGATGCAGTATTGTGGTGTCAAAGTCCTCAGTCAAAGATGGTGTCCCTTGTTCTCCCAGGTGCGCCTTCTGACGTTCGACTAGTGGCTGCTGATGTTGCTAAATCTTGTCAGTACTCTTGCCCACCTCAAACTCATATACCAATCGCTTGTGATCCATGTATTGAGGCATAAAAAACTTTTGTTTCGGTCGTAATCTGACGGAGCAGACGGCTGGTATTGGCATTTGAACATGAATGCTTTGCTGTTCGCTACATCCCCTCAGCTACTGAGCGTTCTCGTCCCCAAGGGCTGGTAGGGCTTGCATCTCGCTTTTCCGTCCCAAGCGCCCGCCGCCCTTTGCATCAAAGCTCCGAAACTCCATCATGCCCCTGCCGGGTGTTCCACCAATTTGCACAGAGAAGAGTCGCTTAAGCGGACTTGACGCCGCGGGCACCCTTGGGGGCACCGCTCTGGAAGCCGTTGGAGAACTTGCGGTTGACGGTCTTGAGGTACTGCATGCGGCCGGAACCAGTGGTCTTTCTCCTCTTGGCCTTCTCGCCCCAGTTGTCTGTGGTATGATGTTAGTGGTATTCTCTTTCTGCGGCCGAGCGAGGTATTGTCGATGTTTTGTTCAGGTATCGGTGGACTGGAGTAGGAGGGTGGTGTGCGACGTACACTTCCTAACGGATGCGCTAGGGTAACCGCAGTTGGCGCAAGTGTGCTTCTGCACGTGCAGAGAGCGACGACCTTGAGGGTGTATTAGTATCCTGTTCCACGGCTCTTGATTCTCCCCAGTGCGATCATACCGCAGCGTCTGCACAGAACGTGCGTCTTGTTGTGGCGCTTTCCGAAGCTGGACGTTCCCTTCGCTATTGACACACTGTCAGCCTCCCTGTTCCTCCATTGTATTCGCAGTGGCCGGTGGTGGATGCGTACTCATTTTGTCGGTATTTGGGCGAGGGTTACTGGTCGGGTTTCGTCGATTTCGTCGTCGCTGTCAAGGCGGAGGGTCGATTGGGCAATCTCCAAATTCTCGGTCGCGCCTGGCAGTGCGAGATGCCAAGAGCAAGTGCTGAGTGCGCACGGGCCAGCTCGAAATTCGTCACGTGAAACTTCACCTTCGCTTGCAAACTGCAGCCGAGCGGAACATCAAGTCCGGCTTGGGCGGGACTACTTGGAAGACTCCCATGATCATTCGCATGTGTACGTGATGGAGGAAGGAAATAGCATGTGATGTTCACGCCTGATATTGGTACTCGACAATGGCCAAGGTGTCCCTGGATTCAGCTTTTTGTGGGTATGGCTTTCTCTTACGATGGGAGTCATCCGAAACGATGCATGTAGCGTCCAGTTGGGTCGTGTAAATATATTCGTATCGCGAATTGAAGGCCATAGAACTTGGACACTTCTCCGAAATGTATGCCATTTGCGGCTACTACTTATACTTTCTCCAAAAATTCATATCACATACTCCAGTGCTCATGCAAACGCTCACAATAAGGGACCAAAGAGAATAGCTCGTCAACAACATTCAACATCGCTCACTCCTCCTCCATCTGACTCTTCCGCAACTCCTTCAAAGCCGCCGACAGCTTCGGCCAGAAATCACGTTTCATCACCGTATCAACAAACTCATGCTGTCTGATAATCTTCTCACCCGTGTCGTCAAAGTCCAAGGTCCACATGTACTCGTTGACGTACTCGCCCACGAGGGTGTCAGCGCGAGCTTTGAGCCACATGACGATGCGATGAGCTTCGCGATCCTCGACAATGTCGTGCACGGTGAGGTTGAAGTTCAAGAACACGGCGATGAGTTTTTGGAGCTGCGTTTGGTACTCGGTGTTGTTCATGGGTGCTAGTTTGAGTGTCGATGGG
>Ga0265797_10007978_pt1 | contig 14273 bp, 11 predicted proteins | sample P2T30metagenome_FD_192433 | JGI IMG/M metagenome (GOLD analysis project Ga0265797, IMG submission 192433) | Plant litter microbial communities from East Loma Ridge, Irvine, California - P2 T30 | ecosystem: Environmental > Terrestrial > Plant litter > Unclassified | place: USA: California... | reverse complement strand
TACACACATATATATATATATATACATATATGCAGAAAAGATGACATGTCTCGCAAATTCTAATCTCAGCCGCTCTGTCGATCTCTCTGGACATTCCCCCGCTCTTAACCGCCAGATGTCTTGGCTAGATCAAGACTGGCTGAGCTGTACGCGCCGCCATGTAGCGCCTTCTACGGCGATGAAAATGTATGCGCCTTACCTGCAGCTCGTCCTACCACGTGCACTACTTTGCAGCTCACATGCGCACAATTGTACTATACATAGTGCACGAGTTGATCGTATCTGGAAAGATCAGCATACGCAATAAGTAGTTGGCGGTAACCTGACGAATCGGGCTATAAGCGCCACCATGCAGCCGAGGTAGCTACACCATGAGACGCCTTCTACATCCTATAACACTACTGAGTTTCAATGCGTATCTTGGGACTGAAAGTTCATAGCCTTGCCTTCTGATCGTTTTGCTCTTACAGCTTGTCGCTCCGCAACTTTGTGATGGGTAGCATTTGGGACTTAGCAGGAGTTCATTAGCTTGACTTCGCCGCAACAGCTACTCTACTTGCTATTAGCGCCAGGCAGCAATCGATCGCTCGAAACGGTTACTCGCAAACTCGTCTCGATGACGAGAGGGAAAATGACTGCGACGAGGAGGCAGAAGATGATGCCTCAGACTCTCCACGCCAAATCGCCAAATGTTCCCAAGAAGCGCTTACGGACAAGTTCCTGGACCGACTAGCGGAAGTTCTAGCTCGAAAGAAATCGCCAAACCACAAATTTAGCCAGCAAGACTCGCGACATATCGCGGCTGTGCTTTGTCTCAAGCCAACACAGGCATCTCCACTCACAGTCCACATAGCGAAAAACGGAGGTTTAGATGATACAGACCAAAAGATTTTGTCAAAACTTCAGTTGTGGCTACGCGCTGTTTCTCAGACCCAACGACCACCCCCAACCCAGACGGACCGCCTTTGGATCGGAGAAGATGGGCTTTTGGAGTATGCCCGAGAGCGTGTCTGGTACCACATCACTCAAATCAACCAATTGAGCGGCGAAGTAGCAGCACTGGCGGCCCACGCAGGCATTTACAGCTCTCTAGTCAATCAGTTACAGTGCCTCTGCGGTAGAGCTACGGATGATTCGACCCTACAATGTCTCAACGGTATTATCGACAAGGCTTACGAGCTGCGCTGCGTTTGGAGTGAACTCGATCCGGTAAAGCATCGAAAGGCGTTACGGCACATTGGAATGATCGGTAGATTGCGAGCAGCGTATCTTTGTTTCAAGCCTGTGGCGTGTAAGCTCGAAGGAGTGTCCACCATAGAGCTGAGATCTTTGAACTACCATCAATGCACAATTATCAAGGCAAAGGTATTTCAGAGATACCTCGAAAAGGTTGGAGGAGAACCGCAATTACCCGCGAGTCTTCTGAAAGCAAAAGGCGTACCAAAGTATACGCGATCATGGCGTCCGCACATCCATGCAGAGATGCAATTACTCGTCAGTCTAGCAAGCAAGCCTGAACAGCAGAGACGGATTCATCGATACATTGGCCTCAGCAAGAAGCCTTGCTTTATGTGCTATCAAATCCTGCTGAGCTACAACATGCCTTCTCAGAGACAGAGGTGCAAGTAATCAACTAATTCAACTGAGAGACCTCCGATTGCGTTGATTGTTAGTGAGGTCCGATTGCGTTGAATTGATTACTAAAAACAAGGCTCCGATTGCGTTGAATTGATTACTAAAAACAAGGCTCCGATTGCGTTGATTGCGTTGAATTGAGAAGTAGATTAGTGCTAAGACCGCCGGAGGTGTTGTTTGTGAGGTCTATCTACTTCGTTAAATCACTCTATCTGGTCATGTAGTAGGAGATTGCCGGTGTTTAGCTCATTGTCATTATCTATATGCATAGTGTCAGCGAATAGGCCTTGGTCAAGGCTGACAATGCCACTCCGTTGCTAGCTCTTTAAACACAGCATCTGTTCGACTGCTTCCCCTTTCATGCATCGTCGCCGTGGTGTTAATAGATTGCCAGCTATACTGAATACACGCTCTGGCTCGTCACTCATCGCTGGCACGGCATAGATGTCAAGAGCCATCTGTGCTACTTAAGGCCAGATTGCACGCTTGCTAATCCAGTAATCTATGGGAGAGTCCTTTAGTGACATCTCCTTAGGGTAGGGTTCGTTCTCATATAGCTAGAGCTGATCGGCTATAGAGGTCTGATCATCAATAGACCACTCGTCGTCGTTATCTACAAGCGTGCTTATGTCGACTGCGGCTAAAGCTATTGCTTTGTATTCACTCTAGAGCTCGTTGATTATCGCGCGAGCGGCATAGATCCACTTAGGCTTAGTCTCCTAGTACTTCTCAAACCAGCGCCACTTCAGCTTAGGGTGTAAGAACACCGCAGCGCGGTAGATTAGCGTGTTATCCGTAAGGTTGTAGTAATGCTCGAGCTTCTGCCAGGCGGCGTTGATGTTATGAGTGAAGTGATGCTCTAGCGAAAGGAACTCAGCTCCGATCTAGCTCGCGGCGAAGTTATCGGTAGGGTTCTAGCAACTTCGGCCTTATCACCGACCTGTGTTACTACTGGTGTGATACCGCCCTAAGAGCCAATTACAGCCGCGGGGCCTTGACCGACAGGTATGCGCTAGCCTCTCCGTGTGGTGCGTTAACAGCCAGAGGATTGTGTTAGTGCCGGTAGGGATACATCCGGCGCAGCTTGAGAGTCGGCCAAACGTTGACTCGCAGCTCCTGGCAAATGACGCTCTCGCGTATCCTCAAATCCTTTCAAGAGATCGTCGTATATTGGAAGCACCTGCCAGATAGCTCCCTTAACGGCTCTACCACGCCTCGAAGTAGTGCTGACATTGCCCTAAAGCTTTATTATAGCCTGCTTATACGGCTTGAGGATAGCCACGTAGGTTGTGATAACATGCCAGTCATCCCGATGTAGCTTATCGTCGAAAATAGACGGTAGCTTAGGAGGGTCCTTCTACGCTTGGCTCCGCCGCTCGTAGCGCGCAAGCATTTGCTTATACTCAATAAGCTCGCCGTCGGTGAACTCGTCAATAGTATCGCGGAGTTTAATAGCGCGCACGGCGGCGTCGTACTAACTGTTCCACCTTATAACGTTGTCGCGAACAAGACGGAGGGGCGAGCGATGTATGCTCTCACTAACCTCCGATGGTTCTTAGGCCGTAGATTATAGTATAAGGAAGGTATCTTACCACTCGGAGGAGTGAAGGATGTACTAGATGATGTTATGAAGTTTGCCGATCGGTCCTTTACGGCGCCAAGTAGCAAGCTCTACGGCTTCGGCTGTGACTACATGCTTAAGCTCATGTTCAAACGACTCGACGTCGGAGCCGAAGAGAACCTTATGAGCTATAAGGTCAATCACGTGTCCTATATAGAGCACGTGGCGCTTGCTAGCATCGAAGGCAAGCTCATCCGCTAGGAGGTTAAGGCATGCTCGGTTCTTAGAAGCATTATCTGTAACGATATAGCCGAGGGTCTGTCCTAAGCCGAAGGACTCTACAAGCCCTAAGATTTGACTCTTAAGATTGACCACCGTGTAAGACCCCTATATCCGCGGTATCGCTAGTAGGATTGCTCGTGGTTCGAAGTTATGGTTAAGATAATGCGCGACCACTCCGAGTAGTGACAATCTATGTCACGGGCGGGTATCGGGAGTGCAGGCGGTGCGTAGATATGGTAGCGGACGGATCAGATACAGAGCTATGTACGTACGGATAGGCAACCTAGTGGTATGCTCTATTGACAGGACGTAGCTCGAAGAGCTACACTCAGGATGCAAAGTGCGAAGTCAGGAGTAAGCCGAGTCCTCGGCTTACCTGCTAGGCTGATCAGTGTGCCTAAGGCATACATCAGGAGCTGTCACGTTCTGACCGTGACAATCTACGCCCTAGAGAGGTCCATAGATTAAAGGAGATAGTCACCTTAGTAGAAGCCGAAGCTAGCTTAAGAACCACTGAACCTAGGGCTTCGTCATAAGCAGAAGCAACACACTTACGAAGCGTCGTGCGAGAAGGTATTGCGGCCTTACAACGTGGCTATAGATACGTAAGAACATCACGTACTGTAGGTGCTTCGATCTTAGCAAGCGGCAGCTGCTCCTCTATGAACATCCTCGTAAGTAGGCTTCGAAAGACATTGTAATCGAATGCCAAGGCAGCCGAGTTGCGCTCTGCCGCTGCTACATAGTAGCCGTCAATAGACGACTGTGTTGACGGCTGAGACGGCTCTTCCGTAATAGGACTATGCGGACCTAGCTAGTGACGAAGCCGAAGGTGATCTATTGCAGATGTAGTCGATCGTGTGCATACGTAAGCGAAGTCTATAGGCTTCGAAGGCTTCTTAGGGCCAAGGTGATAGAGCTTGCAGATCTAGTATTCTCTACCGTCACGGGGCTTATATAAGCGCCATCCATGCGTCCAAACATGGCTCTTAGGGACGCGGTAGCGCTTATGCTTAGGTGGCGGCATCTCGAAGCCACGGAGGCGAGTCTAGTCAATTCTATCGTAATTCGAATCGGAGGTAACCTCACGAATAGAGGTAGTCGTACGGTCGCTTGGGAAGTCGATTAACTACTGAATCTCGGTCGGCGCCTTAAGCTGTGACGTTGGTGCAAGTGTTCCGAAGTAGCTTGAGGCGATAGAGGTCATAGTTGGGGGTGGATGACTTTTAGGATGTATTAAGGATGGAAAACACGAGATTCTCAGGAGTCCGCAAAACGATGAATTTAGGCCCGGAGGAGTGCGGCGAGCGTCTAAATTGGGCTAGATGCGTGGGGGTTCACGGGTAAACGGTGCGGCAGCGGAGCCGCGCGGGGAATAGGGCTGGAATGGGTCTATATAGCTGATAGAGCTTACTCCTTCCCTAATCCGGCCGAAAATCTGAGGCATCCACTTGCTTTTGAGTCACGTGACCAATTTTTTTCAATCGAATCAACTGAGTCAATTAATCGCCAACCTTTCGATTAATTACCAGAATCGAGTTCTCGATTGAATTGATTGAAAATTGCGTTGATTACGTACACCTCTGATACGAACGGCGAAGGAGACATAGAAAGCTGCACGAATCCCAACGAAGAAGAAACAATGAGTCGAGATGAGAACAGGGGAGCTGAAGAAAGAAGGAAGCGACCTTTGGAAGGAGACGAAGACATGGACAACTCACTCCTAGAAAAACGCCCAAACAAACGCAGTAAGAGCGAACGGGGAGATAATGAGGATGACGCAGCCACGGAAGACTCATTCGAACGAGGTCTAGAGACACCTCCGCGACCAAGAACTCCGTCGCTCATGTCTTCTACCCTTTCTCCCGGGTCGACTATCAAGATTATCCGCCAGACGAGTGTGGTACCCGGGTTGGAAGACACCGAAAGTGCCGTCTGGGATGCCGCCCAACGAGACGCCATCTTCACCTCACTCAGTGAGGCACATCAGAAAAAATTAGTATCCACAGCATTGTCACTCGGCAGCGAAGAAGGCATTGAGGAACTCCGGTGCTTTGTGTCTAACGCACGTATAGACGGAAAGTAAGGCGATAAGGGCATGATGATGTCAGGATTTGACCTCACTACTCCTGATCTCAATGTATGGAGTCAGCTCACTAACAACGCTCTCGATCCGCAATCTAGATACCTCGCAAACGTTTCCACCCTCTACTGGCGCATAGACGCCCTCAAAAAGAATTAAACGCGTGTCATCATTACCAAGCGTGCGAACTTGGCCACTCTGGCACAGTGCCGCGAGAGCCTCGTGCCAAAGGGCGTGGGAGGGAACCGGGCCAGAGACGCCAACCTTAAGCATTTCCGCGCTATCTTTCCGCAGCACGTCGCGGTTCAGAGTCCGGAAGACAAAGCTACCAATCTCGCTGCATGGCAAGATTGGATCAGGCTGCGCAACCGATCACAGGAGGGCAGGGTATGGCTCACAGTGCGCGAACGTTTCGGCGGAGTTGGTGCTTTCTTGGCTCTGCCTCCACAGTGCGTTCCTGACAGCCATGTTTCAAAAATTCCCGCAAAAAACTTCGGTTTATTGCTTCGTCTGCTTGACGTGGCATAGAGAGCACTGGATGATCGAGCGAGGCGAACCATGAATGCTCTAGTAAGGTTCGCGCTCGCGGGAAGGCTTACTGAAACCGCCCTCGCGCTCGAGCGATCTGAGTTTGCAATCAGTGCGGCGCCGGCTGGTCTGTCGCCCATGCTCGCTGGGTGGTCAGTCTCCTAACTCGGTGCACAGTGGTCCGACGTAACTGAGGCAGCTCGTCTAAAAGAGCGTGAAATGGAGGGCGAGCTTGACATGCCACAAGCTGTCCGAACCACGCTTGCCACGTCTAGTAAAGAGCAGATCGCAGTGGTTGCAGAATCAATCATGCTGGAAGATATGATGCAGGCTGTAGATGACGGCTTACTTGAGAATGTAGATTTTGACGAGCGCTTGAGCCAGCAGATTTGAAGCGCGGCGTCTTACAGGGCTGTCCTATTCCATCCGAACGTGTATTCAATCCTTCAAATTTGTGCTACCAATCCGCGATCAGAGCTCTTACTCATGTCGGCCATATGGAAATGTTGCCTTGCTGACAGTATATCCCGGTAGCATGTCGGGTTGTCTTGATATGCACCATGTACGAACTGCATATCCGTGTGTGCCTTCGCTCTCCACCTTGCTCCTCTCTCTTGGCGCTCTGCTGTGGCCTACTTCCAACAAGAACACCCTACTTCAAGCACCCAAAATCCAGATATTCTCGACCGCGGCGAGTAACGGTGTCCCGTAGATCGGTGAGCTACGGGGCCAATGAAATGCTGTCAACTGCAGCATATGTCCTACGCTCTTACCAATGGGTTACCCAACGCATACGGCGACACTAGGATCGTCTTTTGGCAACTTCGAGGGGCCAACGAATCAGTGCCCCAATGCAAAAGAGATGTGGGAAGACGGTTCCATCACGGCAAAGCTGCAACGTAATGGTCCCTTGTGGTTGCGGGCAGACTGCAAGATTTAGGCTGCACAAGGTTCAGCACTTGTGACAAGCGAGAAAATGGCACCTATGAGGGAAGAAGTGTGCGGAGGGTTTACATTGTGAAACAGCCGACCCCTGGAATGTAAATATTTGCTTGATAACAACACTTCGAAAGGATCTACCCTGAGTATTGTCGCGCAAAAAATCAAGGTTCCGTTCTTTGAGCCAACGAAAGTTCTGACTGCGGCTTCAAAACAGTGCTGTGTTTGTCGCGGATGAAGTCTAGCACATGATAGGTGCCGGAAGCCTGTGCCTGTCAAGTTGGAAAGGTTACCGCAAAGATCGTGAGATGACGAAAGAGGTATTGCTCGAATCTGGCATCTTACAACAAAACCGGCCTATATCTCAGCAATCATAGCTCCTGCCACGCAAAGACATTTGCGCGAAATGATCCTCTAGCACTGAGTCAATAGCCTTTGGCTGCTTGTTCGCGAGGTCAAGCAGGCTCTTTGCGGTCATATCTAAGCTCGTCGGAAAGTCTTGCAGTACTTTCTTCCAATACCCAGTAAGTTCCCCGTTGCTCAAGGTCGTAGAGCGGCTCTTCCTCTGAAATTGTTTTCCACTGCTGCAAAATTTGCTCGGTCTCCTCAACGGAGCAGCTGAACCATTCGTTGTGGTAGGTAGAAGGGCATGCCTCCAGATTACACTTCAGCTCTTGTCTTTTGTCGGCGAGTTGCCTATGAATCAATTCTTCCATCCTGTGAGGGAAGTCGAAGGTTACGCTGAAGACTTGAGTGGCTCCAGGGTTGCATTTGCACCATTGCTTTATTCGGCCACACGTAGTATCTTTCGCATACCCAATCTTAATCAGTCCAGGCACAACGTCCCAAGTGTAGCCGTATACGGAGCCCGTTCGAGATTCATTTTCTTTGATGACAACTCCCAGTTTTTCTTTGACGCTGACTCTAGTGCTTTGTCGCCAAGGACGATAACTCGTGAAGCTTTGTAATTCTCGCGTCTTTGCGAACTCCAGTAGTTCCGATCTGTACTTGCGCATCAACGCATCTAGCTGACCTCCAGTCTGGCTTTTACGGTGGTTCGCGCAAATGAGGAGCTTGATGATCGTGTCCAGCGTCGTCGCTTCTTCGTTGTCTGGATTGTGCAATTCGGGTAGTTTGCTTGTCGCTAAAGCCAGTTCGCCTTTGCTGATCTGGTTACCGCATGGCAAGTGTTTGACTGTGTGTGTAATGCACTGACGATCATCTAGATCCTTGAACTTAAGCATGATGCACCGTCGAATCCAGATCTTGTTATGTCCCAGGCCGTTTCTGTGTCTTAACCCTGGCTCTGTCTGGTTGGGACAAGGGCCTGTCGATGGATAGAGGTTTGCTGAATACGATAGGATGTAGACAGCTAAGTATGGTGATAGAAGGCTGAGATCCACTAAGGGTGTCGATAGCGCTAAGCGCCAGTCTAGTAGAAGTATGTGTAGGCTCGGACTTTGCACCGTATCGAGATTAGCGAATCAGAAACGGGAACATGCACACTGGTTTCGACTATTGGGTCAGTGCATCCATCATTGAGTAGCGTGCTCAAGCTGCAACTAGTTGCAGCTGCGCACGCGTGCGTTGGATCAATCCGCATACGCTACTTGGGAAGGTGTCAGGCCGGGACGCACTTCCGATTCTCGCGACCGACACCTGTAACGAACAAGGTGCGAAGCGTGTACCTTAGTGCTGCGTTTGTTTATTTTTGCAGCTTGCAGTTGCTTCGAGGCGAATATGCAGATTTGGCTGCGCTCAATGCACAAGCATACGCGATCGAGAATGTACTGGTCGTGGGAGGTATACATGCAAGTGAAACGGGCAGCCTCGGCACACCACATGCACGACTCGGCTCAACGCGAAGAGGCTGATCTTTCGTCGTGACTGAAGGCATGCGTGGGGGTTTGAACACTCATCACCGAGCTGCTTGACGTGACGAACTCGCATGGTCGGCCTTTTTTTCGCAGCCGATGAAGCAGCGAATGAGGGTCAAACGCGCTCCCTTACAGTCGGACGCAGGTGTATTTCAGCGTTGTCATTACATGACATGTGTCATGTAGGGACCACATGGAGCATGTCATGTAGCATAAGGAATGGACATGGAGCATGAGGTGTAGGACATGTAGGACATGAGCCTTGGCGTCTTGGCACAAAGTCGTCATCTGAACTCATGACATTCATGAGATGAAACAACAAGTACATCCCAAATAATGTTTGCTTGGTAGAAAGACATGACAAAGCTTGGAAATGGTTCTTGAGGTATATGCTAATCAGTAGACATGTGGAAAACCTGCAACGGGACGAGAACCTCCAGCCGAAGGGCAGCGCCTGGGTCCGGGATGACGAGGGATTTCCGAGTGTGATGCAGAGTGCACCTCCATGATGAAATATACGTATGGTCGTGTGGCCTGTGCGCTAGCGCCTACACGTGTAGGTGGACGTGTAACATGAGGGAGGACCGTGTAGGATGAGTATGAGGAAGGCACATGTAGCATGAGGGCCCTCACGTCCTCCTACACGTGTCATGTAATGACAACGCTGGTGTCTTCCAACGAGATGCGTGATGCGAGACGGAGCAAGCAATCGGGTGCGGCAATGCATACGCAAGATGTGGGGCATGGATAAATTTCTCAACACCTACACCAGCTCTAGGATCTCTTTACCAAGCCATTTGACATACATACTATATGCGGTCGTCCGAGATCAGTCCACGTATCACATCGTCATAGGGGGAGCGTCGGAAAGCCATCGTCTTCGTTATCTTGGCACAGGCAAGGTTAGGATGTGAAGCAAAAATTACATCTCTATTCTTGAACATGACTCCAGAAATCTTCCTGCGCAGGTTCTTGTTGGCCACGATGCCTCTCACAGTATGCCTCCTCCTCACACTCGCAACTGACGAAATGAGCGGTTGGAGAAGACCCTTTTCCCAGCTTTCCGTGAGGTCCTTGACATCTGCGGACCAATGCCGATCGACAAGCATTGCAAATAGGCCCTCTCTCGGTCGTTGTCAATTTCCAAAGCTCATAAGCCAGCCCATCGATGCGACGAACAGTTGTTTCTACGGCGGGATCCGCAGCAAGTTCTCGCCGATGCTGAGAAAGTACCCGGGCCACTAGATCACGTAGACCCTTGTCTTGGTCTGCTGTCGAGGTGAAAACTATCTCCACCGCATTGCGAAAATCCTCGCTATTCCAAGAAGTTTCCACATCATCCTTGAACTTCTGAAGAGACGCTTCTTTCATAGCGGCGATTTCGTACTTTTCACCTAGTGCATAGACGTTCGCATGCAAGCACAGCTCATGCCCACTGGCGGAGACTTCGTTGTCGGAGGGAGAAGCCGTGACTCCATAGTCATGCAAGTAGATAAAGTCGAACATGCTTTTCACGGCTTCTGGGTCATCATGCCCCAATTCGTCCGAGTCTTCGGCTTCCTGCGAGCATCGACCGTTTTTAGACTTCAGGGTAATCCGGTTCTCACGTGCTTCCTATGTAAAGTGTCAGCTTTGTGAGTTACACAAAATGATGTATCTTTGAACGCGTACCTCCCATCTGTTTCCGTCGCAAGCCTTCTTGAAAAAGGGAGACCGAGAGCAAACGATGGCTTTGTGGACGTGAAATTCTTGCTCTCCACATACAATCGTCAAGTCCGAGTACATTCCAGTCTCATAGAGCCTATATCCATGTTAGATAGGTATTTGCCGCGATCTCTGAGCAGCATACTCTCTCAACGCTGCATCCACAGCAGATCGACCGGCTTCCATTGTGCGTAGCGAATCGAATTGATGTCGCAATATTGGCGTCTTTGTAGGATTAAACACACGAAGGATGTTTTGTCGCATATGCGAAAGGGACACAAACACAGGGGATTAGCCTTTTTATGAAATCATTGCGTCCTTTTCCGCGCTAAACGTGTACGCCGTACTACACAGTACTATCTCGAATGACCTGCGATTACAGATGTCCAGTTGCTTCTCGCCAACGCATGATTCGCCTTACTGATCCTCCATGGGTGCACCGGCGCGTATGCAGCCTGCAAGTACGTTCATCAGCCGCATGTACATGGGCGCGTATTCACTTTCGAGCGCAAGTCCGCCAATCAAATGTCCGTCAGTCGAATTACATTTCACAACATTATGCCAAGTCTCTCATCATTTGCAACCCAACATGTCTTGAATTGTAGAAAGTGGGAGACAAGATTTGGGTGTAACGTGATGGGCACTTGCATGGGTGCATGTGCTTGGACATTGGAAATTGTAAATCAGTTCAGCGTAGAATACACACACCGATTGGTACAGCTTGCAGCTGTGGCGGGCCAGTCATCAGTCTCAATGACTTGCTGCACACAGTCGAACCAGCGCAGAAATTCATTCAGCCAGCAATTCGGCTAAACAGCTCAAGCTGGCGTTCGTCTCGCAAGCACTGTCCTGCGTGTGGTTTTCTTACAGTGTTCCAAAGATATTAAAATAGAATTTGAAGAGAGAGCAAACACCACAAGACTGCCAAGGAAGGCCAAAACAACGCGTGCGTCGAGTGCCTTTACAATCCGCGCCCATCATGCCCGGATTGGTCGGCTGCAGCTGCGGTTTGGCCACAGAGCCAATCGCTGGCGCTGGCGCGCAGCTGGTCGTGTGACATCTACAGAACACCGTACGGCGAGACAGCGCGTGCTGTACAACCCGCATTCCTCTCCATGAAACCCACTATTGAGAGCTCAGCCTAAGCTTTCTGCAAAACCTCACAGTACTTCTTGCTCGTGAAGCTGCGGATTTTCACCGGTCATAAACTAGTAATTATTATTGGGAGATCATTGGCTGGGAGACGCACAGATAGCGAAGTCTAGGCCGATCATGCAAGTGCATCACGCATATGCTGCTGATGACCAACGAAGCAGGTGGCGCAAACATGGAAAGTCGCGCCAAACCGGAATCTCGGGACAAAGCAGCTGCCCTCCACGTCAGGCTTTACTGTCGCCGTGCTGGAGCCGCTGTCAGCTTTGGAATTTCGCCTAAGCGCGGTGTTCAAGGCGTTCTATTGTCACGCGCGTCGACGCGCTACGCATCCTCGGTGGCCAGACATACTGAATTGACTTTAGTACGCTCTAGATCGTGTAGCTTTGTGCCGCTCTGGTACCCCTAGGCCATCGCTAACATCGGCCTGTTGGAGTACTTTCCCCAATGCAGAACCGTTCTTTGCAAGTTGTGCGAAACCGCCATTAACCCTTTTGCTCTGCATTGTCAAAAGCACACGCCCTACGTAATCGTACGTCCTTGGATTGCATAAGGGCCATTGGCTCATGCGCGAACGAGATACGACAACTCGCAGGTGCTGCTACCTCGACAACATGCATAAAATAAGCAATTTCAAAAACAAATTAGTTTCGTTTGGAGAGTCGATTCCTCTGGTTTTGATACTCAGTCAGAGAAGGAGAGGATCTCAAGAAGCGGAAGATATAAAAAGTCAATTCTGGAAGCTTCCAATATGCGATACCCTTGGACTCATACATCACTCGTAAGCTTCTGTGCATAGCCGTTCTCCTCTCCCGCCATGACACTGGCTCCTCCATCCACTTCAACACGAGAGCGGGTTCAAACTTGGCAATAATCAATCAAGGCAACTCGGAGGTCCCAAGTTGCCTTGATTGCGAGTTGAATGAGGTCCACTTGCGTTGATTGAATACCTTGCAAGCCTTATAAGGATTTTGAAGGCCTATGTTCATGCTAAGACCCTGGTATTTGACTTCTGAGGAGTTGTTGTATTCGCAAATTTCCATGTAATATTCAAAAGTCGCTCTAATGCGGAGTCCTTAATCTATCTGCGTGTTATCATGGTAAAGGAGGTTCTCATTACTCAAATCCGCGTGCTCGTCGTCCTCATCTATCGCTGTTGCTACGGCCGAGTCGAACTAACCTCCGTCGAGTGTAATAACGTCACTTCGCTCCTAACTTCGTAAACAGACTATCTACTCTACGCCTTAGCCTATGAGATGCCGGCGTGTTAGTGACATCAGATTCCCGGTGGTGCTGAATACACGTTCAGGTTCATCGCTTATAGGCGGCGTCGAATAGACGTCTAGTGCCATTTACGTAAGCTATAGCTAGATCGACCGCTTACTAACCTAGTAATCTAATAGGGATTCCTTAATCGTAAGACCTTATAGCAGTAGCTCGCTCTTATACGTTACGAGCTAATCGATAGTAGCTATATAATCATCGCATAACTATTCGTTATCCTCGTCGATTAAAGGCGCGGCTACCGGCATTACGCTAGAGTCTACTTCGGTATGTTTATAGTGATTCTAAGCACCTTTAACCGACTCGCGAGTAGCTATAACCCACTCTAGCTTAGTCACCTATTACTTTTCAAACTAACGCTACTTTAAGCGTAGATATAAGAACATAGCGGCGCGGTAAATTAGCGTAGCATCCGTACGAGTATAGTAGGCGTTAAGCTTCTGCTATATAGCGTTAATGTTATAGCTAAAGTGATGCTCGAGCGTAGTAAAGCTAGCGCCGAGTTAACTTTATATAAAGTTATCTACCCTTACGCCGGTAAGCTAAGTTATTATAGACGTCTTAATATCACTCTCGGCGGCCGTAGCTCTCGCGGAGGCTTTGCTAACAGGTATACGCCGGCGTCTCTACGTATTAGTTAGTCGTATAGGTAGCTATGTTAGCGGTAGTAATAATACCGGTAGAGTAGATATTACCGGAGCTTAAACAGATATAAGGTTTAGCGGGCACGTAACGGCTATGCTAGCTAGCGTAGCTAGTATACCTACGGCCCCCTCTTAGCGCGTAGCCTACGTACTTCGTACGAGGCTTAGGCGCCCCGATTACTAAGAAGTAGTAATTAGTTCTATCCTTAGCTAATTATTCAGTAGAGGTGTTTTATACGCTACGAGATACCTTTGAGATAGGCTATCCTATATTAGTAGATCGATTCGATAGACCTTCAATATTCTAACTCTCGGCCGGTAGGTAACGTTACCGTATATCTTTAAGACCCTTTATAAGATTACCGAATATAGGTAGGACTTACTAGATAGCTCTATTAATGTCACGGGTGGACTACGCATACGCAGAGATGTGAGGATGTAGTAGGTAGGGGTTCTGAACAGTATCTCTTAGGTAGATTATTGACGATTGCCTAAGGAGTCTAAGTGAAAGCAGGGGCTGAGGAGAGCCTTCTGAGGCACTATGTGCCAAGCCTGGGGATCCCGTGGGATTCGCATGCGTTCCG
>Ga0265797_10007977_pt1 | contig 14274 bp, 18 predicted proteins | sample P2T30metagenome_FD_192433 | JGI IMG/M metagenome (GOLD analysis project Ga0265797, IMG submission 192433) | Plant litter microbial communities from East Loma Ridge, Irvine, California - P2 T30 | ecosystem: Environmental > Terrestrial > Plant litter > Unclassified | place: USA: California... | reverse complement strand
TATGGATCCTTCGGAAATGTAAACATCACGAAGTGTCGCAACTTTCTTACAATTTGGCCCTCTAGTCACCTGTCCGTCTCACTGAAGCGCGCCTCCTCCTGCGTCTGATCCTGTGCCGCTTCCTGCATTTTGTTGGCGTAGTTGCAATGGCATTATTCCTGAAGGTGAGTGAGTGGGGGGGCCGAAACTTCCTCCTGGATGCAGTCTCTGGTAGCATGACTATGGGTGCATGCGACCGACATGTGGCATTTTCTTACTCTTCTGTCGCGAAAACTACCAATTTGGCTCGAGAAGTCAATTGCGTCGCTCAATCATGCTCCCAATAGCTGACCCTGGTGTAACTAGTTAAACGATACGTCCGAAATGGCGAGATGCCGAGATGGCAAACAGTGAATGGCGCAAATTTCTACCTACGATCATGGCTTTTATGTTTTCGTGATGGAGGTCTGTTCAACACCATTATTCGAACACCAGAAAGTGCCGAAATCATTGTACTTTCGACGATCTCAATAGGATGATGAGATGCTTCATCCTAACCAGCATTACATGACAGAAGATTGTTCCACCATATCCGCTACTGCGCATGTTCAACTTCGGCTGCCTTGAGAATCTCAAATAACTCTTGATCACCACGACGTTGCGCAGACTCGGCCGGCGTGTCCTTGCTTACCCTGCCTCTAATAGTGGGGTCTGCACCATGTTTCAGCAGATACAACAGTTTCTCTTTAGATCTGTAATGAACGGAGTGAAGGAGCGGCGTAGCCCAGTTCTTGGCCATATAGTTGACGTCAGCGCCATGATCGATCAAGACAGCCATCGTAGCAGTGCCGTTCTTGTGGCCGCGGACTTTTATGGCGTCAAACAATGCTAACGGATCCATCTCAGCCCCATGAGACAACAGAACTTGCAGCGCCGTTGGGTCTTTGAGTTGTGCCGCTGCGGCGAGCGCGGTGCCAGGCTGTAGGCAAGACCTACGCCTCACGGATCTGATATTTGGATTCGCGCCGTTATCAAGTAGCCAACGTAATAGGCTTTCATTATGCAGCGCTCGGCTATGACCATGTGAGTAAGACCGTGAGTGAACCCAAGTAGGTACTTACTGTGCAGGCGGCCTCTCAAATTCCGTGCTATTGATATCCCAGCCGTGGTCGATAAGTTGCTTGAACACAGCAGGCTCTGCTCTAGTAAACAACGCGTTGTATGACACGTTCGTGAGTGTAGCGCCGTGATCGAGGAGAGTCTTGATCACTTGCAGAGATCCTGTCGATATCGCTGTCTCTAGAGAGTCTTGTAGTTCTTCGTAGCTTCGTTCTGGATGTACGCGAAGCAATTTCAGGAGTTTGTCAATATCGTCGGAGCCGATAGCCTCCTGTATCTCTAGGGGCACGATGCTCATTTCGCTAGTGAAGGATACTCGGGGGATTCCATGTACGGTGTCATGATGTTGGGGCGGGTTTGGTGACTATGATATAGTCGAAACATGCGGCACAGCTGTGTGCGGGCCAGGCGGCAATGACCTTCGAGTGATTGTTAGGTAACTTGCATCATGCCAAGGCACTAGCTGCTTGTGATAGCCCCCGCTTCCAGTCACTCAACCAGGACTCTCTCGACGTCGTCAAACTTTACTAACAATCACGGTATCGCAGCAACTACCTGGTCCTTCAGTGAGACATCGCGAAAGTTATCATAGTTCCACCATGTTCTGATACATAGATCCATCGGCCATAACCCGACGGATTCTGCATCCTAGCTGCCTCAATTCCACCATCGATCATCCTACCACGGTCGTTCCAAGCCATTCGTGGTAGCATGGTATCAAGGGTCCACTTTTTTGTCGTTTCTCATCTATCAAACACAATTAGAGTCATCATAAGTCTGCTGCAAACCGGATCACAAGACCAATGATTGTTGCCCCACAGACCCCAAATCTTCATGACCTAGCGGACCGAGAGGCACCTTCCTACCTAGGTGTCCTTGTGGCCTCAAAAGCCCCAAAAGCGACACATCTGTTCCATTGAGCAGCCTGCGCTTCTCGAACAGCCCCAAATTCTCGGGAAAAGCACCGGTTGCCGGAGTGGCTATCAAGATCGTGCATGTCTTGGGTAGATGACTATATTCGCCCCATCCAACCGCAAAAGTGTTGTTTCATACGCCATGTAGTCACCACGCCTCATGTAGGCACGCCTCCAGGCCACATTGCCTGTCAGCGTCACCTACAAGGGCCATTGTCTCATCAGTTCCAAGTCATTCAGCAAACACCTATATTAGGTCCCATCTGTCTTCGACTGGTGGCAAGCATACAGGTCTACGTATGTGGTGTCTTGTGACTCGAAGTAATATCAACTCCCTCATACATAAAGTCTTTGAAGAAGGATATTCGAATACCTAAGAACTTTTCGAAAGGCAGAGATGAAGATCATCGTTTTGACGATTCTGGTTGTCATCTACTGTTCAACCGCCAATGTGATCCTACGTAAGTCGGATCAATTCCAAGACGATGTCGTGTCCCTCGTTTATTGACGACCACTCAGATTACTCGGCTATTATCAACGGAGCTCGTTCGAAAGACGGTCCTGTGGTCGGCCACGACAATGGGGAACGTTTTCTCCTCAATAGACAACTCGATTGACGCACTGGTCGTTTGAAATGCAGTGCACCCAAACGAGGTCCTGAGATCGCCAAGAGAGATTCTCTGGCCTCATCCCACAATTACACTGTTTACCGACGCATGATTCTACCCACTCCGCAAAACATAGATGATTACATCGTGAAAGAAACTGGAAAAGCTCAGCCAGTTGTTTGGCCCCAGACAGATCGGAATGAGGAAAAGACCGAGTACGACATCAACACTTCAGTCTTTGACGAGTTCAAGTTCTATCAGAACAACGAACTGAGTGAAATGGCTGTGGAATTGAAAGGCTGTACGATGTTGGTTATTGTCGGCCGTAGGGGTGTATGGTTAGGGCATTTTTGGGAGGACATTTCATTTGCTACAGACGATACCCATCAATTTTGGGAAAAATATAACAAAGACCAAGACAAGATTTTCGAAGAATCGGTCATCAAAGGCATGAGAAACGGTAAAGGAAGTGGCAAAAACAAAGAACAAGACTCTGTGCGACTAGCTGCACCAAAATTCGACGACGATCACATAAAGGCATATCTTGTTCATCCGAGTTCAAATTCGGAAGAAAATGGCGACTATCGAGAGTACTGGGATCGGATAAAGGCTGATGTCAGGACGCAGCCCTGCACCACTACGCCATGCAACCAAAAAGGTACGTATGATCAGTGAACTACTGATCATGGTGCAGGATAGTATATATCGTCAGCCAGGCCTGACAGCTGAAGCAGCCACTCACCTTCCTAAACTCGACCGTCCGGGTCGGTGGGTTGAGCATTCATACGAGCCTACAGACGACATGGAATTACTCGAAAATACAGCAAGAGGGAGACTGCTGTTCAAGTATGATGCGAATCATAGCCCACAAACCCCACGAAATCTGGCCAATTTGTGGAGTGAGACCACGGAGTTGCACAGAGATGCCTGGTAGATTGATACTATGGAGCAAATCTGCTTCATACTTGGGGCTTGTGGTGTCTGATCACCCCTTCTCGGTGTGTCTCATGGTGCTCAAGCAACACTTAGGTATCGAACGCAACTCTCTGCCGCTCCTGGCAGCAGATCGCAGACCCCGCATCCGAACTGGAATGGTGATTACACTACGTTCATTTTCTTCATTTCCTGGTAGCTTTCTTTCTTGTTAGTATGGCTCAATGCCTCGGAAAAATTCATATCCCGGTTTCAGCAAGATCCCGGCCATTGCTGGAGGCAACATCACGGTTGGGGTAAGGTCTGCGTCTGCAGTTGTGGCTTTGTAGCTGTTAGTGCCTTCCTACGCTAGGACCTCTCGTATAGTCATAATGTTACAGTCGATATCGAAGCAGTCTGGGCGCCTAATATCAAATCCTACATCCTCTTCAAGCAATATTAGCGGCCGGTCTTTGTTGGAACTATTCACATATGCCCTTTGAGAACGTGGGAATGTGTACAGTAACGAGATGAAGTCAAATGGCTAGATGATATTCAAGTCTTTGGAGACACGGCCAAGTTGATTTTACCGACTTCTGACGTTCCAAAATACACAGTAAATCAAGTTGCAATGAACGAGCTGCTTCATGGGTGGATCTCAACTAGCCAGCCTACACAAGAGGAAAATCGAACAGGTAGAGATAAGAAGCTCTACCTTACAGCTTACATTAGCTTATAACAACAGAGATTATTAATATTAATAGTATTATAGACTTCTAGCTTTTCTATAAGTTCTTATATACCTCTAATACAATTTGTTGTAGTAGGAAGGAGTACTCTGCTCTAACAAGATGTTTGGTTTCTCTCCTTTACGTAGTGGAGCAATAAGGTCGGAGCTGACGGACGACCACACCGCTTCGTCTCTGCCAACTAAGCCAGTGAAGCGATCATACGCAATGCAGTTAGAATAGTTAGGACTCGTTGAATGAATGAGAAGGCTGAATCGAGCGAAGCACACATGTGGAAAATCTGACGGGGCAACTTTAGCCGCACTCGGCCGTAACGGTCGTTCTGCGCAACAATCTCGGGATCCTTGGCACGATTTACTAATCTGATGGTTCTTGATGAACAATCACCTTGATGTGCTAAGCCAGCCGAATTATTTCCTTGGCAGCTCCTGTGCGCAAAATTGAGGCTGACATGAGCTGGCCGCATGTGCAAATGCTCATGTACATAAACAAGCCTTGTTCCTTCAACCATAACAACTTCCAAGATCAAAGGCATATTCTGCTTTCTCGACTTCAGCTATGGTTTCCTTACTCAAAGCTCTTCTATTGACAAGCGGTCTGTTACTATCGTCAGGGGCAACACCAACACTACAACGTCGTGCAGAGGTACCAACAAATCCAACATGACCTGTGGCTGAAAATCAATGCTAACAATATACCAGAATTCGACATGTCAGTTCAATCTGAATCTTGAAACGGTATGTTTATCAGATCTCCAGAATAGTATCAGAAGCTGAGATTTACGAGGCGGATATCGCAAACACCAGTTATGTACGCATGATGAAAAGCGTCAAACTTCCTACTTCTGGAACAACATACCGCTACGCCATCAACTCTCCTAGCGAGAGTGGTAAGCCATACCTCTTGTTCCTTCATGGCTTTCCAGAGTCTTCGTACAGTTGGGTCAATCAGATCGAATATTTCACCAGACGCGGCTATGGCATTATAGCGCCAGATCTTCTGGGTACTGGTGGTACAGATAAGCCCGTAGAACTGGAAGCTTACAGTCTGAAGACGATGGCATCTGAAGTTGCTCAATTGCTCGATTGTGAGGGCATTGAGAACGTAGTCGCGGTTTCGCATGACCTGTAAGCAAACCCACGGTGAAGCCTATGTCTTCCAAGGATTTTTGACTGACGTGTCTCAGAGGATCTTTCTTACTTTCCCGCTTTCACACGTATCAATCTAAGTATCTCTCAGCTCTTGCGTTCTTGGATATCGGGTACTTCGCCCCCGGCGTAGATGTCAATATGACCTACGTCGAGACTTACAATAACATCTCACAAGCCGAAGTCGGTTACCCCGCTCTCGGATACTGGTACTACTATAATCAACCAGACGGGCACGTCCTCATGGACGAACATGCAAGTGTACCATCACGACCCAGTTTTCATACAAGCTGACAATAGCGAAGTTGGATTCGTTCTACTCCCTTCATTACTCTTCCAACACGCCAACGGATTGGATTGAGCACATCGCCAAGATCGGCGCATTCCAGGAATGGCTAGCAGCAGATAGAATGGCAGAATACGGCAACGATTACATCACGAACTCCACTCGAGAGCAATGGAAAACCATTACCCGAGCACAGGGTGGTATTGAGGCAGCTCAGAAATGGTATAAAGCGCTTTTGCAAGGTGTCAACTCGAAAAACGAAGACGATGTTCGATCGATGTCAGGAATAATTGAGCAACCATCGCTCTTCATCGCGGCGGACAGGGATGCTGTTGGTCTTCCGGCACGGCAGCTGATGGCGACTTTGCCTTATGCTCCGGGGATGCGAATTAGGTCTGTGGATTCCGGGCATTTTCTTCACATTGAGCAGGCGGATGAAGTCAACGAGCATCTCTACGAGTTCATCCAAAGTCTTTAAGGCGTTGGTACAAGCTTTGTGTATACAAGAATACTACATTATAAACAATGGGAAGAGATACACCGATTTGAATCCACTCAGTCACTACTCCAACCTCGCTGGCAGGAAAAGTCGTTTTCTTTCATCTTTCTCGCTGTTGAAAAAGGAAATTGGGAATTTTTGTCACATTAATGAGAGAGCAAGATACACAGTGCCAGAATGTCTTGTAGACGGGAATCACATGACATGAAGCAATCGCAGAGACGCACCCTAGATGTCGTTATAGCTCGTTAATGAGCATCAAAGAAGTTTATCATTTTGACATCAACGCACTTTCAAGTGATACCACATTCGGAGACTAAAAGAAGGAGAAATAGGTAAGAAAAGGAACCGCGTTCATGCAGGCCTGACCGCAACATGCTCCCGGGTCTGTAAGATCACAGCGCCCACCGTTCGTCGTGCATACCGGCACAGCACATGCTGTAGTTGTAGCTACAACATTAACAGTATATCACTAGGAGTAAGTATGAGAAAAATCATGTGCAGGAATGTTGTGACGCTTGACAAATTCACCCTTTGCAACATTCGTCGGCGGATCGCTACTTTGATCGTTGCTCAACTGACCAGGGCTTCGGCGCTTCGGCGCTTCGGCGCTTCACAAACAGGGCTTATGACGGTGACGGTCGATATGGAGGTCGTCACGGTACTGTAGAACTATATCGTTGGTGCATGGAATCAGCACGATGTTTCTGTCGTCACTTACGTCACTGATGTAGTTGTTGTTATAGACATTGTCTTGGTGGTAGAGACTTTGGGGTACGGACTACAGAAAGATGTAGCCGGCGGTCCCAATTTCTTGAGTACTGTAAGTGCCAAGTTTACGGCTTTGCAATCAACACCTTTTGGTGACTGAGGTGGTGTGGGTTCTGCTAAGACTGCAGAGATGCTGAGGACTCCGGCGACAGCGATGAATGATAGGAAATGCATGATGAAGAGACCAGATAGATGTGTTCGAAATTGTGTCGAAGTGATGATGGGCTTGTGAGAGAAGTCTGTTTCTGCTTGAACAACACGGTATTTATACACTCTTCAGCGAAAACCTCTACTGCATGGCGCTATTGTCAATGCTCTCCAAGCTCCATACTTCTTCTCAAATCAGACATGGCCGCTCTTCCTAGTTGGAACCGGGTACGTCGACGCGAACAGGTCCAAATGTCCGTCAGATTATAGCGAAGCCCAAATCGAGTTAAGTTTATTTTGATACGCTTCCCGATGGCAAAGCTGAGAGAAGGCGTAATCTAGGGCGTTTCTCGAAAGCTGAATCGCTTAGAGAGTTGCGGTAAGGCTAAGTACATTTGGCTATGTATCTCTAGCCCCCTACACTTCATGCAGCCAACTATGGAGAATAGTCGATAGTAGTCTTCCCCTTGATCGTGTGATCACTCAACCCACTTCTACCAGTAATAGTAGCACCTGAAGTCCAGTTCATTTTCATTTGACCATTCCCAAATTCACCAGTAAACTCGCCCTCAAAGTCCTGAGGATGGTTGAGAGTGAACACTAGAGGGTCATTTAAGAAGTCCTCGACTGGGAAGTCATCTGCGAGCTCCCCCTTAATTCTCCAGAAAGTGTTGCCATGAATGCGTCCCATGAAGTGTTTCCCCTCGAAGAAAACCCATCCTGGAATTCTCTCAGCCTATAGGTTGACACTATTAGCCCAATGATAAATAGTACGCTACAGAAGGTTGCTTACCATCGTTGCTGCAGGTTGGGTGGATACGTCCACATGGATTTTGATTTCAAAGTCTTTACTCTCAGATGCATGAACTTGAGTTTCAATGGTCTGCAGAGTATTCTTGTGCGCAGACTTGTCCACCACAGTCTCAGGGGTTACCACGAGTTGCATATCGGCGTCATTGGTCTGGTGGTAAGGGACCGCAGCGGTCAACTGAAGAACGGCAAGTAGAACTGTTGCTGAAAGATGCATCTTGGTGTTGAAAAATCGAGCTCTTAGTGAGATTTGCTTGATTGTTTGGTGTAGATAGTAATGTCAAGCTTATTCGCTCTGTAGGGGGGAAACAGTGAAGGTACTTATACCTTTGCCATCCAGTGCAGAATGCATCTTTCAATTAGTAATAACATATTTGTAACACAAGACGGCAAGACAGGCGGTACGGTCCGCGAGTCCCAACATGTTTACTTCTCTCTTGGCGTCTTAGCTAGACTGGTAAATAGGTATACTATACCCATTTACCAGTCTAGTCTTAGCTTAGAGACTTGCTTTTCACACGCGCTTCGAGCGCGAGGCGATATGCAAGAATTATTCTCAGGACAACCTACTATCTGTTGTACTAATACAGAGCTATCCCCGACTATTTCTTGTAGCGTAAAGCCAGTACTATTGCCTACAACTACCCCGTACAATATTGCTGCTTCATGATTAGGTATTGTAGTATCACTCAATCATCTAGTGCATGTAGTGTTCGGTACGGATCGCTGCATCGCTGCAACCCCCTGCACCGCATCGGTCTTAGTCTACCGCGTTTCTATCCATCGCATTTCTACTAACCCACTATTGGCTGTCAACACTACACCTTGCGGTACACCTTCTCGATCCTGTGGCTGACCTTACGGGGAGCTGGCCATAGGGCTCGTGGACCTCTGGCCGATCGCGTGGCTGGTAGTCTTTAGTCCGCTACAGCCATAATACTGGTAAGGCCTGCAGCGGAGGACACTAATCAGAACTAATCTATCACAGATTTACTTGAGCTTGAAGAGGCCAAGCTCTCAAATGGAGGAGGTATGCTATCCTAAGGTGGTAACTTTAAGATAGCTGCTTAACTGCAACTATCTCTCCATCCCGTTTTCGACTAATCACCTTCAAAGAACCCCGACCTAGCGTCCACCCTAATCACGGGTTGACCTCAACGAACTGGTTCATCGGGTGCACGGGCACTGTACCGTGTCCGTCACGCAATGCCCGGGCGTCCCGTCGCAGATCTTGTCTCAACCTCGGCATGTATGAGCAGTCCTCGCAGGATGGTCGACGAGGCACATCTTCATTTTGCACTTGAAGCTTCGAATCCAGCTTCGGATCCAGCTTCGTTAGTCGCTATGGACGTAACGATGGTCTATGTATCATTCTCCCGATTCTCTATGGAAGCATATCAAGGGTCTGGGGAGTGGTCTTATACTAGTTGAACAGACAGGCACTACTCGATGCAAACTAATGCTATCGATTAACCCCCGGAATAGCGATAATCGAACAGTATACTGAAATTGATATATACCACTTGGTAAACCGGATCAAGAAACTATCACTCGCTAGCTAAGAGAAGTCGTTCGAACATCGACAAGACTACAGCTAGGCAGTGGAGGCGATGGCAGTATCGTTCCTAACAATTTCTTCGAACTTATCGCAGAGAGCCCTGAGCTGGTCGGGAATACTAGCTTTATGCTTCGCAGCTTCTTCAGGATCTGTTGGTGGCGGACCCAGGGGGGAGAAATCGAGTCGAGAGCGTTCCACCCAAGCCATAAGCTTAGGTTCCTCGAACCACTTCAACCTGTTCTTGAGGTACACCAAAAAGGTATGTACGAAATCTGCCGGCTTGGCACAGTACGGGATGGGGTTACAAAGTTCATTCTTCTTTTCATCGCTGTCGTAGGTGGAGTCGATGAGTGCAAGGAGAGCAGAACTGAAAGAAGGCTGGGCGAACTTGATGTTTTGAACAGTAATGGTTCTGCCATTGAAGATGGGAACAACTGGTCGGTATGGGAAACCGGCTGCGCTGCAGTCGATATAGAGAGTGTCAGGCACGGGCGTGTAAGTGCCCTTGTCTAACGTGACCTTGTCTTCATCGATGCGTATGACATGTCCCAGACGTATAATGTTTTGTACAACCCTGACTCTTTCCATCTCAGCCTTTGCGAGAATCCCAATCTTCATCATTGTAGGCTGCACGTTCTTGTCTATACGCAAAGCGTACCCAGCTTCTTCCATGCGCTCAAACATCTCACTAGATGTTGCGGACTTCATGAAGATCTCGGCTTTTTTGGCTAGCTGCGCCTCAGGGTTGGGTGTTGCCTCTGGTGGCTGGAGGTATCCGCGCTCTAGGAACCAAGAGTCGCGCGGCATGATCCAGAAAATGTTCTTTGGGTCAATGCCCTGATTTAGCATCCACAGACAGGAGTCAAATGCGGTCTTTCCAGCTCCGACCAATGTATAGGCGGAATAAGGTCGTTTCGTTGTTGTCAAGCCGTTGGGCGTAGTAACAGTGACTTTGTCCGAGACCTCGTATTGAGGTGGGCGCATGGAAGGGACTGTCACCTTCGAATACGAAGTGTCCACAATACGTGTATTTGGCCCGACTTGGTAACGCTTACCCGTGGCAATCGAGTGAAACTGTCCGTCGTTGGTATATTTGTGCAGTGGGTAGTACGAAACCCGACCAGAGGGAAGAAGAGTACTGTGCATGACTCTGCCGTAATATCCAACAATTTCATCACCTGTTGCCAGCTCAAAGTAGCCCTTGTTTAGACCAGCTTGGTCGATCTTCCCATCCCCGAGCTTTCGAGAGTTGACGCCGTAGGCTTCGGACGGCTGATGGAGGGTGACGAATGGATACGCAATTGTCCAATGGCCTCCCGGACGGGCATAACTGTCGACAATGGCTATTGTAGCCTTCGTTTCAGCGACCAGGGAGTCAGCGAAACCCATGCCCACGCAGCCTGCACCGACGATGAGGTAGTCGGGGGATATAGTCTCTGTCATACTAATTTCTGGCATCTTTCCCGAGAAACGGAGGTTGAAAGGATATCAGGTGGTTTTTGAAGAATCTCCGGGGGATTGTTTGTATTTTTGAAGCGACAAGATGGCGGGTTTGTGGAGCAAGAATAGGGAGATCGCAGCGGGTTTATGTACCCAGGTGATAACCTTGTCCTGCCATGATTCTTGTACTTGATTCAAGATCGATGCATACAATCTTCGAGCCAGCATTGAACATCGCTCAACAGACTGCTTCTTCGGCATTATTTTTGCGCTGTCGGTGTTGGCAGTAGTCCGTGGTACCCTGGCTTTTCATGTAAGCCTCTTGTACACTGCCGCCGGGCCTGTTGTTGTGACAAGATTGCTCCGGTTGGTCGGAAGCCCAGATTACGGACGTAAAAACGGGGACAGGACTTTGATATTGTATCTTGGATTGAAAGTGTAAGCCTGCCAAGCGGTTCTTACGGACGTAACGAAGGAAAACACATCTACGATAATCAGGTATGCTACTGTAGCGTGGGAGTAAGCGCGCTAGCATCGTAACGTTGCGGACCGAGCCTCGTTATTCACCGATTCTCCGAGAGATCATCGTGATTTGCTGCGCCGACATGTCCAATCGAAATTTTGATCAATCTCTCCACGCTCACAAACACCGGTCGATCTCGCAATGGAGCTGTACGAAGCGGTTGTAGACACGAGTTTGGGGGCAAGTCCTCGCCTTGCCGGCGTGTAGCAGACAACGTTCGCACATGCCACCCTCCGATTAGATCAATTCCCAACACATGAAGCAACATCAGAGGTTTGCCCATGGCAAACTGCAATGCAAGCCTCCATCCTAACCGTACTTACAATCCTCGGGTATACATATTTGTCTACACTGCATGGAAAGAAACCACTTCGCTACTCAATTCCCCTTTCCTACCCACCAAAAACAACATAGCAACAGATCGCGGTAGTAGGCACACTTTTATGATATACCGGTAGTCGGCATTGCCGATTCTTTACAACCATGACTAATAAGACTTCTACCATCCTCCTTTCCGCCTCACCCACCTACCTAGCACTAGGATTGCGATGACGTGGTCCGAAGGTAGAAAACCTGGAGTGTTGTCGCAATTGGAAACACCAACGTGTTTCGTCGGCGTTTTGACGATGTCCGCGCCTAGGAGCACCAGTCGATCCTCTTAGGATAGAGAAAGTGTCTCGGGGTCTGCTAGAAGCACAAACACTATGAGGCAACGGTTTGTGGTTTGTGATCTAGTAAACAGGTGTGTGAAGTTCTTGGGGTACGAAGTAGATGACTAAGATCTAAAAATGGCCTCGGCTGCAGATCCAAACTTTTGGTGACATCAACGTGCGCCGCGTCTTCCAAGCACGAACATCAACCCAAACGTTGAATGCCGTGATGAAACCACAAAACGCAGCCAGAGCATTACGCTCAATACGAAGAATCCTCTTGCGACCCTCGAAAGGCCATGTAACTGCCACACAATCGCTACTCCGGATACCACCACCCTCACGAGGCTTGTCCACCACCGCGTCAAGGCACCACAACCCCACCCCGAATTCTACTTCGACGGTCGATCCAACAGAAGTATCGCACTTCAACGCCCTCGCATCATCATGGTGGGACCCCCACGGCCCTTCCCGCCTACTCCACCTCATGAACCCGCTACGCCACACCTTCATCTCCCAATGCCGCTCCTCCACCTCCGCTCCCAACCCACAGGAAAAGCTACGATACCTAGACATTGGCTGTGGCGGCGGCATCTTCGCTGAATCTGCCGCGCGCCTTCCCACGACTACATCTGTCACAGCCATCGACCCCACGCCGCAGGTCCTGTCCATCGCCGAAGCACACAAAAGGCGAGATCCCACCTTGACCTCGCCGGGGAAACTCACGTACCTGAATACATCGATCGAACAGCTGCCTCGGCCTGGCTCGCCCTCCGAAGCTTTCGACGTCGTAACGCTGTTCGAAGTCATCGAGCACGTCAATGCGCCCGGCCCGTTCCTCGAACACGTTTTACCACATGTGAAACCTGGTGGTTGGCTGATTATGAGCACGATTGCGAGGACGTGGACGAGCTGGGTTGTTACGAATGTCGTGGCCGAGGATGTGTTGGGGATTGTGCCCAAGGGGACACATGAGTGGAGCAAGTATGTCAACGAAGAAGAGTTGAGAGCTTGGTTTGGGAAACAGCCTGGCTGGGGGAGTGTTAAGGTCATGGGTACAGTTTACGTGCCCGGGTTGGGGTGGAAGGAGGTGGCAGGGAGTGAGGGGTGGGGCAACTACTTTTTTGGCGTCAGGAGAGATAGCTGAATGGTACGGGGAAAGGGAATGAGGGGTCGGCATGTGTTATGAATAAATGGGACCATATGATACCCTAATGTACAGTATATACAACATCATAAGCCGCTTGGCGGTATGTCTGCGCCGTCTTCTGCCGAATCCTCTTGTTCCGGCATAGTAGCATCATACATGCCCAACGCCTTTCTTGTGTCCATGGCAATACAGCACCAGGTTGTCACACTGAACCATGTCCTGGTCTGGACGCTCTTGACATCACCCTATCATCGGCTTGGTATCGCATCTATCGCAAGTTTCCTCTTCCTGTCCTCCACCTTGTTCATGACTTGGTTGCAGGCCTCTCCTCAAACGGCGTTGGAATATTCCTGCCCGAATCGACCGCGCCACTTCCCGTCTCCACGATATCATGTCCACCCGCCATCTTCCACGCCCTCAGGTAGTCCTCGCCTGTAAACCGCTTCTCGTAATTCTCAACCTTGCCGGCGTCGATTTCGCGTACTTTTTCTAGACTGGCGTCGACGAAGGGTGTCAACTGTGGGGGGCATTAGTCTTGATTGAGCTTCTATCATCAATCTAGCCCGTCGCAGTCTTCTTGGACTATGAAGCATGGTACGCACCTCGCTATTCTTGGTACCGTGAATCGGGTATACGAATGTCCGTATCTTGCTCCAGTCTGGTGTGAAGTTTCCGAATCTGTTGATTGTGCCCATTGAGCCTACGCGGTTTCCCTTGTAGTATTCCTTGCCCGCCTGCTTGGGGGAGAGCGGCAGGCGCCGCAGATTGCCCTGGAGAGCGAGCGTGGGTCTCATGGCGGCGATCCGGTTGTGTGCTTTGGCTGTAGCGGGCGATGCGACGACGTCGTATAGCGATAATCAATCTTCGAGGAGTTTGCGGAGTTTGGAGCGGAGGTGGAGTGGTCCGTGCGGCAAAAAAGTGCGAACTTTCAAAGTCGAGATTGTCGCACCGCCACAATTATCTTCCAACCAACATCGCCCAAGATGCCGCCTCGAGTAGCACGCAGCTCGA
>Ga0265797_10007975_pt1 | contig 14279 bp, 12 predicted proteins | sample P2T30metagenome_FD_192433 | JGI IMG/M metagenome (GOLD analysis project Ga0265797, IMG submission 192433) | Plant litter microbial communities from East Loma Ridge, Irvine, California - P2 T30 | ecosystem: Environmental > Terrestrial > Plant litter > Unclassified | place: USA: California... | reverse complement strand
CGACCAACGTCAACCTGCACGAGACCGATCTGAAGCGGCTGATGACGCAGACCGCGCGGCGGTCGTATCTGGTGGCCGACGGGGCGAAGCTGGGGGAGGCGCATCTCGGCGTCATCGCTCCCCTCGACACCTTCGAGGCGCTCGTGACGGCCGGGGCGTCGGGTGCTCAGATCAGCGGACTCCGAGGTGCGGGTCTCACAGTGATCGAGGCCGATCGGGACGACGACGACGCGGCCGAGCGTGACGATGGCGGCCATCACCGCGACGGCCATCGACGCGAGGGCGATCACAGCCTCGAGCGTGACGAGACAGGAGACGCGACATGACCGAGCCATCCAGCGAGGGCCCCCGACCGGCGACCATCCATCCGCCCACGGGTGCGCAATACCGCCTGTCGCTCGACGAGGCCGGGCACGAGGTCGGCGCGATCGTGACCGAGGTCGCGGCGGGCATCCGGGCCCTGTCGGTCGACGGGCATGCCCTCACCGAGACCTTCGCCGAAGACGAGACCCCGCCGTCCGCCTGCGGCATCACGCTGTTCCCGTGGCCGAACCGGGTCGACGGCGGCCGGTGGACCCTCGACGGCGTCGTGCAGCAGCTCGATCTCACCGAGCCCTCGAAGGGCAACGCGTCTCACGGCCTGCTGCGCTACACGGCCTACCGGCCCCTCGTCGTCGAGCGGCATGCGGTGACCCTCGGGGCGACCGTCCACCCGCAGCACGGGTTCCCGTTCCAGCTCGACCTGACCGTGCGGCACGAGCTGGTCGTCGACGGCATGCGGGTCACGCAGACCGTCGCGAACGTGGGTCGGGGCAGGGCGCCGTTCGCGGTCGGCGCCCATCCGTTCCTCCGGGTCGGCGACCACGACCCGGCGACGCTCCGGGTGACGCTCGACGCGGCCACCCGGTCCGAGGTCGACGATCGCAGCATCCCGACGGGTACGGCGCCGGTCGCCGGCACCGAGTACGACCTCACCGGCGGGCCGCTCGTCGGCGACCTCGATCTCGACACCGGGTACCGCGACATCGCTCCCGACGACGCCGGCATCCGCCGGACCCGCCTCACGGCCCCCGACGGCTGGGCCACCGAGCTCTGGCAAGACGAGGCCTTCCCGTTCGTGCAGGTCTTCACGCCTCGCAACTTCCCCCGCGGGGGCGTGAAGGGGCTCGCGGTCGCAGCCGAGCCGATGACGGCTCCCGCGAACGCCCTGGCGACGGGTGAGGGGCTCGTCTGGCTCGACGAAGGCGAGACCTGGTCGGCCCGGTGGGGCATTCGGCGGACCCGCGCTTGACCCCGATCCGCTGAGAGGCTGTCCTGTTTGCGCACTCTCGCGCAGATCGTTTCTTTGTATAGAAAAGCGCGATACCGTGAATCGTCCGGCTGGTTACCGGACGACAGTCGCCGGGTAACGCAGGCGGCCGCTCTTTTCCTGATCCGAATGGCGGCCCCGCCCGCCCGGTGCATCGTGCCCCCGGTCCCGACGCCCAGCGCCTCGGAGCCGGGGGCGCGGTCCGTCGCCGATGCTGGGGCACGGCCGAGACATGACGCCATTGACGGAGCGCCGTGCTCGACGCCGGAGAAGAGTGGGCCCCATGGGGCTCGAACCCATGACCCGCGGATTAAAAGTCCGATGCTCTACCAACTGAGCTAGAGGCCCTCGTCGACAACAATACGGGATCATGCGCGGCGCCGTCGTCGCTCGGACGACCCGCCGGGGGAGTGAGTGTCAGGGGTCGCGCCTATCGTTGAGGCGATGCCAAGAGACTTCCACCGCCCCACCCAGTTCTCCGGCGCCGAGTTCGAGGCCTTCCAAGGCGGAGACGACCCGGCGACGATCAACCGCGTCGCCCACGAGTCCGCCGCGGCGCTCGTCGCCCGCGTCAAAGACGACCCGTCGCCCGAGATCCTCGACCGCCTCGTCAGCTACACCGACCTCCACGGCATCGACGCCGTCGCCGAACTGTGGGCCCACGCCGGGGCGCACACCCTGCCCGGCGCCCTCTGGCGCATCTACCTCGTGCGGGCGGTCATCCGGCAGAACCCGGCCGACATCACGTTCCTCTTCGAGCGCGGCGTCGAGTCGTCGTCGACCATCGACCCCATCGTCGCGGGTGCCCCGGCGCCGGCCAGCCCGGAGGAGATCCTCGAACTCGCCGACCTCATCCTCCGCGGCGTGTTCGTCGGCGACTTCGCGACGGCGCTCGAGCGCGGGGCGGCGTTCTGCCGCCTCGCCTCCGCCGGGGCCACGAATCTCGCAGACGACCACGACTCGATCGGCTCCGACCACGCCTCCGACCTGACCCGCCGGGCACTGCGGCTCTCCGAACTCGCCGTCGACCTCGTCGCCTGCGCCCACCTCTGGCGCACCGACAGTCTCGACTGACCCCTGCCTCGCGCCACCCGCCCGATGCAAGTCGGCGGGCGCATCAGGTCGCGGATTTCGCACCCGGCGAACGTCGAGGCGGATGCCCGAGACAGCGGGTAACATCGATTCTCGCCGGGCCGCAGTAACCCCGGGCTCCAAATTTAGCCGCTTCGAGCGGCCTCGCGCCGAGAGGCGTTTCTGCGGCCTGGCACCTCTTCCGGCTGAAGCCGACATCACCAGTCGTGCATCGCCCGCAAACTCGCCCAATCCGGCTGCGAGCTCGTGCCGAACCAAGTGTGTGAGAGCGAAAGCTCCTCCGCCGGTTCCGGTCTCCCTAAGACCGGGGTCAGCGGTCCGCTTCCTCCACGAGGCCCTCGGCGTGTTTACCATCCCAGGCGGTGCGCCTCGCGGAGGGAGCGGACACACTCCACGTCACCCGACGTGCTGTCCACAATCGCAGGCGCGAAGCGTCCTGCACGACCCGACGCGGCCGTCACGATCTTCTCGTGAACAGGCCCCTGAGAAGCGCACGGAGGTGAACCCTGACATGCTGAAGCTCGTGACCCGAGAGACCGAGATGCCCGACGCGGCGCAACCGTCGTCCCCCGACGAGCTGCTGCACAGGGTCGCCGGCGGCGACCAGGTCGCATTCGGAGAGCTGTACGACCAGACTGCGCCACGGGTGCTGGGTCTGATCAAGCGCCTCCTGAAAGACCACTCGCAATCCGAAGAGGTCGCCCAAGAGGTGTTCCTCGAGATCTGGCAGACGGCGTCGCGCTTCGACACGACGCGCGGCAGCGCCGCGAGCTGGATGCTCACCATGGCTCACCGGCGGGCGGTGGATCGCGTCCGCGCCTCGCAGGCCGGTCGTGACCGCGACCTCCGGATCGGCGTCCGCGACATGGCTCCCGAATACGACTCGGTCACCGAGTCGGTCGAGATCCGCATCGAGCACGAGCGCGTCGAACGGGCTCTGGCCCGATTGACCGAGCTCCAACGCCAGGCGGTCCAACTGGCCTACTACGGCGGCTACAGCCACAGTGAGGTGGCCACCATGCTGGGGGTGCCGATCGGCACCGTCAAAACACGACTCCGCGACGGAATGATCCGACTTCGCGACGAAATGGGGGTTGCCTCGTGAACGACCGCAACGAACCCACCGGCACCGATGGTGTCGGCGAAGCGACGGAGAACCTCTCCGGCGCGTACGTGCTCGACGCCCTCGGCGACGACGAGCGACACGCCTTCGAGGGACTCCTCGACGGCTCACCCGATCTGCAGAGAGAAGTGGCCGATTTGCGCGAGACAGCACTGTTGCTCGCTCACGCGGCACAGCCGGTGGCACCCTCGGCCGAGCTGCGGAGCTCGCTGATGGAGAAGATCGCCCGCACACCCCAGCTGCCGCCGCTGCGGCAGCCCGAGGCCGAGACCGCCGGAGGCGCGGGTGACGAGCACGAGCGCGTCGCCCCCCAGCGTCGTCCCGTCCCCGAGATGGAGCCCACCGAGACCGAGGCGCGCATCCTGCGTCCGACCGGTGCCGCCGAGCGTCGCTGGTTCACCCGCCCCGCCGCGATCCTCGGCGCTGCTGCAGCAGCCGCCGGTCTGTTCTTCGGCGGAGGCGCCGTGATCTCCGCAGTCAGCGGCCCGGGTCAGTCGCAGGAGGCGACGGCTTCGGCTCTCGACGAGATCTACGCCGCGTCCGACTTCCAGCGCACGGTGGCCGAGGTCAGCACGGGCGGGACGGCCACGCTCGTCTGGTCGAACGAGCTGCAGCGCAGCGCGATCGTCGCCGACGGCCTCGAGTCGCTGCCCGGCGACCGCACCTACGAGCTCTGGTACATCGGCGACGACGGCCCCATCCCGGCGGGCACGTTCGACACGACGACCGACTCGGCCGTCACGCAGGTGCTCAAGGGCGAGATGTCGCCCGGCGACGTCGTCGGCGTCACGATCGAGCCGGCCGGCGGCTCCGACCAGCCGACCACCGAGCCGATCGTGGCCCTGCCGAGCGCCTGACGCGACGCGACCACGAGAACGACGAGAGGCGCCCCACCTGCTGGTGGGGCGCCTCCTCGGCTCTCCGGGGTTCTAGACCGGCTGGGGCCCGGACCGGCCCGAGGGCTCGATCAACCGAAGCGGCCCGAGACGTAGTCCTCCGTCGCCTGAACGCTCGGCTTCGAGAACATCGTGGCCGTGTCGTCGTACTCGATGAGCTTGCCCGGCTTGCCCGTGCCGGCGATGTTGAAGAACGCCGTCTTGTCGCTGACGCGGCTGGCCTGCTGCATGTTGTGGGTCACGATCACGATCGTGTACTCCTGCTTGAGCTCTTCGATGAGGTCCTCGATGGCGAGCGTCGAGATCGGGTCGAGGGCCGAGCAGGGCTCGTCCATCAGCACGACGTCGGGCGAGACCGCGATCGCGCGGGCGATGCAGAGACGCTGCTGCTGCCCGCCCGACAGACCCGAGCCGGGCTTGTCGAGGCGGTCCTTGACCTCGTTCCAGAGGTTGGCGCCCTGCAGCGACTTCTCGACCAGGCCGTCCTGGTCGCTCTTCGACATGCGGCGGTTGTTGAGCTTCACACCGGCGAGCACGTTGTCGCGGATGCTCATCGTCGGGAACGGGTTCGGGCGCTGGAAGACCATGCCGACCTGACGACGGACGAGCACCGGGTCGACGCCGGGGCTGTAGAGGTCGTTGCCGTCGATCAGGACCTCGCCGTCGACGTACGCCCCGGGGATCACCTCGTGCATGCGGTTCAGCGTGCGGAGGAACGTCGACTTGCCGCAGCCGGAGGGGCCGATGAAGGCCGTGACGGTGCGGGGCTCGATGGTGATGTTGACGTCTTCGACGGCCTTGAACTTGCTGTAGAAGACGTTGAGGTCACGGACCTCGATGCGCTTGGACATGGTTCCTCCGGGTGGTTCCTGGCCTAGCGGCCGAGCTTGGGTGCGAAGATTCGGGCGATCAGACGGGCGAGCAGGTTCAGCGCCATGACGATCAGGATGAGGGTGAGGGCCGAGGTCCACGCACGGTCGATGTAGGCGGCCGCGTCGGTGCCCTGGCTCACGTACGAGCTGTAGGCGAAGACCGGCAGCGACTGCATGCGGCCGTCGAACAGGTTGTAGTTCATGCTCGCGGTGAAGCCGGCGGTGATCAGCAGCGGGGCGGTCTCGCCGATGATGCGCGCGATGGCGAGCATGACACCGGTCGTGATGCCGGCGATCGACGTGGGGAGGACCACCTTGAGGATGGTCAGCCACTTCGGTACGCCGAGCGCGTACGCCGCTTCGCGCAGCTCGTTCGGCACGAGCTTGAGCATCTCCTCCGTGCTGCGGACGACCACGGGGATCATCAGCACGGCCAGGGCGACGGAGCCGGCGGCGCCCATGCGGACGCCTTCGCCGAAGAAGATGACGAACAGGGCGTAGGCGAACAGACCCGCGACGATCGAGGGGATGCCCGTCATGACGTCGACGAAGAACGTGATCGCCCTGGCCAGACGGCCCGTGCCGTACTCGACGAGGTAGATCGCGGTCAGCAGTCCGATCGGCACCGAGATCACCGCGGCGAACGCGGTCATCAGGACGGTGCCCACGATGGCGTGCAGGCCACCGCCTCCTGCGCCGACGACGTTGCGCATCGACTGGGCGAAGAAGTCGCCGTCGAAGCGACCGGAGCCGGCGGTGACGACCGTGATCAGCAGCGAGACGAGCGGGATGAGGGCGATGATGAACGCCGACCCGACCAGGGTCGTGACGACGCGGTCCTTCGCGCGGCGGATGCCCTCGACCTGCATGGCGACCACGAAGACCAGAGCCGCGTAGAGGACCGTGCCGAGGATGAGCGCGGGCACCCAGTTGAAGCCCTCCGTGACCCCGGCGGCCTGCAGCAGGGCGAAGACGACGCCCATGATGATCCAGCTGCCGATGAGGATGATGACGGGGGCGCCCTTGGGCAGGCGCCCGGTCGTCAGGGTGTTGACGGCCTGGCTCTCGCGACGCACGCCGCTCGTGGTGGGGGTGGTCGTGGCCATCAGTTCGCTCCCGAGAAGGCCTTGCGGCGGTTGATGACGAAGCGGGCGATCGAGTTGACGATCAGCGTGATGACGAACAGCACGAGGCCGGTCGCGATCAGGGTGTTGATGCCGATGTCGTGCGCCTCGGGGAACCTCAGCGCGATGTTCGCGGCGATGGTCGACGAGTTGGTGGACGTGAGGATCGCGGGGTTGATGACGAGCGCCGGCGACAGCACGAGGGCCACGGCCATCGTCTCGCCCAGGGCGCGCCCGAGACCGAGCATGGCGGCGGAGATGATGCCGGGGCGGCCGAACGGCAGGACGGCGATCTGGATCATCTCGAAGCGCGTGGCGCCGAGGGCCAGCGCGGCCTCTTCGTGCAGCACGGGCGTCTGGAGGAACACCTCACGGCTGAGGGCGGTGATGATCGGCAGGATCATCACGGCGAGGACGATGGAGGCGGTGAGCAGCGTCCGTCCCGTGCCCGACACCGGGCCGGCGAAGATCGGGATCCACCCGAAGGTGTCGACCAGCCAGGTGTAGAACGGCTGGATCGCGGGGGCGAGGACGATGCTGCCCCAGAGGCCGAACACGACCGACGGCACGGCGGCCAGCAGGTCGATGATGTAGCCGAGACCCTGCGCGAGGCGGCGGGGCGCGTAGTGCGAGATGAAGAGCGCGATGCCGATGGCGACGGGCAACGCCATGAGCAGGGCGAGGGCAGCCGCGTAGACCGTTCCGAACGCGAGGGGGCCGACGTACTGGAAGAACGAGTCGGGGAACCCCGAGAGCGAGATGTCGTCGGCGTTCGCGGTGAGCGCCGGGATGCTCTGGACGACGAGGAACAGCGCGACCGCGGCGAGGATCGCGAGGATCAGCCCGCCGGCGACGATCGTGCTGCCCGCGAAGATCCGATCGGCGGGACGACGCCGGGGTTTTGGCGCCTGGGGCGGCGCCGAGGTCGTAGCGGGGGCGGTCATCGGACGGATCCTCCGGGTGATCGGTGTTCGAGTCGAGCGGGGCGATTCAGGCAGACGGCCCGGGAACGCACGCGGTGCGCCCCCGGGCCTGTCGTGTGGTGCGGGTCGTTACTTGATCAGCTCGATCGCGGCGGCGACCTGGGTCGAGAGCTCGCTCGAGATGGGAGCCGAGCCGGCGGCCTCGGCCGCGACCTGCTGGCCCTCGTCGCTCGTGACGTAGCTCAGGTACGACTTGACCAGCTCGCCCTGCGCGGCGTCCTCGTAGGACTCGCACGCGATCAGGTAGCTGACGAGGACGATCGGGTAGACGCCGGCGGCATCGGTGGTGCGGTCGATCTCGATGGCGATGTCGCCCTCGGTGCGGCCCTCCTCCTCGGGGGAGGCGTCGACGATGGCCGCGGCGGCCTCGGGCGAGTAGCCGACGAACTCGTCGCCGACCTTGACCTTGGCGACACCGAGGTCACCGGCGCGCGACGCGTCGGCGTAGCCGATGGTGCCGGTGCCGTTGGTGACCGCGTCGATGACACCCGAGGTGCCGGTGGCGCCCTCGCCGTCCTTCGTCGGCCAGACGCCGTCCGCCTCGGCCGTCCACACGTCGGGGGCGGTCTTGTTGAGGTAGTCGGTGAAGTTCTCGGTGGTGCCCGAGTCGTCGGCGCGGTGCACGGCCGTGATCGGCGTGCTGGGCAGGTCGACGCCGGGGTTGTCGGCGGCGATCTCGTCGGCGTCCCACGTGGTGATCGAGAGGTTGAAGATGCCGGCGATCGTCGCGGGCGACAGGTTCAGCTCGGTGATGCCGTCGAGGTTGAAGACGACCGCGATGGGCGAGACGTACGCCGGCAGCTCGACGATGCCGGTGTCGGGCGTGCAACCGGCGAAGGTGCTCGACGAGATCTCGTCGGTGGTGAACGCACGGTCCGAGCCGGCGAAGGCGGCCGCACCGGAGATGAAGCTCTCGCGCCCGCCACCCGAACCCTGGGGGTCGTAGTTGACCGTGACGCCCTCGTTGGCCGTCTGGTAACCGGCGACCCAGGACTCCTGCGCAGCCTGCTGCGACGAGGCGCCGATGCCGGAGATCGTGCCGGAGAGGTCGGAGCCGCCCTCGGCGGCGCCGGACGAGCCGCCTTCGTTCGTGGCGCAGGAGGCGAGGAGCATGGTGCCGACTGCGGCGATGGCGACGAGGCTGCCGGTGCGCTTGAAATTCAAGTGTGATTCCTTCTCGGGTGGTGACGACTGTGTTCTGAGACCGGGTTCCGGCCCCTGCGAGACGCTACGTCGACGGGTTAACCACGGTCGCCCGTCTCGGTGAACGGCAGGTAAACGGGCGGGGAACATCGGAGCCGTCCGCGGCGGCGCTCCGACGCGTTCCGCGCGCCAGGGTGTTGGTGTGCGAATCGCGACGGATCTGGGGCGGAACGGGGTGTTTCGACGAAGATGAGCGGCGTGCCGCGGCCGTTCGGTCGGGTTCGGCACGGCTGCAGCCGTCCGCGCGGTCACGATTTGCACGCGGGGCGCGGTCGCGATCTGCACGCGGGGCGCGGTCGCGATCTGCACAGTCGTCGGGCGCCGCGCGCGGGTAGGGCGGCGCCGCGCGCGGGCCGGGCGGCGCCGCGTCAGGCGAGCGGGCCGTGCGTCTCGACGGCGACCAGCGAGGCGTCGGTGGTCGACACGTGCAGCACCGTGTACTCGCCCGGCGACAACGAGGAGGCGCGGCGCAGATCGAGCCGTTCGCCCCCCTTGGTCGCGAGCGCGATCTGACGGATCAGCTCGGGCAGCACGGGACCGTGGCTGCAGAGCACCGCACTGGTGCGCTTCTTGAGACGCTTCGCGACGACGCTCGCGACGTCGTCGGAACCGTTCTCGAACGAGTCCTGGCTGATGGCGTCGGTCTGCTTGACGCCGACGCGGGTGAGCGCCGAGAGGGGCTCGAGCGTGGCGAGGCAGCGGGCGGCCGTGCTGCTGACGATCCGCTGCGGTGACCAGGCGGCGATCCCGGGGGCGATCGACTTGGCCTGCCGTCGACCGGCGGGGAGCAGCGGTCGCGTGGCGTCCGAGCCGCTCCAGTCGCCGGGGGCGGTCGTCTTGGCATGACGCAGGGCGACGAGGGCGAAGGTGCGGGCGTTCTTCGCCGCGACGCGGTCGGCGAATCGCGCGAGCACGTCGGCGTCGCGCTCGTAGGTCAGCTTGGCGCGGGCCTTGTCGATGCCGACCCACTCGATGGCGCCGACCTCGCTGTTGGGCGTGAACTCGCCGGCGGCGACGAAGGCCTCGTCGGTGACCTCGGCGGCCCAGTAGTGCACGATCTTGTCGCGGCCGCCGGGCATGACGTACTCGACGTGCCCGAGGGGGGCGCCGAGGGCGACCCGGTAGCCGGTCTCCTCCCGGATCTCGCGCACGGCCGCCTGAGGCGTCGACTCGCCGGGGTCGACCTTGCCCTTGGGCAGCGACACGTCGCCGTGATGATCGCGGTGGATCAGCAGCACCCGGGCCTTGCCGTCGACGAAGCGGAAGAGCACGGCACCCGCGGCGACGACGGTCGTCGAGGCGACGGTCACCGGCTGCTCCGCTTGCGCTGGTTGATCTGCTTCATCAGCGCGTTCTGCAGGTCGACCAGCGGGCGGCCCGACTCGTCGCGCGCGTGCCTCGTCCACGTGCCGTCGGCCTCGAGCCACCACGACGCGGTCTCGTCGCTCATGGCGCTCTCGAACAGCGACGCCACCTCGTCGAGGTGGTTCTGCTGGGTGAGGCGGACGAGCGCCTCGACGCGGCGGTCGAGGTTGCGGTGCATCATGTCGGCACTGCCGATGAACAGCTGCGGGTCGCCGTCGTTCGCGAACCAGAAGAGCCTGGAGTGCTCGAGGTAGCGGCCGAGGATGGATCGGACCCGGATGGTCTCGCTCAGACCGGGCTGCCCGGGCTTGATGGTGCAGATGCCGCGCACCCAGACGTCGACCGGCACCCCGGCCTGGCTGGCCTTGTAGAGCGCGTCGATGATCTGCTCGTCGACGATCGAGTTGATCTTGATCTTGATGCCCGACGGGCGACCGGCCTGGGCGTTCTCGATCTCGTTCTGGATCTGCTTCAGCAGACCGCGGCGGAGATAGCGCGGCGCGACCAGCAGGCGCTTGAACTTCTTCTCGATGGCGTAGCCGGAGAGCTCGTTGAACAGACGCGTGAGGTCTTTGCCGACCTGGTCGTCGGACGTGAAGAGGCCCATGTCTTCGTAGATGCGGCTCGTCTTCGGGTTGTAGTTGCCCGTGCCGATGTGCGTGTAGTGCTTGAGCGTGCCCTTCTCCTGGCGGATGACCAGGGCGAGCTTGCAGTGCGTCTTCAAGCCGACGAGGCCGTAGACGACGTGCACGCCGGCCTTCTCGAGCTTGCGGGCCCAGGTGATGTTGTTCTGTTCGTCGAACCGGGCCTTGACCTCGACCAGCGCCAGCACCTGCTTGCCCGACTCGGCAGCGTCGATCAGGGCCTCGATGATGGGCGAGTCGCCGCTGGTGCGGTACAGCGTCTGCTTGATGGCCAGCACGTTGGGGTCGGCGGCCGCCTGCTCGAGGAACGCCTGGACGCTCGTCGCGAACGACTCGTACGGGTGATGCACGAGGATGTCCTGGCGGGCGATGCTGGCGAACATGTCGGGCTTCATGTTCGGCTCGGTCGGCTGCAGCTGCACGGCCGTGGTGGGCAGGTGCTTCGGGTACTTGAGGTCGGGGCGCGACATCTTCGTGATCTCGAACAGCCCGGCGAGGTCGAGCGGCGCGGGCAGCTTGTAGACCTCTTGATCGGTCACGTCGAGCTCGCGCACGAGCAGCTCGAGCGTCACGGGATCCATGTCGTCGGTGATCTCGAGACGGATCGGGGGCCCGAAGCGACGACGCAGCAGCTCGCGTTCGAGGGCCTGGATGAGGTTCTCCGACTCGTCTTCGTCGACCTCGACGTCTTCGTTGCGGGTGACGCGGAACACATGGTGCTCGACGACCTCCATGCCGGGGAACAGGTCTTGCAGGTGGTTCGCGATGAGGTCTTCGAGGGGGATGACCCGCACGCGCCCGGATTCGTCGTCGGGGAGCTGGACGAAGCGCGGCAGCATCTGCGGCACCTTCAGGCGCGCGAACTCCTGGCGCATCGTCTTCGGGTTGCGGACCCGGATGGAGAGGTTGAGCGACAGCCCGGAGATGTACGGGAACGGGTGCGCCGGGTCGACGGCGAGCGGCATCAGCACGGGGAAGATCTGCTCGGTGAAGATCTCGCGCATGCGCACGCGGTCGGCCTCTTCGAGGTCGGACCACTTCTCGACGTGGATGCCGGCCTCGTCGAGGTCGGGCTTGACGATGTCGAGGAACGCGCGCGCGTGCCGCTCTTGCAGCTCGTGCGCCTTGTTGCTGATGTCGGCGAGCACCTCGTTCGGGCCGCGGCCGACGTTGGTCGGCACCGCCAGACCGGTCGCGATGCGACGCTTCAGACCGGCCACGCGGACCATGAAGAACTCGTCGAGGTTGCTCGCGAAGATCGCCAGGAAGTTCGCCCGCTCGAGCAGGGGGGTGCTCGGGTCTTCGGCGAGCTCGAGCACCCGCTGGTTGAACGAGAGCCAGCTGAGCTCACGGTCGAGGTACCGCTCGGCGGGGAGGGTGCCGTCTTCGAAGCTGACGATCTCGTCGAAGTCGTCGAGGAAGTCGGGGGTGACGCCGGCGCCGTCGACTCGGGGTTCGCTGTCCATCGTCCTATCGTGCCACCGCCCGGGCCCCTCGCGACGCCGCTCAGGTAAACGGTGGATGACGAGGCCCGGCGGGCGCCCTGAGGAGGAGCGGTGCGGGTGTCAGAGAGCGCCTCCCCGCAGCCGCGCGACCGACCGCCAGGTGATCGTCCGCCAGAGCCATTCGACCGGCCCGTACGACAGACGGGTCAGCCACAGGCGGCTCGCCACGGCCTGCACGACGAGCAGCCCGAGGGCCAGCAGCAGGCCGGGGGTCGGGTCCGATCGCTCCGATGCGTCGACGCCCGGGACGAGCGCCACGACGGACGCGATCACGATCGAGGCCGACACGTAGTTCGTCAGGGCCATGCGCCCCAGCGCCTCGAAGGCGGCGGCGAGGACGCGTCGCACCGGTGTGCGCCAGAGCAGCGCGAACCCGGTGACGTACGCGACGGACAGGACCATGCCCACGGATTCCGCGACGAAGCCGTACGACAGCTCGGGGCCGAGGAGGAGCTGCAGGGCGGCGCCGGCTGCGCCCACCAGGGCTGAGACGACGAACACCCGGACGACGCGTGGCCCGCCGCGCTCGAGGGCGGCGGGCAGCCCGAACGACGCCGAGGCCGAGCCGAGCGCCAGCAGGCCCGGCACGGTGGCCATCCCGCCGCCGACGGCGAAGCCGGCCGCCAGCAGCACGACCCCCGCCACGGCGACGACCACTCGGGGGGCGAGGATCGCGAGGGGGAGGATCAGCAGCCCGCCGACGGCGTAGATCCGCAGGACGTCGCCGGGGAACACGAGCGCGTGCAGCAGGCCCATGCCGAACAGGGCCACGAGTCGGAGCAGCAGGGGCGGCCACGGCGACGAGCCCCGGCGCCGCGCCGACGACACGATCAGCTGCAGGCTGAGGCCGAAGAGGAAGCAGAAGATCGGGACGAAGCGCGACTCGACGAGCAGATCGAGGGCTGTGGCACCGACGCTCGATCGCCACTCGCCGGCTTCGAGGCCGTAGCCGAGCGTCGTCAGCGACCCCACGTTGGTCAGGAGGATGCCCGCGAGCGCGAAGCCCCGGATGGTGTCGACGAGCCGCCAGCGGGTCGACGGCGATGGCGAGGGAGGCGCGATGACGGAGTCGAGAGACGATCCAGTATGAGACATGTCACGATTCTGGCACTGCGCCTCCTCAACGACGTCGTCCCATCGGATGACATCGACGGGGCGGTGTCGTCCGATGGGACGAGGGTGTTCGTGCTTACTTCTCCTCCTGCTTCAGCGCGAGGCCGAGAGCGAAGAACGTGGGCGCCCAGTGGCCGATGAAGATGCCCCAGCGGTCGGACTGCGCCTTGTCGGACGAGTCCTTGCCCTGCGAGGCGAGCCAGGCGACGAGCGCGATGACGATGGAGGCGAAGCCGCCCCAGTAGGCGTGCTTGCTCTGGACTCCGAGGTCCGAGACGAATTTGACGGGGTTCATGATGGTCTCCTGTGCTGCGGTCGAGGCGGGGTCTGTTCCGGTCGACCTCAATCCACACCCTGCCGCTGAGAGCGCCATGGCAGATCGTCGTCCCCCCGGGGAGTAAGCGCCCTCGCACCCGTCAGCGGCCCGATCTGTACCCCGTTCTGTACCCCGAGCCGGGGCGAGGGCCCCGTTGTCCGGGCTAGGCCCAGCCGCCGACGTACCCCTCGACGTCGGGCTCGTCGACGAGTCGCACCACGGAGGGGCTGCGGCGCACGACGGTCTCGTGCAGCGCGTCAGAGCCCCAGCGTCGACCTCTGATCGCCGCTCGCCGGGAGCTGACGGTGAGGAGGGTCGCGCCCTCGTCGTCGACGTAGACGATCGCCCCGGGCCCGCGTCCGTCCAGCTCGGCGACGGCCCGTTGCAGCTCGCCGTCGCGCACCCGCACCGGCGCGTCGGCGACCGCCACGTCGACCCTGACCCGGTCGAGCCGACGCCCGTCGATCGCCAGCCCGGCGTCGCCGCCGCCGACCACCGGCGCCCCGACGACCGACGCCTCGGGCACCTCCGCCAGGATCGAGTCCAGGCAGACGAACCGCGCCGCCTCGCCTCCCGTGAGCGGACCATGCAGGGCGACGTCGGCGTGCGGTCCGCGCAGCGCCCGGCCGCGGGACCCGGGGGCGGGCACGAGGTCGGCGAGCAGCAGGGCCTCGGCGTTCTTCGCCCGTTGTCGATCGGCCAGGTCGCGGCCCGACCACTCCGGCCCGTCGTGC
>Ga0265797_10007974_pt1 | contig 14279 bp, 16 predicted proteins | sample P2T30metagenome_FD_192433 | JGI IMG/M metagenome (GOLD analysis project Ga0265797, IMG submission 192433) | Plant litter microbial communities from East Loma Ridge, Irvine, California - P2 T30 | ecosystem: Environmental > Terrestrial > Plant litter > Unclassified | place: USA: California... | reverse complement strand
CCCCCCCCCCAACTAGGTCATGATCAAGACTCAATCTTGGGTATGTTTTGCGAACGAGGAAAAGACCGAACCTCTGTTAGCCAGCCAGCCACCAGCCACCAGTCAGCCCAGATCAATGTGATTGTAAATCTTCCCCCCGGAAGCACAAATTCTCTTCTCCTCACCAACCAACCTCAGCGATTCCCACAATTCCCCACGATCGCCCAACAAACCTAGCTGTTCAGACGTCGAATAGGCCTTACCCACCCCTGCCCTGTCTTGAAACTTGCTGCGTCCAGGCTCTCGATCTCCAAAACGTCCGTCCAACGGTCTTGGCACACTTCCGACCCTAGCCTGTGCACGCTACTGGGATCCGGGAATCCTCAAATTCAGGCATGCTAACGAGGCTGGCGCCGGCTGTTGTCAGGCATGCGCTTCCTTCCGGCTTACCCCAAGCGCCCCCCCAGCTGGCGACAAGATGTTGGTTGCTGCTGTCGTCACCTAGGCACAACACTTACCGCCGACCGGTCAGATCCGAACATTTCATCACCGTCCCATCGAATCTCATCTTGTGAATCGCTCACCCGCATACTTCCCCCTCTTTGTAGTGACTATGGAGGATCTGCGAAAGGGAGGCTGGAAGGAGGGTCGGAGGTGAGAAACGGACGAGCTACCGGTATGGGTTCATGTCATGGACAATGACGGCATCATTGTAAACCACCTCCAACGTGTCTCGCTCGCTATCTGCCGACAACACTGCGGGCGATCTAGCAAAAGCGACAAGATAGGTACCTACCTAAAATGCCAGCCTTGGCCGCAGTAGCATACATGACTCCCCGACGATGAGCCAAGCCGAGCAAGACTGCCAACAGCCTGTAGTTTTGTTGCTGGTGATGAGCGAGTCGAGGCTGTGCACAGTACAGTACAGTACAACACAGCACGGCTGGTGGATACCAGGAACCCGGATCAAGTTCATAACGGCGGGTACCTGAGCTTCTTCGCGCGGCATGTTGCGGCAATGCGCTCACACCAGCCACTGCGCCCCCAGCAATATACAACCCCCCGAGATAAAAAGGCTCACAGACGCCCGCCGTCTCGGAAAACCTGTCGTAGATTGGCGGGGTGATGCCAGCATGACGAGCCTCACAAAGACACCTGGGTCGCATTGAGCAGTCTCTCGACGGCTAAAAGAAGTAAAAAAAGCGGGCTCACACTCCGCACTTTCTACTGCAACGCACTTCCACAACCTCCCAGGTTCTTTCCTGTCGACTTTGAGGGGCGCTTGCATAACAGACGATCTTCTAGCTCAACCTCGCCTAAGAATAGACGACTGGTTACACCCCTTTCATCTTCTTCTTTGCTTCCACACAGTCAACACCACGCCCAGCATCTTCATCTTTGGCCGCCGTACGCTTGGCACTATACATCGTACTCACGACGGTCTTGTACTCGGAACGCCGTCTTTCTTCTCCCATTCACACCATCACACGGCTTAGTAACATAATGGCAATCAGCGCCAAGCACACCTACGCCGCCCACGTGCATCATCTTCGTGACTTTGCTGCGCCTCCCCCCTTCTCGTATCATCCCGTCTCCAATCAGGCCTGCTCTGCGGTTCGCCGGCAGCCTTGGATACAGTGGAGTCCAGTGATTAGGGCAAACGTCGTCTGCAGCTATCGGCCATCGCATCCTGCCAAGCCGACAGTTTACAAACTATCGTGGTGATGCCAAAAGACGGCCGCGGACCATACTGTAGTCACAAAGTCACACCACAACATGAAGTGGAGATTCCGACATGAAGTGGAGATTCTGCCTTGCTTTGTCACGCGACATCGCTCTACCAAGACCACGACGGACCCAGGACCAAGACCCCAGACTCAAGACCAAGACCCTCTCTGCTTCCTTCCCTGTCCCACCTCTTGCCCTCTCCCATGTCGCAATGTCCCGCCCTTGGCAACGTAAAGGTAGACTGGTCAAGTCTTGGTATGTACCTCGATGACAAAACCCCATTCCGCGCCGAGACCAAACATTTATCCCTCTCTCTCCAAGCGATCTGGGCAACAAACACGAAAAGCCTTGGTATACAAGCTGTCCACTACAGACTAAACCTTTTCCGCCAAGACACTTGCTTTCTCTCTTTCTTCTTCATCTAATCATTACTACTTCTGTTACATGTTTCAAAAAAATAAACTCTACGCTCAAAGTCGTGCGCCTTTATAACTAACACAATCAATTCGCTTATTGTGCCATGAGGCGAGAGAAAAAGAGAGAGATGGAGACGACCGCGTGGACGATTTGAGGGGACAAGAAGACGAAGAAACAGAGCAGGGGTTGGTCTTGGCGAAAAAAAAACAGGGGAATTTAATCTATCTGAAAATATAATTGGTGTGCGTGCGTTCGTATACCTCTCTGATCGCACAACTTTGATGATTGGGCAAGCATATTAATAAACTGTTTGCATTATTAACAGGCGAATGATAATTTTTGAGAGTCGTTTTTTTTTATATTAAATGAAGAAAAATAGAAAAGACCGAGTTTCCCATCATTTCAGTCTCGAGTGAAAATTGATTTTGGATTTTTTGAATTTTGTTTTGTTTTTAGAAATAACTACAGCTCGCTCGCTCTCGCTCTTTCTCGCTCTCTTTCCCCTTTTGGATCCAGATTCATTGGTGCTTATTCATGCGGCAAATAGGGATTCCCCCGTCTTGTTTTCGTCTCACCTAAACCTAACCCAATCGGCAAACGAAACACCTTCTAGCCAATAAGCGAATACTAGCCTCGGCGGGTTGTTATAGCGAGACACCAATAACGACAGCAAACAGCCTCCCATCTCGGGAGACTTTCTCTCTCTCCCCCCCGCAGGAAGCCAAAAGAGAACATGCGGAGGAGGTGGAGCCGGCTTCTTGGTTCAACGTCTTAATCTTGGCATTATTATACTGTGCGAACGAGGTCCCATCTTTTTGTTTGTTTTTCCCGCTTTCTTTCCTTGCTGTGTTTGTGGGTTATGGCCTGATTACATGTGGAGCAGCGCCCTCGTACCGACTATTTCCCTCCTCTGAGAGCATTAGCATCAGCAATGCCATTGTTGGCATACCCCGCACCACCACCACCACCACCACCACCACCACCACTGCCGCTGTTGCCTTCGGTATGGTCCACTAATCGCTGCCGACTATCCTCTCTGCGTAAGAGAGCGTCAGCAGTCAACGGCGTCGCCGGATCTACCATATCGATCCCCACCTCGTCGAAGCCGTTATCCGGCCGTCGGTAGCCCTTTGCATACGAGGTTCCTTGTTCTTCCTCCTCCTTCTCCAGCGCCAGCTCATCCTCGTTGCTACCAAGATGCGTGCGGCTCGATGCTCTTGACGACGACCCAGCACGCACACCCCCGTACGGGCCCATCTCGGTCAACGTGGTAAACGTGGAAGGAGTGCCCGGGCGCGAGGAGAAGTCATCGGGCCGCCCGTATAACTCTCCGTCACCACCAAACTGCTCGCGGAACTCTGCTCGCCGTTTGAAGTGGGAAAAGTCGAGCTCTGATTCGGTCACCAGCTCCATGCGTGGCAGGTCCGTGGGACTGGTACTTTGATTTCCGGGTTCCCCGTGATCGTATTCGGTCGTGATGAAGTCGCCGAAGCGGTCATAGCCTGGTGTGGAGGGCATGGCGCGATCTGTTGACCGACGGCCCGGTTGGTCAAAGATACCATGGCTGTTATCGTCGCCGGGGCGGTGAGCGTAGATTTCTTGGAGTAGGTGTTGCGACTTTGCGTGTACCATTGGAGTCAAAAGCTTCTTGTACAGTGCAGGATGGCCATAGCGAGATGACAACTTGCTACTCTTCTTCTGCTTCGGCTGCTGCCCGGTGGACTGCGAGCCTTCGACGTCTGAAAAGGGAACCGTGGAGTAATACACGAGCCTGTCGTCAAAAGCCCTTTTGCAGTACCACTTGAAGCCAAAGAGCAGGAAAGGAAGCGGAATCATGGCAAAGAGCATGTTCCAAGCACTCGCCTGGGCTACGTTGAAGTCTATCGGTCCCACACCCTGGGCGCCGACAATCAGGGCGATGACTGCGTTGCCAAAAAGGACCGCGAATAGCATACGGTTGGCTGCCATACGCCAGAAGCGGCCACCAGACTCGGTCTTGGTAACGAACACGTACTGAAGCAGGTACTTCTTGAAGACGCAATCTATGGCCAGGTACAAGGCTGTTACTGGGAGGATGATCGGCTGTAGGGTGCCCATGCAAATGCCTACCGTCGCCACGAAAAGGTAATTGTTGTAGTAGTCTGCATACGGGAAGGGCTGTGGGGCGGAGAGCTCGATAAGCTCTCTTGGTGTAGGTGAGAAGCATTTGCGTTGGATCCAGCTCCAGGCTAGAACCCAGGCCTGAGAAAGGTCAATGGCGGCGCCTAGGTTGCGCTGCATCTGCCAAGTGAGCCAGAAGGTAGATACATTGCACAGGCCGACCATGACCTTTGTGAACAAATGACCGTCGCGCATGGCTTCCCACACACCTCGGTCGTGTGCTGCAATGACACCGGCAACAAAGCGCCATGCCGACCCAAAGACGGAGAAGACGACAAGGTTATTGAAGACGAAGAAGGAGTAGAGTCGCGCCGTCACATGTCGCTCTCGAGACGTCTTTGAGATGTCGCCAGAGTGTGTGAAGAGTCGCCTGAAGACCACAGGAACACCCATGTACATGAGCGTCTGTACCAGCGGGGCTACGATACCCTGGGCAATGGCCCAGCCTGTTGGATGCGCCGCGAGATTCGTCTGGAAAGCTGGCCATACAAGCCCAAGATGAGAAAAGTCCGACAGGAAAACCGATGTCAGCATGTTAGGAACGACAAACGCAACGGTAAGCAGTACTATCCACAACCCATCCCAGAAGGCGCGGACTCTTCGAGTGTTCCGCGTCATTGCCAGATTCTGCCAAAGAAGATCGTGTGGTCTCGGTGCTAGGTAAACATCGCAACCAGAGGGGCCCTTTTTTCTGCTTGCATATGCACACGCATGGGCGTCTTCGATGTGGTCGTAGGAAGCGAATCCGTAGGGCATGGGATTGCGCATATCTACACTTTCACGGACCTCCTTGATGTTGGTTTCCAACCTTGCAATTCGTTTCGTGAGATAATCGATGGCGTCCTGCTTTCCCTTGCCATAGACCTTCTCATCTTCCTTCGCCACCTTGCACGTCGGTCGCTTCAGAGGCAACCTATTCGGATTGTGCAGGTATTTGGCCAGGTGTTTTTCAAGCTCGCGAACAGCTTCGTCATGCGCTTCGATCAACTTTGGCAGATCCTTGACATTACGACCGATTACTGTTCGAGGAATGCTTTCGGTCGGCATCGCTTGTTCGACGAGTTCCACCAGCCCAGCATCTGTTCGCGACGAAAGAGGAATATGTGTGAGCTGTGGGGCGTTAGCTATAACTTCGCTATGTAAATACCACAAAAAAAACTTACGAGTAAAGTTCTGGAATGCAGACTCTTCTTGTACTCATCCGTGGCAAAGTATGCTCGCCTTAGCTTTACTATCGCCATATAGTTTCTCCACAAAAAGAAGCACACTGTGCCCTGAATAACATACGCAAAAAGAACATAGGCCCAGAACTTCCTCCCGAAAATGTATTGTGGTGTAAACTTCATCAACGTCGGGATATTATTCCACTTGTCGTAGAAACTTGCTCCGCCCGCAACATTAATCGGTATCAGAATGGCGCAGCCGAGAGTCATGAGCACGAGGAAGATATTCCGCGTCATCCGCATAAAGCGCAGGAAGACGACGGCATCCAGCCCAATCGTGTCGACTAGATCCTGCTCCTTGACATCTTTGACCGCACTCAACCAGCCAAATGGCTTATTGTCCAAGGGCCTCGGACGATGTCTCTCGTCCGCATGTCTCGCGCGTGGAGCATAGACTCGTGAGATGCGCGGTCGGAGGAAGCAGAATACGACGACCAGCAGACCAGAGATGACGAAAGAATAAACAATAGCAGCATAAATGGAGTTTTCCTGGACCTGCACAAGCAACAGTCAGTATAGAACCAGAGAAATGAAAAAAAAGAAGACAAAAAAATAGCCTACCTCAGCTTGAAACGGATCCGCGATCAAATCCAAAAACTTATCAATCCCACTTTCGTCCCGGCGCGCGACATCCATCATGAACCACACTCGACCCCTCCTCTTACAAAGTAAAGCGAACGTACCAAGGGTTTCCCCAGAGTACCGAGGCGTGCTGATCAACGAGAGAAATACCAAAAAAAGACCTTAAATAATTAAAGTAGTTGAGACGTGTGGTTTGGCAAAAGAAGAATTAGGGTGGAACCACGTCAGTCAGTCAGTCAGTCAGTCAGACAATGAAAAAGAGTCGCAGGTCGCAATAACCTTCCCGCTCTCTCCCCCTCCCATGCACTAGGGTGGGCAAGGGTAAAAGTACTTGGGGTTACGCGTACAAGACTCAGATCCCCCAGATCTCGCCTTCTTTGTTGGGACAAACGCTGTAACAGTCTAGTGCCTAGAAGCCTCTTTCTCTCTTTCGTCTCGTCTCGTCCGTTGCAATCGCCGCCAATCGACGTCATAAGCAGCGGCCTGGGGAGTGGGGCGTCAAACGACACGCGACTGAAAGGCGGGAAAAAAAGCGGACGAAAGCCTTTTTTTTTGGCGCCAGCGCTCATCGTAATTCCAGAGTTTGTTCTAGAGGAAAGAAGCCTAAAAATAGTAATGATAATAATGCATCGACATCACCAGGCCGTGTCCAGAAGCCATCGGACCGAAACTTCTAGAAAGGAGGGCGGCAGGGTTCTTTCAATGACGTCCCACTCGTATGCTCAATGTGGCTCAAGGTATTGGAAGAATTATCATGTAACATTCTAGACCTAATGTTATGGATCTGGTGTACGTCGTGGTGTGGATAGCCGTCGTGGAGCATGCTAATCGATAAAGCAGGCGTGACGTCACAGCGGAGCAAGTCAGGGAAGGACAAACACCTGTCCAACTACAACAGGTCGCGATCATGACCCGTTTGCACATCTGTCTGTCTGTAACCGCACCAAATACTCATTTTCAAGCCCATCTAAATCTCACTTCAATCCTCCACGACATGCTCCAGCGTCATGGAATCTGCACACCGAAGTGAACGCATTTCACCAAAACTTGCTCCAACTCAAGGATAAAAGAATCTATGGATATCACGAAAAGAAAGGGCTGTGAAGAGAAAAGTGGGAAAGAAAAGGCGGATATCTAATCTCATGCCTTTTCTGTCTTCTTCTCCTTTTCCTTGTCCTTCTTGTCGTGGTGGTGCTTCTCGTGCTTCTCATGCTTTGCGTCCTTTTTAGCTGCGGCTTCGGCCATGAGCTGTTCAAACGCCATAAAGTCACCTTCTTCTTCGGGGTCGCGCTCAGCCTATTTTTTTTATTAGCATCCATGCAACCCAAAGCAACGGCATTAAGCTTACCTTTTGGAACATCTCGCCAATGATCATGAGTGCATGCGCCCTCTCCACCCTCTTCTCAAGTTTGATCTTCTTGTCGTTGAGAACGGCATCACACACATCTCGCAGCACGCTCTGAATCTCAAACTTGCTGCCTCTCCATGCGGCGGCGAGAATCTTGCCTGTGACCCTCTTCTCGTACTCGGCCTTCTTCTCGTCTGTCCACGCGTCACCACCCTGCTCTTCTAATTTGGCCATCTCCTCCATGGTGAGTTGTGCATCTATTGCAGCAGACATGGTGGACCAAGTGTCTTTGACGAGCGTACCCTTGTCCTTGATGCGGGAGAAGAAGCCTGAGATACCAAGGAACTTCTGCGATTTCAAGAATGAAGACGCTTTCATAACGTAAGTTGTGCCAATAGCATGTAGGATTTCGAGACCAAAAGACTCCATCTTGAGGTTTTCAATCTCGAGGTGGATCTTCTCTTTGAAGGCAGCGGTAACGTCGGTGGCTTTGTCAGTCTCAGTCCATACTGAAATGCGATCGACAAGCTTCTTGGAGAGGGTTGCGATACGTTCGTCACGGATCTTCTTGCGCTCCATTTCATATGCCGCGAGCTCTTCGCGTTGCTCCTTGGTGAGCCCAGCCTTCTTTTTCTGCTTCTCCCGTAGCTCCTTCTCTGCATCAGTCATACCTTGTGCCTCCATACGTGCATCTTCCTCTGACTTGTCCATAATAGCCATGCGGATCGGTATGCCTTGGGATTGCGGTGTGCTTGTTCGGGATGGGGGCGACGTCGCTCGGGGAGACGTAGACGACTCAGCAGCATTCGTTGCGTACACAGGTGGCGGCTCTGTATACACCGGGGGCGCATCTGCTGCATGCGCTCCCGCGCGCTCAGCAGCTGCTTCAGCCTCTTTGGCCTGAGCAGCAGTGCTTGGAACTGTTGTTTCTGCAGCGCCAGTTGGCGGCGTGGACTCGGTTGCGCCAGTCGCTGGAGCTTTTGAAGCATCGGCCTTTTCTGCTTCGGCTTGGGCGGCAGCTTCTTCCTCCATCTCCCGCTGAGAGATCTCCATGGTCTTGGTGAGATCCTTCATTAACGAGATCTCGCCGATCCTATAAACGTAAGCTTCCTCCAGTCTGAACTAGGTGTGATTGCCATGCCGTACCAGTCTACGAAGGCTTCCCCGCCAAAGATCATGGTAAAGAACTCGGACGGATCCTCTGCGACTCGTCAGCGTCATGCGACTAGAATGATTGGGTGTATGACCGTACCAAATCCGCTACTGGGCATAGCACCTTCCTTGCCATACTTGTCGTAAGCTGCTCGCAGCTGTTCGTCGCTGAGTATTTGGTATGCCTCGCCAATCTGTCATATTGTTGTGAGCCCCGCAGTTCTCTGACAACACCTACCAGGCTCACATAAAGCCCGGCTCGCACAGGATAAACGTACTTGTTGAAACTTTGCATGCGCCGTCTCGTCACCGGGGTTCTTGTCTAAGCTCGCGTTAGTTTGTAGCCCGCGATGTCACGTCGTCATGCGCTGTACCCGGGTGAAGTTTGATGGCGAGCTTGCGGTATGCCTTTTTAATTTCAAGTTCTGAGGCTGTGGGCGGTACGCCGAGGGCGTCGTAGTAGGCCGTTTCTACAACCATGATTGCGAGTATAGGTTATCTAGGGTGAGTGGTGGGCTCAACGAGGAGGATTTAATGTTGGGCGCGCGCGGCAGGTTACAAATGCCCGCTGCCCGCGTGAAAATCGCTGCACCGCCACAGCCGACGTCACCACGCTAAATCCTCCGAACACAAGGCCTCAGCCAGTGAGCAAGGTACATCCGAGGCTGTACAGCTCATTTCTGACGCATGGACGTGTCTGTGCCGAGAAACAATAGTGGCGCATGCATATGCTTTCATTCGTAGATATATTCGATATGAGAGCCTGTCTATTCAAGCCCAAAGCCCCCCCCTCCCGTTCGAGGTATACCCACCATGACTATACGGCTTATATAGAGAAGCCAATATCACCCTTCGCCGCCCATGCAGACGCCATGCTAGAAACCCGGTCCGTATCATGAACCGTTAAGCAAGATACTTTTAGACCAAACAGGGAATAAATCGAGGAAATGCACCCCAAATTGGAGTGCGCCGTCTGTCCGAGGACGACGGGGGTATCGCAAGCGCTAAACACGCTATTGCATGCTTGAACCTGTCTCTTCATCCTTTAGACGCTGAACTTGGCCTTTGCGCGAGTGCTGCCGGCATGGGCTGCATCAGTGTGACCGGAGAACTCGACCGTCTCGTTCTCCTTGAGCTGGAGTGCCTGCTTGAATCGCCTTCCAATCTTCAGCAGAACCTCTTTGCCCTGCTCCTGAGTCCTGCCCTTGCCTCCCTCGCCGGGAATGGCGCGGCCGACTGAGCGTGTCCAGAGACCGATACGGTAGAAGCCTCGCCTTACGTTGACGACAACACCCATGACCTCATTATCATCCTCGTCCTCCAGGTTCTCACCGATGGCGGCGAGCATGACGTGGAGCCAGAGTGCATCGATGTTGATCGCCTTCTTGTCCTTGAACTGGAAAGCCCACTTGCCACCGTGCTTGTTCTGGGAGTCTTCCCACTCGGGCCGTACACCCTTCTTGAAGAGATGGTAGTCAGACTTGAGCGCGAGGTCGGAGGTAGGAGTGATGTTATTCTGGACGCAACGTTAGCTTCACCAGTTGCGCTTGCCGCGAAGGGCAACTCACGTAGATACCCCAGAACTCCTCAACCGAATCGAATGAGATGACCTCCTTCAACAGCTCAGCCCAGTTGTCACCCTATGATCGTTAGTATACAACACAAGCCGACTGAAACAGAGCAGCAGCCTACCTTGCCACTCGGAGGCTTGGTGAACCAGAGCGTCCAAGTGTTCATGAGCGGGTGCTTGACATTGAAGTTCTCTGGATCATGGAAAACGGTGCGGATTTCACCCTCGGATGACGTGTTGTTGGTAGACTCCTCCTTGCCCTCGCCAGAGTTCTCCGTAGGCGAGATGGGAATCGTGTCCAGCGGAACCTGCTGATCGCCCTTTGGTGCTGCTGCAACTTCGGCCATTTTTGAACACAAATATGAGATTGAATGAAGTGAATGCAGGTGTGGCGGGCTATCGAAACGGACGCAGGTGAGAGTCGGCGGTCGTGGGGAATTTAAGAGTGTTGGTGGTGGGTGGGATCAGAGAATGGCGGGGTCGTCGTAATCGCACCGGGCGATTTTTACGGAAGCAGTCGCGAAGAGGTTCTGCCTAGACTTCTATTTGCGGAGGAAAGATCGAAGACAAGGTGGCTGTTTGCGGCGGGCGTGTCTGTCGGAAAGAATATGCAATGCAGTTGCAATTCGCGTGAACCTTCTGGCCTTGGCACGCTAAATGGCGGCCCCAAAGTTTGTTTCAGGCGTGTAACATGCAAAACGCCAAGGCGTTAACCCTCCATGTCATCATGTTAGGACGTCTCTCTCGTTTGTCTCATGGGAGGTAAAGTTTGTATTACTTTTCGTGGTAAGAATGTCCACACCACCACTCGCAGAAAGGCTCCTGGTGAGCGTCCCTAGGAGCAGCCTCGTCGCCGAGCAAGGCGTGCATCGATATAAGCACATCTTCGGCCCAACGACAGCTACGGAAGAGCAGCGTTGGAATTTGACATCTGTGCTATGGTATCACTCTGAGCTTGCAGTCGCACCTCTACGTTGATGTAGAATAAAAATTAGTAATAACTAGATACACACCTGCCCTGGATAGCCCAAATCGTCGCCCATGTAATACATATAGACATCAGTAAGTAAAGACATATGCTCATAGTTCGCTCTTGATCAGAGTCTCGTGTACTTCCGTCACTTGCGCAGTGCCGTTGTCCAATCCTGCCAGGCTCATGAGCTTGCCGAACTCGGACTTGAACTGAGTAAAGGCAATGTCGAAGCGAGCACCAGCGAGCCAGGCGATACCCAACTGGAACGAATTAGCAGAGATCGAACATGGGCTACATGTGGAGCATACCATGATGAAGGTCATGAAGAGGACGGTTCCGAAAACAGCCGAGATGATGTAGATCAGGTCCCATTTGGCTTCGTGGTCTTCCTTTTGCTTCTTCATTGCCTCTTCTATGCTGGCTGGCAACTTCCTGTCGACTGGTGGCTGTTGCGACGGGAATATCGACTCGATGAATTGCTCAATCTTGAATGCATTAGCAGAAACACTTCAAAACGGCATCGGTGGTTACTTACTTTGCCCAGCGTGATGCTAATCTTCAAGAAATTGGGGTCATGTGGGTTGTTCCTCTTGGCGATCTTGCGAGCATATCGCCTGAAGACCTCGCAGACAAGCTGCAGGTTCTGTGTTGACTCTACCATCAACTGACACGCCTCACCCTTTGTGATCTTGACATTCTTCTGGAAGAGGGCATAGTTCTGGAAGCACGTCTCCAGCGTTGCAATGGCCATGGTCTGCGGAATAGCACAGAAGTTGAACACACTCTGCTCCCTGAGACCAGCTAGGTAGTATAAGCAGTCATCAGCCCGCGTCAAGGCAGTCAGGATCATCTCTGAGCTGCAGTTCAGCGCCTTCTGCTTGTTCTCTGGATCAAACAAGTCCTCAAACTTGTCGACATGCTTGGACCAAATCTCCCTCGGCCAGAATCGCCGTCCGTCGTCGAAATCCTCTTTGATGTCACGGGTGATGTTGACCTGCTGGAGGAACTGGCCCATAGATTCCATGAGCTCTGGCCTCTTCAGTAACGCTGCGTTTGCCAAGCCGGCCTCAACAAACAAGCGCGTACAACCCTCGCCAACGAGACCGGCGACGTAATGGCAGTAGAGCTCGTAGTCCTTGACGGTGTCCACACCAGCATTGAACTCGGCATTGTTCGCATAGTCGGCCATGCCGTTGCCCATCCGCTTGGTGATGTCCTTGATGATGTCCTGGTAGGCTGGCTTGATCTTCTTGAATTCCTCAATGACTACATTGAACTCGACCAGGAGCTGCCTATCCTTCTCGTTGGGGCCATTTTCGGTGAAGTTCCACCCATCCTGCTCTAGGATATCCTGAAAGTTGCGCAGGATAGGCTCCTTCTTTGCCAGAGGTATGGTCATGTCGTCCTCCACCGTATCGAGACCGCGCAAGACCAGGTAAAATAGCGTAACGGGCACCAGAAGATCAGGGTGCAGTTCCAGGATGACGGCGGCGAAACTGCGGCTTGTCTTATTGAGGAAGTGGAAGCATCGTTTCAGGGACTCGCATTCTTTCGACTCGTTGCGCTCGTGTACGGGGTTGTGCCACACTTTCCTACGACGACGTTAGCAGCATTCCTACCCCTGCGCAAACACCTAGATGCCTACGATATCTCTGCGTCGATTGTGCCACATACCATTGAATAATAGAGCGCAGTTCACTGGGGTGAACAGCGTAGTAGAGAATGCTCATGGGGCTCGGCATGATGGCGGTCGGTAAAAGGAGTTGGTGGCTGGAATCGGTGTTGATGCAGTCGGTGAGGATTGGAGAAATATCGCACGACACAATCAATTCAGCGATGGCGTGTAGGACAGGAACGAAAACACCAAAACTGCTCGTAGAGGGAGCCGTGGTTTGGGGCGCAAGAGTTATTCTCTCAAGCCTAGGAGTATCTCCGCAAATTACAGCACCTGGACCCTGGTGTGCACGGCCTTGAGTGACCCGCATTTCCCCTCTAGTTAGCGATCAACATTCATGCATGTCACTACCTATGCGGCTTCTTTTCTGTCCCTCATCCCTTCGTTGAACAACAGCGGGACCGTATATTACACTCATGGTTCTCTGGCAGCGACAAAGACTCGACCGCACAACTCGAATACTGACTCCAGAAACCCAAGGACACACGACAGGTTAGAACTTGGAATCCACACTCCTCGTGACGTCCCTATCTTAGGTCCTTGTCCTCCCGGGACTATGACAGTCTAGACACAAACTAACACATGGAAATTAAATGTGTCATGTTGGCCGGAAGGATCACGCGTCTCGCTTGTCCTCTTTCTCAATCCCTTCTGCCTACACATGCACATGTCGAGTTTCACTCTAGACTACGTACTTGTGCTCGCTGGTCTCTTACATTTGGCAACATCTCATCTGTCTGAGGAGCACAAATCACTTCCAATTCTATCACTTGCAACTAACAGCTACATGATTAGGCCGTAGCTCAGTAATATCAGTCATCATAGAGTAAACATGCGCCTATCCTACTCTACTACAAGCCACGCACCGCTACTCCAGAGGCGCCAATCTCAAAGATCCATCTGCCTCTGCATTGATGCCACAGGCCGGGACTCTACTCTCATCGCTCCTCTGCTGCCGAGTGTTGTAGTGCAAACTCGTATCCCATAATCTAGCGGTACTTGGATTGCGCCTCGTCCGCCAGCACGACGCTTGTTTGGTTAGAACCACCGCGTCCCAGCAAACAAGGTTTCCAGAAAGAAAACAAAACAAAACAAAAAACTTGTCGACATGTACGCAGCACGCAATTCGTCGTGACGCACAACGTACCAAAACAACAAAATCGCTCAAAAGTCTCGGTAACATGGTAGAAACACCAGCTTCCAAATGACGCCAACATTCCTATCGATAAGCCACCCACCTTCCTCCCCATAGTCTTTGCCCCCCATCATCCACCATCACAAATCCATTTCAGGCCATGACATCAACACAAACTGCGCCAGTCAATTTGCCCCGTGTCGCAATCACATATTGCACGCAATGTCGCTGGATGTTAAGAGCAGCCTACGTGCATATTGGGGGGGGGGGGGCCCCCCGGCCGCGGGGGCCGCGCGCGGGGGGGGGGGGGGGGGGGGGGGGGGGGGGGGGGGGGGGG
>Ga0265797_10007973_pt1 | contig 14280 bp, 13 predicted proteins | sample P2T30metagenome_FD_192433 | JGI IMG/M metagenome (GOLD analysis project Ga0265797, IMG submission 192433) | Plant litter microbial communities from East Loma Ridge, Irvine, California - P2 T30 | ecosystem: Environmental > Terrestrial > Plant litter > Unclassified | place: USA: California... | reverse complement strand
AGACGACGCCGCTCAGTCCACGCGTTAGCGACGTCTCCGACGAGAGCGCATACTTGCGCGGGGAAGACTATCTCGAGAGCCCAGCGAGCGAGGCCAGCCAGTGGGCTGAGGGACAGAAGAAGGGACTGTGGACGAGCAAAGTGCGACACGCAGTGGGAATAGCTCTCCTACTTGCGACGGTGCTACTGTGGACAGCTAGTAATTTCCTCGCGAGTGTACGTATCTCGCATCCCCTGGGATGGCACGGTAGTGGTAAGCGCATAGCTGACAACGGAACAGACAATATTCGCAGACGACTCCTACTCGAAACCCTACCTCGTAACCTATGTAAACACAACATTCTTCGTCATCCCTCTCCTACCCATGTTCCTCCACCACCTATGGGTCGACCGTCACCGTCCCAACAGCGCGCGGCAGCACCGCCAACCTCTCCTAGCACACGCACGCGACCTCTTGCAACGGCGAGCAGGGAAATGGAAGCTCCTCCGCGAACACGAGACCCCGTCTTCAACCTCAGCCTCGAACAAAGCTCGCAATGACGAGGCAACCGAAGTCCTGTTATCATCCTCGCTGCACGGCTCCCAGAGTTTCGCAACCGGAAAAAGTGGCGGTCAGGACGAGGACGACGGCTTGACGATAAGAGATACAGCGAAACTGGCGCTGGAGTTCTGTCTCCTTTGGTTCCTGGCAAACTACTTTGCGGCCGCCTGTCTAGAGTACACAACCGTCGCCAGTTCTACTATCCTTTCTTCCACGTCCTCCATCTGGACCCTACTTCTGGGATCCATAATGCGCGTCGAGCGCTTCACGCTGCTCAAGTTCCTCGGTGTACTCGCGTCTCTCGGTGGTGTAGCCCTCATCTCCATGGTCGACGTATCCGGCGAAACGGATGAGAACCGCGGTTCTTTTCCACACAAGACACCAAAAGAACTAGCCATTGGCGACGTCATGGCCTTTGTGTCCGCTGTACTATACGGTTTCTACACAGTCTTCATGAAGTCTCGGATTGGCGACGAGACAAAAGTCAACATGCCACTGTTCTTCGGCCTCGTTGGATTGTCCAATATCTTACTACTCTGGCCTGGATTCATCATCCTACATCTTACCGGCATAGAACCTTTTGAGCTCCCGCCCACATCGCGCATTCTCAACATCGTGCTCATCAACAGCGCATCATCTCTCGTCTCCGACTTTTGCTGGGCGTACGCTATGCTGCTTACTTCTCCACTGATTGTCACTGTTGGTCTTAGTTTGACCATTCCGTGCAGTTTGGTTGGGCAGATGCTGTTAGACTCGCAGTATGCGTCGGCATTGTATTGGGTTGGCGCGGCGATCATGGTGCTATCCTTCCTGTTCATCAACCATGAGGATCGGAAAGATGAAGCAGAGGGACTGCAGGGCGCGGACGATGCTGTGACGGAGGTGCAAAGGGGCTTTCAGAGTATAAGACAGAGTCTAAGTCGAAGGAATTCGAGGACGGACGTTTGATGTCGCATACCTGGGTCGCATACTCAACCTGTTCATACACATTTTCTTTGAACAATTCTCCATAGCCAAATACCAAAGTCATTTTCATTGGTTCATGGGGTATCATAATGCAAGTCATAGTAGTACCAATCCCTCATTTCCGTCCACCGTCCATGTTTTTTGAGTACCCATTTCGTCCATACTTCCCCTTGCCCTTCGAGTTCCACTTCTTACCACCGCCCTTGTAACTCTTCTCCCGGTCGTTATCTTTCCTCTGCTCCATCAGGTCCTTCTTCCTCCCCTCCCAACTCTCGTCGTCGTCCAGTTCCTCAATTGGCCAACCCTCCTTCTCCATGAACTCTTCGAGCTGCTTCTGAAGTTGGGGCTCCCACTTTGATTGGTCTTCCAGGTCCGTGTATTCCAAAACGTTTTGGCCGAGCGTGTAGTCGCCTTGGCGAGAGCGGATGAGAGACGACATGAGGCCGAGCGAGTTACAGGCTAGACCGAGATCGTGGCAAAGAGAGCGTACGTAGAAACCAGACGTTACTGTCATACGAAGACGGGCTGCTGGGGGTTGCGGAGTGGGCGCAGACGTAGCTGATGATGCGGTAGCGTCGGTGGGTTCAGCGGCGTTATCCTGGGTGATTGATGATGTGTTTTCGGTTGCTTCAGCTTGCTCCACTGAGGCTACAGGTTTCTCTTCTGTCGGTAATGACGCTTCGACACTGGCGTCTGTGACTTTGTTCTCCGCGGGGGTCTCCTCAATGGGCGCTACCTCTGCTGGTAAAGCGCCAGACATGGCGGGCTCGGAGTCTGTCTTAGGTATCTTCGGTTGCTGACCTGCTCCTTCAACATGGTCGTTTTCCGGTGATCTCGATCGCTTGCGCCCTCTTCTTGCCGCTGTATCGGAGTAGACTTTCGCGTCTTCTTTTCGGATGCCCATCAGCTTCTTTGCGCCCTCCATCTCAGCACCATCCACTTCCTCCTTTGGCCAGGCAAATTCATGACTTCCGGGTTCCAACCACTCGACAAGCTCCAGCTCTTCTACTTCGACCGGCCGCGCTGCCACCTCTGGTATGTCCTTGCCCTCTCTAGCGTATTCGTACATCTTCTTGCCGTCAACCTTAAGCGCAGAGAAGACGCTTGGCTTTTGCAAGATCTTGCCGCGAAATTGCGCTAGCTTCTCCTCTACCAATTCCTTTGTGACATGCTCGTACTCCGCCTTGCCGACAACCTTGCCTACAGCATCGTAGCTGTCTGTCGCCGCGCCGAACAGTACCACGCATTCGTATGTCTTCGTGCACTCGAGGAAGCGTTGTAAGCATTTCGTGCCCTTGCCCATGCCGACAATCAAGACGCCAGTAGCCATTGGATCGAGGGTACCACCATGACCGAGTTTCGCTTTGATGTTCTTGAGGTGTTTGGGCTTAGCGTCTGCGATAATGAGGGAGCGTTTCTGGGCTTCGAGCCAGGGTGCGAATAGCGGCGAGCGAGAGAAGTGATCTTGGAGGTCGCGCAAGACGCCGGCGGAGGAGGCCCATTGCGGCTTGTTGATAGCGAAGATACCTTCGAGCACCTTGCGACTCTCGGTCGGTGGAGTAGTCATAATTGCGCGCTTTATCGAAGACGCGACTGGCATCAGTGGGGTGATAGAAGGAAGCTCGGAGCTCTAGCTACTGGGTAGGGTGGGATATATCGAGGCCACTAGATATTAACAGGACTTGTGTTGCCTGCAGCCTACACAAAGTGATAATTTCCAGAATCAGGTTGGAGTATACATCGTCTTGTGCGCTACTTGATTGCCAAAATATAATACAATGTATGTGGTAACGCGAAATTTCGTAGGCGTTCCGAGAATATGCGCCAAGCCGGAAGGCGCGCTAGTGGGCGATCATCTCACATGTTTCTGCGGCTGCCTCGCGCTTGCGCTATTCACATCCACTTGCGACTTTCGTCTTCCCTCTCGATCCCACGCGCCAACGTCCCGCTCTGGGCCCCTGACTGCTCACGTATACCTTGGTCTATCGACATCATGAGCGACACCAACAAGGATCTCGAAGATCTCGCGAAATCAACCACCGAGGACTTCTACGAGCTGCTTGGTGTAGCCTTCGATGCGCCGGAAGCCGCAATCAAGAAGGCTTATCGTAAAGCCTCGATTCGTTACCATCCCGATAAAAATCCCGACAACAAGGATGCTGCGGATCGCTTTATTTACCTCGGATGGGCTCGAGATATCCTCATAGACGAGAAGCTAAAGGGCGAATATGACCGCGCGCGTACCAGGCGGCGGGAGAAAGCGCTCCAAGATGAGCTTCTAGACGGTCGGCGGCGCAAAATGAAGGATGACCTGGAAAGGCGGGAGCGAGAGGGCAAGGACTTCATGAACAACCTAAAGAGGAAGAGGGCGGAAGACATGAACGAGGCGGAAAGGAGAGAACAGGAGATACAAAGATTAGCCGAAGATGGCAAGAGGCGCAGAAAGGAGGCACAAGAGCGCATGGAGAAGAAGCGCAAAGAAGAGGACGAGGCAAGCTTCATGGACTTAAGCCCTGAGCCGCAGGCACCCAAGCCTGGAGACTCCGCCGAGATCGATCGCACGGTCAAGGTCCGGTTCCAGCGAGAAGGCGACGCTACAAACTGGGACAAAGACAAGATATCGAGCATGTTTGCGAAATACGGCAAGATCGACAGCGTCGTCATGGGCAAGGACAAGAAGATCCGACCATCGGGAGAGAAGCACCGCAAGATCATCGCCATTGTCTTTATCATCTACACACGTCTCGATCACGCGCACGCCGCCGTCCTGGACGGAAAGTCCGACTACCCATCGCTCGAATCCGTGGCTTGGGCGAACGGCGAGCCCGACCTCAAATCACCAACCAACGACGCGCCCTCAGCGCCGTCAACACCTATATCTACACCGAAGAACCAGTCCTTCAGGTCATCATTTGGCCCAGGCATAGGGAAGGGCGTTGGAAGTACCACGCCACTAGGAACACCAAAGTTCTCTTTCAGCCCGAAGACACATAGCTTAGAGGAGGTGACTATGATGAGACTGAAGCAAGCAGAAAAGAAGCGGTTGGAGGATCAGATACGCAAGCAGGAGGCTGCCGAGGAGGCCGCGGTATGATGAGATGACTTGATGAATTCGTTGTGTTAATCCAAGATACCCACTATTAGTATAATTTAATTTGCCGGTTACATTGACTTTTTCCATCGTTCTTATCACTATGAAGCCATGTTGTATCCTCCCGGCGGTGCCATGGATCTTCTAGGCAATACATGTTAGAGACCCGGAAATGGGAACGCGACTGCACTCTAGGAAACGGCATCTAGTATCGTCGCAAAAACTAGATTTTGTATAGCTGTGTCTTTCTGGAATCACTTCATTTAAACATTGTGTTGCCGACTACATCGACTTCTGTCGTTACCTTGTAGCTCGTAAACATGCTTGTAGGTGGCAACCTTGGAATGTCAAAGTTCGGCTTTAGCGACGGCACACCCATGAGAGAGCCGGTGAAAGATGGTGGCCGTTGACAATGACCAAACACAAATCAGCTGAACGCATTACCCGACTTTCTGCATGCCACATATCTCCAAGGTAATGAGATAATGCACAGTGACCTGGTGCAACAAGGCTCAGCCTTCCTGCATACATACGGGCGTGGCGCAGTGCCTCCAGTGCTTCGTATTGACTCTACCTACCTTTGTCAGTTTCCCTTCAAACTCAGATACTGTCCGCTTTTCTCTTAAGATACTCGACTTTTCCCAGTGATTGTGGATGTCGGGCGCGTTTGAGGTCGCAGCTGGCGCTTTTGCCGTTGTGGGGGTGGCTGATGTGATCTTGCGGACTGGCAGAGAGATTTATAATTTTTTGCACGACGTAGCAGACGCCCCAAACGAGCTGAAAGCGCTGAACGAGTCAATCCAGGAAACCGAGACTCTGGTCGTCGCTTGCCAGAAATGCTGGGTCCAAAACCGGACTCATGTATCAACTACCACCAGCATAAGGACGCCGTTAGAATCTGGGTTGAAGGCTCTCGACCGAGAATTGCAAAATCTCAAAAGGCATATTGTGAAATTGAAGGGCGGCAAAAAGTCATGGCAAAGACTGCAATACGTTCTAAACGACCACAGGATCGGAAAGGCTCTCAACAGCCTCGAGCGGTCCAAAATGCTACTCGCCAACGCTCTCATGATTGTGTATGGGTGAGTAAACTTTCTTATTTTCTTAGATCCTATCATTTCCATAAGACTCAGTCAGGCCCACGATTGTACGTGCACACGGTTTTGTTTTCGTTCCGTATGCGCTTCGAGATCTGCTACGCTTCAACCCTCCATTCATGCCGCAGTCATGTTGTGATCTCATTCATCAAGCTCTGAAAGAACATTGTCAGATATTTGCATAGAAGTCATCATACTGGAGCTTATTATGTCCTCATGTACTTTCGAGATCTTTGTACTGCAACTATCCAGGTTTAAAGCTAACAGATTACAAGGGAGTTGTCTACTACTAATAGCCAGGCCCTCGAAGCTCTGATCAGACAATACTCGCAACAAGTGGGTCTGAAGGCAGATAATCTGGCCCAGGTCATGGAGACTTTACTGCACACTCACGAACAGAGCGTCTCATCCACACTTAGTCACCACCATCGAAAAATTGAACACAAGCAAGGCGTCGGCCAACGAGCACTGGAAACAAAGCTCGGTACAATTTCTTCACAGCACAAAAGGTCAGCGCGTATCTCAGCGAAGACATATCAGCATACTGTTAAATTGTCGGTCAAAGTGGACGCTGCCAGCAAGCTTTCACACAGTAATCACGAAGAGACCAGAAACCTGATCAGCGGGCTTGTCTCCAGAATCGACCGGCTGGAAATATCTATAAGTGATATTTCTGTGTCTTCGACGCAAGATTGTTCAGCTAGGGCCCACGTCCAAACATGGAGACACCAAATACCGGACTTTATATCGAAATCGCGACCATGCTTCTTTCCGAGCATGACCCAATACCCTTTATGGAATCACACCAAGAACCTGGCACACAACCCAAGCTGGATCGGTCGTCATTCTCAACATATCCAGCGCCCTCATACCCGGCAGAACGAACATTCCATGTCCTTTACAAGCTGCGCCTCTACGAGCAAAGAGAGTAAAGGCAAGAGAAAAGCAGACTCCCTGCTCGACGAATGGACTCTTCATGGTTTGCAAATCATGCACGAAAGTCTCCCACCTTTTTCCAAACGCTTGAGACATGGGAGTCAACATCTGTCGTTTCACATGCCCATTGGCACATTGCGACTATATTTCCTCCGAGACAAAGCGAGTCCAAACGAAAAGCTGCCTTTGGAGGAAACCAGCTTTTTGGTCGTTCGCATCGCCTGTCATTCCGACTATGATCTCGACCCTCACTTCTCCCACATGCGGGTCGCCTGCACACGACCAGTTATGCGCGCACGGACACAGGACTTCATAGCAATATCTTCTTCCCAACGCGACTTGTACACTTCGTTAATCAGAGACGAGAGTGTTTCAGATATGAATGTCGCAATCCAAGAAGGTAGACTTTCTTTGTGTCGCGTCTCGCTCTTTGGCAACGATGCGATCATCCAAGTACGTCTTGTTCCCCTCTTTGCTTTCCGCATGATGAAGCTCTGACAAGATGCCAAACTGTGATCAGAAAGTGAACTCCCGTCACGATGATGGCAAGGGCTCAGTCGAAAAGAAGACAGCCTGAATCATTGAAGGATTGCCCGTATTACGCCCTGGATCTGGAGGTGAAAAATTGCCACTTGTTGGACCAACTTCTAGGTCGGCCACGACAAATCTGCGTATCCTGCATAGTGTCAAAGTACATATGGAAACGTCTTCTAGTTGGTACAATAAAGTTGAGTGAGAGATAGGAGCAGTTCATCATTAGCAGATGAAATATACGAGGCAGACAAGGTAGACTGGATGGGTGAAGGCTTTAAGTATCAAGTCTCACCGCGGACGACCAAGACTTGTTGCCATGACGTGCGGTGATGCCGTCCTGGAGTGAAACTTAGTTAACGACGATCAAGGGTGCTGAGTGAAAGAAGTCAAGGGTACCACATGACGCAAGTGACCTCGGGAAGCAGCTATCGATAACACGCCTTTGACCCTGGACGCGCATCCCGTCTCGCGCCCTTCGCGCCCGCCCGCATTGCTCAATCCCCACTACTTCTTTTACCTCACCTTGGACAGGTAGCTCTGTTTTGTAACACCGCAGCATGCAGCATACCCGAGATTATCTTTTAAGATGCCGACCCCAGAATCCGAGATACTGAAGCCACTCGACGCCTCCAATACCAATTCCGACGACTGGGAGATCTTTGTCCTGAGCGATGCGCGCATCGTCTTCGAGAGCAATGGCAAACCTGCGAGCCTCCTTGCTGCATATGCAGACACCCCACTCCGAGTGGAAGGGCGACTGGAGACTCCTGGGCGCAGCCAGCTGAAATATCGTATGTGAGACATGCTTGTCGGCTGTCGGACGCGACGACTAAGTAAAGCACTCTGGCTAACGCGACTGCAGTTTTGAAGAAACCCTACAAGCCCATGGAAATCGAAATACAACATGTGACGCGCTTCTCCTACGGCGAAATGACCGACGGCGCATACGTAATTTGGGCGCAAGGCCAGGCAGGCTGGTTCGAGATACGACCGACAGCGCAATACAAGCCCATCTACGACCAGATGGTTCAGGCTGTGGAACTTCTATACTTTGTCACAGACATTTACGGCGAGTCGCGGAAGAAGAGTAGCGGGCCCAGTGCTGAACTGGTCTTCCAAGAGGTCAGCATGTCTTAGAATTATGCAACAGAGTGGTGCTAACACGGGACAGTACGCAGAAGACGAGCGTTTTCCTTGCAACGATGTGGCCACGGCTGAGAGACTATTCGACCAACATCATCTCTTCCTCATGATGTGCTTTCTGAACAAAGCCCAGGGACTGAGCTGGAGTAACACGCCTATCTATCAACGTTTCAGACGGCGGTTCCCGGTAGGAAGCATGGAGCTCGAACGTGTGCCGAATCTAACCTACGTGTAGAAAGACTTCGATGATTGTAAGGCACGAATCGAAGGGCGCTATTCTCAGATCCAACCCGAACGCCCAGCGAGGACCCAGAAGTCCGCATCTGCACCAACGCCAGCTTTCAAAACGGCACAAGCGAATGCAACACCGAAACCAACGGAAGCGCCGAAGAAAGACGACAACTGGTGGGAGGCGGCCGCACTCTTCGAATTCATGCAGAAAGCAGTGAACCAACGGGTTCTACGAGCAGGACGGAATCACATAACGGCAGATCGCGTTGCCGAACTCGTTGTCAGGAGATACGAGATTGAGGAAGTGGACATTGCGAAGAATGTGCTTCTGGTACACGCACAGAATCTGTGCTACATGATGGACCACCCGCGGCGGAAGAACATACAATTCTTTGCCTCCGAACCGATATACCAAGAGCTGATAGCCGGACATACACTTTCCGCAGCCGAACAACGGAGAGCTGAAGGTGTGGAATTGAAACCACGGAAAGATCACGGAACTCTGAGAGACGGTGAAAGCGGTTCTTCAGACACGTCTGACGAGGAAGATGACGCCATAACAACACCCGTGCGTAGACCACCGGGTAGACGGAAGCAAGGCCGGCTCTCTGTGCTAAGACCTACGAGTGGAAAGTTTTCTGGCAAGAGCAAAGGGATCAGCATTAAGCCAGGGAGACAGAAAGGCGGAAAGGGGAAAGCACCCGTGCCGGCAAGTGACGACTCGGAAGCCGAGCAAAGCAGCAACGCTACAAGTAGTGATGAAGACGATGAGGAAGAAGGCATCGACACACCAACCCACGCCCTATCGCCAGGTCGAGAGAAGAGAAAACTAGACGACACGGACTGTGCTCAAGACGAGAAGGATCGACGAAAACGTACAGCCAGTGCATCCATAGCACCTGAATCTCCACCCACAACTGGCGACTCGGACTCTGCCTCTGGAGGAGTCAGCGCCGTACCACCTCTGCCGCTGCGAAACCGGCCCTCCCATTTCCCTCCCCATGCGAATCCAGCATCATCATCAGGAAATACTAAATCAATAGTGTCACCACCGATAATATCAACACCCTTACCGACATACGAAGCTAATGGCCCCCGTGACTCCTGGATCTGCAATTTCGACGGTTGCACCCAGAAAATCTACGGATGCAGTAAAGAGTTGGGTAGACAATTGATCACAGAACACTTGGAAGATCACAGTCGAGGGCGAGAGAAGGTTGTTGGTATTCTTTGGAGAGAACAGGATAGATTGAATCTGCCTGTTAGGTAAGTCAATGTCTCCGAAGGTGGAGATGCAAGCACAGTAAGCTAACACGATGACAGCAACTTGATCAAGAAAATCCGCGAAATGAACGAGGCGGCTACGCCGCTGTTCCCGGTGCCTGGTGCTCCGGCGACGGCAGTGCAGCCGAAGCCTATACAAAGACCTGTGTAAATTCAAGGACCTATTCATATTCCCACTTGTTTTGGAATGAAGAGTTATAGTGACATGAGTCGTGATATACGTCTCACCACTTCCCAGTTTCTTATGCATCTCTGAACCTCTTCTTCTTCACATTTTCGCTACTCATTTCACAAATATCGTCCAACCTCCTCTTTTCTCTTCTAGTGTCATCTTCTACACTGTTCTCCTTGTCACCCTCGTCCCCCACACGGCTTTCAATACTCTCCCTCACTTTGCTCACACTGTTCACATATCCCATCTCAGCATCATACTCCTCCCAGATCGGACTCGTAACTTCGTACGCCTCTCCCGTGCCGACTTTGACATGCCATTTTGGATGTGGGAAGGGTAGCGCGTAGATGGGTGTTCGAAGATAGGATTCGGGGTAGGGGATGTTTGTCATGTGAGTGATTTGGGATCGAGAGTGATTGTATTGGTGGGTGCTGGCGTTTGAGAACAAGATAGGTTGCATTGCTGACAAGTGAGATTGATGTTGGTGGGTGGAGCATGAAGGCGTTGGAGCAAAGTATTGTGTCGTATCCTCGCTGTGGATAGTCGGTGCTTGATTCATTGAGGCGTCGACGCTAGATCTGACTTGTGCCATCGGTGTTGAGATTGAAACCTCATGGAAGAGATTGAGATATACTATTGCAAAAGGGCATGCGCATAATGCTAACTAGATATATTCTCATACCGAACGAACTCAGCATACGAAATACACCCGAATACGACAGTAAAAGATGCTTGCGGGACATACTGGTCTTCCGCTCTTTGTTGACCGGATCGAGATGAAGTGCAGATAGTGAGTAACAAAGAGAGAAAACGCGCATCGGAATGCATGAACCCAAGAAGGGTAAAATGTTTGAAATTTTGGGCAGACGCGAGTCTGGTTTATACACTGATGGTTTTGAAAACGTTGAATCCTGATCCTCCTGTAGCCATGATGGCGCCCGGAATCTGCGGGTGCCAGTGCGCCTCCTTGATTTGCTCCATGTAATGCACAAACAGCAGTTGCGGTGGTACATCTTGGACACCTGCTGTGTACTTGCTCTCTTCATCATCGAGTTCGACAGCCAGATCCCACAGCGTGAGGGTGTTGTCACCGGCGCATACAAGCACGATACTGTCGTCTGTCGGATGCCACTCGACCGAGGTAATCTGTTCCTTGTGGAAAGTGTACGACGCAACGGGCGAAGGCTTCTTTTCGCTCGACATGTCGGTAGAGGGCTTCCATTGCCGCAAGTCCCAGACTCCCCACTCGCCGTCGTCTGCACCGGTAGCGAGGAGATGAGCGGTTTGGTGCGACCAACTCAGCACGTTGACGTCTGTTTTTGAGACTTGTACACTGAGCACCGGCTTCCGTGACTTTGACCGCGCGTCCCAGATCTTGACTGTGCCATCGCTCGACGCAGAGGAGAATACGTGCTTCTCGGTTGGCGACCACTGAAGCTCCTCTACCGAGCCACTATGACCGGTATATGGCGTGGTGTCAGTGACAAAACCTCCACCCTGTGTCCGTGTTGTCGCAAAGATCTTTCCGGTGCTGTCACCCGTCAGAAGCTTTCCCTCCGGTATCAATGGCGACCAATCTAGCGCATAACCTTCGTTGGATCCATGTGCGCGAATCGTGCAGACAGGCTTGTTTTGTGTAGGCGAGATGGTGGTACCGGGAGTGTCGAAGGCTGTGAGGTGTGGGGTAACGTCGTGAATCAAGACCTGACCTGACTCGGTCATGGCGGCGGTAAGGGTCGTAGGAGGCTGTGCGGATGTGGCTTGCGGTGTCTGGTGGGCACGTATGCGGTTCGTGCAGCTCGTCAACGGTATCGACTTTGTCTCCAGGATAGGATCTGAGGCCTCGTCGTCGGATTCTTCGTCGTCGTCCTCTTCATCCTCCTTCTCCATTCGCGACAGACTGCTCATCTTCATGACCATAATCTGGTTCTCCTTGTCCCTTCCTCGCGCTGCTTGTGTGCCGGCCACTGAGTAGACTGTTGCAGGGTATGTTTTGCGGTCTGCGCCTAGATTGTCGGGTACGATGTCGCATGAGAGACAGGGCCACGGCGCTTCGAGCGCGTGAAGCATCTCATATGTGGAAAGATCGGGGTTCAATGTCTCGCCTGGTGAGAGTTTGTGTCGACCGGGAATGAAAGTATCTTGGTCCACATCCATGCCATCTGGAGGCGTTAGTTTTTGGATTTTCGACATTTTCCTCCGGCAACCTACTCTCGCGCTCTTCAGCTTCGCGCTCTTCGTCTGGTCGTCCATCTACACCTGCCTCGAGAATCTCATCCTCACTCTCGAATTCATCTTCGAATTCATCCTCAAACTCGCCCGCTTCGTTGTGTTGATCGATTTCCATGGGGCGATCTCCATTTTTGATAGCCTCCTGCTCTTGCTCTGAGTCTGCGGGTCGCTTCGCCATGGTGTGTGAGTGCGTGAGGTTGTGTTTTGGGGTGTCTTGTGGCAGGCGTAAAAAAGTTGGCGCTGGAATTTGTCCCGCCAAATGTTTTTTGAGGCGGCTTATCGATCGGCGTATCGGACCACGCTATGACGCCCCCCCTCTCTCAGGTGCCCACCGGGGCTGTTGCGTGCATCTCTGGAGCGAAACGCTGCGCTACCCCCAGTCCAATCGCAGCCCGCACATCCCAGGTCAACACCACAGAGGCCGCGCCCATATACCGTGTCTCCCCCTTAAAGTCGCATAGAATTGTTCGAGGAGCAGAGTCGCCAAGGAAGAAGAAAACACATTGTCAGCTTGCATTCACCGTCTCGACGCGTGCCAGCGCGCTTTCAGCTCAGATCAACAACCGCGGGGACGCTGAGACATACTAGCCATGGAGCCAGAATACTCGAGTCAGGAACCCGCGCAGCAGCCCTACGTAGCTGCCACAGAAGCGCAGCACGTACAGCAAGTGCAGCCTGAGCAGCTGCCGCCCCAGCAACTGCAACCCGAGCCAATGCAGCCCGAGCAGGTGCTTATCGAAGCGGAACAGGACGCGCAGAAGCACATGGACCAGACCATGGACGTCGCCGACGACAGCATGAGCTCGACTATTACCGCCTCGACTGTCACACCGCTACCAGACCTCACCCAGAACGCGAGCCTCAATAACAGTCCCAACCCCTACGAGCAGCCTCACCGACCGTCAACGTCCTACTCAGACACCGCGTACCAGTACACGACACACAACGGGACGCGCTTCAACACATCATCAGACGCCGACACACCTCCACGGCACGGCTACTACGATGCCAACAAAGAAACACACATGGGCCAGTCGCATTCGCGGCCCAGCTCGCAGATGGGACGCTATCCGACTTCGGAGGGCAACACGCGGTCAAACTCATATCAAGACCAGCGAGGGAGCGCCCAACAGCAACAACAGGAGGCCGCCAAAAATGCCAGCGTGGTCATCAAGGTTGGCATGGTCGGAGACGCGCAGATCGGAAAGACCAGTCTAATGGTCAAGTATGTTGAGGGCAGCTGGGACGAAGACTACATCCAAACGCTCGGTGGGTTACACAGGCATGTTTCACAAACTGCAGATTCTGACAACCACAGGCGTCAACTTCATGGAAAAGACCATTTCGATCCGGAACACAGAGATCACCTTTTCCATTTGGGATTTGGGTGGTCAACGTGAATTCGTGAACATGTTGCCGTTGGTCTGCAACGATGCTGTTGCAATACTCTTCATGTTCGACTTGACGCGAAAAAGCACATTGAATTCCATCAAGGAGTGGTACAGACAGGGACGCGGTTTCAACAAGACTGCCATCCCGTTCTTGGTCGGCACAAAGTACGACCACTTTGTCAACTTCCCGCGCGAGGAGCAGGAGGAGATCTCTAATCAAGTACGAGCCCTCCCAGAAGCAATTCAGAACCGAAGGACTAACAGCACTTAGGCTAAGCGATTTGCGCGAGCAATGAAGGCCAGTCTAATATTCAGCTCAACTAGCCATAGCATCAACGTGCAGAAGGTGGGAGCTGTCCATCCCCATTGCTAAGCCCATGCTGACTCTGCTTCAGATCTTCAAGATCGTGCTATCCAAAGCCTTTGACCTGAAATGCACCATCCCCGAGATAGAAAATATCGGCGAACCCTTACTCCTCTACCAGGCCGTTTAGTCGCCGGCAGACCGTAGAGTCAGGCCCAGGACAGAGGGAACACGTATGAACCTGTCCGAGGGTCAGATTGGGCGCGTCTTCTACCGGAACGTTACCATGAGCGAATGATTTTCATGACTGTTTTGCGTGGGATTGCATGGCTCGGCGATTGGAGCAAGGTGCTAGATAC
>Ga0265797_10007972_pt1 | contig 14282 bp, 11 predicted proteins | sample P2T30metagenome_FD_192433 | JGI IMG/M metagenome (GOLD analysis project Ga0265797, IMG submission 192433) | Plant litter microbial communities from East Loma Ridge, Irvine, California - P2 T30 | ecosystem: Environmental > Terrestrial > Plant litter > Unclassified | place: USA: California... | reverse complement strand
CGCAGAAGCTATCGTTATCGGTCACAACCTCGAAAGACAAGGATGGAGTTGCGGGACACATTGCGCCTAGTATTGCAGGCAACGAGCTTACGCAGAGTGTTTCGCGAAGCTCTCCAGAGCTTGACACCGCTGAGATGAACGGGGAGTACGTGGATCGGACTTCCGGTTTGTCGTTCCTCCAGCGAGCGCGATCGCGCCTCAAGAATCGCAGTGGACCATCCGCGGATCAGATCGAAAGGTCCAGGCAGCCGCTGACTGCGGCCGGAGACAAGCCGCTTCTGGGTGTCTCGTCGGATGGCTTGACAGTGAACCCAGTGATACTGCCAGCTATACCTGACAGCACTCAAGCGCTCGAACTACTCGATCTGTATTTCGACGTGTGCGTTGCTACCTATAAGCCTCTACACAGGCCAACGGTGGATAGTTGGTACCGTGTCATTGCTGCGAACGTTGCCCAAGGACTGCCAATGACGAATACTTTGGGCCATGCCAGAGTATCGACTGTGCTCAGCATTTTTGCAGTCACGACTTTCCATCGCCAAAAGTCGCGAGGCTTCTCCGACGATGTCTCATCACTATCAGACAGCGATGCATTCTTCAGATGTTCTATGGCTCTGACGGAATCCGAGACTGGTGGGCCGCATCTCGAATCTGCTCAAGCAAGACTAGTGCAAGTCTTTTACCTACTGATGACTTGTAGGATGAACCAGGCCTGGTACATCTTCGGGAGTCTTTTGCAGATCATATCAGCCCTCGGTATGCATAGACGAGACAGAAGGAAGATGCACAATGCCGCCTCGAAGCCCGACTACGCTCATTCACAATGTAGGAAGCGCACGTTTTGGAGTGCATACATTCTTGACAAATATATGGGCGTTGTGATGGGCCGGCCACGCCATTTCCACGACAAGGATATTGACCAGGAATATCCAGACCGTGCGAACGACAAGAACATCACCCCATCGGGTCTGGTACCATCCGAGAGTGATGAGATTGACGATTGCCACCTTGATGGCTTCATTTGGAATACACGACTCGCTTCCATCGTAGGAGAGATCTCAGACGAGCTCTATCCCATCAATCCACTGTCGGAATCGCGCCGCGTCGAGGCAGCACAGAATCTTGCTTCGAAGCTTGATGAATGGTATGCGTCTCTGCCCTTGTTGTTGAAGGCCAGACCATCAAGCTTGGTCCGAAGCTTCCGCCGGCAGTGCGTTGCACTTCGTCTGGCTTACAAGCATGCAGTAGTCCACCTACACAGACCGTTCCTCCTTGCCCGCTCGAGCGGAGAGGTTTCGTTAGTCACAGAGTCCGCGCAACGCTTCCGAGAAGAGAGCATCAAACTCTGCATTGGCGCGGCCCGAGACGCATTGCGCACGATCGATGCCCTTGCCCAAGAAGGGCCTTTGTTCCATGCCTTTTGGTGGACGCACTACATAACATTTTGCGCATTGACGGTCACTTATGTGTGGAATATGCAGCGTGGCAACGATATCGAAGGAATTGACAGGAAAGAGCTCATGGCGCTGGCTGAGCGGTGTCAGATCCACCTCGCGCATGCCACAGCTACCAATTCGCCGAGTCGGCGGTATAGTATCATCCTGGAAGAGCTGAGAAATGAAGCCACTAGTCAGCGTCCGATGGATGGCACATCAATTGACCTTGGTAGCCAGGAGGCCACTACAGATCTTGCCGACTCTACAGCCCTGGGTGCAGCTGCTCTTCCGACGTCAAGTGCTTTCGATACCGCCAATATGATGCAAGCTGGATTGTCCAATGCCACATCTGGAGACGGCTATAATCCTTTCATGGACTGGCAGACTTCTGACTGGCTGGAGCTGGACGCCTCTGTATGCTCAAACACTTTTTACGTCCGATCGTGGTCGTCAGCTGATTCAAATCACAGGCTTACGGAGTGATTCCAGGGCTCAGTCCAGATTTACATTGGTTTGCAGGCGTGTAGCTCCGTTATGTGTCGGCCAAAGTCATAATCTCTTTGCTCCTCGAATATGACCTTGGGAATCACCATACCAAGGAGTTTCTGTCGTGACACCCTTAGCCCTTCTCTTCATTCGTATCGTATGCATGCTATTAATCGCACCAGCGTCGCATTACCACCTTACACGGCGGCTAGGCTTTACCGGGAGACTGGGTACTGATGTTGATCGATTCCGTAATGTATTCGGTATCAGTGCTACGACATCTCCGCTTGATCAATTTGCATGGTCGGTGTGTTGGTGTTAGGACAAATTCGAACTCATATAATAGGGTTCGGGTTTTAGGGTTGTTGAAAAGTCGAGCCCAAAGTCGCAATCGCATCAATATCGTTGTGATTCTGGTCTGCGTGAGGTATTGTGGTTTATATGGAACGTGTGCATTGCGTACAACTTGTTCAAGTTGGTCAGAGACGATCTGCTCGATCCCACCGCCGTCGACAGAACTCACGTGGCTTTTGGAGCAGTGCGCTCGGAAAACGCCTCAAGAGGACGTCAAAGAAGCATGCTAGTGCAGAAGAAAATTCATAACTCGTATAAACATAAAAACATCTACATGTTGACAAGATCTCATACCTTGCCATCCTCGATATGCTGTGGCAGCTCCAACTTGCTAGGGATCTCTAGATTGCTAGGTCCCATCTTCCGCTCCCACAGCTTATCTAGCACGGTCTTGAAGTCGTCGAGGAAGATCGTATCTGTCAAGCATTTGAAGACGAACGCGAACTTCCAGAAAGGATTGATTCCACCCATGTCGAGAACAGGCGTGACAGATAGCACGTCCAGGATAACAAAGGCGATGCTGAGAGACATGCTCAGCAACAGGACGCCAAATCGCGGAGACGCCCAGATGAGCTCCATGAATGAGAAGCCGTAGTGGCATTTGATGTTCCACAACAGATTGACGGTTGTGAACAGCCACCAAGGATCCCTGTAGCCAGACAGTCAGTATTTTGCAAACTGTTAGATACCGGAGGTAACCGGGAAAGCGCTGATGCTTACCGACAGAGAGCTTCATACGGTCTCGTCCTGGGAAATAGATACGCATGGATACCGTTGAAATAAGCAAAGTTGGCATATATCTCTAGCACCCAATATGCTTGGGCGAGGACAATGGTGCCGATATAGATACGACTAACGGTGGTGCTCAAAAATGGTTTGTTCTTGAGCCATGCGACGACGTTATGAAGAGTCCATGACATGATCATGCCAGTCGCAGTAGAGGAAAGATACCAGCCGTACTGTGGGGGCTCAAAAAAGATGAAGAAGCCATTGGGGACGGCAATGATAAGCTGTCGTCGCACCACAAGTCAGCAGGACGAAAATTGGCTTCTCAAGCAGGGCATCGCACCTCGATGAGAATGAGCTTGTGCAAAAGCACCTTCCGTCGCATGTTTGCGATCGTGAGCATGATCATGAACACTAACGTGCCCACCATCATGCCTTGCGACCATGCTTCCAGCGTCAAGTGTGCCGGGTCCGAAGGTTTCGCTGGTCGTGGCTTCTCCACCATAGCGGCGGCAGCGACTCAGCTTGTATGAAATGGTCAAGCAAACGATCCGCAACCACAGCGGAGCGAAACAAGTCGATCTCGAGCGAATAGAAAATCGAGACTGTCTTGGACGAGAGCAATTGCGACGGCACCTGGTGGCGATCTGCAACCTGGGGGAAGGTTGCACTAAGTACCAGACGATATCCACAGTCTGCGTGAGCCCTAGCGGGGTTGACGCCACAAGTCCAGGGATCTTTCGATAGTCTCTCGCTTAGGCTGAACCATGCCGTGACCACAACTATTGTCGAGCGGTGCCGTGAAGAACTTGGCATCGTTGGGGGTAATATACTGTGTGTACATGGATTGACACGGAACGAACGATGGCACGAACGATGGCACGAACGAGGACGGCTGACTTAACCGTTGTAGGCTTGTAGCACCACAAGTGGCACGGACTATCAAAAGTTCACATGACGACATCGTGTGCACCGTGTGTTGTGGAGTATGTAGGCGTGAAATTCATGTTGCGGTGAACTGGTGGACAATTCAACTCAAGCTCCACGAGCATCGAAACATTTACCAGACCGATTTGACCGAGCGCACGTTCAACTTGACATTGTTGATGTCGCCTTCGGAGAACAGTACCACCTCCACGTCGGGGTCAAGAGGGAAGATCTGTGCAGTGATAGTCGACTCGCCTTGACCGCCGAACACTTCGACAGACGACCAGTCGAGCAAGACTCGGAGCTTGACTTGTCCGTTCTTGCCGGCCGATAAGGGGGCATAGTAGACACCAGGGAAGAGAGGGTTGAACGTTGTATTGCCGGACGCAGTGCGATCGAGGAACATCTGCTCGGTCGTGAAGTCATATCCGACGCGGGTGCCGGTTGCGTTCGCACCTGTTCGAAAATCGATACCGACACGGCTTGACCGCTTGCTGGGTTCAAATGTGATCTCCAGGTCCAAAGTCTGTGACTGGAAGGGAAGTTTCTTGCTTCCAGTGCTCAGACTCTTCCACGAGCGCTGGTAAAGAGGTCGGCCGCGTTCAAGAGTGTCCAAGAACGGGTGCGGCTGTTGCACGAGCTGCGTCTTACCCTGGATTGTCTTGAGAGCTAGCTTCCGCGGAATACTCATGGCACTCCGCCAGGGTGAGGTAGGGATCTGGGTCGCATAAGCCCAATCGTTCATCCAGCCGATCGTGACGTGCTCATTGGTAGGGAGACCGTTCCATGGGACCGCAGCATAGTAATCCGGACCCCAGTCGGCCCAATTTGCTTGCGGTGACACAGTGCTGTCCGGTCCGGTGACATTTGCGCCGGCTTCGGGATCGCGAATTGTGTCGGCATCAGGCAAGAATGAAGTACCGTTGAACGATCCCACCAAGTATTGTGTCCCTGAGCCTTGAGGGAACGCTGGTCCACCAGGGTTGAGACCCAACATCATCACCCACTTCGGCTTGCTCGAACGATCATCGACATAAAATTGTGTCAGACTCGGACCTGGATGACTGTCAGTACTTTATCACTCGGTCAAAAGGTTCAGGAATTGACTCACACTCCCAGACACCTCCCACTGCGTTGACAGGACCAAATTCGCCAACATGATCCCACTGCTTCAGATCGCTGGAAGTGTAGAAGAGTACTTTATGCTCCAGTGAGAGCGCAAGAACCATCACCCAGTGTTTCTGTGGTTCATGCCAGAATACGAAAGGATCGCGGAAGTCCTTCCACTGGTCTGCATACTGCTGTGGCGGGTCTGGAATGACGGGGTTGCCTTCGTACTCGTTCCACGTGAGACCATCGTCGACGCTGTAAGCAATGGACTGAGCTTGCTGGCCACCACGGACTGTCTTACCGTTGGCAAGCGTGAGATCCTCAGGATAATATGAGGTGTACATGGCGACTAGTGGTGGGTTGCGTGGACTTCCCCATCCCGAAGTCCGCTTGGAGTCGGTTACAGCGCTCCCAGAGAAGTAGAACTCTTTCAATGGTCCCGCCGGCGATTCGAAGGCGCTGAGGGCGATGGGCTGCTCGTCCCAATGCATCAGATCTTTGCTCAGGGCATGACCCCAAGACATGTTGCCCCAGACATCACCAGTCGGATTATGCTGGTAAAACAAATGATATGTACCTTTGTGGTACACAAGGCCGTTGGGATCGTTCATCCAGTTTTTGGCAGGCGTGAAGTGATACTGGGGCCGGTATTGCTCATCGAACGTAGCGGCGTAGACCGTGGAAGTTGCACAGAAGGCAAGAATAGCAGCACAGGCTGTACTAAACTTGCGAGAAATCGGGGCAGTCATGATGGTTGTGTGGAAATCGGTTGATAAATTCTATGGAGAGATGCTGTTGATGCTGATGGGTTGTGCTCCTTGGGAAGCGCAGGAACCATGGTATTTATACCGTCAACTCAGGTGAACTTGACGTGCAAGATCCAGATGATGTTGCAACCTCGCGTGAACGCGATGTCGTCGACGGCTTCCAGTATTTCCTATCGGTCCGAACACACCATGGTGCTGATAGTCGGCGGCTCTGGCAGTCCCATTTCGTCACAAGGGCGGGACGTAACAGGGGTTGCGAGACGTCTAGCACCATTGAGTTGCATGTGTAGTACAGTAGCATGGCTTAGGTCTGTTAGGGCTTCTAGAAGCAGCATGGAATGATCACTGATCGCAAGCGCTGATCGTGCACGTGCCAGGGGATAAGTGTCGCTGTCAAGAAACGCCATCAGATCCCTCGAGTGATAGTCAGGCGGTCCGTCAGAAGAAGGGCTGCTTTGGGCAGGCACTGATAGCCTTGTTCGCACGTGAGTAGCCGCGACTTACCCATTATCGAATGATGGGCTTGGTACCAACAGATTCCGCTGCTTTGGCGAAGTCCGTTATCTTGCGTCTCTACGCGCCAACACGATGGACGAAGGTCAATTGTCGGCATCCCCACAAGGACCCTCGTCACCGCTGTGGAGTATATTGTGGAGTCGTCTGGAGATTGTGGGTTGGAAGTGAGGAGAAGCGGCCGGAGAGGGCTGCAGAGGGCTACAGAGGCGTTCTTGGCGGGTCAACACATCCCTTCTAGCGTTGCGCACGGAAGCTCATGACATTCTAGCTTGCAGGCACGGAAGCATCTCACCTTCTAGCGCGTACGCACGTCAGCCTCCTCATTTGGCTTCACATACGCGAGGCGACCATCAACACTGCTCCATCCGAGTATCAACCGGTGAACCTCACTTGTACGGATGCCATCGTGGACAACATTCATCGCACGGGCCTCGTCCTTGACAGTCCCAAGCCAATGGCATCCAGACAACCCAACATGTCTTGTCCGTGCGTGATTGCGCATGGCGCAAAGCAGGCAGGGTCAGGCGCACGCTCTTACAACATGCCGCCGTCAGACAGTGAAATTTATGCACAAGTTATCGCTGGCCAGGTCGTAGCCGCATGAGACTGTGCATACGACCCAACACTCGCCATACAGATGTGTCTGCCTGGGAGATTGCCCACGTTGACATTGAGGGTCACTTGCACAACGAAGGTGAAGCCAATGCATCGCCTTTCATGAAGAGTATTGCATGACGTGTACCAGCGACCGCTCCAATCGATTTAAAATTGCGAATTCACTCGATTCGCCGACGGCAGAGATACTCACCTTTGGCACGTAGTGCTTCAGTCCTCTTGCAGCTCATTATGCTGGTCAGCTGCCTGATCCACTGTTGCACATCGCCGCAGAAGCACCGACTCACAGGGCTGTTCGTCTACCAATACTTCGAGCTGCAGTAGCATATACGCTTGTGTCTATGCAGTGGTGGCGCGTGACCAGCCCGTACACCCTCCAGGTTCATGGACAAAGCTTAGGCCAACAACGATCGAATAGAGCTGGAGAAAGACCTTGAATGTATTCTTGCTACTCAGTAGCCCGTGCGGCTTGCTTGTATTGATCTCGCAGAGCTTCAAATCTATGCTGCTTGTATCTTGCAAACTGCCCTTGTTCGTTGACAGGAGGGTTATGGATCGTCGAGAGTGGTAGTGAAGACACGCTCAAGCAAGTCGAAGACACGCTTAACGAGCCCTGAGACATCCAGAACGCGCCCCGCCGATCCCAAGAGGTGCAGCGGTTGAGACGCTAGCCAATGCGTGATATCCTTAAACGACATTGCATGAGGCATTTCGTGAACGGTAAGCCTTCTGCAGTCTGGCTGAACTTCAGCATGGCTTGGGCTGGATGGCGACCGGTTCTTGTACAAATAGCTACTCTTGATCATGATTCTACGACCCATCTCCACCTCGACACTGCTCAGAACCGGGCGCCTAGCCAGACATCATTTCTCTCATACCTTGATCATTCTCGCAACCAACAGCCATCATGCGATTCGCGATCCAAAAACCGCAGGACACCGAAGGCGCGACATGGCCAGCAGTCCTGATCGGGCTCTTCGTAGCGTTTGGTGGTGTTCTCTTTGGGTATGATTGACAGTCAAGTCTATCATCTCGTCGGGCACATCAGTCAAGCTGACAGATGGCAACAGATACGACACCGGAACAATAGGTGGCATACTAGCGATGGAGTTCTGGCAGAAGACCTTCGCGACCGACGGCCAGAAGATCACGCCGGCCGAAGACTCGCTCATCGTATCCATTCTGACTGGTGGCTGTTTTATTGGTGCGCTTCTTGCTGCACCGTTTGCAGATCTCTTAGGCCGCCGTTGGGGTCTCTTCACTGCGTCTGGACTTGTCTTCAACCTCGGTGTCATCTTGCAAACAGTTTCGACAACGCAACCCGTCTTCATTGCCGGACGCTTCTTTGCAGGTCTGGGAGTTGGCATCCTCTCTGCCATCGTTCCACTTTACCAATCTGAGACCCTGCCCAAGTGGATTCGCGGCGCCATCGTAGGGGTACGAGACCAAGAATCATCACCCAATATAATGCGCGAGGCCCTGTGCTGACTTTTACCATTTGCTCTATAGGCTTACCAATTAGCGATCACGATTGTATGAGCCCGGTCCAATCAATACCACACGTCATTTTTGCTAACGACAGCCACAGGGCCTTTTCCTGGCAGCGATTGTCAACAACTCGACAGGTGGGCGCAACGATACTGGCTCCTACAGGATCCCGATAGCTGTCCAGTTCGCCTGGTCAATCATCATCTGCGTCGGACTCTTGTTCCTTCCAGAGACGCCGAGATTCCTCGTCAAACAGGACAAACACGACGAAGCTGCCAAGTCACTGAGCCGGCTACGACGTCTGTCGCCCACGCACCCGGCACTCCTCGAAGAACTCAGTGAGATAGAGGCAAACCATCGCTATGAGATGAGTCTTTCCAAAGCCACGTACCTTGATTGCTTTAAAGGAACGATCGGCAAGAGACTGCTCACCGGATGCCTCCTCCAAGCGCTGCAGCAGTTGACAGGTGTCAACTTCATCTTCTACTACGGCACTCAGTACTTCCAGAACGCCGGCTTCCAGAACCCATTCATCATCTCTGTAGTCACGAAGTAGGTTTCCATGTAACCTGTTCCAGCTCCGATGGAGAAGCTTACTGACCCTCCACAGCTGCGTGAACGTAGTCTCTACACTGCCAGGGCTCTACCTCGTCGAGAAGATGGGCCGCCGCAACCTTTTGCTCATGGGCGCGATCGGGATGTGTATCTGCCAGTATGTTGTGGCCATCACAGGAACAGCCGCAGGCACCGACGACTTGTCGGCACAGAAGGTTGCCATTGCCTTCGTATGCTTCTACATCTTTTTCTTCGCAAGCTCCTGGGGTCCAGTGGCATGGGTCGTCACCGGCGAGCTGTTCCCATTGAAAGTGCGAGCCAAAGCCTTGTCCATGACAACAGCCACGAACTGGCTGCTCAACTTCGGCATCGCCTACGCAACACCGTATATGGTCAACGAAGGCGCCGGCTACGCGAATCTTCAGTCCAAGGTGTTCTTCGTAAGTCAAACATATCATTCGTCGACATGGCAATTTTACTGACCTGAGCGCAGGTTTGGGGATCCTTCTGCCTGGTCTGCATCGCCTTTGTCTGGTTCATGATCTACGAGACCAAAGGACTATCGCTCGAACAAGTCGACGAGCTTTACAGCGTTGTCCAGAAAGCGACGAAGTCGAAAGACTTCCAGCCGCAAATCAGTTTCCAGAATGTTGAGCAGGCGGCAAAGAACGGCATTAGTCTGGAAGAGGTCAGGCGGACATCAGTATGAGTTCGTAGAAGGTAGACTCTGGTGGAGTCAACGGCGTGAACAGAACAACGTGGCAGGTGTATGACAACCTCAGCTTCAGCGTAAGTTGAGGCTGTGTTTCGTTTGAATGAGAAGAAGGTGGAAGAATATGTGCTTATTACATAGGTATATGTCCCAGGGTATCCGAATCGTTAACTCCGCGACAAAAGCAAGATGCCGCTACGCCCTAAAATGCCACAAAATGCTCACTCGAAGACACGGAGATGCATCCGAATGCAAACATGCCATGCCATGCCATGCAAAGAAAAAATTGTTGCGAAGGCTCGCTCAAAGCGCAATCAAATCCACGTTGCTAAAATCGGGAGGGCTGCGCTCGAAAATGACCTTACCCTTTCCATCCAGGCCCGTTCCCTGATTGCTGAGCGCCAAATACGGACTGGCAGCCTTGCCGCGTTGAATCTCATCGTTGCTTACTCCCAGAACATCTTCTGGGAACCACACCACCGGCCTTCGGGCTCTGAGTGCCGAATGCTGGAAGGCGTAGCGGACTAGCAGGTTCCTCTCGTCTGGCGAGAGATCTTCCAGCTCGTCTGCTATGCCAGCAAAAAGAACATCTCCTACAGTCCTCTGACCCTCCACGTCGTCTTCAATGTTGTGTGCGCCGTTGGCTCGTGCCATGCTGCGGTCCAGCTTTGCGTTGGCGGATGCGACGGTGCGCTCCACCCGCTTTTCGGCGCGAGATGTGAGGCTGATGACACCTTTGACAGGCTGTGCAGCCTTCCTCCAAGCCGATGAAGCCCCTTCATCACGCTTAGCCCACGAATTCGAAGGCGTGCTGGTCTTGCTGAAAGAACGTTCGAATGTGCCATCAGTTCCGACAGTCGGATGGGCCGACCTCTCGCCAGCTTGTTCGTCTCTCTCTTTGTTCTTCAGCTTCTGCTCGAAATTGGCATCGCTTTCGTCTTCCTGTGCCTCCCCAGCCGGCATCTCCCATCGAGCAGCTTGTGCGCGCGCGAACTCTTCGTCGCGAATTACGGCATCGTCCTCGAGGGTGATTGGGAGATACCGCAAAAGTGGCGCAAAGTTGTTGACTAGGATTCGATGGAAGATGATGGTGAGGATCAAAACAACAACCATGATGATGGCGTGAGGCAAGCAGACGGTGTTCCTGCCCGCTGGATCCTCTGCCGCAAAGAAGAATGCAGCCAGGCAAGCCTCCATGACGTAGATGCCAGTGAACAGCTGGTAGACAGCAGTAGGGAAGAGGAGACCGCCCGTGTCGTTCTTGAATTGGTAGACGTAGAGTACGTTGTATCGGTTGACAACCCAGAAGAGTGCAAATATGATGACCATGAACACCAGCATGAGAGGCGCAAAAATGCAGTATACAATGCCAATGACTGCGAAGTTCGAGAATGGCGCGAAGAATGAACCCCACTTGACTTGCTGAAGGTTAGTCTGGCGCTTCCATTTCTGACGAGGTGTGTTGTCGAGTAAAGGCCCAAGAAGGAACCACATGATAAGTGTGCCAATCTGAAGCAATTCACCCGCAGCACTGGCAAAAGATCTGAGCATCAGATACTGGAAGAAGTAGAATGCAGCATTGGGAAGGTTCTGGGCAAGACTTGTGACTGTTCCGACAACATCGGTGGCTGCATCAGTAAAGAATTTGATAAGGCCGCTACTGATAGTGACAACCAGGAATACCTGAATGTAACGATATTAGCTTGCTTTATCTTCGCAGAAGCGACGCGGATCTAACTGCAGTTGGGACTTACCTGAATGAACAGGAAAACAAAGTACCATTTCTGAACCCCCATCTCCCTGTCGTTCCCAGTTGGAACACCCTGGAACTTAACCAGAGCTCGGTAGATGATTGGCAACAGTATCAGCACTAGCTGCAAGATAGCAGGAGGCAGCACACCCTGAATGATGGATTTGGCGATCTCGGGAAAGTCGTCCAGCCACCCTAGCCACGAGATCTGTTCTGCGAGACTCGAAATATTCGATAGGAGCGTTGTGAAAGTGATAGGAACAGCATACAATATGATAAGACCAATACTTATCGCGACCACGAAGGCGATGCGAATGTAGCGTTCCCACCATTTGATAGACATGTTGTCCCAAAGAACATCATTGGGACTGATTTCGACAATGCGTGGAGCCATTGTATGGGGCGTGTGGTGGCTGACCGACTGACATGCCATGTGTGCTGCAACCTGGTGGTTGAACTGGATGAAGGCGCTGTTCATGTACGGGAACGATTCGGCGTTCGCCTGATCGGCCTCGATCTCCGAGTTGAGTCTGGCAAGTTCCCTACGACAATGGTAGATGCGGTCGACTTTCTCACCAACCCATGGAAGAGCAGGGAACCAATCCTGTTTGACAATTGGCAGGCGTATTGTTTCTCGTTCCTTATCCGATATGTATTTGCGCCAGGTCGCGTTCTCGTCCTTATCGTCGTCGAAGTCTTTGCTCATTGCGGCAGGGTATCCACCAACAGGGACAGTCGGCTGCGTGTTCCAGAACATAAGCTTTTCGTACCATTTACTACCAGATACGACCTGGCCGGGAGTCTCTTTGGGCTCAGGCAACGATTGGACCGCTGTCTCGACTGCTGTTTCTTGACTGCCACGAAGGGGCTCTTCGTCGGAATCTTTGGTCTGCGGTCGCGCCTGATTTGCAGGAAGGGTTTTCGGTGGAGCAGGGATCTGCCCACCTGCTGAGGCGTAGTTGGAAGGAATGCGTGGCGGATCTGGCCGCACGTTAAGGTCGCTGGCCACAGATGATTGGTTCTTCTCGTGCTCAATTCGCTGTGTGTTATCATCCAGGACTGACATCTCCTGTCCGCTGTTGTCATCCGCAATGCCACTCTTCTTGTTCGCTTTCGCCTGCCTCTTCATTTGTTTCTCATGCTTCTTACGGCACAGCCTGATGAGGTTGGTTTCAGCTTCCTCGAGTGATTGTACCATATCGTCACGCTTGGAGATTTTGTTTGCGATTTCGTCATAGTTGCGATTGATCCAGATGTTGCGAAGGCCTCCGGGAAAGACATCGTACAAGCCATCGAGCGCTTGAACGGTAAGCCATTTCGCTGGGATACCAGTGACAAGTACTGTGGTAGCCGATGCGCGAATGCGGTGCTGAGGGCTTGTCAGATATGCTTGTCTGACTCGAATGTAGCTTCGCAGCTCGTAGTAGATGTTGTAAAGGATCCAAACGATGGACAACACAGCAAGGATCAAGTGAGCCCACAATCGACTGCCCACAAGCTTTGGTCCGACGTTGCCAATCGTTAGCCTGGCTAGACCAATGTTGTTGCCATCGGGGTAGGATTTCGCATTGATAGGGAGTAGAATTGGCGCTATCACTACCAGCATTGGCGCAAAGATCTTGAGGAGCATGCGAAGATAGCGGATGAAGAAATATGCATCCAAGCCGCACTTTTGAATAAGCTGGAGACTGGGGATCGCGAATACGGGCTTGATCCAGCCTACTATGCCATGTGGAGGTATCGCAACACGTTCTCTTTCAGGCACAAGATAGGTTCTAGGGCGATAAATGCGTTCCAAGCGCCATCGAAGGAGGATAAAGACCAGCATCTGAATCCCGGCAGTGACCAACGCGACGGAGATTGCAGCCCATAGGTTGTTCCAAGATCCATCCTTCTGTTTCAAGGCCGCGCCTGCATTGCCTTCAAAAAAGCCTGTGGAACTGAGGTCGACATCTTCGGGGTCCTGGGTTATAGTCGTTGCCATCTCGATGGCGATGGCAGATCAGTGTGTCCTAGTGTGTCTGTGTGTCTCCCTGGCCAGCAGCGGAGAAGGGGGAACATAGGACAGAGAGGAGGGGGTGTGGTAGTTTGCAGGAGAGCAGGCGCGGTTGTTGTCGCCGACAGGCCGCGTCTTGGCTCGATGGGGAATTACTGCTGGCAGCGGCAAACGGCTGTAGATACCAATGACGTATTGTACGCGTGAAGCGCAAGCCATGGCGCTTGACGGCGCGTATGGCATCTCGCTTGTACATGAGAAAGTGCTCGTGCTCGTATCGGACAAACTTATCATACGTGCGCTCGCCATGCATACAATGCTGTTGAGCGGCGCCACCACATCCTACAAGCATGTTGCCATATGCTCAGCTCGGGCTACGAAGTACCACTGGCTTCATTTCTGCGTGATGTCTCGAGTAGTGCACGAATTCTAATGAAAGCAACAGGGATGGTGATTGGACAACACCTATCGTATTGCTAAACCAGCGCTGTTAACCTATACATACACTGGGAATGGACCAGCTCAGTCACGCGCCTGTGTCTTTGACCTTGACCTACCACATATCTTTGCATGTACGCACGCCGCCTATCTGCAGTGGTGGTGATGACGTAATCAATTAACATCGAAATCAAGCTCTGGAGATCAGAGCAAGGATATTGACCGAGGTCGATGTTAAGGGGCTGCATGGCGAGCATGGGTGGAAACCTGGAATCGGAGGTGAAGCTGCAGGATTCAGTCAAGGAGGCTCGAGTGTAGGTACATTGTTTACATGCTGCTGGGTCGCTTGGTAGATAGTATGCCCGCCTTCGAAGATCATGCCACTCAATCATACTCATCATGCTCG